>Ga0114129_10013951_pt1 | contig 11448 bp, 6 predicted proteins | sample RhiMetdeltSRZDD1_FD_80071 | JGI IMG/M metagenome (GOLD analysis project Ga0114129, IMG submission 80071) | Populus rhizosphere microbial communities from Tennessee, USA - Rhizosphere MetaG P. deltoides SRZDD1 (version 2) (version 2) | ecosystem: Host-associated > Plants > Roots > Rhizosphere >... | reverse complement strand
ATGCTCATCGACGACGGCATCATCCTGCGCAAGTACTGGTTCTCGGTATCCGACGAGGAGCAACTGCGACGGTTCAGGTCCCGGCACAACGATCCGGTTCGGCAGTGGAAGCTCTCGCCGATGGACCTGGAGTCGATCTTCCGGTGGGAGGACTACTCGCGCGCTAAGGACGAGATGATGGTGCACACCGACATCCCGATGAGCCCGTGGTACGTAGTCGAATCCGATAGTAAGAAGCACGCTCGCCTGAACATGATGGCCCACCTGCTGTCCACGATCGACTACGAAGACGTCGAGGCTCCCGCGGTGGAATTGCCGGCGCACCCGGTGCGGTCCGGCAACTATTACCGACCGCCGCGTGAGCTGTCCACCTATGTCGACGACTACGTGGCCACCCTGGTGGGGGATCCCGAGTGAAGCGCGGTGTTGGCTGTCGCCCGTGTGGGTGGTGTAGGTGAAACTTCGCCCGGCGCAGTGGTTCGGGCCGAACGGTACTACTTGCCAAAGAAGCCGATGTGGTGACGCGCCTCGTTGCGATGGGTCGTGTGACTCACCGGCCGCTCGAGACAAAAGATCTCGATAACGACTGCGGCAGAGGCGACTGGGGCGTGTTGATGATGTCAACACTTTCAATGCATCCGCAGGTCGTTTCACGTTGTTTCACGACGTCAGATTCGGTGTTTTCTTCAACATCCGTGGTTAAGGTCGCCAATCACGGTCTCGTGCAACGCCATCGGGGTGACCGCTGTGCGCGCCTCTCGATGTAGTCGATGGCGGCGTGTGCGCGGTGCTCCAGGCCGAGGCGAGGTGGCGGTGTTGTGGAGTTCGTCAACGCTATTGAACGCCAAATTTTTTCGCGCTTCCGCTTCTCGGCGCTCGGTCTCGTTGTCGGCGATGAGGCCCTCAAGCAGCTGTCGATGAGCGATGCCGCCCCTGCCGCGGCGTCTCGTGCCAGCCGCTTGTCGCTGGCGGGCATGGCGCTGCCGGTGGTCAGCGCGAAGCACGCGCACATCAACGACGGAGGTGTGGCCCGCGACCAGCGCCTGGCGGCGCCCACCGTGGGCCAGCTGCTGGCGGCGGCCGGTGCGCCGCTCCAGCAGGACGACAAGGTGGTGCCCCCGGCGTGGACGCCGGTCATCGCAGGGGCCAATAGCTTGAGCACCGACGACGAGACCGCCACCGAGCGCGACGCGCGCGTTTTGGTGGTGCCGATAACGCTTCTGGAATTCACCTTCGATGCTGAGCGCTCGACGCGGATCCGGCCACGCCCGAGGTCGATGTCTCGCACCCGCAGCGCGGCCACCTCTCCCCACCGGAGCCCTGTCGTCGCGAGCAGCAAAACGATGTCAGGATGCTTGGACTCGCCGGCTAATGCGGACGCCTGCGTGGCGGGCGTTTCCCGCGCGACCGTATACCGGTACCTCGCGCACGATGCGGTCGCGTGAGGTTCGATCCCCGTCAGCTCCACGAAACGGGCCGAAGCTCAGGGGTCCTTTGCTTTGGCGGTTGACGATCTATTGCCGCGCCATCGCAAGATTGAACCGCTCCTCGGCTGTGATCAGGTGGTCGTGGCTGTCGTCGCCGATATCCAGCTGGACCCATTCGATCTCACCCGTGAAGCGGTTGCCGGTCGGGCCGTAGTCCGGCGACGCGGGCGAGCCGGTGTCAGAGCCCACGTCGCAGGCTTCGTCGGCGGAATAGCCCATCGGCTGGGTCTGCTCGACGCGGCCGGAGCCCACGGCTTTGCCGTCGTAGTACAGCGCCACGTCGCCGCCCTTGGCAAGTCCGCCGCCGTCGTACTTGAACTCCATCCGCACCTGGTGTTTCCCTTTCGGGATCGGCTTTTTCGCACTCGTGATGTAGTGCTCGATCCCGAAGAAGTTGAAGCAGTACTTGAGTTTTCCCTCGTGTGCATAGAGCGACCAGCCGCCGACGCTACCGCCCTGGGTGATGATCACACCGTCAGCGCCGGATTCGGGTACCACGATGTTGGCCGTCACCGAGTACGACTTGTTCTTCAGTGTGAGCACACAGTTTTCGCTCACTCTCATCCCGTCGAAGAGCAACTGAGTGTTGCCGCGAATCAGCTGCGGCCTCCCGGCGATGTCGGGGTTGACGCGTTCAAATCCCCGGTCATCGAGTGGCACGACGTTGTACTTGACCGCCTCAATCAGCCAAAGCCGCTGCAGCTCAGCCAGTTTGGCAGGATTTCTCTTGGCCAGATCGTGCGCCTGCGTCCAGTCATCGGGTCCATAGAGCTCCCAGGTGTCGTCATCGAAGGGCGGGGGCTGGTCGGCCTTCCACGGCGTCCGGTGTTTGGTCACCGCCGTCCAGCCCTGGTGGTAGATGCCACGATTGCCGAACATCTCAAAGTATTGGACTTCGTGGGTCTCGGGTGCTGCGCCGTCGCGCAGCATCGGGAGCATGCTGACACCCTCCAGCGGCGCCTGCGCAATACCGTTCACAAACTGGGGCGCGGGCAGCCCCGCCGCTTCGAGGATCGTGGGAGCGACATCGACGACGTGGTGGAATTGGTTGCGGGTGTTGCCCTTCTCCGTCAGGCCGTTCGGCCAATGCACGATCGCGCCGTTGCGGGTGCCACCCCAATGCGACGCCACCTGCTTAGTCCACTGATAAGGCGCGCACAGCGCGTGAGCCCAGCCGACCGCGTAGTGGTTGTAGGCCTTCGGGGTGCCGAAGTCGTCGATCTTGGATAGCAGAAACTCAGTGGTCTCAATGCCCGGCATGCCGTTCAACGTCGTCATCTCGTTGAAGCAGCCGTTCAATGTGCCCTCAGCCGACGCTCCATTATCGCCGATGATGTAGTAGATCAACGTGTCGCCCAGCACTCCGAGATCGTCGATGGCATCGACGAGCCGCCCCACTTCATAGTCGGTCTGCTCGAGAAAGCCTGCATAGAGTTCCATCTGCCGCGCAAGAACTGGCTTGAGTTCCGATGGCATGTCATCCCAGCCAGGGATCTCGTCGTGGCGCTTGGTCAGTTCCGCGTCCTTGGGCACCACACCCAGTTTCTTCTGCTTGACGAGCGTCTTGTCCCGCAGCGCATCCCAGCCGTCGTCGAACTTGCCCTTGTACTTGTCGGACCACTCCTTGGGAACGTGGTGGGGGGCGTGCGTGGCGCCCGGCGCGAAGTACATGAAAAACGGCTTATCGGGCATCAGTGCCTTCTGCTGGCGCACCCACGTGATCGCGCGGTTCGCCAGGTCCTCGGTGAGCGTGTAGCCTTCCTCGGGCGACTTGGGAGGCTCGATCGCCGTGGTGCCTTCGTATAAACCCGGGTAGTACTGGTTGGCTTCACCGCCGACAAACCCGTAGAAGTACTCGAAGCCCGAACCGGTGGGCCACTGGTGGAACGGGCCTGCTGGGGAGACCTCCCAGACCGGTACCTCGTGACACTTGCCGAACTGTCCCGTCGAATAGCCGTTGAGCTTCAACGTTTCCGCGATCGGCGCCTTCTCCTTGGGCCGAATGCTGCTGTTCCCCGGAGCGGAGGTGGCCATCTCCGTGATTGCTCCCATGCCCACTGAGTGGTGGTTGCGTCCGGTAAGCATGGCCTGGCGGGTCGGTGAACACAGAGCGGTGGTGTGAAAGCGGTTGAGCTTCAGCCCATTCGCCGCCAATCGCTCAGCGACCGGCGTATTGCACGGCCCCCCGAACGCCGATGACGCCCCGAAACCGACATCATCGATGAGCACAATCAATACGTTCGGGGCGCCCGCAGGTGGCCGCAGCATCGTGATCGGTGGGTACTTCGTGTTGGGATCCTTGGCGTCGTAAGTCGTTAGTCCGACGTGCTTTGGATCGGGAATCGGTAAGTGCTGCCGCGATAACGGCGCAGTTGACGGAACCTCGGCGACCGGCGCCGGTGCGGCCTTCGGGGCTGCTGACTTCTTCGTGCTTGCCTTCTTGACGGGCTTTGCGGTCTTGGATGTCTTGGCCATTGTCGTTCTCCTCGAGAGTGCCGGCCGATACGATGCTTATTGCCGTGCCATGGCAATTCGCGCGTGCGACTGCTTCACTTCGTCCTCGTCGTGGTCCGGCTTCCCGGACACGTCGACGGTCACCTTGGTTATCCTGCCCGTGAACGGGAAGGGTGACGCGTACATCGCCGAGACGGAGGATCCGGGATTTCTGCCGACGGCGAAACCGCTACCCAGGCCCAACGCGAGCGGAACGGTCACCGGGAAATCCGCCTGCGCGACGAGTTGGCTGTCGACGAAGAGCTTCGCGATGCCCGGTGTGCCCTTACCGTTCTTCAGGTCGGGGGCGCCGGTCGGTTCGAATTCGTAACGCAATGCGTGCTTTCCGGGTGGCACCGGTTGATCGGATGACACTTGGAGTTCCTCCGCGCCGACGTAGTTGTGCACGTAATGCAGTTTTCCGTCTTGTACGAAGAAGACGTAGCCACCGACATTGCTGCCATGGCAAGCCAATACACCTTCATCACCGGTCTTCAGCTCGGCGTCGACAGTGATTGTGTGCGCGCGGTTGAGGACCTTGGCGGCGACATTCTCGGGCACTGCCTGGGTGCGTGGGAAGTAAACGTAGGTGTCGCGCTCGGCGGCAATCTGCGGACGCTCATCGGCGAAGCGCATCGTGCCGCGGCTGTCGAGTGGCAGCACGTTGTACTTGCCGGCCTCCGTGTACCAGAGCGCGATCATCTCGATGAGCTTCGCGCGTTCTTGGTCGGCCAGGTTCTTCGTCTCGGCCGGATCGACCTCGACGTTGTAGAGTTCCCAGCCCGTGGCATCCAGCTCACGCAGCTTGTCTTCGCTGAGCTCAAGCATGCCGAAGCTCACCGCCGCCTCGGCGAAAGACGTTCCGGGAAAGGGGCATACCGCGCGCCAGCCATCGTGATAGATCGAGCGGTGCGCGAACATCTCGAAGTACTGGGTGTGGTGGTTGGTCGGCGCACCTGCGTCGTCGAATGAGTGCGCGAAGCTCACGCCTTCGATCGGGGATTGCGCGACGCCGCGCAGCTCACTCGGCGCCTCGATGCCCAGCGACTCCAGCACGGTGGGCACCATGTCGATCGCGTGGGCGTACTGATTGCGGATCTCGCCCTTGGCTTTGATGCCGTTGGGCCAATGCACGAGGAATGGGTCGGAGACGCCGCCGCGATAGGTCTCGCGCTTCCACCGCCGAAACGGAGTGTTGCCCGCGAAAGTCCAGCCCCACGGGTAGTGGTTGAAGTATTTCGGCCCGCCGAGTTCGTCGAGCGCCGCGAGATTCTGTTGCAGGTCGTCGGGCACGTTGTTGAAGAACTTGTTCTCGTTGACCGAGCCGTGCGGCCCGCCCTCCGCACTTGCCCCGTTATCCGAGATGACCATGACCAGAGTGTTTTCCAGCTGTCCGATCGCCTCGAGAAAGTCCAGGAGGCGCCCGATCTGGTGATCGGTGTGCTCGAAGAATCCGGCGAAGACCTCCATCATGCGTGCGTACAGCCGGCGCTCGTCGGCGGACAATTCGTCCCATTGCTGCACGTCGGGATCGTGCCGCGACAGCACGGCGTCCTTGGCGACGATCCCCAGTTCCTTTTGGCGCGCGAACACCTTTTCGCGGTAGGCATCCCAGCCGTCGTCGAACTTGCCGTGGTACTTGTCGGCCCATTCCTTGGGGACCTGGTGGGGCGCATGGTTGGCGCCCGTCGCGAAGTAGAGGAGGAACGGTTTGTCGGGCGCGACCTGCTTGAGGTCGGCAATGAACTCGATGGCCTTGTCGGCCAGATCGACGGTGAGGTGGTAACCCTCCTCGGGGGTCTTCGGCGGCTCGACTTGATGGTTGTCGAAGACAAGGTCGGGATAGTACTGATGGGTGTCGCCACCGAGGAAGCCGTAGTACCGGTCGAAGCCGCGACCCAGCGGCCAGCGATCGTAAGGGCCGGCCGCGCTGATCTGTTCCGCGGGGGTCAGGTGCCATTTGCCGACGCAGAAGGTGGCATAGCCATGGGGTAGCAGCATCTCGGAGAGAAAACCGTTCTCGAACGGAATCGCACCGTTCGAACCCGGGAAGCCTGTGGACCCCTCGGTGATGCACGCCATGCCGTTGGAGTGGTGGTTTCGCCCGTTGAGCATGCATGACCGCGACGGCGAGCAAAGCGCCGTGGTGTGCATGTTCGTGTACTGAAGCCCGTTCCGCGCGAGCCGGTCCAGGTTGGGGGTATTGATCGGCGAACCGTAGCAACCGAACTGGCCATAGCCGGTGTCGTCCAACACGATGTACAGAACGTTTGGTGCGCCGGGCTTCGAGCGCACCGGTGCAGGCCACGCCGGCGACGACTCGCCGACCGTTCGGCCCATCCGGCCGGGGAACGCACTGCCTGGTTTGTACTCCGTCAAGCTCATCTCGTTCTCCATCGCTTCTGAGGATCCTTCGACGCACTCGCGCTTACGCTGCCGTAAACAAGCCCGGGGTACGTCAAAACGGCCAAAAAGGCGCCGTGCCAACGCAAAACACGAGCGTTGATGGTCGCACCTACCGACGGCATGGTTCAGATCTAATGGTCGGCCCAAATGGCAGCGTGGAGCTCATCGCGGGCTTCCGCTATGTAGACGGCAACGTTTGTAGGTGGGCAAACCGTCGTGGCCGCCTGGTAAAGCCGCGACGTCGGGCCCGGGACGTTGAAGGTGGTGACGTTCATCGACGGGCGAAGCCGGGCTCCTTGGCCGGCGAGACGCGTGTTAATGGTTGGCCCGATGGTCAGCATGCTGAAGGTCGGAGATGTCTACTCGTGACTATCGACAGCGATCGGGGGTTCCGGTCTGGTGAGGGCTCGCGACTGAAGATCCCGTTGGTACTGCCGCGGTGTCTTCCCGAACCAGCGTCGGCACGAGTGATTGAGTGCTCTGTTCCGCGTAGCCGAGCAAGCCCGCGATCTGGTTGAGATGCAGCTCAGGTTCGGCGAGGAATCTCGCCGCCAGGGTCCGCCGTTCGCGTTCGACCAGGTCCTGACATCGCACGCCCTCGGTGGCCAGCCGTCGTTGCAGCGTCCGTGGATGTATCGCGAGTTGGTCTGCGATGGCATCAACGCTGCATTGGCCGGTCGGCAGGAGCCGGCGGGTTAGCTCTGCCACGCGGTCGGACAGCGACGCGGTGCGCGGAAGGTAGTTGGACTCAAGGTATTTCGCCGCAATCCGCCTGGTCTCCGGATCTGCGCTCTCGATGCGTCGGTCGGCCAAGCGGTGGGGTAGCTCGAACCCACACCAGGTCTGGCGGAAGCGCACGCGGCAACCCAGCGTTTCGCGGTACGCCGCGTCGGGGCCCTGCTGGTCGTGCATGAACGAGATCACGTTCGGCCGCGCCTCCGGGCCGCCCAGCAGGCGGATTATCCGTACAGCGATGGCCATGCTGATCTCGTAGGTCTGCACCGCATCGGGAAGTCCCTGTTCGGTCACCTCGTACGTAAACGCGAGATCGGCCTGCGGCGTGCGTGGTGCCAGTGTCAGCTTCAACGCGGGCGAATGGATGTACAGGTAACGCGCGATTGCCTCGACGCCGCCGAGCAGGGTCTGCGCATTCCGCCCGATCACTGCGATCGGACCGAGAGTGTGCAGCCCTTGCCAGCGGGACAGGCGTAGACCGAAGTCCGGACAACCCAGGTCTTCGGCACTGGCCTCCAGCATGCGCGCGTACGCATCGAAGGAGATGAACGCGTCCTCCTGATTTTCGACGCCCCGCGGAATCCGGAAACGCGACAAGAACAGCTCGGGGTCCCCGCCGAGTTCCCGCACCAGATCGTCATAGCCAAACAGCGTGGTGGCCCGCAGCAAGCTGCCCAATTCGATCACTCCATGTGTCGGGAAATCACAAAAGTATGTCGGAAATTCTCAATACGCGCCAGGGGCCCCTCGGCCAGTCTGTGTCTACAAGGTCCTGCGAAGACAGCGGGCACGATGCGTGAGGAAAAGATGAACGCACAACAATTCGAAGGCAAAGTCGTCGTCATCACCGGAGCGGGTTCCGGTATCGGCAGAGCACTCGCCCTCAACCTCGCGAAGCGAGGCGCACGACTCGCGCTGTCCGACATCGACACCGAAGGACTAGCTGAAACGGTGCGCCGGGCCGAAGCCCTCGGCGCGAACGTGAAGTCTGATCGGCTCGATGTCGCGGAGCGCGAGACGGTTCTGGCTTACGCCGACGCGGTCGTCGCCCACTTCGGCGAAGTCAACCAGGTCTACAACAATGCCGGCATCGACCACAATGGCGACGTCGAGAAGACCACCTTTAAAGACATCGAGCGGATCATGGACGTCGACTTCTGGGGCGTTGTCAACGGCACCAAAGCCTTTCTGCCGCACCTGATCGCGTCCGGCGATGGGCATGTCGTCAACATCTCGAGTTTGTTCGGTCTGATCGCGATTCCGGGTCAAAGCGCCTATAACGCAGCCAAATTCGCCGTGCGCGGCTTCACCGAGGCGCTGCGCCAGGAGATGCTGATCGCCAACCACCCAGTCAAGGTGACTTGCGTGCACCCTGGGGGTATCAAGACCGCTGTCGCCCGCAACGCGACCGTCGCCGAGGGTGAGAACGCGCAGGCCCTGGCGGAGTTTTTCGACAAGCGGCTGGCAATTCATACTCCCGAAATGGCCGCCGAGACCATCGTCAACGGAGTCGCGAAGGGCCATGCCCGGGTTGTGGTCGGCTGGGAGGCGAAGGTCCTCGACGCGCTCGCCCGCATCATCGGCCCGCGGTATCAGCGTGTTACCGCCACATTGGTCTCGCGTTTCGCCCCGTGGGCACGTGACCGAGGCGACGCTCACCATGCCGCGTAACGCCCAGACAACGGCGTCCACTCTTCTACCCGCGCGCAAAACGCCCCGTGAGGACCCTCAAATGAACCTTTCGACACTGCCGGATCTCCGAGCCGCTGACGCGCCCGATGCGCCTGCCGTAGCGGACGACAGCACCGACCTGACCAACACGCAGTTTCTTGAGGCGGTACGCCGGGCGAGCGCGGTGATGGCTGCACACGGAGTGTCTGCCAGGGACGTGGTCGCGATCATGCTGCCCAACCCGGCCAGCTACATCGTGGCGCTATTCGCGGCGTGGCGCCTCGGCGCCACGGTCACCCCGATCAGCCCGACGTCGATGCCGGCCGAGGCCGCCTATCAGATCACCGACGCCGCCGCGAAGGTCCTCATCGCCGACGCGGCGTTTGAGATCGACGCTCCGGTGGTGGCTCTGTCGACCGCGAAGCTGGCGTCCAAGGATGCCGAAGTTGTCGAACCCGTGGAGCACCGCGACGACGTGCTCGCCCTCCTGATCTACACGAGCGGCACCACGGGCCGTCCGAAGGGCGTGATGCTCGATCACGCCAACCTGAATGCCATGTGCCGCATGGCGATCGACGCGTTCAAAATGACAAGCGAGGACCACAGCCTGCTTGTCTTGCCGTTGTTTCACGCGAACGGGATCGTGGTCGGCACGTTGTCGCCGCTGCTGGCGGGCGGTCGCGCTACCGTGGCCGGCCGGTTTAACCCGAAAACGTTCTTCGATCGGCTGAAGCGGAGCCGCGCGACCTACTTCTCCGCGGTTCCGGCTATGTACACGATGCTCGCCGACCTGCCTGCCGATGTGCGGCCGGACACGACAGCCCTCCGGTTCGCCATCTGTGGTGCCGCACCGGCAAGCGTCGAGCTGCTGACCAAGATCGAGACCCGCTACGGCATCCCCCTTATCGAGGGCTACGGGTTGTCCGAGGGATCCTGCGCCAGCACCGCGAACCCGCTCGAGGGTAAACGCAAGGTGGGTACCGTTGGGCCCCCGTTGCCGGGGCAGAAGATTCGGATCGTCGACGCCGACAACGAGGACGTTCCGCCGGGTGAGTCCGGCGAGGTCCTGGTTCAGGGACCCAACGTCATGCGCGGGTACCTGAACCGGCCGGAGGAGACGGCGAAGACGCTTGTTGACGGCTGGCTGCATACCGGCGACATCGGACGGTTCGACGAGGACGGCTACCTGGTGCTCGTCGATCGAGCGAAGGACATGATCATTCGCGGCGGCGAGAACATCTATCCGAAGGAGATCGAGACAGTCGTCTACCAACTGCCGGAGATCGCCGAGGCCGCCGTGGTCGGTCGCGCCCACCCGGTGTACGGCGAGGAGCCGGTCCTGTTCGTGTCCCTGAACTCGGGCGCCGCTGTCTCCACCGACGGCATCGTCGAGCACCTCAGCGGGTCGTTGTCGAAATTCAAACTCCCCGTTGAAATCACGATTCTCAACGACCTGCCTAAGAACCCGGTCGGCAAGATCGACAAACCCACGCTGCGGAAATCGCTCGCAGCGATCCACTGATCATCCACGGCCAGACAACCGCAGACCTAGCCTGAACTATCCAGAAGGAGTCGATCATGGGATTCACCGAACCGAACTTCCCGCGGGTTGAGCCCGAAGCCTTTCTAAACGCACCGTTCCTGGAACGCGTGAAGGTCCTAGCCCTGAACTGGGTAGAAAACGGGTACGGCGTGCCCCGGATGGTGCACGCGATCTACATCGTCAAGCTCGTGTTCTTCTACGCACTGGGCGGCATCGTGCTAGCCACCGTCACCTCCGACCTGCCGGCGTTCTGGCATGTTTCGGAGTGGTGGAACCAGCCGATCGTCTACCAGAAGGTAATTCTGTGGACGGTGCTGATGGAGGCCATCGGCGTCGGTGGGTCTTGGGGTCCGCTGGCCGGTAAGACCAAACCGATGATGGGTGGGGCTCTTTATTGGGCGCGGCCCGGCACGATCAGATTGCGTCCCTGGCGGCGGGTTCCCTTCACTTCCGGTTACCGGCGGACGTGGTTCGACGTCGCGCTCTATGTGGCGCTGATCGTCAGCGTGATCGTTCCTCTGGTGCTGCCCGGCGTTCCCAGTGAATCGCTGTCGGCAGCGTTGCCGGACAACACATCCGGTCTGGTGAATCCCGTGTTGCTGATTGCCCCGATGGTGCTGCTGGTCTTGATCGGGCTGCGCGACAAGACCATCTTCCTTGCCGCGCGTGGTGAGCAGTACCTGCCGGCGTTGTTGTTCTTCACCGGGCTGCCGTTCCTCGACATGATCATCGCGCTCAAGCTTCTGATCGTCGTCGTCTGGGTCGCTGCCGGTGTCTCGAAATTCGGCCTGCACTTCACCCATGTCATCCCGCCGATGGTGAGCAATAGCCCGACAATGCCGTTCAAGTGGCTCAAGCGAGCCCACTACCGCAACTACCCGAACGACCTTCGTCCGTCGCATCTCGCCACCTTTATGGCGCACGTGCCGGGCACCGTCGTGGAAATCGTTGCCCCCGTTGCGCTTCTGCTCTCACCCTGGCCCTGGCTGACGGTGATTGCGGTGGCGATCATGGTCGCGTTCCATCTGTTCATCATTTCGACGTTCCCGATGGCGGTGCCGTTGGAGTGGAACGTGCTCTTCGCGTACGCGACGATCTTCCTGTTCCTCGGGT
>Ga0114129_10013950_pt1 | contig 11448 bp, 5 predicted proteins | sample RhiMetdeltSRZDD1_FD_80071 | JGI IMG/M metagenome (GOLD analysis project Ga0114129, IMG submission 80071) | Populus rhizosphere microbial communities from Tennessee, USA - Rhizosphere MetaG P. deltoides SRZDD1 (version 2) (version 2) | ecosystem: Host-associated > Plants > Roots > Rhizosphere >... | reverse complement strand
TCCCGGTGGTATCGACGACTTCGCCTGGGCCCCCGATGGAAAGCGGCTGGCGCTGGTGGTCGAAGATCCTGAGCGCGACACCGTTTCCGCCGACACCGGCTCGGCCAAAGGCGCAAAGCGCCCGCTGCCCATCGTGCTCGATCGGTTTCAGTTCAAGGAGGACGAGACCGGCTATCTCGACCAGCGGCGGAAGCACCTTTATCTGCTCGACCTCGCCACTCGCCGGGGCCAGCAGCTCACCTCGGGCAATCACGACGAAGTCCTGCCGTCATGGTCGCCCGACGGAACGACCATTGCCTTCGTGACAAAGCGTGGCGCCGATCCCGACCGCGCCGACAACTGGGACGTCTACACCGTTGCGGCCGAGCCCGGGGGAGCTGAGCGACAAGTCACCACCTACGAGGGAGCGGACGCAGATCCGGATCTGGCGAGTCGTCCCGTCTGGAGCCCGGACGGAAAGACCATCGCGTATACGCAGGGCGGCCCTCCCAAGCTCATCGACTACGGCGTTCCTCACCTGGCCGTCGTGCCGGCCGTGGGTGGTCCCGCCAAGCTGCCGACGCCGGCGCTGGATCGCTGGGTGAAAGAGCCACGCTGGGCTTCTTCCGGTCGCGATCTGCTGTTCCTGTTGGAAGACGACCGAAACGTCCAGCTTGCCCGCGTGCCCGCCCAGGGAGGCTCGGTCGAGCGGGTCGTAACCGGCCGCCGCGTGCTGAGCGACATCGCGGTCGGCCCGGACGATCGCGTCGCGGTCCTGGCGGCCACACCCGATGCACCAGCGGAGGTCTTCGCCGTCGAGCGCGACGGCTCATTGCGAGCGCTCAGCCACCAGAACGACGACTGGCTGAAGGAGATTTCTCTCGCGACGACCGACGAGATCTCATTCCGTAGCCGGGACGGTACCCAGATCAATGGACTGCTGGTGAAGCCGCCGGGCTGGGCTCCGGGCAGCCGCTATCCGACGGTCCTGCGCATTCACGGTGGGCCAGTCCTGGAAGTCGAGAACGAGTTCAATGAGCAGTGGCAGTGGCTCGCGAGTCGCGGCTATGTCGTCATCGCGGTCAACCCGCGCGGCAGCTCGGGTCGCGGTGAGAAGTTCGCGTCCGCCATATTCGCCGACTGGGGCCACAAGGACGCCCAGGACGTGCTCGCGGCCGTGGATTACGCCGTACGCGAAGGCATCGCGGATCCAAATCGGCTCGGCATTGGGGGCTGGAGCTACGGCGGGATGTTGACCAACTACGTCATCGCGCAGGATCAGCGATTCAAGGCCGCAATCAGCGGGGCAGGAATCTCGAATATTCTCGCGGGCTACGGTACCGACCAGTACGTGCGAGAATACGAGACCGAGCTGGGTCTCCCGTGGAAGCACACCGACCGGTGGCTCAAACTATCCTTCCCGTTCCTGCACGCCGATCGCATCGTCACGCCGACTCTTTTCCTCTGTGGCGATCGCGATTTCAACGTGCCGCTGCTCAATTCGGAACAGATGTACCAGGCGCTCAGAAGCCTTGGGCGCGAGACCGAGCTGGTGATCTATCCGGGAGAGTACCACACCATCCGGCGGCCGAGCTTTGTGCGAGATAGGCTGAAGCGTTACGCGGAGTGGTACGATCGGTTCTTGAAACAGGGAACCTTGAACGCTGAGCAGTAACCAGTGAACGGGGGGCTCCGCTGATGAGCCGGAGCCCCCGTTCACCGTTCACTGTTTACCGTTCACGCTGTTTCTAGCAGGGATTCGGATCATTCCAGTTTCTCGCCGGCCCCGCTCCCGAAATCGACGGGTTGGCCGTCCGCTCGCTCAGGGGATACACCAGCCTGACCGGGATCTGACTTGCTCCGGTGGCCGGCGTGAGGTCCGGCAAGCAGGTCCGCTTGTAGTCGTTCCAGACCTCCATGTTCTGGAACAGCGCGATGTACTTCTCGAGCATGATTGTCGGAAGATCAACAGTCACAAGGGCTGTGAGCCCCTGAGCGGTCCTTGCGTTGTTCAAATGCGTTCCGGCGGAGGCGTCGCCGATTCTGAACGCCGCTTCCGCCAGAATCAGCTCGTTCTCTACGTAGGTCACGAATGGCTGACGGAACCCAGCGTCGAGCCGGGTCTCGCTGAGCTCTGAGGGGTTGACGCCCACGTTCTGTCCTGGCGCCGCTCCGACGAAAACACCGTCGGAGTTCTCCGCGAAGTATTGGGAAATCCGCGGATCGGCCAAGGCGTTGAGCGTGTCCACCAGGAACTTGCCGGCTGAGAGATACTGGGGCCAGCTCACCGCCACAAACTGGTGCCAGATGTTGTTCTCAGTGGTGACGGCACTGCTGTGATAGGCGAGGTAATCACCGGCCCCGGTCGCATCGGTGATTCCCGACGAAGCGGCCGTAAACGCTTTCTGATACGCCGTCGGGTCACGCTCCGCGGTATGCAGGTAGAAGCGCGCCTTGAGCGTATTGGCCAGCGCAGCCCACTTGGTGACATCGCCCTCGTAGACAAGGTCCTCTCCACCGGGAGGCGCGGTCGTCGTATTCAAGAAGATGATTGCGGTGTCGAGCTTGGCCTGCACCGTCTCATACACCCGCTGTTGGGGATCGGGCGCCGGATGGGCGACGGTCGAATCCGCGGCTTGCGAGTACGGGATGTCGCCCCACACGTCCGACGTTTGACCCATGAGCCAGGCCTCGAGCACGTAGGCCACCCCGGCATACGCCGAGTCGGCGACCTGCAGCGCGTCGTGCTGAATCCGGCGCAGATCGAGCAGACCGCCTCGCGTATACGCATCAATCCAGCCGTCGTAGTAGTAGTCGTCATCTCCCGTGATATAGAGTCCGAGTGACAGATACTGTTTGTTGGTGCCGGCGCACTGCTGCATCCAGATACATATCGTCCGAGCCAGGTGGCTCTCGGACTGGAACGAGAGATTCGTTTCTGCCGAAACCAGCAAATTGGCGTTGTTCGCGACCGTCGGCCGGTTGGGGTTGTCCGACAGCTTCGGCCCGGTCAGGAAATCGCTGCAGGCGCTGCTGCCAAGCCCCAGGCCGAGCGCGAGCGCGATCGCGGCAAGATGCTTACGCATATCGTGATCCTCGAGTCGTCGGGGTTCGGTCAGCGGTTCAGGGTCACCGTAAAGACGAACGAGCGGTTCTGCGGGTTGTTGAACCAGTCGATGTTCCGCGCGCCGGTTTCGGCGCCCGCCAGATTCGTTTCCGGATCTACCCCGGTGTAATCGGTCCACACGAACAGGTTCCGGCCGGCGGCACGAAGGTCCACGCTGCTGAACCCGAGGCTGCGGCTGATGAACCCGCCGGTGAACGAATAGCCGATCGAGACCTCACGCAGCTTGGTGAAGCTGGCGCTCTCGTAAAACGGCACGCCGAGGAACGTGAAAGTGGTGTAGTAGTTCTGGAACCATCCTTGGTCGAGCACGACCGGCGTTCCCGCTCCGGGTCCGGCCACCGGCCCGGCCAGGAAGTTCTGCCCGAACGTCACAGTCTTGTACCGCAGGTCGCCCGACTCCTTGGACGTGCCGAGTGAGTTGAGCGCCCCACGAGTTCCGTTGTAGACCACTCCGCCATGGCGCATATCGACCAGTGCGGAGAGTGACCAACGCTTGTACCGGAAGCCGGTCCGGAAGCTGGCGGTCCAGCTGGGATTCGGGTCGCCTACGATGCGGCTGGCCGGATCGAGCAGGGGATAGCCGGCACTCGAATGGTTAGCAGCAGCGCCGGTGTTTCCGGGATCGTTGTTTTCGTTCTGGAAGGTGCCGTCGTTGATGAACAATGCCTGCTGCGAGTTCTGAGTTGCGTTGCAGAGGCCATCTACGTTCACCGGGTTCCCACCGGCATCGAGAATGGTCTTGCCCCGACCACAACGGATGTAGTCGTAGTCCCGGAACGCGCCGATCGGCTGCCCCACCTGCGCCACTGCGATCGCGAATCCGCCGGCCCCGCCGTAGCTGATGAAGAACGAGCTGTCCGTGGTGCCGAGGTTCTCGACGTTGCTGCGATTCGTGCCGAAGAGGAAGCCGAGATCCCAAGCGAAGTCCTTCTTGGTGATCGGCCGGATGTTGAGCGCCCACTCGGTGCCGGCATTGTGGATCTGGCCGACGTTGGCTGCCTGGTTGATGAATCCGGTGCTGGCCGCTACCGGCACAGTCAGAATCACGTCCTTCGAGTTGCGGTTGTACCAGGTGAAGCTGAAATCCGCCGCGTCCTTGAACAGCCCGAGGTCGATCCCGGCCTCGAACTCACGAGTCCGCTCAGGCTTGAGCTGGCCCGCCTTGGTCGTGTCGCTGAACAACCCGCCGAAGCCGTTTTGGGAAGCGGTGAGCGTTCCACCCCAGCCGTCCTGGTATAACCCCCCGCTCAGGAAGGTGAAGGCTGTCAGGTAGGGCTGGGGTTGCGTGCCCACCTCGCCGTAGGCCGCGCGCAGCTTTCCGTATGACAAGAAGCTGCCGGCACGCTCCGGCTTGATGAACTGCCAGGCGGCGCTGGCGCTCGGGAACCAGGCGTGCTGGGTATCCTCCCCGAAGCTCGACGCGCCGTCGTAGCGGAGGCCGCCCTTGAGGAACAGCTGGTTCCACATATCGAACGTGGCCTGCGCAAAGTAGCCGGCAATGCGGAGCTTGGTCTCATTGTCGACCGGCGGAAGCTGGCTGGCGGTATTGGTCAGCGTGAACGGCTGGGGTGCGAGCAGAGCGTTCCCAACCCCGCCCAGTTGCCGCAGACTCCGGGTGTTGAGATTCTGGCCGAGGGTCACTGTACCGGCGAAGTTGGGATTGAGCTGGTAGCTCGCCGTTCCGGTGAGATTGTGGTCGATCTGTGTAGTGCTGATGTTGACCTTGACGACCTGACCAAGCGGGTCCGGCGTGTTCGAGGACGTCTGCGGCTGACCCTGGAGCCGATCGTCACCCGAATAGTCGACGCCTAACGTGTAGTTGAATTTGAGCCAGCGAGCCGCATTCCAGTCGACGTTCAGGTTGCCGAAGACCCGGTCTGCAATCGCCGTGCTCAGCGGAACGTTGGCGGTGAAGAACGGATTGTCGTACCCTCGGCCTACGTTGAACGACGTAGCCGATGGGTTCGGGAAGCGGTACGACCGGTGCAATTCGGTGACCGGGTCGAGGTACGGGAGGTTGTTGAACTCCGGCGCCGTACGCCACGCACCCAGGGTCATGCCGCTGAAGTTCGAGCCTTTCTGCAGGAAGCTTCCGTTGGTGTTCGCATAGGACACGTTGGCGCCGACCTTGAGGCTCGGCAGCACCTGCTGCGATCCGTTCACCCGAACCGCGATTCGCTGGAAGTGATTGTTGGGTCCGGTGAAGGTGCCACGGTCGTACAGGTAACCGCCGGAGACGAAGAACGTGGTGCGGTCATTTCCGCCGGAGATGGTCAGCGTATTGTCCGATGTCCAGCCGGTTTCGAAGACCTCTCTCGCGTGGTCGTAGGTCGGCACACCTGAGGCGAGTTGCGGTCCCCAGCTGTCGGAGGTCGCCTCGCAGTCCACCAGCGAGGGATCGCTACTCGGCACGCACGGATCGGCCGCGGGAACGCCGGTGGTGACATCCTCGTCCCCCAGCCCGAACGTGCGCTGCAGTTCGGGGAAGCGATGCACATCGCTGAACCCGAACGACGACCGGAGGGAATACGTCGTGCTTCCCGGACGCCCCTTCTTGGTCGTGATGAGCACGACACCTTGCCCGGCCCGCGCACCGTAGACCGATCCGGCCGCTGCCCCCTTCAGAATCTCCACGCTCTCGATGTCGTCGGGATTGATGTCGATCGCCCGGTTGGATGCCGAGGTGCCCTGCTGCCCGGCGAAGCCGGTGCCGTCGAACTCCGACGTCGGCGTGGTCGAGTTGTCGATCGGCATGCCGTCGACCACGAAGAGCGGCTCGCCAGTGCCGCTCAGCGTATTGATCCCGCGGATGCGGATCGAGCTGGACGCACCAGGGTCGCCCGCAGTCGAGGTGACGTCGACGTTAGGTGCCTTGGCCGACAGCGCGGTGACCAGATTGGTCTCGTGACTCTTGGCAATCAGCGAGGAGTCGATGTTGTTCCGGACGTTGCCGAGCTTCTCCACCTCGCTTTCCGTCCCTGCGCCGGTGACGACCACTTCTCCGAGCTGAAGCGGGTTGGTGGCGAGTGAGAAATCGATCGTCTGATCGCCGGGGGAAATGGTGACCGTGCGGGTTTCCGGCTTGTAGCCGATAGCGCGGATGGATAGCGTGGCTTCCTGGCCATGGACCTGCTCTGCCGGCACCAACAGGACGTAGCGTCCATCAGCGCGGGCCGTTGCCCCGACCGACAACGTCGGAATCGCAATCGTCGCACCAGCGAGCGGAGTGCCGTCTTCCCGAGTCACCGTCCCGCTGATGGTGGATGGATTTTGGGCGACTGCCGCACCGGGCAAGAGCAGGAGTCCAAGTGCGGCGAGGATCCGACAAGGCTTGAGTTGCATGCGCCCTCCTTGACAACGAGAGAGGAAACAAGCGTTCGCCCGATGACGCACGGGCGATGGAAAGGGGAGATCAGCGGCGCATCACTATGGACTCCGCGTAGGGGAACTGCGCCAGCCGTCCGAGCCGGGCGCCTTGATGAGAAAATGGTGCGGATGCTGCGATAAACCGCCGGACCCACAGCGGCACCGGACGATATGACTGGCAACGCGGCGCGTCAATACCGCTGCTGGCGCCCACAGGGAGGGGTGGCTAAAATATCGTCGCTTTGCGGCCCCCTTCGGCGCATCTTTCCAACTCTCAGTAGAGCTTGCGCATGCCAGGTACGTACGACCTGATCGTCATTGGTGGAGGGCACAACGGACTCGTCACCGCCGCCTATGCTGCGCGCGCCGGACTCAAAGTGCTCGTCCTGGAGCGGCGTGAAATTCTGGGCGGTGCGTGTACCACCGAAGAACTCTGGCCCGGCTTCAAGGTCTCCACGGCAGCATATGTCAACAGCCTGTTGCGGCCGGAGATCATCCGGGATCTCGAGCTGAAACGTCACGGGTTCGCCATGCTTCCGCGCAGCCCGTCGTCGTTCACCCCGTTCCCCGATGGCCGGTACCTGATGCTCGGGCCCGATAAGGACATGACGCATCGAGAGGTCGCGAAGTTCTCCGCCCGGGATGCCGAGGCGCTGCCGAAGTACGAAGCGATGCTCGAGCGAGTCGCCAGCTTCATCGAGCCGACGTTGGTGCAGACGCCGCCGACTCCATGGTCCCTCAGCCCCGGAAACCTGGTCCAGCTCGCCAAGCTCGGCCTCGGCTTCGCCAAGCTGGGCAAAGACGCCGTACGGGCCGTCGAGGTTTTGACCGGCGCCGCGCGTCCCATTCTGGATCGCTGGTTCGAGTCGGAACAGCTCAAGGTCACGCTGGCCACGGATGCCATCATCGGGGCCTTCGCTTCTCCATCGATGCCCGGCACCGCTTACGTGCTGTTTCATCATGTCATGGGCGAATGCGACGGTGCCCGGGGAGTCTGGGGTTACGTGCGGGGCGGGATGGGGGGCGTAAGCAACGCGATCGCAGCCGCAGCGCGCGAGAAGGGAGCCGAGATTCGGACCAACGCGACCGTGACCCGCATACTCACGCGCGACGGTGCTACCATGGGAGTCGTGCTGGAAGACGGAACCGAGCTGAACGCGACCCGCGTAGCCTCGGGGGTCGATGCGCATGTGACCTTCCTCGGCCTGCTCGATCCCAACGAGTTGCCGCCGGAATTCGTGGCGGACGTAAGAGCCATCGACTATGCCAGTGCGAGCCTCAAGATCAACCTCGCATTGAGCGCGGTGCCCGACTTCACGGCCTTGCCGGGTGCGCAGCCGGGACCGCAGCACCGCGGTACCATCCACCTGTGTCCGACGCTGGACTACATCGAAGAGGCGTACGACGACGCGAAGCACGGGCGGGCAGCGCGTAATCCGATCATCGAGGCGACCATCCCGTCCGTCCTGGACGACACCGTCGCCCCCAAAGGCATGCACGTCATGTCGATGTTCACCCAGTACTTCCCGTACGATGTCCGGGAAGGATCGGTGGACTACTGGAAGGAACGTTACGCCGACCGCTGCATCGAGATCATGGACCAGTACGCTCCGGGTTTCAAGCAGTCCGTCGTCCAGCGGCAGGTGCTGAGTCCGCGCGATCTGGAAGCCCGATTCGGCCTGACCGGCGGGAACATCATGCAGGGCGCCATGTCGCTCTCGAGTCTTTCGTTCATGCGGCCGGTGGCGGGCTACGCCGATTACCGCACCCCGATTCGCGGGCTTTACCTCTGCGGGGCGGCCACTCATCCCGGTGGCGGCGTCATGGGTGCCTGCGGCTACAACGCGGCCCGTGAGATCTTGCGCGATGCCGGCCGCCGCCTCCGCTCGGCGGCATAGGTCAAGGCAATCCATGGCCCTCGAGCGCACCCTTCCCCGCGAGGCCTACTTCGCCGATGCCATCTGGCAGCGGGAGAGGGAGCGCATCTTCGGCCGCGAATGGGTCTGCGTCGGCCGCACGGAAGAGTTACCACAAGCCGGTGACTATCTGGTCCTCGACCTGGCCGGAGAAAGCGTACTGGTGGTCCGAAGCCGAAGCGGTGATCTGCGGGCGTTCTACAACGTCTGCCGGCACCGGGGCTGCCGGTTGGTCCTGGAGAGCCCGGTCAAGCCTTCTCCCGATTCCTCGCCGGGGCCAGCCGGTCACTTCGCGAGCGGCATCCGCTGCCCCTATCACGCCTGGACCTACACGCTCGAAGGAGAGCTTCGCACCGCTCCGTTCATGGAGGAAGAGGCGGAGTTCCGGCGTGAGGACTTCCCTCTCTGGCCCATCGGCTTGGAGGTCTGGGGCGGGTTCATGTTCCTGAACCTGACGCCGGTCGAGGCCGCCGCGGAGAGCCGGAGCCTCATGCGCCAGCTCGGTCCCGTGCCCGAGCGCCTGCAGCGCTATCCCCTCGCCGATCTTCGGACCGCGCGCCGGATCGTGTATGAGGTGGCGGCCAACTGGAAGGTCATCCTGGAGAACTACAACGAGTGCTACCACTGCGCCGGGGTCCATCCGGAGCTGTGCAAAGTCGTCCCGGCGTTCAAGCACAAGGGTGGGTCGGAACTCGACTGGGAGCGCGGCATTCCCCATCGCGACGGCGCCTGGACCTTCACGCATTCGGGAACCACGGGCAGAACTCCATTCGCCGGGCTCAACGACGATGAAAAGGTCCGGCACAAGGGCGAGCTGATCTACCCCAACTTTCTGCTCTCTCTCTCCGCCGATCACGTCGCCGCGTTTACCGCGTGGCCGCATGGGCCCGAGAGCACCACCATCATCTGCGACTTTCTATTTCAACCCGACGAGATAGCCAGGCCCGGCTTTGATCCCTCGGATGCGGTTGAATTCTGGGATCTGGTGAATCGGCAGGATTGGCGGATCTGCGAGGGCGTGCAGGCAGGAATGCGGACCCGGGTCTTCGAGCACGGGTACTACGCTCCGATGGAAAGCTGGAGCCTCGACATTCGGCGCTACATCCGTGAGCACCTGGGCGACATCTTTACCGCGTGATTCGCCGGGACTACGAGTACATCGTGTTGGGACTGGGGGGCCTCGGCAGCGCCGCGGCCTATTGGCTTTCACGCCAGTCCGGCGCCGACGTGCTGGGGCTGGAGCAGTTCGAGCTGGGTCACGTCCGAGGCGAATCGCAGGATCATTCGCGCATCATCCGCCTGTCCTATCACACTCCTGGGTACGTCGAGCTGGCCAAGCAGGCCTACGCCGCCTGGGACGTACTGGAAAAGGACAGTAAAGAGCGAGTCATCCTGCAGACCGGAGGCCTCGACTTCGCTCCCCGAGTGAGCGCCATCCCGCTCGACAGCTACAGCGACAGCATGAAGGCGGCCGGTGTGGCGTTCGAGCATCTCGATGCGGCCGAGATCATGCGGCGATGGCCTCAATTCCAGCTCACCGACGACATTCATGGTCTCTACCAGGAACGGAGCGGAATTGCGATGGCGGCCCGGGCCAATGCAGCGCATCAGCGGATGGCGCGGGAGCACGGTGCCAGCCTGGTCGACCGCGCGCCGGTCGAGCGGCTTCGATCAGCGGCTGGGGAGATCGACGTCGAAGCCGGCGCGAAGTCGTATCGGTGCAGGCGTCTCGCGATTGCGGCGGGCCCATGGTCAAATCAGGCGCTCGCCAACTTCGGTGTCGAGCTTCCGCTCGAAGTAACCCAGGAGCAGGTGACTTACTTTGCGAGCCCCAGGCGGCGCGAGTTCATGCCCGACCGATTTCCGGTCTGGATCTGGATGGACGACCCCTGCTACTACGGATTCCCCGTGTTCGGAGAGGACGGGCCCAAAGCAGCACAGGATGCGGGGGGGAAGCCAGTAACGGCGGATACCCGGACATTTGAGCCGGACCCGGAGAATTCCCGGCGGGTGCGCGACTTCCTGACACGCTATCTCCCCGGCGCCGTGGGACCGGAGATCTACACCAAGACCTGTCTCTACACTCTCACCCCGGACCGGGACTTCGTGGTCGACGCCGTGCCGGACGCCGACGGCGTGCTCGTGGCCATCGGCGCCGGGCACGCATTCAAGTTCGCGTCACTGATTGGAAAGACGCTGGCCGAGCTTGCCCGGGAAGGGCGATCGGCTGCCGACATTTCTCCGTTTTCCATCGAGCGGCCAATTCTTAAGGAAAAGAACCCACCCAGGAGCTACATGGTCTAGCGTGCCTCAGGCGGCGCTGTCCAGGCCCCCATTCCAGTTGTAGCGTCTCGGATCCATTTGCTCGGCCGCCCGCTCGAACGCACGCCAGCCTGCTTTCCAGAAGTCGAAAGGTCGGAGCCCGCCCCGTCGGAGCACGCCGGCATGGTTGCGCCACACCACGGCCAGTGCCAATGCGAAGAGCAGCCGCTGCAGGAAGAGGCTCAGCGTCAGCCTCGTGCTTCCGCGATGGCGCCGGAGGATCGCCAGCCGCTCTGCCTGAAAACGGACGTGGGCAGCCTCGTCTGCGAGAATCCGCCGGCAGATCGCCCGCAGCACCCGCGATCCAGTGGCACGTCGAAGAGCGAGGTAGTAGACCTGGGCGATGATCTCGGCTGTGAGCAGCACCGAGATCGCGGTTTCCAGCCCGCCGAGATGGCGGAGCTTCCGAAAGACCGAGTCCGCCCAGGTCCGGCTCTTGAGCGCGACTCCCTCCGCCGTGAGAAGTCGAGCGAGATAGGCGGCGTGCGCTTGCTCTTCCCGAATGAAGAGACGGATAGTGGTGGCGTACGCGGCGTCGCCGGTGGCGAGCGCGTAGCAATCCGCAGCCGACTGGAGGTGCCTGCCTTCAGAGCTCTCTCCCAATTGGAACTCCCGAATCGAGCTGCTGACGGCCATTCGCTCCGCGGGCGAGAGGGTGGGTCCGTCCACCCAGAAGATCCGATCGGGCGTGCTCGCATTGATGCGGAAGCGCTCCAGCCAGTCCTCCGAGGAGACAGG
>Ga0114129_10013948_pt1 | contig 11450 bp, 11 predicted proteins | sample RhiMetdeltSRZDD1_FD_80071 | JGI IMG/M metagenome (GOLD analysis project Ga0114129, IMG submission 80071) | Populus rhizosphere microbial communities from Tennessee, USA - Rhizosphere MetaG P. deltoides SRZDD1 (version 2) (version 2) | ecosystem: Host-associated > Plants > Roots > Rhizosphere >... | reverse complement strand
CAACTGGCACCGCCCCCATGGCAGTATCGGCGCCAAGCCGCCGATCAGCAGACTCGGTCTACCTGAGAACAACCTGTTGAGGCTCCACACCTAGAGCGGGATGACTTTTCTTCGAATCGTCATCCCGCTCTAGCTTTTTGTTGGAGCATGATCTTTTCCGAAAACCGGTATCCACTTTTCGGGATCATGCTCTAGATCGCGCGAGAACAGACAGAACCGCGCTTTGCTTTTGCAATTGGCACTTATCCTGCGTTACACCACGGCATTGCGTCGGGCGACGCGATCCTGGTGGAGATGATGCTTCGTGCGGATGCTCATTGTCGAGTTGATGACCACGAAGATCAAGTGGCGAGGTTCTCGCGCAGCGTTCGGCCTGTATACGCCTTTCGAAAACGGCCGCGGCGTTGCAGCTCGGGTACGAGCAGATCGACGATATTGTGCAGCATCTCGATCTGCTCGGCCTGCGAATGGCGGAGCATGAAGCCGCCGCGGCTGCCCGATCCCTCGAACCTCTCCTCGAGGTAATCGGCAATCTGCGCCGCGGTGCCTGCCACGGTGGTGGCGTAGCTGGTCGCCGTCTTCAGCCCATGCTCGAAGAACTCCTCGCGCGTGATCTCGCCATCCTCGCCGAGGGTCTGCGCGAGCGTTGCGACGAACCCGACGGGCGAGGCGTTGGCGGCCACGATGCGCTCGTTGAGCTCCCGCAGCGAGAAGCGCGGCGGCAACGTCGACATGTCGAAGCCGGTATTGTGCGAGAGCCACACGCCGACCGCCTCACGCGGCACGCGGTCGATGAGGCGTTCCCTCATCGTCTTGGCCTCGCTTTCCGTCTCGCCCACCATGACCTGAGTGGACCAGATGATCCCCACCTTCTGGGGATCGCGCCCTTCCGCGCGCAGCGCCGCGTCCACCTCCGCGCGCTGCTTGGCCATTTGCGGGATGGGCTTGCGGGCGCCAAAGACATGGTCGACGAAGCGTGCCGCCGTGCGCGTGCCGCGGGGCGAGCCGCCGGCCTGGATGAGCACGGGGCAGATTTGCGGTGAGGGGGGCACGCTGAGCGGGCCCTTTACCTTGAAGAAGCGTCCGACATGATTGATCGCGCGCACCTTGGCCGGATCGGCGACCCGGCCGGTTTCGCGATTCCATTCGAAGGCATCCGGCTCGATGCTGGCCCACAGCGCCCGGCACACATCCATGAACTCGTCCATGCGGTCGTAGCGCTGGCCGTGCTCCATCAGCTCATCGAAGCCGTAATTCTGGGCATCGGCCTTGCGCTGCGAGGTGATCACGTTGAACGCGATGCGCCCGTTGGTGATGTGATCGAGCGAGTTCAGGAGGCGGGCGACGTAGAACGGGTGCATGAAGGTGGTTGCGTAGGTCAGGCCGAAACCGACATGCTTGGTCACCCGCGACATGGCCACGATCCACGGGCTCATATCCATGCGCGGCCAAGCCACGCCGTAACGAACCGCGTCCTCGATCGAACCCTTCCACGTGTTCGGGATTCCGGTGCTGTCACCAAAGAAGATCAGGTCGATCAGTCCGCGCTCCGCCACGCGCGCGGATATCCTCGAACAGTCCGATATCGGGATAGTGGCGACCAACGCGCGCGCCCGGCTCGCGCCAGGTCGTCTCGACCTGCGTCCATGACACGTCGATGGCCAGATGCATCTGCGCCTTCATCGGCCTGCTTCCGCCTTGGGTGGCGTGGAAATGTACCGGCCTCGGAAAAAGATCAGGGGATCGCTCGTGCCCGCGCTGAAATCGACGACGCGGCCGATGGCGATCACTACGCCGAAGCGCTCGATCGCTTCCTCCAATATGCAATCGATCGCGCCCGCGGCGTCTTGCAGCACGGGAGCACCCGACGACAATGCTCCCCAGACGGCGGTGCTGAATCGATCCGCCCCCTTCAACGGCGACTTGCCGCCGAAAATGTCGGCAAGCTCTTGCTGATCGCGCGCCAGATAATTGATGGCGAAGTGCCGGCTTTCCAGCACGGCCTGGAGCGCCGATGTTCGCTTGTCGATCGATACCAGCATCGTGGGGGGGTCGGCGCACACATGCGCTGTCGAAAGACCGAGAAATCCCGCCGGACCATCGGCACCAGACGCCGTGACGACCGACACCCCCATGGCGCGCTGACCGACGGCGCCCCAAAACGCTTTCGCATCGATGTCCTTCATGATCGCCTACTCGATGACCGACCCGGTGTTCAGGCATCGCCGTACTTCGCGCGTGAAGTGCACGAACTCCGGCAATTCAGTCGTCGCGACCGTCCGCGGTCGCGGCAGATCCACGGCAATTTCACCCACGATCCGGCCAGGCCGCGGCGACATGACCAGGACGCGATCGGCGAGATACACGGCTTCCGAGATGCTATGGGTGATGAACAGAACGGTCTTTTGACGCTCGATCCAGATGCGCTGCAATTCGGCGTTCATCAGCTCGCGCGTCATGGCATCGAGAGCGCCGAACGGCTCATCCATGATGAGCAGGTCCGGGTCATGAATGAGTGCGCGGCACAGGCCGACGCGCTGCTGCATCCCTCCCGACAATTGATGCGGATGCGCGTCTTCAAATCCGTCGAGCCCGACGAGTCGAATCAAATCGCGGGCAGCCGCCAGATAGTCAGCCACGCGCAGATTTCGGATCTCGACCTGCAGAAGCACGTTTTCCAGCACGGTCCGCCACGCCATCAGAAGAGGACTCTGAAAGACGATGCCGATGGAGGCTGTCGGCCCGCTGATCGGCCGACCGTTCACCCGGACCATCCCGCTGTAGTGAGGAAGCAGACCGGAGATCAGCTTGAGCAGCGTGCTCTTTCCGCAACCGCTTGGACCAACCAACGCGACAAACTCTCGGTCGGTGGCGGCGAAGGAGATGTTGTCGAGCGCGTGCACCTCCGCGTTCCTGGAACGGTAGATGAGGCTGACACCTTCGATTCCGATGACTTCTCCGCCATGCGCTCGCGTTTGCATCAGTTCGTCGGCACAAAATTGTTTGTGTACAAGCTCTTGGTCGAGATCGGCTTTTCGAGCTGCCCGGTCTTCAAAAGGATGTCGACGGACACGGCCCAATCCTTTTCGCTCATCCAGCCATAGGGGTGGCCCTCGGTATTCTTGGTGCGCAGCCGCGGAACGGTCTCGAGCCATTGCAGCTTCACCGAATCCCGCCGCTCCTCGCGGGCGCCGGATAGACGCATGGCCACGTTCACCGCTTCCTCGTAGTTCTCCTGCTTGGCAACCTCGTTGAGGGCTCGTGCGCTCGCGCGCACGAACCGCCGCAGCATCTCGGGCTTCTCCGCGATGGTGCGCTCATGCGCAAGGACACCTTGTCCCATGGGGGCGATGCCAAAATCGGCAAACGGCATGAAATAAACGGGCTTGCCCTTGCCCTGCTGAGCGCGCACCACAAGATCGAGCGGCGAGCCAATGACGACGCTGATAAAGCTGTCCACCTGCCCGTTGACGAACACAGTGTTGCGAGTGGCTGGGCTGGTGACCTGGATTTTCACCTTGTCCGGCGGAACCTTGTTGATCGCCAGAAGCAGATCGAGCATCGACTTGTGGTCCGCGGTCGTTGCAATGGTCTTGCCGATCAAGTCTTCCGGTTTCTTGATCGGTGCGTCGGCCTGTGAAATGACCGCCCATGCGCCGTCCTGGACCACGCTGTAGAGGCCCTTGAGCTTCATGCCTTTGGCGGCGCCCACCGACATGAACATGAAATCCGCGAGGCCGATGTCATCCTGCTGGCCGGCCATCAAGGCGACCGTCTTCCCGGAACCCGCGCCTTCCTTGATGTCGACGTCGAGATTCTCCGCCGTGTAGTAGCCTTTCTCTTTCGCCCAATAGAATGGCAGATGATATCCGGAGAGGGTCCAGTCCAGCCGGAAGCTGACGGCATCTGCGGCGCCGGCGGGTTTCGGAAAGGTCCCGAGCAACACTGCAGCTGCAGCTGCGATAGCTCGGCACAGGCCGGAAACGTTCATCTGCATCTCCCCGTTCAGGATTGATAGGCCGCTGTCTCCTCGGCACGCACCGAAACGTGCCAGGGGATTGCAAGGCGTTCCAGTTTGGACACGATGGTGAACAGTGCAATGCCCATGGCGATCAGGACGAACAACGCCGACCAGACCAGGGTCCCGTCCAGTGTCCCGGTGGAGGTCAGCAGAAGATAGCCCAGACCTCGGTCGGAGCCGACGAATTCGCCGACGATCGCTCCGACCACCGCCAGGCACACCGCGATTTTGAATCCTGCAAACATCTGCGGCAGTGCCGACGGTCCCCGCACACGCAACATGATCTTGCCGGTTCGCGCCCCCATTGAACGGACAAGGTCGATCATGTCGGTCTCGACGCTCTTGAGCCCGACGACGGTCGACACCACGATCGGAAAGAAGGAGATCAGAAAGACGATCGCGATTTTCGGCAGGATCCCGAAACCGAGCCAGACCACCAGGATCGGCGCGATCGCGACTTTGGGAATTGTCTGGGACATCACGAGAAATGGCATCGCGATGCGCTCCATGCTGCGGCTCAGCACGATGCCGAATGCAAGCGGCACGCCGATGGCGGCACCTGCCGCAAAGCCGGTCAGCACGGACATGAGCGTATAGGCGCCATGCTTCCAAAGGAGTGACCATTCCTTGATAATGCGCGCGGCCACGTCCTGCGGCGCAGGCAATAAATAGTCCGGGATCTCGAAGGTCTTGACGATCACCGCCCACACCACGAGGACGGCGACGATCGCGAGCGTAGGGACAACCAGATTGGAGCTCCGCTCGCCGAGCCAGCGCCTGCGCGCCGAATACGCATGCGCGGGCGTCGGGGGCGCAGCGGCGGATCGGCTGGCATGCGTCGGTTGTAGCGGCACCGTCTATACTCGCACCGTAAGGTGCCTTGATATTGCAACGAGCGCTATCTTGGTTTCAAGGATGACCATACAGCGAATGCGGCAGAGTGGATTGCATGACGCGCTCTGAGCGTACGGGCTATGAGCAAATGTTTTCCGGTTTGCACCCAACGCCGGACATTGCTAATCGCGCCGCTTCGCCAGGTTCGACAGCGTTGCATCGTCGGCGGCCAACGCCTGCCACGTCAGCATAATTGCGAGCCTCAGCGCCTGATCGAGCTCGTCCGGGCGCACTTTGTCTCGGGTGTCGGCGGCGGTCAGCAGGAGACGGAGGTTGCTGCCGGGCGCGTTAAATCCGGCGATCAGCCGGAGGGCGGGAATGCCGTGCGCCGCAAAATTGGCATGGTCGGAATTGGCCATCAGCGGCAGATGCGTCGCGACCGGCAGACCGGCGAGCGCCGCAGTCTCCCTGACCCAGGCATCGAGGCGTTCGAAGCCGGACGTGAGCGCGGTCAACCCGGATGCGCCGCCGACCGAGTCGAGATTGATGTTGAGGACCATCGACCGCCGCGCGTTCTCGTCCATCCGTTCGAGCCAGATGCGCGATCCGACCAAGCCCCATTCCTCGGCGCTGAACAGGCAGATCCGCAAGCCGCGCGGACATCCGCGGACGTGCGGCGCAAGCAGCCGTGCCAGCCCGAGCGCAACCGCGACGCCGGTGGCGTTGTCGATCGCGCTTTCGCCATGCGGATGGCCGTCGACATGCGCACTGACCACGATCCAATCCGGGCTCCGGCCGGGCAGGTCGGCAATCAACATGTGGGTCCGCGCGGGATGATCGTCGCCGTCGATGACCATGCGGGCGGTTGGGAGCGTGCTGTCCGGCAAGGAGCGGAACGCGTCGGCCGCGTCGGCACCAATACCGAGCGCCGGGATGCCGGCCCCGCCGCTGCGTCCGCTCGAGCCCGATACCGGGCCGACGCCGACTTCCGGATGCGAGATCAAAAATCCAACTGCACCCATGCGCTGCGCCAACCCCAGCTTGACGCGACGGTGCACGTGCCCGGTCGCGAACGGATACTCGTGGCGGACCATGACAATCCGGCCGCTGATGGCGTTCGCGTGCCGCTCGAAATCCTCCGGCCGGCCCAATCCGAGATCGAGGACTTCCGCCACCAAGCCGGCCGCCGACGCCGTGCCGAGAAGCGGCGTGCAGGGGAACGAAGAGCCCGTCGTTGCGGCGATCAATTGCGCCGTTCGGCACCGCCAACCTGGATAGTCCACAGGGTCCTCGCGAACCCTTGCGCCCGGCACGGCGGCCAGCCGCTGCCGGGCGAACGTCAGAGCCGCGGCTTCGCTCGCCGAGCCGGCGAGGCGACCGCCCAGGTCGCACAGCGCCTGGAAGTCTGCCCACATCAACGGATCGCTCGGACTTACCGGCGGGGAGAGCAGCCGCCCCGATGCGGCGTCCGTCATGGGGCGCTGATCCCGACCGACTTGACGATATCGGCCCAGCGCGCCGTGTCGCTCTCGATCAGGGCTCGGAACTGCGCGGGTAACGCACGGGACGTCGCGACGCCGAGCGGCACGAGGCGCGTTGCGAACTCGGGCGAGTCGAGAATGGCCTTAAGGTCCCTGGTCAGACGTGCGGTGACCTCCGGCGGCAGGCCGGCCGGTGCGAGCACGCCCCACCAATGCTCGACGACAAGATCGATGCCGCCTTCCTTGAACGTCGGGATGTTCGCGTGCGTCGCCAACCGCGTCTCGCTTGCGATCGCGAGCGCGCGAACGCGGTCGAAAACCGAAGCCGCCGTCGCGAGCGTGGTGAAGCCCGACTGCACGTGACCGGCGACCAGATCGTTCATGGCCGGCCCGGCGCCGCGAAACGGCACATGCACGAGCTTGATGCCGGTCTTGGCTTGCAAGAGTTCCGCGGTGAGGTGGGTCGCGCTGCCGATTCCGCCCGAGGCGATGGTGATTTTTTCCGGATCGGCCTTCGCGAGCCCGACGAAGTCCCGGGCGGTCTCGGCCCGCACCGCCGGATTGACGAAAAAGAACATCGAGGCGGTACCGATCAGACCGAGCGGTGTGAAATCGCGGACGGGATCGTATTGCACACCCTTCTGGATTGCCGGAATGATGGTATGCGGCATGTCGGCGAGCAGCAGGGTGTAGCCGTCCGGCGCAGATTTGGCAGCGACCTCGATGCCGAGTCGGCTACCGGCGCCGGCGCGGTTGTCGATGACGATTGGCTGGCCGAGCGATTTCGACAATCGCTCGCCGAGAAGGCGGCCGAGCACATCCGAGCTGCCGCCAGCCGCGTATGGAACGATGAGGCTGATGGGACGATCGGGATAAGGCTCGGCCGCCAGGGCGGAGCCGGCGAAGGCAATAAGGGCGGCGGCGAGAGCAAGCTTGACCGGCATTGCGTTTCCTCTTCGTGCAGGCCCGCGGCCCAAGGAGCAACCTTTAATCCCAGAAGTCCGCCTGCGGTCAATGCAACGGCGTGAGTTGCGGTGACCGTTCCGGGCCTGCGCCAAGCCCTCATTCGAGGCGGTACTTGTGACGATGATGTTCGCGCGTCGCCTGACTTCCTACAAAGCATGGGCCAGTTGGTCTGCGGCGCGGCGCAATACCGGAAGGAACCGACTCACCAGCTCGCGCTTCGTGACGCGGTGATCCTCCGCGCTGACGTTCATCGCGACCTCAGGTCGTCCCGACCTGACGGGGACTGGCACGGCGATAGAGCGCAGCCCCAGCTGCAAGTGCTGGTCCGACAGGGCGAATCCATCCTTGGCCACGCGCGCTAATGCTCGTCGAATCGCGCCTTCACTGGTCGGGGTATAGCGCGTGATTTTTTCGAGCTTCGCGTTCTGGAAGTAGCCGTCGAGCTCCTCGGAGCTGAATTCCGCCAACAGCACCTGGCCCATCGCATTGATGTGAGCCGGCATGCGTGTGCCCAGGTTTACCGGGATGAATGACAAATGCTTGGGTGGCAGTCGTGCGATGTAGACGACGTCGTGATCGTCGAGCACGCCCAACGAGCACGACTCGTTCAGCTCCTCGACCACGTCCTTCATGATTGGCTGCGCCGTTTTCCAGAGTGGCAATGACGACAAATAAGCGTAGCCGAGATTGAGGGTCTTTGCCGCAAGCCGGAAGGACTTGCCGTCGGAGCGGACGTAGCCGAGGGCTTCGAGCGTAAGCAGGAAACGCCGCGCCGTGCCTCGCGTAAGGCCGGTCTTGGCGGCGACCTCGGACAAGGTCTGGATCTCGGCGTGCTGTCCGAAGCTGGTGATCACCGCGAGCCCGCGCGCCAGCGCATTCACAAAATCGGGGTCGTTCGATTCAAGAGGCATCCACAATCCAAATGCTTGGACCTGTCCCGGCCGGGTTTGACCATCCCGGCGAGGAGGTGTTAGCGTTTAAAATCGGACTAATGTCCGTATAGCGGACAAAGGGGGCGGTGTCGAGCGTTTGCACGCCAGGACAACCGAAATGGGAGCGACCATGGACGATCTCAGCAAGGTCGAGCAGTTCAAGCTTCTGACCGAGACCGCGCCCGGCACGCCGATGGGCAAGCTGCTGCGCAAGTTTTGGCACCCCATTGCGCTGATCGACGATCTGCCGAGGGGTAAGGCGCAGGCTCTGCGCATTCTCAGCGAAGACTTGACGCTCTATCGCGGCCAGAGTGGGCGTCCGTATCTCGTCGGCGGCCGCTGCGCTCATCGCTGCACCGTTCTGCATACCGGCGTGATCCAGGGCGAGCAGATCCGGTGCATGTATCATGGCTGGCGATATGACGGCACCGGACTCTGCACCGACATTCCCGCGGAGAAGCAGCCGCGAACCAGGCCCATCAAGATCGCCGGCTACCCGGTGCATGAGTACTGCGGAGTGATCTTCGCATATCTGGGCGAGGAGCCCGTTCCGGCCTTCGACCTGCCACGCAAGCACGTGCTCGAAGAACAAGGACGCTCTTTTATCCCCTACCGATCAGTGTGGGATTGCAACTGGTTCCAGCACGTCGAAAACTCACTCGACGCGGTGCATGTCAGCTTCGCGCATCTTTGGGGAAGCGTCGGTGAGTTTGGCTCTTCGGTCACCGCATCGATCCCCGACCTCTCGTACTCGGAAACACCGGCCGGCATACGGCAAGTGGCGACCCGACCGAACAACAATGTCCGGGTCAGCGACTGGACATTTCCCAACAATAACCACGTCGTGTCACCGCCGGCGATCAAAGGAGATCCCTGGGTTCATATCAGCGCCTGGCCCACGCCCATCGACGACACCAGCACGGTGCGCTTCGTGATCTATTCGGTGGAGGCGACCGATCCCGCCAAGCTCGCGGCGATGAAAGCGCAATACGACTTGGACTACAGCCCGATGCATCACTACGACGAGCTCTTCCATCAAGGCGTCATCGCCGGCGTGAATGAGGCGGGACTGCAAAACGCCCAGGATTATGTCGCGGTGCGAGGCCAAGGCGTGATCTGCGACCGGTCGCAGGAGAACCTGTCCACCTCCGACGCCGGGGTCGCCTTCCTGCGGCGTATCTTCCTCCGCGAGCTGGAAGCGATCCGGCTCGGTCGGCCCACCAAGCAATGGTCACGCCTGGAGCATGCCGAACATCTGGAAGCTCCTCCGGTTCAGGCTGCCGAGTAGAAGGGATCGTCACGTGAAGGTTGCCGAGGCGGTTGCGCGAGTCCTCAAGGAAGAAGGCGTCGAGCATCTCATCTGCTATCCACGTCAGGCGCTTATCGACTTCTGTGCCGAGATCGGAATCAGGCCGGTCGTCTGCCGCCAGGAGCGTGTCGGCGTCGGCATCGCCGACGGCATCAGCCGCTCGACCTATGGCAAGCGCATCGGCGTCTTTTCGATGCAAGGCGGGCCGGGCGTCGAGAATACGTTTCCCGGGGCGGCGCAGGTCTTCGGCGACAACGTGCCCGTTCTGCTGATCCCCGGCGACCGGGTTGGCCGCAGTTTCACGCCGCCGTCGTTCGATCCGGTGCAGACCTTCCGGCCTGTCATGAAGTGGGCAGCCGAAATCACCGAGCCTGGGCGAGTCATCGAGCTGATGCGGCGGGCGTTTCACAACCTTCGGACCGGCAAGCCAGGGCCGGTGCTGATCGAGCTGCCGTCAAAGATCGGCAATAGCGAGATGGACGGCGAGTTCGAGTATTCGCCGCCCCGGGGCATCCGGACCGCCCCCGATCAGGCCGATGTGCGCTCAATTGCCGAGCTGCTGCTCAAGGCAAGAAATCCCGTCATTCATGCAGGCCAAGGCGTGCTGTACTCGGGCGCCACCAAAGAGCTGGTACGGGTGGCCGAGCTCTTGCAGACGCCGGTCTTGACGACGAATACGGGGAAGGGGGCCTTCCCGGAAAACCACCCGCTGTCGCTCGGTGCCTCCGTCGTTCCGGCGCCGAAGATGATGTTCCATTTTCTCAAGAAGGCCGACATCGTCGTCGCGATGGGATCGAGCCTGACGCGCAACCACTGGGCCCCGCAAATCCCGAACGGGAAGACAATCATTCACTGCACGAACGACGCCGCGGATATCAACAAGGAGTTCCCGACCAAAGCCGCAATGCTCGGCGATGCCAAGCTCATGCTTGAAGCGCTGATCGCCGAGATCGGCAACAAGAAGCGGACGAGCGACAACGTAGCCCAGGAGGTTCACGCAGTCCGGCAGGAATGGCTCAACGAGTGGGTTCCCGAGCTCACATCGTCGGAAGAGCCGATCAACCAATACCGGATTGTCCACGATCTGATGAACGCGGTCGACCGGGAAAATACCATCGTCACTCACGATTCGGGCAGCCCACGCGAACAAATGGTGGCCTTTTGGCAGTGCCTGGTGCCGGGCGGCTATCTTGGCTGGGGCAAGACCACGCAATTGGGACATGGCTTGGGCCTGATCATGGGGGCGAAAATCGCCAATCCGGACAAGCTCTGCATCAATGTCATGGGCGATGCCTCGATCGGAATGGTCGGCATGGACATCGAAACCGCCGTGCGCAATCGCATCGGAATCCTGACGATCGTCTTCAACAATGGCGTGATGGCCGGTGAGCAGAATGGTCTGGTAGCGGCGGTCCAGCGCTACCAAGCCGCCAATCTCGGCGGCAATTACAGTGAGGTCGCGAAGGCGCTTGGCGCCTGGTCGACACGCATCGCAAAACCCGATGCGTTTCTACCCGCCTTGAAGCAGGCAATGGAGGCGACGCAATCCAGTACGCCCGCGGTCATCGAGTGCGTGGCAAAACAGAACTTCAAGTACTCCCGTTACTGACCGCCGACGTTGCAAACAGCTCGCTCGGGAAAGGAACCATGATGCGTATCTCCTGGTTGTTGAGTTCGTTGCGGATGGTGCCGGTGACCTTGCCGCTCGTTGCGCTTGTGGCGGCGCAGGCAGTTGAGGCGCAAACCTATCCGAACCGGCCGGTTCGGATAGTCGTGCCGGCGGCGGCGGGCGGCGCGCTGGACGTGATCTCACGCATCCTGGCGATCAAGGTGGGCGAGATTTGGAATCAGCAGCTCTACGTCGAAAACAAGCCCGGTGCCAATTGGATCATCGGCATGGACGCGGT
>Ga0114129_10013947_pt1 | contig 11450 bp, 14 predicted proteins | sample RhiMetdeltSRZDD1_FD_80071 | JGI IMG/M metagenome (GOLD analysis project Ga0114129, IMG submission 80071) | Populus rhizosphere microbial communities from Tennessee, USA - Rhizosphere MetaG P. deltoides SRZDD1 (version 2) (version 2) | ecosystem: Host-associated > Plants > Roots > Rhizosphere >... | reverse complement strand
TGCATGCGCGGCCAGTACCACAAGTGCGACGAGGCGCGGGTGTTCGGCCACGGTGCCACGCTGGGCTCGCTGCCGGGCGCGCAGGCCGAGCAGGTGCTGGTGCCGCGCGCGAACCTGACGCTGCGGCGGGTCCCCGAAGGCATGTCCGACGACGCGGCGCTGTTCGCGGGCGACGTGATGGGGACCGGCTATCACTCCGTGGTCGCCGCCGGGATGAAGCCGGGCGACACCGTGGTCGTGCTCGGGCTCGGGCCGGTCGGGCTGTGCGGCGTGCAGGCCGCGCGCGCATGTGGCGCCGCGCGGGTGATCGGGATCGACACCGTGGCCGAGCGGCTCGAGGTGGCGCGCTCGTTCGGCGCGGAGGCCGTGCACCTGACCGAGGAGGATCCACGCGCCGCGGTGAAGGCGGCCACCGGGGGCCGGGGCGCGGACGTGGTCGTCGACGCGGTCGGCCATCCCGACGCGCTCGACATGGCGTGCCGCATGGCGCGCAAGGCGGGGACGGTGTCGGTGGTCGGGGTCTACGCCGAGCGCTGCGAGCTGCACATGGGCGTTGTGTGGATCAAGGCGCTGAAGATGGTGACCGGTCACGCCAACGTGATCTCCCACGTGGACTCGGTGCTGGCGATGATGGCCGCCGGACAGCTCGACCCCACGCCGCTCGTGAGCCGTCACATGAAGCTCGAGGAGGCGCCCGACGCGTACGAGGCGTACGCGAACCGGGAAGCGCTCAAAATAGTGATGTCGCCCTAGGAGGACGAGCCGATGACCGTCACCGCACCGCCCAGCGAACTTTCCGACGCCGCTCGCCGGTTCCTCCAGGGGCCGAAGCAGCTCCTGATCGGCGGGGAGTGGAGGGCGGCCGCCGACGGGCGGACGTTCGAATCGATCGACCCGGCGACCGGCGAGCCGGTCGCGCAGGTCGCCCAGGCGGGCGCGCAGGACGTCGACGCGGCGGTGCAGGCCGCCCGCGCCGCGTTCGCGGACGGCAGTCCCTGGCGCAAGCTTTCGGCGGCCGCGCGCGGCCAGCTGCTGAACTCGCTCGCCGACCTGGTCGACGCCAACGCGCAGGAGCTGGCTGAGCTGGAGTCGCTCGACAACGGCAAGCCGCTCACGTACGCGCGCCAGATCGACATCGGCCTGACGACGTCGCATTTCCGCTACTTCGCGGGGTGGCCGACCAAGATCGAGGGCGAAGTGATCCCGGTGGCCGGCGGCGACGGGATGCTGGTCTACACGCGCAAGGAGCCCGTCGGCGTGGCGGGGCAGATCATTCCCTGGAACTTCCCGCTGATGATGGCCGCGTGGAAGCTGGCGCCGGCGCTGGCGGCGGGCTGCACCGTGGTGCTGAAGCCGGCCGAGCAGACACCGCTGACCGCCCTGCGGCTCGGAGAGCTCGCACTCGAAGCCGGATTTCCCGAGGGCGTCCTGAACGTCGTCACGGGCGATGGGGAGACCGGCGCGGCGATCGTCGACCACCCGGGTGTCGACAAGATCTCGTTCACGGGCTCCACGCCGGTGGGGCGGGAGATCGGCGCGAAGGCGGGCCGCGCGCTGAAGCGCGTGACGCTCGAGCTGGGCGGCAAGTCGCCCAACATCATCCTGCCCGACGCCAACCTGAAGGCCGCGATCGGGGGCTCCTTCCAGGGCATCTACTTCAACACCGGGCAGGCGTGCAACGCGGGCTCGCGGCTGTTCGTCCACAAGGACCAGTTCGACGAGGTCGTCTCGGCGCTGGCCGAGCGCGCGCCGAAGATGAAGATGGGGCCCGGCCTCGCGCCCGACACGCAGCTGGGCCCGGTCGTGTCCGCCGCCCAGCACGAGCGCGTCACCGGTTACATCGAGAAGGGCAAGGCGGAGGGCGCGGAGCTGGTCGCGGGGGGCGGCGCCCGCAGCCCCGGTTACTTCGTCGAGCCGACGCTCTTCACGACCACGTCCGACGACATTGCGATCACGCGGGAGGAGATCTTCGGGCCGGTGCTCGTCGCCCAGCCGTACGACTCGATCGAGGAGGTGGCGGAGCGCGCGAACGAGACGGACTACGGCCTCGCCGCCGGCGTGTGGACGCGGGACATCGGCAACGCGCACCGGCTCGCCGCGCTGCTGCGCGCCGGCACGGTGTACGTGAACGTCTGGGGCCTGACGGACCCGGCCGCGCCGTTCGGCGGCTTCAAGTCATCGGGCGTGGGGCGGGAGCACGGCCGCGCGGGTCTGGAGGAGTACCTCGAGACGAAGACCGTCTGGACCAGCCTCACTTGAGGGACAGATGAGGCAGGGCATCGTCGCCGAGCAGCCGGTCTGCTCGCGCTGCGAGACGCCCGGGCAGCGGTTCGGGCGAAAGTGCCCCAAGTGCGGGCGCCGCTACTGGGGCGGCGGGCTGCTGCGCATGCTGCTGGGCGGTCCCACGGTCAAGCGCTGAGCTCGCGCACGAGGTCGCGCACCCGCCCGGAGATGTCGTCGCGGATCGCGCGCACCTCTTCGACCGGCCGGCCCTTCGGGTCCGGCAGGTCCCAGTCGATGTAGCGCTTGCCCGGGATGTAGGGGCACTCGTCGCCGCACCCCATGGTCACGACGACGTCGGCCCACTGCGCAAGGTCGTCGGTGAGCTTCTGCGGGACCTGGGAGGACACGTCGACGCCGAGCTCGCGCATCGCCTCGACGACCTCCGGGTGCACGCGGTCGCCGGGCGTGGTTCCCGCCGAGCGCGCTTCGTGCGCGGTCCCGGCCTCGCGCTCGAACAGCGCCCGCGACATCTGAGAGCGGCCTGCATTGTGCAAGCAGACGAATATGACCTTCATTCATATGACCTTCATTTGCTTAGCCGCAAACGAAGGGAGCTCTGTGATCCGATCACAGCGAGACTCCGATGATCTTCAGGCGGCGGGTGAGCGCGTTCAGGCCGTACTCCCCCAGCGCGCCGTCCTCGACGCCCAGCACGTCCCACGCTCCCTCGCTCGGCGGCGACACCGACTCGGCCACCGCGGGAAGGAGGTCCAGCAGGCGCTGCTTCACGACCTCCGCCATCGCCGGGTCGGCCTGCACCGCGCTGCGCAGGAAGTAGGTGCCCCAGGCGATGTGGCGCTGCTCGTCGGCGGCGATCTTGCCGTAGCCGTCCACGAATCCAGGCAACACGCCCCGCTCAGCGAGCAGGTCGAGCAGGAAGTGCGACGCCGTGATCCCGAGCGTGCCCTCGATCACCATGTGGTAGATCGTGACGAAGTCGACCTTTGCCTCGCGGTTGCGCGGGTCACGGCGCAGCCGCTCGTGTGCGTCCACGAGCGCCTCGTCGAACACCTTCCTGAACGGCGCCCCGAGCACGTTGCGGGCGCGCGCGACGTGGGCCCCGATCGCCGCGGGATCCGCGATCACCTCGTTCTGGAAGCGGGCGTAGAACTGCATGTGGCGCACCTCGTCCACGAGCTGCGTGGAGAGGTAGCTGCCCTCTTCCTCGTCGTCCTGTGCCAGCACCAGCCCGCAGAACTGCGTGGAGATCCGCTCCTCGGCGACCATCAGCGAGCTGAGCACCCAGTACAGGAGGTCGCGCTCGGCGGCGGGGAGCGCGGCCCAGTCTGCGGGGTCGCGGCCGAGGTCGACGTCCTGCGCCGCCCAGTGCGCGCGCTCCCAGTCCTCGTACAGCTGCTGCGGCGTGCGCAGCCCGGGCTGTGCGACCTCGACGCTCATGACGCGCAGCAGGCGGAGCCGGCGGGCGCCGCGTGCTCGACGTCCTCGAGCACGGTGAACACCTCCCACGGCGTGCCGTCCGGGTCCGTGACCCAGATCTTGTCCTGCCGCGCGTAGCAGCACTCGGTGTCCATTTCGTCGAAGGTCGCCAGGCCTGCCTGCTTCAGCCGCAGGCGGGTGGCGAGTACCTCGTCGGTCGACGAGACCTTGATCCCGCCGTGGTTGAAGGCGCCGAGGCCGTCGCCGCGTTCGCCCTCGATGAGCGCGAGCACGATCTCCGGGTCCTGGGGCTCGAACTTGACGTACCCGGGGCGCTGCTTGGCCGGCTCGGCGTCGAGCAGCGCTCGATAGAAGGGGGTGGCGCGGTCCACGTCGGTGACGGTGATCGCAAGGTGCGGCTTCATCTCAGCCATGTCGAGAGCTCCTTGGTAGCTTCGGGAATCACGTAGTAGTAGGCCCACAGCCCGCGCCGCTCTACGTCCACGAGCCCTGCCTCGCGCAGCACTTTGAGGTGGTGGGAGACGGTGGGCTGGGACACGTCGAAGAGCGGCGTCAACTCGCACACGCACACCTTGCCGGCGTGCTTGCGCAGCACGTCCACGAGCTGGACCCGGATCGGGTCGGACAGCGCCCGGCCCACCTGCGCGATGCGCTGTGCCGCCGCCGGCGTCACAGCCGGGTGCACAGGGGGGTCGCAGCAGGGCTTGCCCGCCGGGCGCTTCACCTTCGGCTCGGTCTTGAGGGCTACGGCCATGCCTTCATTGATAGCACATTACATAGATGATCGTCAATGGAATGTCGGTGGGTCATGATCTGGGCGATGGCGCTCGCACAGGAAGCCACCGAGCTGCTCCAGCGTCTGATCCGGCTCAACACGGTCAATCCGCCGGGTAACGAGCGGGTCGCGCAGGAGCTGCTGCGCTCCGAGCTCGAGGCGGCGGGGTTCGACTGCGAGCTGGTCGGGGCGACAGACGAGCGGCCGAACCTGATCGCGCGCCTGCGCGGCCGGGCCGGGGGGAAGCGCCTCTGTTATCTGAGCCACGTCGACACCGTGCTCGCGGATGCGTCCGAGTGGAGCGTCGATCCCTGGTCGGGCGAGCTGAAGGACGAGTTCGTGTGGGGGAGGGGCGCGCTCGACATGAAGGGCCAGGTCGCCTGTGAGGTGGCCGCCGCCTGCAACCTGGCGCGGTCGGGCTGGCGGCCGGAGCGGGGCGAGCTGCTGGTCGTCGTGACGTGCGACGAGGAAGCCGGCGCGACCTACGGCGCACAGTGGCTGTGCGAGCAGGTGCCCGACAAGGTGCGCTGCGACATGGTCGTCAACGAGGGTGCGGGCGAAGTGCTCGACTTCGAGGGGCGCCGCATGTACACGCTGTGCATAGGTGAGAAGGGCGTGTTCCGCTTCAAGCTGGTCACGCACGGGCGCGCGGGTCACGCGTCGATGCCGGGCATCGGCGACAACGCACTGCTGCGGATGGTCGAAGTGCTCTCCCGGCTGGACGGCCGTCAGCCGCCCTTCGACGCGTATCCGGCCGGCGTTGCATGCCTGGAGGCGCTCAGCGGACATGCCGTCGAGGACGTTCCGGCAGTGCTCGCCGATCTGCGCCAGGCCGAGCCGCGCCTGGCGGACCAGTTCGAGTCGATGATGCGGGTCACGCTCGCGCCGACCATGATCAGGGCGTCGGAGAAGGAGAACGTAATTCCTTCGCAGTGCACGGTCCGCGTCGACTGCCGCGTCCCGCCCGGGATGGGAGGGGAGCACGTCCGGCAACGAATCGAAGAGCTGCTCGGCCCGGAAGGCGTTGGCGGCTACACGCTCGAGTTCAGCGAGGACGTGGTCGGGAACACCTCGCCTCCCGACTCGGCGCTGGCGGGCCACCTGCGCGATTTCGTAGGTCGCGCGGACCCGGGCGCACAGCTATTGCCGCTGGTATTGACGGGTTTTACGGATAGCCACTGGTTTCGGAAGGCCTTTCCCGAGTGCATCGCGTATGGCTTTTTCCCGCAGCGCGTGATGTCGCGCTGGGAGACGATGCCGCTCATACACGCACCGGACGAACGCATCGCTGTCGACGACATCGACTTCGCAGCGCGCTTCTTTCACGAGCTCGCGCCCGCGGTTCTGCGCTAACAGGTCGGACGGTCGTGTGCAAGTCGCTCGAAATTGCGGCTTGCGTTGCCATCCGGCGTATGAAATAAACATCGCTCGTCCCCTAGCGAGAGGAGTGAGATGTCTCCAGCGGCTCGCAGATCTTCGCGCAAGAAAACGGCGCGCAAGAGCACGGCGCGTAAGACGACCGCGCGGAAGAAGACGGCTCGGCGTCCGGCACGCAAAACTGCGGCGCGCAAGAGCACCGCGCGCAAGACCACTGCGCGTAGGAAGACAGCGCGTAAGAGCACGGCCCGGAAGACAGCTGCACGCAAGAGCACCGCAAGGAAGAAGACGGCCCGCCGGCCGGCGCGCAAGACGACCGCGCGTAAGAAGACCGCGCGCAAGCCCGCACGGAAGAAGACGGCGCGCAAGAGCACCGCTCGCCGCAAGACCGCGCGCAAGCCCGCACGGAAGAAGACGGCGCGCAAGAGCACCGCTCGCCGCAAGACAACGGCGCGCAAGCCCGCACGGAAGAAGACGGCACGCAAGAGCACCGCTCGCCGCAAGACGACCGCGCGCAAGCCGGCACGGAAGAAGACCGCGCGCAAGAGCACCGCTCGTCGCAAGACGACGGCCCGCAAGAAGACGACGGCCCGCCGCCCGGCCCGGAAGACGGCAGCCCGCAAGACGGCTCGCCGCAAGACGGCCCGCCGGCGCTAGAGCAAGCGATCGGGACACGCTGAAGGGGCGGCCGCGGCCGCCCCTTTTGCGTTGGAGGGCCGCGCCGCCCCTCCTTGACCGCCGGCGGGCCTATACCTAGAATCTAGGTAATGATGAAGTACTCGGTGCTCGGGTTCCTGATCGACCAGCCGATGCACGGTTACGCGCTCAAGCGGGCGCTCTCGCCGGCGCTGCCTCCACAGCAGCAGGTCAACGACGGAATCCTGTATCCGCTGCTGAAGCGGCTCGAGACCGAGGGGTTGGTGCGCAAGCGTGTCGAGCGCGGGCGTGGCGGGCGCGCGCGCCACGTGTTCCATCCGACAGCCAAGGGACGGCGAGTGTTCGAGCAATGGCTGGCGAGCGCGGAGGACGAGGCCGACGAAGTCGCCTACGACTTCCTGCTCGGACACCCGTTTCTGACGAAGTGCCTGTTCTTCAACCGCCTCTCGCCGGACGAGATCGTCGCGAAGTTCGAGCAGCAGCTCGCCGCGTGCGCCGAGAAGCTCGTGACGTTCGAGGAGATTCGCGCGCGCATGGTCGGGCGGGGCGTCGATGCGCACCGAGTGGCGGTACTCGATCTCGGAATCGCACAACAGAAGGAGAAGGAGCGATGGCTCGAGCAGATGATCCGGGAGTCCCAGCAGCGGCAGGAGCGGCCGGCAGCATGAACGGCGCGCGCGAGGTGGAGCGGCGGGCCATCGACATGTGGGCCCCGATCGTGCCGGTGCCGGACGTCATGCAACACGTGGCGCATCACTTTCCGCGCGAGATGGCCGGCTACCTGCGCGTCTTCTACAAGCGCGAGCCCGATGTCGCGGAGTTCGCACGGGCGGCGGAGGGGATGCAGATGAGCGACGAGGACCTGGTCGCGGTCCTGGACGCGGCCGGCATCGAGCGCACGCTGATCACCGGCTTCGACGAGTGGTCGAGCGTGCACGAGACGTTCATCCCCAACGACGTGGTCGCCGCGCTCGCGGAACGCCATCCGGGCCGGTTCATCCCGTTCGCCGGAGCGGACGTCCTCAAAGGGATGGACGCCGTGCGCGGGTTCGAGGACCTGGTGCGCCACCGCGACTTCCGCGGCCTCAGCGTGCGCCCGTTCATGGTGGGACTGCCGGCCGACGACCGGCGCTACTACCCGCTGTACGCAAAATGCGTGGAGCTGGACGTGCCGGTCAGCATCCACAGCTCCGCCAACTGGACGACCGTGAGCGTCAACGACCTCGGCCACCCGCGGCACATCGACGTGGTCGCCGCCGACTTCCCGGAGCTGAAGCTGATCATGAGCCACGCCGGGTACCCATGGGTCCTGGAGGCCTGCCTGCTGGCGTGGAAGTACCCGCACGTCTACCTCGAGCTGGCGGCGCACCGCCCCCGCTACCTGGCCGCGCCCGGCACGGGATGGGAGCCCCTGCTGCGGTTCGGCACCACGACGATCAAGGAGAAGGTGCTGTTCGGCACCGGCTGGTTCCTGCTCGGCCGCCCGCCGGGGCAGGTGCTGGACGAGTTCCGCGAGCTGCCGGTTCCCGACGATGTGATGGAGATGTGGCTCTGGCGCAACGCCGAGGCGCTCCTGGGTGCCGGCGTGCCCGCTTGAGCTAGAAGAGGCTTTCCTGGCGCTGCGCCGGGACGGCCGCCTGGGGCGCGGTTTCGCGCCGGCGGCCCCGCGCCGTCCGTGGAGGCCGGCGGGGCCGCTGCTTGGGCCGCATGCCGTCCACCACCTGCTGCAGTCGCTTCTTCTCCTCGCCCGGCACGTATGCGCCCCGCGCGTACAGCTCCTCGTAGCGAGGCAGCAGGTCCGGCCGGTACGCGCGCAGCCAATCGAACCAGATGCCTTTCACCTCTCCGCGCAGGTGGAGCGGCACGTGCGCCATGCCGATCGCCCCGTTGCCGGCCGCGATGCGCATGATCTCGCCGACCTGCTCCGGCGCGTCGTTCACGCCCGGGATCAGCGGCGCGATCAGGATTCCCGACGGGACGCCCGCCTCGTTCATCTTGCGCACTGCCTCGAGGCGCGCGCGGGGCGAGGGGGTGTGAGGCTCGGTCTCGCGCCACACCTTCTCGTCGAGGGTCGGCACCGAGAAGTACACGGACACGCCCGGTCCCGCGGCCAGTTCGGCAAGGATGTCGATGTCACGCAGCGCGAGCGGTGACTTCGTGACGAGCGAGCACGGCGTATCGCTGTCGAGCAGCGCCTCCCAGATGCCGGGCATCAGCTTGTAGCGGCTCTCGACCCACTGGTAGGGGTCGGTGTTGGTCCCGAGCGCGACGTGCTCGCGCTTCCACGATGGGCGCGACAGCTCGGCGCGCGCCAGCTCGGGCACGTTCACCTTCACGACGATCTCGCGCTCGAAGTCGCGCCCCGCGTTCAGGTCGAGGTAGGTGTGGGTGGGGCGGGCGAAGCAGTAGGCACAGGCATGACTGCATCCCCTGTACGGATTGATCGTGAAGTCGAACGGCATCCGCGAGCTCTTCGGCACGCGGTTCAGGGCCGACTTCGCGCGCACCTCGTGGAACCGGATGTCGAGCGCCTCGGGTGCGTCGAACGTGCGGATGACGGCGTCCGCTCCCAATCGCGGGAGCGGACGCTCCGTCTCCTGGCCAACTTCCAGGTTCTGCCATCGCACGAACACATGTTCGCATACGGCCCGGATGACCGCGCCCGCCGGGTGACAGCGTTCAGGGTCGTACTACGACCCCAGGTGCTGTCACCTCGCGGCGGCGTGCCGTCTACGAGCGCGCGGCGTCGGGCTCGAGGCCCAGCTCGCCGGCGCGCTCCGCGAGCGCGTCGATCACGAACTGCACGTGCTCGTCGAAGCCCAGGCCCGACTCGGGCTCCAGCTCCTCGGCGCCCCGGTACACCTCGTCGCGGTGCACCCCGGCCGCGAAGCTCGGCTGCTTCAGCTTCTTCTTCACGGACTTGGCCTTGAGGCCGTGGATGCCGTCCGGGCGCACGTACGCGCAGGCGGCGATGAACCCCGCCAGCTCGTCGCACGCGCACAGCACCTTGTCGAGCAGGCTCTCGCGCGGGACGCCCAGGAACTCGGCGTGGGCCTGGACCGCGTGGACGACCTCTTCGGGATAGTCCCGGCGCCGCAGCTCCTCGATCGCCATGCGCGGGTGACCAGTCTCGAGGTCGGGGTAGCGCTCGTAGTCCATGTCGTGCACGAGCCCCGCGATTCCCCATGTCTCTTCGTCTGCGCCGAACCGGCGCGCATACGCGCGCACGGCGGTCTCGACGCCCAGCATGTGCTTGCGCAGCGAGTCGGACTCGGTCCACTCGCACACGAGCTGCCAGGCTTCCTCGCGGGTCGGCATGCCCGCAGTCTAGTGCGGGCGAACCTCAGCATGACACCCCAGGATTGACGGCGTTTGCAGGCGGGTAATGAATCCAGGCGCGCCCCTTCGGGCGCACTCAACGCGAATGAGGTAAGGAGGGATCGGCCTTGATCAGTGTGATCATCGCGGTGTTGTTCGCCGCACTCGTCTACGCACTGTGCCTTGCGCTCGGCCTCCCCGCGATCGTCGGCTTGATCGCCGCGATCCTGGTGTTGCTGGCCGGGATCCCCACCGGGGGATACGGCATCGGTAGACGGTAGACCCGAGGACATTCGTCCGCCGCCCTGCCTCGCGCGGGGCGGCCGGACGTGCTCGGCCCGGCCGGCCCGGGACCGTAACTAGAATCCGCGCGGCGCCGAGGCGCCCGCGAATGCCAGGAGAGTCACCAGACGAACTGCTCGGACAGGTCCGCGGCGGGATGCTCGACGCCCGGCGCGTGTTGCTGTCGCCCGACGCCGCGCCGGGCGCCGCCGACGTCACGTTGGAGGCGCTGCTCGAAGCGGACCCGGCGCTGGGCGACCTCGGAGCGCGCCACTGGGCGCGCATCGGCGCGGAGCCCGGCACGCGGATCGGCGCGCTCGATGCCGACCAGCGCTACTGGACCGCCGACCTGCTCAGCTTCTGGCAGACGGCGCCGGCCGACGTCTCGCAGACGGTCTCGCCGCGCGACGGCATGTACTCCAAGACGCCCGACTCCTACTTCGGCCCGGGCGCGGTCGCCCTCAGGTGCGTGCGGCTGGCGATGCTGGAGACCCGCACGGAGCGGTGCGAGAGCCTGCTCGACTTCGCCTGCGGCTACGGCCGCGCGCTGCGGTTCTTCCGCGCCGCCTTCCCCGGCGCGCGGCTGGTCGCGTGCGACATCAACACGGACGCGGTCGACTTCTGCGCGGAGGAGTTCGGCGCGGTCCCCGTGTACTCGCACGAGGACCCGGCCGCGATCGAGCTGCCGGGGCCGTTCGACGCGATCTGGGTCGGCTCCCTCTTCACGCACGTGCCCGAGGAGCGCTGGCTCCAACTGCTCGACCTGCTGGCCTCGGTGCTGTCGGACCGGGGGCTGCTGGTCTTCACGGTCCAGGGCCGCAACGTGCGGCACCAGCTGCTGTCCGGCGAGCTCTCCGCGTGGAGCCTCGACGACGCGGGCATCGAGGAGATCGTGCGCGGATACGACGAGCGCGGCTACGGATACGCGGACTGGACCGACATGAGCGGATACGGCACATCGCTGAACCGCATGTCGTGGGTCGCGAAGCAGATCGAGGAGCGGCCGGGGCTGCGGCTCGTCGGTTATCGCGAGACCGGCTGGGGGCGCCAGGACGTGGTCACCTGCCAGGCGACGGGCAAGTGAACTCGGGCGCGCGCTCTGTCGCGGGCGTGTCCGAGCTCGTGCTCGAGGTCGCCGACCTGGCCCGCGCCGAGGAGTTCTACACGCGCCACCTGGGACTGCCGCTGGTGGAGCGCTGGCCGCACCGCGACGCGATCTGGGTGCTGGCCGGCATGACGCGAATCGGGTTGTGGCGACCGCAGGTGGGCCTCGAGGGCAGCCGCGGCGGCGAGCACGTGCACTTCGCGATGCAGATCCCCGAATCCGAGTTCGACGCGAAAGTCGCGTCGCTCCGCTCGC
>Ga0114129_10013945_pt1 | contig 11450 bp, 8 predicted proteins | sample RhiMetdeltSRZDD1_FD_80071 | JGI IMG/M metagenome (GOLD analysis project Ga0114129, IMG submission 80071) | Populus rhizosphere microbial communities from Tennessee, USA - Rhizosphere MetaG P. deltoides SRZDD1 (version 2) (version 2) | ecosystem: Host-associated > Plants > Roots > Rhizosphere >... | reverse complement strand
TGCTGCGCAGCCTCCGCGAGGGCAGGTTGGGCAGGTTGGGCAGGTTGGGCAGGTAGGGCAGGTGGGCCAAGTCGCCCACTCGGTGCCGGTTCGCCGACTCGATCGCGGCGGGTTGGAGAGCCCCGACAAAACAATCGAGCGCATCGAGCGCGCGACGCGTCACGACGGCGTCGTGTCGCGCTGGGAATATTTCGAGAACGGACTCCTGACGCGAATCGAACAAGACACCGATGGTGATGGGAAGTTGGACAAATGGGAAACCTACAGCGGCGGCAGCCTGTCGATGATGGCGATCGACTCGCAGCATCGCGGAAAACCGGATCGGCGGCTGGTGTATCGCCCGGACGGGACGCTCGACCGGATCGAGATCGACCCGGACGGCTCGGGCACCTTCCGGCCCCTTCCGGGCCACCCGTCGAAATGAGCACGGCCACTGCGCTTCAGACCGGCACGCGCGCGCTGCTGCTCGCCGGCCGATCCGATCACGCCGACCTCGAGGCGCTGTTGCGCGGCATGGGCTATCAGCCGGTCCTCGTCAACGGCTCGGAGCAGATGGCGGCGATGCGCGACCCGGTGTCGCTCTGCCTGATCGATCTGCGCGAGAACGGCGAGGCGCTGCGCTCGGCGCGGGTGGTGCGCGCGCAGCATCCGCAGTCGATCGTCATCGGCGTCGCCGATCCAGGGCGCCCCGCGGCGGCCGCCGACGCGATTCGCGCCGGCGTCTTCGACGTGCTGCCGCGTCCGCCGTCGGCGCGCGATCTCGAGGCGCTGCTCTCCAACGCCCGCGAGCAGGCGTCGCTCGCGACGGCGCAGCCGCCGTTCCCCTCGTCCGAGCCCATGGCGTACGGCGTGGTGGGCACGTCGCCGGCCATGCGGCTCGTGATGGATCTGGTGCAGCGCGCCGCGCCCGGCCGCTGCGGCCTGCTGATTTGCGGCGAGCGCGGAACGGGACGCGAGATGATCGCGCGCGCCGTGCACCAGCACGGCACGAACCGCAACGCGCCCTTCGTCAAGGTGGACTGCTCCAGCCCGACGCCGGAAGATGTCGAGCTCCAGTTGTTCGGCGTCTTGACCAGACGGCCCGGCGCCGGCGGCGCGGAACGACGGAGTCTGGAGCACATCAGCCGCAACGGCGGCCTCGCGGAAGCGTCGGGCGGGATTCTGTTTCTCGAGAACGTGGCCGAGATGCCGGCGCGCGTCCAGGGGCGGCTCGTGCGCGTGCTGCGCGATCGCGAAGCATTCGTCGACGACAGCCGGGAGCCGCTGCCGATCGACATCCGGCCGATTGCCGCCGTCGACTCCTCGATCAACGCCGCGCTCGAGGAGGGCCGGCTGCGGCCCGATCTGCACGAGCGGCTCTCGCTCATCCGTGTAGACGTGCCGGCGCTCCGCCAGCGGCGTGAGGACATTCCCGTCCTGGCGAACTATTTCCTGAAGGAGCTGTGCAAGGGCGCTGGCAAGCCGATGAAGACGCTCACCCGTCCCGCACTGACGCTGCTCGCGGCCCTGCCGTGGCGGGGCAACGCGCTGGAGCTGCGGGCGCTGCTCGAACGCCTCATCCTGCTCGCGCCCGGCGGGCTCATCCGGCTCGAGGACGTGCTCGCCCACACCCAGCTCGAGGGGAGCGTCAGCCCGACCGGGCTCGACGCCACGCTGCGCCAGGCGCGGGCAAAATTCGAGCGTGACTACATCGCCGCCGTCCTGCATCAGCACCGCGGCCGCATCGCCGACGCCGCCCGCGTGCTGGGTATCCAGCGGACGAACCTTTATCGTAAGATGCGGCGGCTCAACCTGATGCGGCCGAAGCCTGGAACGAGGGAGTGGTGAGTTGCGGGCCGTGGCCGCCGTCACGCGCTCGATGCACGCGAAAGGTCGAGTTTGCACAGATTTGCACGTCGTTCTCGGTTCGCTGTATCCAACCGACAACGGCTTCAGTAGCTTCGATACAGAGACCGTGCGCATACTGTTGACCGCTGGGGTTGCGATGGGGCACGATGGCGGTGTCGATAGCCGGGCGAACTCCCCCAACGCGGACTTTGCGCGGCCGGCGGTGTGCGACAGATAGGATCTGTTATGAAACTGCGTCAGTTCGTAGCGGCAGGACTTGCGGCGGCGCTGGCGGCGGTGCCGATTCTCGCCCAGCAGGGTCCTCCAACCGTAACCCTCGCCGGCGTCGCGAAGAAAGAAGCGAAGAAGCCGTACACTGATTACACGACCCGCGCGCGCAACATGCAGACGGGTGAGATCAGCGGGACCGCGACCAACATGGATCCGGACGCGAACTTCTCGATCACGGGTCTGCCGCCCGCAAACTACCTCGTCGAGCTTCTCGACAAGAACGGCAAGATCGTCTGCACCGAGGGGCCGTTCAACATGACCCAGCAGCTGCTGAAGAACGACATCGACATCAGCTGCAACAAGGTGCCGGTTGCGTGGTGGTTGCTCGGCGCGGCTGCGGCGGCCGGTCTGACGGCGGGCATCGTCACGGCGACGGCGAGTCCCTCGCAATAGCCGGGGTTCGAGTCGAGTCGGAACGCGTAAGTCAGTAGACCTTTCGGGCGGGCTCGCCGGGCGAGCCCGCTTCTCTCCCCCCTAACAAACGAACGTGAAGTCGGTTTCGATACTTGTCCGGCTCGGCCCGGTGGTTGCCGTGCTGCTCGCCGCGACCGGCACTCCGAGCGTTGCCCAGGAGACCGAGGTCGACGCATCGCAGAGCGCGCGGTTCCGGTTCGGGCCGCTGCGGTTCACGCCGTCGATCGCGCTCACCGATGTGGGCGTCGACAGCAACGTGTTCAACGATCCGGATCGTCCCAGTCAGGACACGGTCGGCGCGCTCGGTCCAGCGGCGAGCTACTGGATGCGCGTCGGGCCGTCGCTCGTGTCGGGCACGGCGTCGGCGCAGTACCTGTACTTCGACAAGTACAAGAATCAACGCGCGGTGAACACCACGGACGCGCTGAAATGGGAGGTTCCGCTCGGGCGGTTCACACCGTTCACGGAGGGGAAGTATTCCAACGCCAAGGATCGCACCGGATACGAGATCGACACGCGGGCGCGTCAGATCTCGCAGGACGTTGTCATCGGCACCGCCGTCCAGCTCTCCGGGAAGACGCGGGTGACGCTATCCGGCAGCCGCTCGCGCTTCAGGTACGACGAAGGGGAAACGTTCCTCGGCGTGGATCTGAGGGCGCTCGATCGGTGGACGAACGCGGAAGCGTTGCAGCTGCAGTACAGGTTGACGTCGCAAACCACGTTCGTCGTGCGCAGCGAGGCGCTCCAGGACCGCTTCACTCAGGATCGGCTGCGGAACTCGAACAGCATCGCGGTCCTCCCCGGTTTCGAGATGAAGCCGACGGCGCTCGTCTCTGGAAGCGTGCTGGTCGGGTTCCGCAACTTCGCGCCGCTCGATCCGACGATTCCGCCCTATCGCGGCCCGGTCGCCGCCGTCAGTGCGAGATACGTGCTCGGCGCGACGCGTTTCGGCCTGAAGGTCGGGCGCGACGTGGCGTACTCCTACCAGGCGGAGCAGCCGTACTACACGATGACCGATGTCGGCCTCGATGTGACCGAGCGAATCACCTACACATGGGACGTTGTCGCTCGCGCCTCGCGGCAGCGGCTGGAGTACGCGGTGCGGCAGGGGCTGGCGGCGCCCACCGCGCCGCAGCTGGATCGGATTGCCCAGTACGGCGGCGGGATCGGATATCGAGTCGGCCGCACGGTCCGGTTCGGAATCGACGGACACTACTTCCAGCGACGTTCGACCAATGCGACGCTGCGCGACTTCGAGGGGTTCCGGGTCGGGGCGTCGATCACTTATGGGTTGCAGCCATGAAGAAAAAGACTCTCGTTGCGGTTCTCGCAGCCTTCGCGGTTCTCGGACACGTCGCTGCGGCCCAGACCGACTACAGAATCGGGGCGCAGGACGTGCTCAACATCAACGTGTTCGGCGAGCAGGAGCTGTCGGGCAAGTTCACGGTCGAGCAGGACGGGACCTTTACCTTCCCGCTCGTCGGTCGCGTCAAAGCGGGAGGCGTGACGATCCGCGAGTTCGAGCAGGCTTTGAAGAAGCTGCTGACCGACGGTTTCCTGAAGAACCCGCAGGTGTCGATCGCCATCGAGACCTACCGCAGCCAGCGCATTCTCGTGATGGGTGAAGTCCGATCGCCGGGCGAGTACCTGCTCGCGGGCGATATGACGCTGCTCGCCGCGCTGGCGCGCGCCGGCGGCACGTCTCCCGCCGCCAGCCGCGAGGCGCTGGTCGTCCGCGCGTCGCACCGCGTGCCGGCCAAAGGCGACACCGGCGCCGAGGCCGAGATCATCCGGATCGATCTGGCGGATCTGCAGGCGGGCAACATCGCGCTGAACATCACGCTGCAGGACGGCGACACCGTCAACGTGCCGAAGGCGCAGTCGGTGTTCGTGTCGGGGCAGGTGAAGGCGCCCGGTGCCTACGCCGTCGAGCGCGGCACGACCGTGCTGCAGGTCCTGTCGCTCGCCGGCGGTCTCACCGATCGCGGGGCCGACAGCCGCATCCGCATTCAGCGAATGGTCAAGGGGCGGCTGAAAGAAGTCAAAGCCAAGCTCACCGACATTGTCGAACCGGGCGACACGATCATCGTGCCGCAGAAGTTCTTCTGAGGGCAGGTACGGCAGGTCGGGCGGGTCAGTTAGGTGGGTGGATGCATTGGCTTCCCCCACCTGCCCTACCCGCCCTACTCGCCTGACCAGCCCGTAAGGATTTGTCATGAAGCCAAGACCGCACTACGAGCCTCCGCAAGGCGCCGCCAGCCACTCGGTCCTCGACGAGAAGCACGTCATGGACTACGTTCGCGTCGTCTACAAACGGCGCTGGATCGCGATCCCCGTCTTCCTCATCGTATTCGTGGTGGGGGCGGTGAACGCGCTCCGGCAGATTCCGGTCTACCAGGCGCACGTCCAGCTCCTCATCGAGTCGGACACGCCGAAAGTCGCGCGGCTGGATCAGATGTTCCAGTCGGAGAACTCGTGGGACGACGAGTTCCGGCAGACACAGTTCCGCATCCTGCAGAGCCGCACGCTCGCGAAACGCACGGTCGATGGCATGAGGCTGTGGGACGCGCCGACGCTCGGTCGCGGTCCCGTGCCAACGGCGACCGTCAGCTTTACCGGGCTGGTGTCGTCTGCGGTCTTCTCCGTCATTGATCTGGCCAGGCGGCCGTTTGCCGGAAACGAGCCGGCGGCGGCGCCCGAACCGCCTCCGCCCGCCCAAGAGGCCGCACGGAAGGCCGAGACCGCGAAGCAATCGGGCCGCATCGACGAGTTCCTCGGGGGCGTCTCGATTCTGCCGGTGCGCAACAGCCGCATCGTCGAGGTCCGTTACTCGTCGACCGATCCGGAGTTCGCGGCCGACGCCGCGAACGCGCTCGTCAAGACGTACATCCAGCAGAACATGGAGAGCAAGTTCACCACGTCGAAGGATGCGGCCGACTTTCTCTCCGAGAAGCTCGCGGAGCAGCGCAAGTTGCTCGAGGGGAGCGAGGCGGCGCTCCAGGCGTACAAGGAAAAGAACGGCACCGTGTCGGTGGCTGACAGCGCGTCGAACATCGTCGTGCAGCGATTGAGCGACCTGAACACGGCGCTGACGAAGGCCAAGACCGATCGCATCAACAAGGAGGCGCTGTACAACCAGCTGAAGTCGGCCGAAGGCTCCGGCGCGCTCGAGACGTACCCGGCGGTGATCACCAACGAGTACATCCAGAAGGTCAAGGCCGACCTCTCCGACTTGCAGAAGCAGCAGGCGCAGCTCGCGCAGCGGTACGACGTGCGTCATCCCGAGATGATCAAGATGCGCGGCGCCATCGAGACGGCCGACGCGAAGCTCAAGGGCGAGCTGGCGAAAGTGGTCGAGTCGGTGAAGAACGAATACCAAGCCGCGTTTAGCCAGGAGCGCAGCCTGCAGGAGGCGCTCAATTCACAGAAGACCGAAGCGCTCAGCTACAACCGGAAAGGCATCGAGTACGGCGTCCTGACGCGCGAAGTCGAGAGCAACAAGCAGATCTACGAAAGCCTGATGCAGCGGACGAAGGAGACCGGCATCTCGAGCGAATTACGTGCGAGCAACGTGCGCATCGTCGACCCGGCCGAGGTGCCGCGCAGCCCGATCTCGCCGAACGTTCAACGCGATCTGTTGGTGTCGGTGGCCACCAGCCTGGCGCTCGCGATTGGCCTGGCCTTCGGCGTCGAGCGGCTGGACAACCGCATCCGGACGCCGCAAGAGATGAAAGCGCACGTCGGCATTCCGTTCCTGGGGATGGTGCCGGCCACGGCCAAGCACAAGGGATCGCCCAACCCGCTGGTGACCAACGGCGCGTCGCCGAACTTCATCGAGGCGATCAAGACGGTGCGGACCAACGTGCTCTTCTCCACCGCCGAGGACGGCCTGAAGACCCTCGTCGTCACCAGCGCGGGACCGAGCGAAGGCAAGAGCATCGTCGCGGCGAATCTGGCGCTGTCGTTGGCGCAGGCGGGGCAGCGCGTGCTGCTGATCGACGCCGACATGCGGCGCCCCCGCGTCCACGAGATCTTCGATGTCGCGCAGGAGCCGGGGCTGTCCAACGTGCTCACGGCGAACGCGAAGATCACCGAGACGATTCACAAATCGGGCACGCAGGGCCTGTGGCTGCTCAGCTCGGGACACATCCCGCCGAACCCGGCGGAACTGCTCGGGTCGCGGCGCTTTCTGGATCTGATCGCGTCGCTCGAAGAGCACTTCGACTGGGCGATCGTCGATACGCCGCCGGTGCTGGCGGTGGCCGACAGCACCATTACGGCCAACGAAGCGTCGGGCGTCCTCTTTGTCGTCGGCGCCGACAAGACCACGCGGCACGCGGCGCGGGCGGCGCTCGAGCAGCTCGATGCGGCGAAAGGGCATCTGATCGGCGCCGTGCTGAACAACGCGGCGATCACCAAGCACCCGTACTATTACCAGGGGTACTACCGCAAGGAGTACGCGAAATACTACGTCAGCAGCGCGAACTGACGAGACTCGGATCGGCTGCGTTCCCGCCTCACGACAGATCCCTTCCTTAACCCGATCCGCCGGCGTTTCCATGAGCAAACACCGTTTGCGGGTCGGCATATTGGCGACCCACCCCGTTCAGTACTACACGCCTTGGTACCGAGAGTTGGCGAAAGTCGTCGACCTCGAGGTGTTCTTTTCCCACCGCCAGTCGGCGGAGGACCAGGCGGCTGCCGGTTATGGCGTCAGCTTTGACTGGGACCTTCCGCTGCTCGACGGATACCGGAGCCGGTTCCTCGAAAACATCGCCCCCAGGCCGGACGTGAACCGATTCTGGGGATGTGTCACACCGTCGGTTCGCAGGGCGATTAGAAGTGAACGGTTCGATTCGTTCATCGTGCATGGGTGGGCCACGTACAGTTACGTGCAGGCCATCACCACCTGTTGGTGGGCGCATGTCCCTGTTCTCGTGCGCGGCGATTCGACGCTCCAGATGACGCGATCGGCCTGGCGACGGTGGATGAAAGCGCCCATTTATCGCTGGTTCATTCCGCGGTTCGATGGGTACCTCGTCGTGGGCACTCGCGCGAAGGAGTACTTGCTCTCGTACGGCGCCGACAGCGACCGATGTTTTGACGCGCCGCATTCGGTGGACAACGAGTTTTTTTCCAGGCGGTGTGGGACGCTTCGACGCGATCGATCCGCGGCACGCGCGAAGTTCGACTTGCCGCCGGATACGCCGGCATTTCTGTTCGTCGGCCGGTTCATCGACAGAAAGGAACCGCTCGCGTTCGTTCGAGCGGTCAAGATGGCCGCAGCCACCTCCCCGAACATCTGCGGGTTGATGGTCGGCGACGGGCCGCTGAAAGCGGATGCCCAGGCCCTTGCCGCCAGCCTGCACGCACCCATTCGATTCGGCGGGTTCCTCAATCAAACCGAGATGCCGCTCGCCTACGCCGCCTGCGACGCGCTCGTCGTGCCCTCACGGTGGGAAACCTGGGGCCTCGTCGTGAACGAGGCCATGGCGTGCGGATTGCCCGCCATTGTGACGGATGGCGTCGCGTGCGCGGGCGATCTGGTGGTTCCGGGCGTCACGGGCGATGTCGTTCCCGTGCACGATATCGAGGCACTCGCGGATCGAATGGCCCAACTCGGGGGCGACCTGAGTTACAGAAGCCTCCTGGCTCGGAATGCCCATCGACACGTGGCGAATTTCACACCGCGCGCCGCTGTTGAAGGAACCCTTCGCGCCCTTGAATATGTCTGCGAGCGCCGCCCCTCGCGCTCGCGGCCGCGTCCGACGACGTTGGACGCCATGTCGGATGGTCTGCGATGACCAACTTCGGTTTGGCCGCGCTCGTGATTCTCTGGATGGTCGTTGCATCACTATTCGTGTGGTGGCGATGGTCGATGAGCCGCGGGGTTGGCCTCGTCATCTCGATCGTCGTGGGGCTGTCCGGTATCCATTGGGTCGCCGCCGTCCTGTATGTGTTGCCGTGGTACGAGAACCTCGATCCAGGATTGGTGCTTCTCGGATTGTCCATTGCCTTTCAGGGCCTTTGCGCCTTTTGTTTGGGCGCGGTACTCGTCTCTCGGCGGGGCTCGCCCATCACGACGAATCAAGGCCGCGCCTCCGCCGTCGCTCCTTTTGGCTGGGGCTATATCGTCGTTGGCGTCGTCATGTACCTGTTTCTGTCCCCGCGCGTCGGGAACGTCGCCTCACTCGGCGCAATCGTTGCGGCTGGCTTGAGCTATATCGTGCTCGGCGTCTGTTTGCAGTGCTGGCAGGGTGATGCACCGCGCCTTGCACGCTGGGTGGGCGCAAGCGTCGTCCTGCCGTTTGTGACGATCTTCACGCAGGGGTTTCTCAGTTACGGCCTCGCGGCCCTCGCAGCGATCGCTGCGTTCGTCTCCGAGCAAATCAAGTCACGGGGGAGACTTCTCCTGGCGGCCGTCGCGCTCAGCTACGTGACGATGTCCTTTTATGTCACCTATATGCGCGACCGATGGGAAATCCGCGATGCGCTGTGGCGTGGGGCGGAGTCGAAGCGGAGAATCGAGCTCGTGCGATCGAGCGTCGAGGACTTCGAATGGTTCGATCCGCACGACATCAATCATCTGTGGCGCATCGATGATCGCCTCAATCAGGACTATCTCGTCGGGCTCGCTGTCGACCGCCTGAGACGGGGGCTTGTGCCATTTGGAGCGGGCGAGACGGTGAAAGACGCGGTGATCGCGCTTCTCCCTCGCGCAATCTGGCCCGACAAGGGAGTATCTGCGGGCAGCGGCGATATCGTGAGTCGCTACACGGGCATGAAATTCATGGAAGGCACCAGCGTCGGTGTCGGTCTGGTCATGGAACTGTTCGTGAACTTCGGGACACTGGGTGTATGGATTGGATTTGGCGCATTCGGCGCGCTGCTCGTCTTCATCGATGAGCGCGCGCGCAGCCACCTGGCCGTCGAGAACGCGGCCCGCTTTGCGATCTGGTTCCTGCCCGGGACTGCGCTGTTGCAGCTCTGCGGCGGATCCCTCGTCGATGCGTCGGCATCGGCCGCTGCGGCCGTGGTCGGCGTGCTGTTCGTGAACGCGGCCCTCGTCGTCATCGTTCCGAGCGCCGCTCCCAATCGGCCGCGGCTACGTCTGGGAACCTCGAGCGCGTTAGACCAATGACCGAGATCGCCCCACTGCTCGCGACCCAGACGGAGCTGGTGAGCCACCTGCCTGTTCGACGGATCGAGCCGGCGCGCGCCATCGTCCCGCCGCGGTTTGGCGAGCTCTGGGAATATCGCGAGCTCCTGTACTTCCTGGTCTGGCGCGAGGTGAAGGTCCGTTACAAGCAGACGGCGCTGGGTGTGGCCTGGGCCGTGATCCAACCGTTCTTCACCATGATCATCTTCACGGTGGTCTTCAGCCGGTTTGGCCGAATTCCATCGGACGGCATTCCGTACCCGGTTTTCGCGTTCTGCGCGCTGCTGCCGTGGCAGCTTTTTGCGTTTGCTCTCAACGAGTCCAGCAACTCGATCGTCGCCAATCAGCGCCTGATCACGAAAGTGTACTTCCCGAGGTTGATTGTGCCGCTTGCCGCGGTCTGCGTCGGGCTGGCGGATTTCGCGATCGGACTGCTCGTGCTGCTCGGGCTCCTCGTCTTTTACGGCATCGTCCCCGGCATCGCCGTGTGGACCCTGCCTCTCTGGACCCTGCTTGCCCTGATCACGGCGCTTGCGATCGGGCTCTGGCTGTCGGCGTTGAACGTGCGATACCGGGATGTCCGCTACACGCTGCCGTTTCTCACGCAGCTCTGGCTGTTTTCGACGCCAGTGGCATACCCGACGTCCGTTGTGCCGCCTGCGTGGCGGCCGCTTTTCGCGCTCAATCCGATGGTCGGCGTCGTCGAGGGTTTCCGGTGGGCGCTCGTCAGGAACGCCCCGGCGCCCGTTCTTCCCGTCCTCGTTTCGACGATTGTCATCGTCCTCGTGCTGGCCGGCGGCGTGATGTATTTCCGCCGGACCGAGCTGACGTTCGCAGACACAGTCTGATGGGCACTGCCTGATGAGCACCGTCATTCGCGCGTGCGGCCTCGGCAAGCAGTACCGCATCGGCGAACGCGCGGCCTATGGGTCGCTGCGCGATTCGATCGCGCGAATCCTCAACACGCCGATCGCAGTCCGGCGCCGCGGCGCGACGCGCGCGAACGCGTCGGACAAGACGATCTGGGCACTCAAGGATGTCTCGTTCGAGGTCCGCCATGGGGACATCCTCGGCATCGTGGGCCGCAATGGATCCGGCAAGAGCACGCTGCTGAAGATCCTTTCCCGCATCACGGCGCCGACGGAAGGGTACGCGGACGTGGTGGGCCGCGTCGGCTCGCTGCTCGAGGTCGGCACCGGCTTCCACCCGGAGCTGACCGGACGCGAGAACGTGTTCGTCAACGGGGCGATTCTCGGGATGAAGCGCCGCGAGATCGAGGCGAAGTTCGACGAGATTGTCGCTTTTGCCGGGGTCGAGCGCTTCATCGATACGCCCGTCAAGCACTATTCGAGCGGCATGCAGATGCGGCTCGCCTTCGCGGTCGCCGCACACCTCCAACCAAACATCCTTCTCGTCGACGAAGTGCTCGCGGTCGGCGACGCTGAATTCCAGCGCCGGTGCCTCGGCAAGATGCACGCCGTGAGCCGCGAAGGCCGAACCATCATTCTCGTGAGTCACCAGATGAACCAGATCCGCCGCCTCTGCAGGACCGCGATCTGGCTCGACGGCGGTTCGATCCAGTACGACGGCGAAGTTGCCGACACGATTCGTCACTACGAGCAGGCGCTGATGTCGGCGAGCGATGCGTCGCCGGGACGCTATTTCCTGCACTGGGAAGTCGTCGGCGCGGGACATACGGTCCGGTGCGCGGATCGGCCGCTGACCATTCGGGTCCATGTGCGGCTCACCGACCCCGTGG
>Ga0114129_10013944_pt1 | contig 11450 bp, 10 predicted proteins | sample RhiMetdeltSRZDD1_FD_80071 | JGI IMG/M metagenome (GOLD analysis project Ga0114129, IMG submission 80071) | Populus rhizosphere microbial communities from Tennessee, USA - Rhizosphere MetaG P. deltoides SRZDD1 (version 2) (version 2) | ecosystem: Host-associated > Plants > Roots > Rhizosphere >... | reverse complement strand
TTCGACCAGCTGGCGATAATTTTTTTCCGCGTCCGCGACCGCTTTTTCGTTGCGCCGGCGCGCCGTGATATCTCGAATAAAGGCCGTAAACATGAGCTGGCTCGAGGTTTCGATCGGCGTGACCGCGATTTCCACGGGAAACTCGCTGCCGTTGGCGCGTAGGGCGGCGACTTCAATCCGCTCGCCGACGAGCGCATTTTCACCGGTGGTGAAATAGTCGCTAAATCGGCGACCCTCGACGCCCGGTGACACGGGTGGAATAATGAACTCGGTCATATCCTTACCGAGCGCTTGGGCGCGTGGGTAACCGAAGATTCTCTCGGCGCTCGCGTTGAACTCGACGATTTTCCCCTCGTGATCGGTCGTTACGACCGCATCGAGCGCGGTTTCAACGATCGCGTGCTGGCGCGCTTCGCTGGCTTGCAGCGCCTCGCTCGCTCGCCGTACTTCAGTGGCTTCGTTCGCTAACTGGTTATTGGCTTTTTCCACCTCGGCGGTTCGCTCGATGACCTTCTTTTCAAGGTCGAGGTTCAGACAGCGCAGGCTTTCCTCGGCGATCTTCGTGGCCCTTTGGCTCTCTTCGACCGCCGCGGCCATGGAATTGATCGACGCGCCAAGCTGGCCGAGCTCGTCGTGGGACCTGATGCTCGTGCGCGCCGCCAGATTGCCCGCTTCGATCTCTTTCGCTGTCGACATCACGGCAAGGACAGGGCGAGTGAAACTTTTCGCCATGCGAAAAGCGCCCAAGCAGCCCACCACCAAACACATCAGCGCCACGATCGCGCTGTCTTCGACCATCTCGCTGACGCCTTCGTTGACCGTGTGACTGGAGAAACCGACGCTCAGGTATCCGGCAATAGTCGCGTTACCGAGTAGAACGGGGCCATCTACCCGCAGGGAGTTTCCCTTTAACGTCGATTTCCATTTTCCCGACAACGACTCGCTGGGAAGATAGCCCGCCTCACCGGATATCTTGCTTGGATTGGCTTTCTCACCGGAGTGCAAGAGGTTGCCGGCACTGTCAAACACGTGAACGAAATTGACGCTCGGGTGTTCCAGGCTGACTTTGATCCGATCCTTGAGCGCGGCGATGTTTTTGAAGTAAATATCTTGTACCAACCCATCCGCCAGAAACTGTGCCATACCGCGGCTTTGCGCCTCGAAGGTCGCCAGCACTTGACCGCGCCCTTCATACACGGAATAAAACGCGATGGCGCCGCCGACTAGCAATACCAGGCAACAACTAAAGCCGATCAGTTTTTGTTTGATGTCCAATTTCATACAACCGCCACCCTCGACGGCTCGGTATTATCGCATAAGGCCGTTGCTCCCTCGTTGTCTTGCATGGGTCCGGTTATTTTCGTGGAACGCCGCAATGCCCTCGCTCCATCGAAAAGGCATCTTGATCGCGATACCATTCGACCCGATCGCGTAATTTGCGGCGGATATCGGGACCGTTCATCGCCGGCATGGCCCAGTCAAGAATCGCGATTTCGGGCGCGGCCACGCGTTGCAAGATGACCCAAGCATCGTCACCTTGGATCGCAACTTCGATGTTGTCACCGAGTTTCACGAGCGCGGAACGCAGCCACAGACGGTTGGTCGAATCGTGTTCCGCAATTAGAATTTTTATTGCTTCATCCATCGCACGGCACCCGGGGAGGATCGCCCGCCTTGCAGCACAACCTTCCGTTAGCGATCTTGATTCGCGAAGTCCTGGGCCGAACTACGCAAGGCTTCGAGAGCAGCCTTGACGTGGGCGAATAGATCTTCAAAGCGTTGCATTTCGCCGCTCACGCTGGCGATTTGACCGGCGCGGCCGGCAGACTCCATTTCCTTGGCCAACACCGAGAGACACATGGCGCCGACGTTGGCGCTGCTCGACTTTAACGTGTGAGCTTCGCGCACACAGGTCTCGACGTCGCCGCCATCAAGGGCTTGGCGTAAATTCACCAAACGGTTCGGCGTGTCGACCAGATACACGTCGATCAATTCCACGAGAAAATCTTCGCCGTATTCGTCGATCCATTCTTTCGCTTTGATCTTAATTTCCTCTTCGATAGTGCTTGACTCCACGCTCGTGCCCTCCTTACCGGCGACTGTAATGATCGAGACATCCGCCCTCGCGGTTCCCGGCTAACCGAGGCTCAAGGGAAAACATATTGAAAATGAGCTGCCTTTTCCGATGACGCTTTCGACTTCGACCCGGCCGCCATGCGCCTCCACCAGTTCCTTGACGATATAGAGACCGAGGCCGAGGCCTTCTTGCCGCTCTAAAATGTCGAAACGTTTGAATTTCTTGAACAAGCAAGGAATTCTTTTCGGATCGATGCCGGGGCCGGTATCGTGCACAGTGACAACTGCCTCGGCGCCGCGCTGCTCGGAACACAGTGTGATCTGGTGACCGTCGGACGTGAATTTGAATGCGTTCTGCAACAAATTGCCGATCGCCCTTTCAATCGACAGGACGTCTCCTTCAAAGCCGGCACATTCGCGCACCGAGAGGTCCAATTGAATCGCCCGCTGGCGTGCCTCGAATTCGAATCGCTGGGCGACGCGACGAAGCAAGTCGCCAAGCTGAATGGGCCTTTTATTCAAGATCACGCGCCCCGCCTCAATCGTTGATACATCGAGATAATTATTGACCAGGGACTGCAGCACGCGCGCGTGGTCCAGGATTTTATGGTGCAGCGTCTTGACTAGTTCTGGGTCCGATTCATCGGCGTCATCGAGCAGCAGTGAAGCGCACCCGAGGATCAGGCCCACGGGATTGCGAATGTCGTGAGCCAACATAGCGGAAAACTCGGCGCGCTGGCGCCGCAGCTGCCTTTCAGCCGTAAGATCGCGGTACATCGCCATGATGACCCCGGGCCGTTCTTCATGGTCGCGCAAGAAACGGATTTGAGCTTCCACCGGCACGACACTACCGTCGGCATGAGTGAGGTCCGATTCCTGAACCCAGGTCGTTATCTTGCTGGCACGGGCCTCGCTTTGCGTTCTCGTGGCGCTCGTATGGGCTGCAGGAGTTAAGAACTGCTGACAGGGTTTGCCGATCACCTGGTCCCGCGACCTGCCGGTGAGCGCTTCAAAGGCTCGATTCACGCTGAGCACTACGGAATCCACCGCGTAGATGGCGATGGCGATATTGGCGTTTTCAAACAGACTGCGGTAGCGCTGTTCGCTGTCGCGCAGTTTGCGCGTGCGTAGCTCCAAAAGCTCCTCGACCCGCGTGAGCGCACGCTGGCGCAGCGCCGTTTCGCAGAGATGGAGCAAATAGCCGGGCACGAAAGGTTTCGGCACATAGTTGTCGGCGCCTTTGCGAATCAGATCAAGCGCTCGCTCGGCAGACGCATCCGCGGTGATCACGATAGCCACTGTGGCACTGCCGGGTTCTTTGACGTACTCAAGCAAACGATCCCCGCTCACATCGGGAAGCTCCGCATCAAGGATCACGACTTGCGGCCGGCTCTGGCGCAACTGTTGTAAGGCATCTGCACCGCTGGCAGCGTGTGTCACCGCGTAACCATTGGCTTTGAAGGTATCGGCCAAGACTTCGGCTTCGAATAGGTTCGGCTCAACGATGAGAACGTTCGTCAATGTGGTCGGTTTGGTATTGCCGAGCAGATCGCGTACCACATTGCGCAAAACTTCCGGCTCATAGGGCGCCGGTAAAAACGCGTCGGCGCCGAGCTGAGCCGTAATTTCTTCGGCTTCGGCGCCGGAAAAAGTTGCCGACAGCACGACAATCGGGATTCGGTTGAAGACTTGATAAGCAGATGAACGCAAAAGTCTGCAGAGGCGCCATCCATCGATCCCCGGCATGTAAAGATCGGTGACAATGACATCGACCGCCGGCCGCTCCGAAAGAATGTTGAGCGCCTGTTCAGCGCCTGGACATGCAATCACCTCGAAGCCATCGCGACCGAGGATCGTCGATGCGACGTGAAGTTGTGAGGGATCGTCATTGACGACCAGCGCAATCGGTTGCAGATTGGGATCTCCCATTGATGGGACAACTCGGCCTTATTGGCTAAATGAACTTCCTGGCATTGACGGTGCCTCAACGACGCCGCCTGCCTAGTCCGATTTGTTCTTAAGATGAATCGGTTCTTGCAAAAAAAACTTAAGTAAATCGCACAACTTGGGAAATCTGTGGAGCATGCAATGGCCACTGGCGCAGGCGTCGAGCACGGCGCGGTGTGGCAATTACGTGGGATCGGGCGACCTTGACCCGACGTAGCGGCAGGATTGGAATGCCTCACGGCTTTATTGCCGAGACCGCTGCATACTCTGCTGTCGTGAGTATCCGAACTTCAGCAAGAACCTGGATCAGCAAAAGCTTAGCTTCAAAGCTAAAGCGAGCTTCGCTAAGAAGCACGTGACGCGGAAATAGAAGCCTGAAATCGCTGCCTCTGACAATGTGGGGTAGCGAGAGCAAGTTTGCGCCACTCAACAGGCCTTTCACGTTGCCCGCGATGATATTGATGAGCTCACATAAAGCGTCGTGAAGATCCTCCATCGTTATTTTCTCGGCATCGAGGCGAAACATGAGGCTTGCGGCCTTGCGGGCTAGAGCTGACGGACAATAGAGGATCACGCCCAAATGCCAGTCCCCGACGATTTGTGCACACGCCGCGACGAGATTCTCCATCTGCGCCGGCGAAACCACTTCGGAGCTGCGCTCAAGCTCCTGTTCCAAAACAACTTTCCAGGTCTCTTCCGTGATCTGCATGAGCTCCGTTTCAGCGAATTTCATGTCACTCGCCTAGCCGTTCTCGAGCCCGTAATATGAACCCTTATCCAGAGTGACCCTCTTGAATGCGGCATCGATGCCCATCGTAGTTTCAGCGCCGCCAAGAAACACGCAACTATCCGGTTTGAGCACGTTGCGCAGTTTCGCAAAAATAGTCTTCTTCGTTTCGGAGTTAAAATAAATGAGCACGTTGCGCAGGAAAACCAGATCCATTTGCGGCATGGGCGGCCATGGTTGCGCCAGATTCAACTCCGAGAATTGGATCATACTCCGCAGGTCTTCTTTGATCTGCCACTCGTTGCCGATCTTTTGAAAATACTTCACCAGCAGCGCGGCTGGCAGTCCGCGATTGACCTCAAGCTGGGAATAACAACCTTCGCGGCACCGATTGAGCATCTCCTTGGAAATATCGGTGGCGAGAAAACTTACCTGCCAGTTGATCAGCGCGGGAAAATATTCGCGCAAAACCATGAGAATCGTATAGGGCTCTTGACCGCTGGACGCGGCGCCGCACCAAATGTTGAGCCGGCGATCGGCCGAGTTCCGTTGAATCAAACCGGGCAAGACGGATCTTTTGAGCAGCTCGAACGGATGTACGTCGCGGAAGAAATAAGTCTCGTTAGTGGTCATAGCCTCGACCACGCTCCAGTGCAGGCCGTTCGTCGGGCGGCAGCGTAATTGCGCCACCAACTCGCCTAACGAGGACAATCCGAGACGGCGCGCGAGCGGCTGCAGGCGCGCTTCGACCAAGTATCCCTTGCTGTCTTCAAGAACGATCGCAGACTTTTTGTAAACCAAGTCTCGCACGTAGTTGAAATCGGCTTCCGACAGCGTCACAATCAGGCTCCGCTAATGCCCCGCGCGATTTTGACCTGACCGTTTTGCACGCGCCGCATGATCTCATGGCCCAGTTGATCGAGCGGTAATTCCTTATCGGCGAGGCCCGCACGTGCGACAAAGCCGGGCATGCCCCAGACCACGCTGCTCGCTTCATCCTGGATGAGGATTTGGCCGCCACATTCGTGAATCGCTTCACATCCGCGCAAGCCGTCTTGGCCCATGCCGGTGAGCACCACCGCCAGGGTCGAGGCGCCATAAACTTGGGCCACGGAACGAAACAGCGCATCCGCCGCGGGCCGGCACGAATTCTCCGGCGGATCTTGATTCAAATTCAAAACAGGATTCACGCCTTCTCTTTGCACCACCATGTGAAAATTGCCCGGTGCAATCCACGCAGTACCGGGCTTGAGGACCGTCCCTTTTACCGCCTCTTTCACTGCGATTGAGGCCTTCGTCGCCAAGCGGTCGGCAAGCAGTTTGGTAAAAATCGGCGGCATGTGTTGGACGATCACGATCGGGACCGGAAATCCCGCCGGAAAAACAGGCATGAGAGCGGCGAGTGCGTTCGGACCGCCCGTGGAAACGCCGACGGCGACAATCTGCACGGGATTCCGCGCCGCGACTCTCGCCTGCGATGCCGGCGGCCGATCCGGCAACTTCGCGCGTGGGACGTCAGGGAATGGCGTCGTTCTAAGGGGATGGGCATCGCCACGAGAACATAGCGCTTTGATCTTGGGCAGGATCTCTTCACGGACGCTCTCCAGGGCATTCTGGAGGTTGCCGACATTGGCAGGTTTGGTGACGTAATCGCTCGCCCCCAATGTCAGCGCTTCCAACGTAACCGCCGCGCCGCGTTCTGTCAGCGAGCTGAACATGATCACGGGAAGACGTGGGTAAGTCTTGCGAATCACCGCAAGGGTCGCCAGTCCGTCCATCTCGGGCATTTCCACGTCGAGGCTAATCAAATCGGGATTGACCTGGGGAATCTTCTCAAGCGCGATGCGGCCGTTGGCGGCGGAACCGACCACTTCGATCGCTGGATCCGCCGAAAGGGCTTCCGAGATCAAGCGGCGAATGACAACCGAATCATCAACAACGAGTACACGGATTTTGGGCATAGATGAAATCTCTTCGGGATGATTGGAGCGGCGGGGTGTGGGGCAGACAAAACCCAACGCTCTAGTGCTCCATCACTCCATTCTTTCCCCCTACGGCAATACGCCGAGGATCACGAGTTTGTCCAGCATCGCTTCCTTGGAAAACGGTTTCATAATGTATTCATTGGCGCCGGCCTCCAACGCTCGCGCCATCTGTGCGATTTCGGTTTCGCGGGTGACCATCATCAGCGGCACACCATCATAGGTGGAATCGGCGCGCACGGCACATAAAAAGTCGTAGCCGTTCATTTCCGGCATATTCCAGTCAACCAGGAAAAGGTCCGGACGCGCCATTTCCTTGAGGCGTGCTAAGGCTTCCTTGCCGTGGCCGGCTTCCACCACTTCAAAGCCCGCTTCTTTCAAGATCCTGCCGATGATGCCGCGAGTCGCCCGCGAGTCATCGATGACGAGTGCACGAATACGAACCTCTCAATCTGGTGTCAAAGCGTCCCGATACGTTAACCCAACTGATTCGCCTAGCCATTTCTGAGACCATAGAGAGCTTGACCGACTGTCAGATTCTCAGCCGCCAGTTCATCACCGCGCCTCGAGGCTAGAGTCAGCAGGCGAGTAAGCCACTCCTCCGTGCATCGCCGCCCCTATTCCTTTGCTCGGAACCTTCTGCTCGTAACCCGGCGAACTCGACTGCATCACGCGCGCGTGTTCCCCGTACTTGAACTTCACCACCAGCGCCTGCAGGTCATTGGCCATCCGCGATAACTCTGCCACCGCATTCTGCGTGTCCGCTGCCTCGCTCGATGTGCTCTTGGCCGCTGCCGATACTCCCGCCACGCTCTGGGTAATCTTTCCCGCGCCCTTCGCCGCCTTCGCGACGTTACAGCTGATCTCCATCGTCGTCGCCGACTGCTCTTCGACTGCACAGGCGATCATGTTCGAGATGCCGTTGATCCGGCTGATCACTTCGCCGATCTGGCCGATCGCTTTCACCGCCTCCTTAGTGCTCCCCTGGATCGCCTGAATCTTCCGACTGATATCTTCCGTCGCTTTGCCGGTCTGCTTGGCCAGCTCCTTGACCTCGTTCGCAACCACGGCAAATCCCTTGCCTGCTTCTCCCGCTCGAGCCGCTTCGATGTTGGCATTGAGCGCCAATAGATTGGTTTGCTCGGCGATCGAGTTGATAACTTTAATCACTTGGCCGATCTCTTGGCCCGAATCGCCAAGTTTGGATACCGTGGCGTTGGTCTGCTCGGCGACTTGCACGGCGTTGCTCGCCATCTTGGCCGCGTCACTGGCGTTCTTGGCGATCTCCTTGATCGAGGCTGTCATCTCTTCGGTCCCCGCTGACGCCGTCTGGATGTTTTTGCTCACTTCTTCGGCGACCGCCAATACCACTCCCGCCTGCGCTGAGGTTTCTTCGGCATTCGAGTTCATCCGGTGGCTCACGTCCGCGAAAATGTCAGAAGAGCTTGCCAGAATCTGGGCGTCTTGCGCGATCGCCTGGAAGGTATTCTCGATCTTGCCTACGAAGGTGTTGAACCATTGGGCCACCTTACCGATTTCGTCTTGGCTGTTCACCTCCAAACGTCTAGTCAAGTCCCCATCTCCTTCGGCGATTTCCCGAAGGGCTTGCACGGTTTGGTCAAGCCGTTTGACAATTCGTTTGGTTAGGAAAAAAATAACTGAGCCAACCAGCAGGACGCTAGCCAACAATGAAAAGGTGGTGTTGAGAAAAGACTGTTGGTTATTAAGGGTAACTTTTTTCGCAGCGATAGTGGCGATCGCTTCCGCGCTCTCGCCGAGTTTTTTCACCAGATTTTCGTACCTGGCGCGTGTCGGTTCGTATTTTGAAAAGTAGATCTCTTTGGCCTGATCCGCTTTCCCGGCTCCGAGAGTTTCGAGGATGGTTGTATCGATAGGGACAAGCTCCTTTTCGTCCACTTCTAGAATCTGCTCAATCAGCGCGACCATCTCCGATGAGACGGAAAGTGATTTCATACTTTTCAATACGGCTAAATTATCGTCGTGCGCTTGAATTTTTCGCGATACCTCGTTCATGTTTTCGGGCTTTAGTAAAATGGACTTAGTTACCGCCTCTTGGGTGAGCAGATAACCCCAGGAAAGGCCGGCAAGCTCCTTGAGGCGCCTTGTCTTGATGAGCTCTTCGGTATTGAGGTCCATGCTGGTTTTAATGGTAAAACCAATGTAAACCCCGACCAGCCCGAGCGGGAGAAGCGCCAGATACAAGGACAAGCTCAATTTCGTGGCCAAGGATTTACGCATGGATGTCATCCGACAATAGACCGCAAGGTCACGGTCCTTCGGCGAATAGGATTCCCTCTTGTCAAGCCGATGCGCAAGAAATTACCTTTTCACGTTCACGATCAGCTTCATCGCCGGATGTATGACGCAACGCACCTCGATCGTGCCCTCGTTTTCGAAAACGACCGATGTCGAAACCTTAGGGAGCTGCATGTTCAGGTTGAACGAAAACTCCTTTGACGTCGAAAATGCGTTATGAGCGACATCGTCTTCGTTTTTGAATGAGATGGTATCCCCGCGCTTGATGGTGATCTCGGCCACTGAAAAAGCCTTATTCTTTTGTACGACGACATACTCCGCCGCCATGGACGAACCGGCCAAGCAAAGCGGCGCAAGCAAAGCGCCAAGAATTAACCGCAGCATAGCTTCTCCTTTTCTCGCTTGAATAATTACCTCGGCAGCACGGGGATCTCCACCGGCTTGTCGGTGCTCGTGAGGGTTTTTAGAAATGCGATCAGCTCGCGTTTTTCCGCCGCAGTAAGATTCAGCGGCTTTATCTCAGCGGACAAGCTAGGCCTTTTCGCTTTGCCTCCAACATTGTAGAAATCGATGATTGCCTCCAACGTAGTCTCCGAGCCGTCGTGCATATAGGGTGCGCGTCGATCGATATTCCGTAGGGTGGGGGTTTTGAAGGCAAACTGCGCGCTGGGGATTTCCTTCAACAACTCTCCACGTCCCCGATCTTCGCCTGGGATGCCGATGTCATGAAAGCTGTCGTCGGTAAAACGCCAGCCGCCGTGGCAGTTCGCGCAGTTCGCTTTGGTATTGAATATGATGAAACCGCGCTTCGCTTCCGCGGAAACGGCGGCGTTATCGCCGTCCAGCCATCGATCGAACGGCGCCTTCCCCGAGACTACGTTCCGTTCGAAAGTGGCGATCGCTTTAGCGATCAAATTTTCGTTGATCGGCTCTTCACGATAGGCCTTGTGGAACAGGGCCTTGTATTCGGGAATCGAAATTAATTTGTCGAGCAGTTTGTTGGTGGGAAGATTCATCTCGCCAGGTGACGTGATCGGTCCGAGAGCCTGCTTCTCGAGAGTTTCCGCCCGACCATCCCAAAAAAATGCTTCAGACCAGGCGAGATTCAAGATCGTCGGCGTGCGCCGGCCGAGTTCCTTCATTCCATGTCCTATCCCCTTGGCAAGACCATCGCTCCATCCCAGGCCAGGGTTGTGACAGGTCCCACAGGAAATCCAATTGGAGCCTGATAGGCGGGGGTCAAAAAACAGGGTCCTTCCAAGCAGATCCCTTTCCGACGAGTAACGATTATCTTCGGGAAAAGGGATCGACAGCGGCCTGTTATACTTCTTTAAATATTCGCGCGTGCTATCCGGCTCGGCGTCGGCTTGGAACGGGCGCAAGAATGCGACGAGGGAAATCACTAGTCCTACGAAGACCATTAGGGCTCTGCGGTATGGCTGAAAACCACCGAAAATTCTCAAACGCAATGACAAGTTCACCTGGATTGTCCTCCTTACTGTTGAAGATCCTCGTGCATCCTCTACGCATCTTGGACCCGAGCTCTTCAACAGCCTGTCGAATTGCACGCTCGTTGCGCGCCAATATCCGAAAGATACCATCGGCCCTTTCCTGCAGCTCTTTACCTAATGCGCTCCACATCCATGAGTTATCGTAACCCCGAGATCTGCGTTGGCCGGTCATCGGTTCGAGCCGGCGGCGGATTGGCCAGCCCGCTATACGTCGCTCGATAACTCGACATAATCTTCGGATTTTTGTCACCCAAGCTTGCTGCTGGCATGGTTTCTCGGCCATTCCCTTCGTACTTGAACTTCACCACCAGAGATTGTAATTCATTGGCCATCCGCGATAGCTCTGCCGCCGCATTCTGCGTGTCCGCGGCCCCGGTCGATGTGCACCGAGTCGCTTCCGACACCCCCGCCACGGTCAAGGTAATCTCTCCTGCTCCCTGGGCCGCCTCTGCCACGTTGCGGCTGATCTCTGCCGCCGTCACCGACTGCTCTTCCACAGCGCTCGCAATCGTATTGGCGATGTCGTTGATATAGTTGATCACGGTGCCAATGGTTCCAATCGCATCCACCGCCGCCAAGGTGTCCTCCTGGATCGCGGCGATCTTGTTGCTGATGTCTTCGGTGGCCTTACCGGTCTGTTTGGCCAGCTCCTTGACTTCGTTGGCGACCACCGCAAAACCTTTCCCCGCATCTCCGGCTCGCGCCGCTTCGATCGCCGCGTTGAGCGCGAGAAGATTGGTCTGCTCGGCGATTGAGGTTATCACTTTGATCACGTTGCCGATCTCGGCGCTGGAATTACCCAACTTGGTGATTGTCGAGTTTGTCTTCGCCGCGATGTCCACCGCTTCCTTGGCGGTGCGTGCCGCATCGTTGGCGCTTTTGGCGATCTCTTTGATGCTCCCGCCCATCTCTTCGGCCCCTGCAGCCACT
>Ga0114129_10013943_pt1 | contig 11450 bp, 13 predicted proteins | sample RhiMetdeltSRZDD1_FD_80071 | JGI IMG/M metagenome (GOLD analysis project Ga0114129, IMG submission 80071) | Populus rhizosphere microbial communities from Tennessee, USA - Rhizosphere MetaG P. deltoides SRZDD1 (version 2) (version 2) | ecosystem: Host-associated > Plants > Roots > Rhizosphere >... | reverse complement strand
GTCGGGTAATCGCCAAGCACCCAGCCGCCGCCGTGAATGAACATGAAGACTGGGAGTTTCTTGGTGACGTCCTTCGGGCGGACGAGGTTCAGGACGATCTCGAATCCATCAACGGTGATGCTCTTCTCGCTCTCGGCGATCCCGGAGTAATCGACGGCGACCGACGCCTGCGCTGTTTCGAGGACCTTTCGCGCTTCGAGTGGCGGGAGCTTTTCGAGCTCGGGCGGCATCGTCGAGTTGAGCGCTTTCAGGAATGCTCGTGTTCCGCGCGACAGTCGCTGGTCGGTGTTGAAGTCGACGATCGTGCGTGTCTGTACGGCTTGCATACGATCCCCCTTTCCAAAACAACAGGGTCCGAAGCAACTCATGTCACCACAATGAAGGAATCGAATCTATTGGACGATGGTATTGGGAGAGGGCCCGCCAGCCGGTGGTCACGTCGCATCGGTCAGCGGTCCGTCTCCTCCGGATCGGATCAGTCTCGGTCGGCGATCCATCGCCGTGCCGCAACGGGACCCTCGAACATGCGCGATACGGTCGGGCCGCTACTCACCTACGCAAGCTCCCGATCGAATCGTAAAGCGCGTTCATCTGCTCCTTGGATTGAAGATCCAGATTCGTCATGTGCCGCAGCGCCGCGGCCAGGGCGGCGACGGCCGCCCTCGTGAATACAAGGACTTCATAACGGTGCGCTGCCGTCGCAGCCTAGGGATGAGGCGGCCGTCGACTGAGACGAAGGTGTCGTGTTCAGAATGGCGAGTGGTCTTGTGCAACTCGCCGACAGTTCGCACAAGACGATCGAGCTCATCCCCGCGACATTCGCAGACAGCTCTACCGCTGTCCTCATCATCTAGGGGATGACCCTGGGGCTGATTGTTCCGAAATGGTGATCGATTCCCTCGTCATACGTCGGGAGGCGCGAGCTCTCCCAGCAGCGTCGGAATCAGTTCGGAGACCGTGGGGTGAATGTGCATCGCACGCTGGAGAACATGATAGGGTGCCTTCGCGTACATCGCGTCCAGCACACAATGGATCGCTTCGTCACCGCCGGTCCCGAACACCGCAGCGCCAAGAATCTCCTGCGATTGCGCGTCGACGACGATTTTCATCAGCCCGTTGGTTTCACCTTTTTCGACGGCGCGTCCGACGCGAGTCATGGGTCGCTTGCCAATCTTGATGGCGCGCCCGCGGCGCAATGCCTCCACTTCGGTCGCACCGGCACGGCCGAGCGGCGGATCGATGTAGAGCGCGTAGGCCTGAATGCGGTCCCTGACGCTGCGCGCGCCGCCGTCGAGCACGTTGGACGCAACGATCTCGAAATCGTTGTACGACGTATGGGTGAACGCGCCTTTTCCGTTGCAATCGCCGAGCGCCCATATGCCTGGTACCTTGGTCTCCAGCCGATCGTTGACGACGATGTACCCGCGCTCATCGAGCAACACACCTGCTGCTTCGAGTCCAAGATCATCGGTATTCGGCCTGCGGCCCACTGCGAGGAGCAAATGCGTGCCCTCAACCGTCGGATTGCCTTCCTCGCACTCGACGTGCGCGACGACTGCACCGTCACGTCCGCTCAGACGAATGCACTGGGCATTCAGACGGAGCCTGATGTTTTCGCGTATGAAAACATCCTGAATCGCCGAGGAGATATCAGGGTCTTCGCGCTGGACGAGACGCGGTGCCATCTCGATGATGGTGACTTCGGATCCGAAGCGACGGAACATCTGGCCGAACTCCAGGCCGACGTAGCTGCCTCCGACTATCAAGAGGTGCGGTGGCGCCGCGTCGAGCCCCATCATCGAGCTGTTCGTCAGGAACGGCACTCGATCCAGCCCCGGCATCGCCGGCACGGCTGCGCGTCCACCGACGTTGATGAAGATCCGATCTGCGCTCAGGATCTGATTGTCGACAGCCACGTCTCGCGTCGCGACGAACCGGGCGTGGCCAGTGTAGACATCGCAGCCGCGCAGGCTGCGCAGCATCTGTTCGACGCCCACGCGTGACTGTTCGGAAATACCGTCCTTCCTGGCCTTGACGCTCTTCATGTCGACGCGCACGTCGCCGTCGATGGTGACGCCGAAGTCTCGGGCGCGACGCGCAAGATGCGCGGCGTACGCGCTGGCGACCATGGCTTTCGTTGGAATGCACCCGGTGTTCACGCATGTGCCGCCGAACAGATGCCGCTCGACAATCGCGACAGACATGCCTGCGCCCGACAGCCGCTTCGCTAGCGGCGGCCCTGCCTGACCGGTGCCAATGATGATTGCGTCGTACTTGCGATTCATCGCATGCGATCCTCACCGCATCGCTCGCGCCTCTCTCTCGCCGTCGCACATCTGATCTTCAGCGAGGGTCATCATCAATATAAGTGCTGCCACTACCTCCGCGTCAGCGCTGCCGCCAGACATCGGAGTTCGGATTCTACCTCTGCCGCATCGAGCCACCGTCTCCGCGGTCTCCTGCCGGAAGAGGTCGCGATACCGTTTGCGGAGCCTGTGAATGGCGACCTTGAGGGCGCCTTCCGATGTGGCCATTTTCTCGAGCGAGCGCGACATACGGCGTCTCGGCTTGATCGAGGAGGAAGGCCTTCAACCGGTTGAAATGGTCCAGGCGTCCATGTTGTACGAACCCGGCCCGGAGTCTGTCCACGACTCTGTCGAGCACTGAGAGCGCCCAGCGCGCCGCTCGAAGATCCGCTCCGGCGTCTCGTTGTGCGCCGGCTCGCGTTGATAACGATCCTCGCCGGACGAGATTTCAAACGACAGGACCCTGCCCCCGCCGCGTTTCTGCGCGCGACTGCGATCGGCTTCGTCGGCCAGGAAGAATTTCAGGGAGGTCAGGATGAACGCTCGGAATCGCCCCTTTTCCGGGTCTGCGCGATCGAGATATCGATCTTCCATCACGCGGATGAAGAACTCCTGCGTGAGATCCTGCGCCTGGTCGGCAGGATAACCGCGGCGGCGAACCTAGGCGTATAGCGGATACCAGTAGGATCCGGAGTTCCGCAAAGCCGCTCGAGAGCACTGCCGTTGCGGTGGAGTTCAGCGAGGGCTTGACGGAGACCCGGGGCTTCCCCCGGGCAGGTCGCTACAACGCCCGGCGACGGAACGCGCGGATGGCGTAGAGCAGCGTCAGCACGGTGAACCCCATCGCCCACCACACCATCAGCGCCGACGGCACCGAGGCGCCGAGCGCCAGCATGCCCGTGCTGCGCGCGATCTCCGGCTGCATGTAATGAGCCGCCAGGCGCCACATGGAATCGGCAGGGCTGAGGAGGCTCACAAGGACGCCGATGGTTCTCATCGAGCTGATACCGGCAAACCCGCCGATCTGCTCGACGAAGCCGCCGATGAACGCCACGCCATAGAAGCCGACGGCCGTAATCGCGTTCGTCACGGTGCTGAACCGTGCACCGCCCGCCACGGCAACCGTGAGCGAGAGCGTGATCTCCAGCATCAGCAGCGGAAGCGCGCGCGGGACGCCGGTTGGAGCCAGACCGCCGACCACGCGGATCACGAGGAGAATGCCGGCAGACAGCACCAGCAGATACGCGAGCGCCAGCAGCAGACGGCCGGCCCACTTGCCGAGCACGATTTGCGCGCGATCGATCGGCTTGGACGCGAGCGTCTGCACCACTCCTGAGTCGATCTCACCCGACAGCGTATCGACCGGCAGCAGGATCGCGAAGATCACCGAGAGGAAGTTCGCGGCCATGAAGCCGACCAGCATGATTGCCGTCAGCGTGCCTTGCCGCTCGACAAACGAGACATTCCCGTCACTCGCCATCTCCCGGTACGCGAACACGACGGCGACGGAAAAGACCACGAGAAACGCCAGCGCGCACACGGCCCCGGCGAGCACGATGCGCCGCCGCCGTGCCTCGACCAACGTGAGGTGGGCAACCGTGATCACATCGCGCATTTTCTAGTCCGGGGGACTTCGTCCCCCGGAACGCCCATATCCACCCCACCGCGCATAGTCCGCGCGGCGGGGACCCCGGGCTGTCGGCGCTCGCGGGGACCCCAAGACCCCGCTCCGCGCCGGTGGCTCACTCGCTGCGCTCGTTCGCTTGGCATCAGTCGCTACCCGGGTCGCTCGTCGTCTCCCATCACGTCCAGGAAGACGTCTTCGAGAGATGTGCGACGGGGCTGAACCGCGTGAATCTGTACGCCCTGGTGCACCAGCCAGGAGACGATGGCCGGAATCGCCTCATCGCTCTCGATCCGCAACGCGATCAGGTCGGGCCGCGGCTGCACGATGTTCGTGCCGAAACGCGACAAACCCTCGACGACCGTCCGCGTGACCGAGGCTACGCGCAGCTCCAGGTCGAGTACCTCGGTCGGAGCCGAGAGACGGCGTTCCTCGACGACGCGGCCGCGCTTGACGAACACGACCCGATCGCAGGTGGCTTCCACTTCGCCGAGCAGATGGGAATTGAGAAAGACCGTGACCCCGTCGGCGCGCAGCTCGGCGATGATGTCGCGCACCAGCAGCCGTCCCAGTGGGTCGAGGCCGGAGGTCGGCTCGTCCAGGAACACGAGTTGCGGATCGTTCAGCAGCGCCTGTGCGAGCCCCACGCGCTGCAACATGCCCTTGCTGTAGCCGCGCAGCGGGCGATCGGCCGCATCGACGAGGTCCACGCGTGTCAACAGCCGATCGATGCGGGCGTCCAGCGATATGCCTCGCAACCCGTAGAGGCGGCCATGAAACCGCAGCAGCTCGATGGCGGTGAGCGTCTCGTGAAAGCGGAAATGTTCGGGAAGAAAGCCGATCCGCGCGCGGGCAGCCCGATCGCCGAGCGGAGCGCCCAGGACGCGACCCGTGCCGGACGTCGGCTCGACCAGCGCCAGCAGCATTTTGATCGAGGTGGTTTTGCCGGCGCCGTTCGGCCCGAGGAACCCGAAGATCTCGCCCTCACCCACATGGAGCGACAGATCCGACACGGCTACGGTGGGACCGAACTGCTTGCGCAGCCCGTGGGTCTCGATAATCAACGCACTGAGGTGGCCATGGCCGTGACTTCCGCAACGTGCTGAATGCTCACCAGCGCAAACACGCGCTCGGGTGTCGACCACACGATCGTGGTGGTCGGCGACTGATTGCGGGGTTGATGGTGAATCAGCACGCCGCGATGCCCGCCGATGTCGACCTGTTGGAAAGACGAGGCGTTCGGCGGCACCGGCACGACGAGCGTGGTGTGCCAGTCGATGGCCTGCGCGAACTGCTTCGCCTCCGCTGGCGGCAGTCCCAGGATGCGCAAGCCGATCTCGCCGAGCACCCGCACATCGATGCTGTTGGGCAGCGTCAATTGCGGCGTGCGCGCCTGAAACAGCCGGCTCCGGCGTCCGTTCTGATGATCGTAGCGAATCATCACCACCGGCGGCACGCGGACGTTGACGACGTGGCCATCGAGCCCCGCCGGCACGGTAAGGTCGTTGATGCCGAGCGCGTCCATCACCTGCTGCAGGCGCTGGCTGTCCGCGGTGACGCGTATCACCCGTTCGCCCATGACGGCCGTCTCGATGACCTGGGTGTTGTCCGGCAGCCACTGCGGCGTCGCGAGCGTCATGCCAGCGGCGGCCGCAGCGTCGGCGAAGGACGCGACGTTTACCGGGGCACCGGGATCCTGCACGACCTGGACGTGTTCGCCAATGAGCGAGCCGATCTGCAGGTCCTCGGCCTTGAGCCGATCGAGGCGATTCGAATCGACCGGTACCGCCACGACGTTGACAATGCGGAACAGCGACACGAACTGCGCCACTGATGCGCGCACGCGGGGCACCGAGATCAGGACGGCAACCACTATCACCGCAGCGGCAACGACGAGCGCGCGCCGGGGCCAATCGCGGCGAGTGTCGGCCGCCGGTCCCTGTGCGCGCAGCCGCTCGCGCAACTGCGCCTTGAACAGGGGCGAGGGATCACTTCGCAATGCGTGGAGCCAGGCGTCGTTGCTCATCTTGTCCGTGTTCATGTTTCCGCTGGTCATGTTTCCTCTCCTCACCAGCGCCCGCGCAGCGTTTCGACCGCGCGGTGCAGAATTGTTCCGACGTTGCTCTCGCTGAGTCCCGTTGCGTGCGCGATGGCGCGGTTCGTCATGTCGGCGCCGTACTTCATCGCAATCAGCTCGCGCTGACGCGGCTCCAGTGTCGCGAGCAACGCGGCGAGCCGTTGTGCCTCGGATTGCTGGACCGCCTGCTGCTCGGGCGTGTGGTCCGGCAACGGCACGGCCGCCGCGGCATCGAGCGGTTCGTAACGCTGTCGCGCGCGCAGGTGGTCGATCGCGACATTGCGCGCGATCGTCAGCAGCCAGGTAGAGAAACCGGCAAGATCGCGGCGATAGCGATGGCGCGCGCGCCAGGCTTTCTCGAAGGTTCGGGCGGTGAGATCCTCGACGTCAGCCGTATGGCCGAGCCGATATCGGAAGAAGTTGAGCACGCGGGGCAGCTGCTCCGCGTACACCTGGTCCCAATCGGGTTCCGCCGCGATCCAGCTCGCCAGCCGCCTTGGCAACACCTGCACAGACGCCATTTGACTCTATATACGGCCGGGTGGCGGATGTATCACAGGGATCGGGAGACGGGGACCGGGGCTCGGGAGGGCGGAGTCACGTCACCCTCGCTCGGCGCGGCGAGCGTGCGCGTGCAAGGCATGCGCGGCCGCTACACGCGGTTTCTCTCCGACGGGCTGCCGCTGTTCGGCACCGACGTCGGCGGTCTCGGCTTGCTGCAGATTCCGCCAACCGACCTGGGACAGGTGGAAGTGATCAAGGGAGTTGCGTCGGCGCTGTACGGCGCCGGCGCTCTTGGCGGCGTGGTCGATCTGATCTCGCGCCGCCCCGCGAAAGAGCCTGCCCGGGAAGCGCTCGTGAATCGAACCAGCCGAGGCGGCACCGATGCCACATTGTTCGCGGCGCAGCCGATTACAGAACGTTGGAGCGGAACGCTTCTCGTCGGCGGGCACTGGCAGCAACGCAACGACATCAACGACGACGGCTGGGCCGATCTCGCGGGGTACTCGAGAGCCTATGTGCGTCCGCGCGTGTTCTGGAGTGATGGCACCGGCCGCTCGCTGTTCGCCACCGGCGGCGCGATGTGGGAACAGCGGCGTGGCGGCACGATGCCATCGGCGGTGTTGACGCCGACCGGTGCGCCCTATCTCGAGTCGCTCGATACGACGCGATTCGACGGCGGCGTGGTTGCGCAAATGCCTGTCGCTGGACGGTACGTGTTGACGGCTCGCATGTCCGCGACCGGCAAAGACGAAGATTATCTCCGCGGTGACGTTCGCGAGCATGACATTCAAGATACGTTCTTCGCCGAGCTCGCGGTGCGTGGCACCGCGCTACGGCAAACGTGGGTCGGCGGCGTTGCGTTCGAGCGTTCGACGCTCGATCCGCGCGATGAGCCGCCCTTTGCCTATCAGGACAACGTTTCGGGCGTGTTCCTGCAGGACGACATCGATGTACAACGCTGGCTGACGCTGTCGGTCAGCGGACGTCTCGATTCCCACAGTACGTTCGGAACGTTCGTGAGCCCACGCCTTTCAACGCTCGTGCGGGAGGGCGCGTGGACCAGTCGCGTCTCGATCGGAAGCGGGTTCTTTGCGCCGACGGCCCTGACCGAGGAGACCGAGGCTGCCGACTCGCGCGCCTCAAGATCGATGGGCCGCTCAAAGCGGAGCGCGGACGCAGCGCGTCGTTCGACGTCACGCGCGCTCAGGGACCGTTGAGCCTGACGGCTACGCTTTTCTGGTACGAGGTCCACGATCCTGCGGTCGTCGATCGCGCCACCTACACGCTGGCGACGCTCGGCGAGCCGACGATCAACACCGGACTCGAGACGGTCGCAACAGTCCGCCGTCCACCGTTCAGCCTCACCGGCACTTACACGTACGTGCACTCGCGTGAGGGTGTCGGCACCGGCCGCGCCGACATTCCACTGACCCCCAGACACAGCGCAGGACTGGTCGGCATGTGGGAACGCGAAGAGCGCGGACGCATCGGCGTCGAAGCCTATTTCACCGGGCAACAGCGCCTCGAGGACAATCCGTACCGGTCGCAGAGCGAGGGCTACGTGCTCTTTGGCGGTCTCGTCGAGCGGCGTTTCGGCCGCGTCCGACTATTCGTCAACGCTGAGAACCTGGGCGGAGTCCGTCAGACCCGGTTCGATCCGCTCGTGCGTCCGTTTCAGGCGGCGGACGGACGATGGACCGTCGATGCCTGGGCGCCACTCGACGGGCGCGTGATCAACGGCGGTATGCGACTGTCGTTTTAGCGACCGAGTTGCCAGTGCGGCGGCGGGATGAAACCGTCCGCTGCATGGCCGAATTAAGAAGCGATAATCACCGTATGGCCGACCTCCCGATTGCGTGCACACTGAGTCCGGAAGCTCTGAAGGCTCGCCGGGAAAACCTGCTCGCCGCGCTGCTGCAGCGCTCGACCGAACGCACAGAGCTTCCCGATGGTCTTCGACTCCGGTTCACCGCGGACGCACAGATTCTTGCCGAGATCGCTCGGACCGTCGACACAGAGCGGCTGTGCTGCCGGTTTCTCTCGTTCACCATCACCGTCAGTCCGGATGGCGGACCGATCACGCTCGACCTGGCCGGTCCCGCCGGCACGCGCGAGTTTCTAGCCGCGATGTTCGGAACGCCATGAAGAACATGCTCGTGTTCGTTGTCGCCGCGTTTCTCGAAATCGCCGGCTGCTTCGCGTTCTGGGCCTGGCTGCGAAACGGAGTTCGCCTTTGTTTGCGGTGGCTGGAGTCGGCAGCCTCATTGCGTTTGCCGCGGCACTGACGCGCACCGATACGGCGTTCGCGGGCCGTGCCTACGCCGCGTACGGCGGGATTTACATCGTGGCGTCGCTCGGCTGGCTCTGGCGCGTCGCGGCAGAGACCGAGCGCAACGGACCTGGCTGGGGCGGCGATCGCAATCGCTGGAGCGCTGGTTATCGTCAGCTTTTCGGCTCGCCAGTAAGCGTGTCATCCGTTCATATCTGCGATCTCGCGCTCTTCGTGCCGAAGCCTGGAGATGCAGTCGCGACAATCCGGCATGAGGAAGCGAACAGCATCGCGAGCGTGCAGATGCGGGTAACGCCCATGAAATCCTGCGAATGCGATCGCAGGTAGACGCGGTACTTCTTCGGCTGTTGCTCGCCGTGCCGCGGCCAACACCGATTCAGCACTCGTGTGTTGATCTCGAGGCTGCTCGGCGGGTTTTCGCGCAAGCCAAGCGTATGCATCATCTCGTGGATGACGAGCGCCTCCACGTAGGAGGGATTCTGTTGATACTCCCGCCAGAATTGCGTGGCGCAGACGAACACGTCACGTGATTCGACGAGCGTAAAAGCCAGCCGCCTGGGATCCTGGCAACGGCGGTCGAGCGCCTCGCGAAATGTGATTCGTGTCAAGTAGCTGCGTGGGGTTTCGCCCATGAGCTCTAGCTTTTCCCGAATCGTTCGACCGGCAGTATCGGTGAATTCCGACAGCACCTTTTCACACTGCGGTCGTTCGAGTCTCTCTGCGGCCGATCGGACAGCTCTCTGCAGGGCAAAGCGAGCGGTTGGCGAATGGATCGCTTCGGTAAGAAGCAGTGTTCTCCGCTCGCGTGTGCAACTCGAGCCCGAAACGATCGCGCACACCGCGAGGACAAACGTCGGAAAGACTCGCATTGGCGACTCCTTGCGAGGAGCCGCCTGGCCAGGCGCTTCCTTCTTGCGCTACCCACAATGGGCGCCTAAGATGACGAAGTCTTCGGGAAGAGTTCACCTTTTCATGGATTCCCACGGTGGGAGGGCGTATGCCGTGGGTCTTCGACGCGTTCAGGCTCGATCCGGACCGTCGTCAGCTGCTGCGGGCGGAGACTCCGCTTTCTCTTGAACCGAAGGCTTACGAACTGTTGAGCCTTCTGCTCATCCGTCGGCCCCGCGCGCTGTCGAAGCCGCAGATTCACGACGTGCTGTGGCCCGGCACGTACGTGACCGAGTCCGCGCTCGCCGGTCTCGTCGCAGACCTGCGGTCGATACTCGGCGACAACGCGCGCCGGCCACGCTACATCCGGACCGTCCACGGGTTCGGCTACGCGTTTTGTGGCGACGCGCACGAGGACGGCGAGGCTGCGACCGCGGCCGTTCTGCCCGCCGTCCGTATCCTCGTCTCTTCCAACTCCGGTCGCCTCCAATCGTTCGATCGCCCGCTCGCCGCATTGACGGCGGCGTTGAGTGAGGCCGACGGCGCGGCCGTGCACGTTGCCGAGTACTCGCCCGGCTCGCGGCCGCCGGAGTTTCTCCTGCAGCTGGCGTCGCTCGCCAAACCGCGACAGGTGCTGCTCTCGCGCGCGGCGTTCGATCTCGCTCGCAGTGGCGAGGGATCGGACGAGGGTCTGGTGTGGCTGGCGCACGGTCCGTATCTGTTCGAGGGCGTTCGCGAACCCGTCGACGTCTTCGAAGTCGGTCGAGCGGGCCAGTCCCTGTTGACGCCACCCGCTGACGCGAACGGGGCGCGCCGGGCCGTCCGCCCCGGCGACGAAATGACGCTCGGCTGGCGGCCGGCGCCTGGGCTGACCGTGCCGGGCCGCGACGGCTGGACACTGCTGGAGAAGCTGGGCGAAGGCGGGTTCGGCGAAGTCTGGCTCGCGGCGCATGCGTCGGGTGAGCGGCGCGTGTTCAAGTTCTGCTTCGACGCCTCACGCCTTCGCGGCCTCAAGCGCGAGGCGACGCTCTTCCGCATCCTGAAAGAGGAGCTCGGGGAGCGCGACGACATTGCGCGGGTGCTGGATTGGAACTTCGATCAGCCACCGTTCTTCCTCGAGTCGGAGTACACGGACGGCGGCAACCTGGCGGAGTGGGCCCACGGGGCCGGCGGGATTGGAATGGTCCCTTTGGACACGCGTCTCTTCCTGATTTGCGCAGGTCGCCGAGGCCGTCGCTGCTGCCCATTCGATCGGCGTGCTTCACAAAGACGTGAAGCCGACGAACGTGCTCATCACCGAAGACGAGGAGGGCCAGCCGAAAGCGCGGCTCACGGATTTCGGCGTCGGCCTCGTGACGGACAAGACGGTGCTGCTCGGCCGCGACTTCACCGTGACCGGATTCACCGACACCGCGGACGATGGCAGTCGAAGATTGAGCGGCAGCCGTTTGTATGCGGCGCCGGAAGTCCTCGAAGGTAAGCCGCCCACCACGCGCGCGGACATCTATGCGCTCGGCGTGATGCTGTATCAGGTGGCGGTTGGCGATCTCGAGCGAGCGCTTGCGCCGGGCTGGGAGCGGGATGTCGCTGACGATCTGTTGAGGGCCGACATCGGCGTGTGCGTCGACGGCCGGCCGGAGCGGCGGCTCGGCAACGCGCTCGACCTTGCCGAACGGCTTCGCACGCGGGAACAGCGGCGGGCGGAGAAAGACGCGCCGCGCCGAAGGCGGCAGCACGCGCGCGTCCTGACGGCCGCGGCCG
>Ga0114129_10013941_pt1 | contig 11451 bp, 9 predicted proteins | sample RhiMetdeltSRZDD1_FD_80071 | JGI IMG/M metagenome (GOLD analysis project Ga0114129, IMG submission 80071) | Populus rhizosphere microbial communities from Tennessee, USA - Rhizosphere MetaG P. deltoides SRZDD1 (version 2) (version 2) | ecosystem: Host-associated > Plants > Roots > Rhizosphere >... | reverse complement strand
CGGCCAGAAGCCGATGGACGCAATCGTTGGCATGACCTCCCTGGCCGCCCAGTCGATGGACCTCGGCAAGCAGTTGCTGGACCGTCATAGGTAGTTCTCATCAACGTCCGCGATCGCGGGCGGATCGGCGGCCGGGCCGGAGAGATGACGAAGCGCCACGATCACCGCGCTCAGCTCGCCTACGCTGCTCGCCGCGAAGATTTCGCGCAATGGCACGTCGATGCCGAGGACGCTGCGAACACGACTCACCAGCCGCATCGCAAGGAGTGAATGACCGCCGAGCGCGAAGAAGCTTTGGTGTACGCCCACGTGCGGCAATCCGAGGACTTCGGCAAAGACCGCGCACAGCTGCGCTTCCTCCGGCGTCCTCGGTTCCTCTGCTAGCACTGGATTCGGTGTCAGACTCGGCGGCGGCAGCGCGCTGCGATCGACCTTTCCATGCGGTGTACGTGGCCAGGACGGGAGAACCGTGATGGCGACGGGAATCATGTAATCGGGCAACACTCGTTTCAGCGACTGTCGAAGCGCCGATCCGAGTTGGTCGGCGATCATCGGCATGGGCGGATCGGCAGCGGCGCCCGCGTGCGGCACGACGTACGCGAGCAGGCGAGGTACCGGCTCATGGGTCTGGAGGATCGCGAGCGCGTCCTGCACTCGCGGGTCGGCGCGGAGCGTCTCCTCGATCTCTCGCAGTTCGACGCGGAAGCCGCGGATCTTCACCTGGTCGTCGGCGCGTCCGAGAATCTCCATCTCTCCAACGGAGCGCCACCGCGCCAGATCTCCGGTCCGTTAGACGCGAGATCCCGGAGGGCCCCAGGGATCGGCGACGAACCGCACTGCGGTGAGCGCGGGGCGGCCGTGATACCCGCGGGCGACGGCGTCGCCAGCGATGAGCAGCTCGCCCTGCACGCCGACCGGGACTGGTGACAACCACTCGTCCACGACGTACGCGCGCACGTTGGCGATCGGCCGACCGATCGGCACGGGGGAGACATGATCACCAGATGGGAGCACCTCATGAACCAGGACACCAACGGTTGTCTCAGTGGGACCGTAATGGTTGAAGACGCGGCATCTGGTGACGGTGAGGAGCGCGGCAATCCACTCGCGACGCGACGTCTCGCCGCCGAGGACCAGCGTCCGCGCCGGCAGAATGGACGTCCATGCTCCATCCTGCAACGCCGCTAGATGCGAAGGCGCGATCTTCAGGTAGTCGATTTCGCGTGCCGCGCAGTACGCCGCCAGCGCTGTCGCGTCGACCGCGATCGCCTCGGGAACCAGATGGAGCCGGCCGCAACGCGAAAGCGCCGCGTAGAGCAGGGTGACGCTCGAATCGACCCACAGGGGCTGGACCAGCGCATGGCGGCCGCACTGTTCGAACCCGAGTGCCTCCTTCGCTCCGTGAATGTAGTTGGCAAGTTGCCGGTGCTCCACGACGACGCCCTTGGGCCTGCCGGTCGTACCGGACGTGTAGATGACGTACGCGGCGCTGCCGGGACGCGTGGGCGTGGGTGGGAGTGCCGTCTCTGCTCGTTCGATCGCGAACCAGTCCGCATCGAGGCACAGTATCCGTGAGTGAGCCGGGAGACGATGCGCGAGCTCCCTCTGCGTGAGCAGCACCGATGCGTCGGCGTCGCGCAGCACGAAGGCTTGTCGCTCGCTCGGCAGCTCGGGATCGATCGGCACGTACGCACCACCGGCCCGCAACACTCCAAGCAGGCCCACGACCATTTCGAGCGAGCGGTGCACGCAGAGGGCGACACGCGACTCGGCGCCGATCCCGATGCTGCGCAGGTGGCACGCCACCTGGTGCGCCCGTCGCCGCAGCCCGCCGTACGTGACGTGGTCGTGCTCGTACACCAGTACCACCGCATCTGGCGTCCGATCGACCTGGTCCTCGAACAGATCGAGCGCGGAACGACCTGCTGCGTGCGGCCGCCGCGGATGACTCCAGACGTCGATGAGCCGCCGCTCGCTGGAATCGAGCAGATCGATCCGGCCGACCGGTTGATGTGAACCATCCACCGCCGCGTCGAGCAGCCGCTCGAAATGGCGCGCCATCCGCTCGATGCGCCAGCGGTCGAAAATCGAGGTGTTGTACACCCAGGAGAAATGGATCGCGCCGTCTCGCTCGGACGCATGGAGCTCCAGGTCGGCGCGCCCTTTGACGGCATTGGATCGAATCACCTCGACGTCGATGCCGGGCAGGTCCAGCAGCACGCCAGGCGTGTTCAACAGTCCGAGCGTCACCTGGTGAAGGGGCGTGACGGTGGACAGACGTTGCGGCGCCAGGACCTCGACGATTCGCTCGAAAGGCACCTCGCCATGCTGATACGCATCGAACGCAGTTTGTCGCACGTCTGCGAGGAGCTCGTGGAACCGGGCAACCGGATTCACGCGAATGCGCATCGGCAATCGGTTCACAAAGAACCCGATGAGCGCCTCGAGGACGCGGTCCGATCGATTCGCGACGGGTGAGGCGATCACGATGTCGTCCTGCCCGCTGTGCCGGGCGAGGAGGACGCCGAGCGCGGTCAGCAGCGTCATGTAGACCGTCGCGCGACAGGACCGCGCCAGCTGCCGCAGCGCGACGAGCGAGGATCCAGCCATCACGGTTTCGTGGGACGCGGCGTCGATCGGGCCGCCGTCCGGCCGCCGGCGATCGGCAGCCAGCCTCAATTGATCCGGAATGCCCGCGAGCTGTTGCCGCCAGTACTCCAGGCCGTGCTGCATCCGCGTCTCGCCGAGACGCTCGCGCTCCCACATCACGAAGTCCGAGTACCGCACCTCGAGAGGAGGCAGCGGGTTCGGCTGTCCTGTGACGAAGGCGCGGTACAGCGCGCCCAGCTCGCGGTTGAGGACGGACTGTGACCAGCCGTCGGACGCAATGTGATGGCACGTCAGGATGAGCACGTGCTCGCGGGCACGAAGCTTCAACAGCCGCACGCGCAACAGCGGCGCTCGCGTCAGATCGAACGGCTCCTCCCATTCGCGCTGCAAGGCTGTCCCGACCGCCTCGTCCTGCGCACTCGGCTCCAACGCGGTGAGGTCCTCGAGCTGCACGGGCACGCGTGCCGATGGCTGAATCACCTGCAGCGGCTCGCCATCTACTTCTTCGAACCGAGCTCGGAATGGCTCGTGACGTTCGACGATCGCGTTAATCGCGCGATCGATCGCGGCGAGGTCGACATCGCCGTGAAGCCTCCAGGTCGCCGGCATGTTGTATTCCACGCTCGTGCCCTGGAGCCGGTGCACGAACCATAACCGCTGCTGTCCGCACGAGAGCGGCAGCCGCTCGCCTCGCGGCAGCGCGTGGATCTCTTTCAACCGGCGTCCGGAACGAGTCACGCCCTGACGCTGTTGCGGCAGCAGCAACGATGTCACCGCCGGCGGCGATTCAGCGCGATCCGATGTGGTGGAATCCATGGAGACGATCGAGACGTGCTGTGAACCAGTAGATGGAGAAGCGGAATCTCGCGCGTCGGAACGGAGAGCAGCGCCGGTAGGCTTCGCCCCTCTCACTTACATGGCGTGCAGAGCTGCGACAACTTCGACAACTCCGCTACCGTGTTTCGTGAAGCCTTGGTGCGTTTCAATCGCGTGAGTGAGCGCGCGTGCATCATCAGACGAATTGCGCGTGAGAAGATCGCGACCAGGGTCTCGTTCCTGAACCAAACATGTCCTGCCTTGTAGCCGACCTCTCGCTATCGAAAATTTACAGAGATGGCTTCCGTAATTTTCCGCGACTGTCTGATGACTTCTGTGACTTTCTCGATATGACTTCCGTGACTTTCTTGTGACGCGAGCAACGCATTTTCCAATCACGTTCCGTGCAAGATCGATCGTCAGAGGTGTTGATCTCGCGCGTGCGTGGAAGTAGCATCCGCATCCACGCATCGGTGAGCAGCAATGATTCAGGTCGAGAACAGCGGCGCGATTCGCTGCGTACGTCCGCAATTTCGTGCGGGCTGGTTGCAGACAGCGATCGAAGCGGCGCAAGCAGCGATCGATGTCTGCGAAACGCCGCGACATGAGCCGAGTGCGTGGCTGCAATGCGTGATTCCTTCAATGCTCCGCCTGCTCGATCCACCTGAAACGCGCCACGAAGAACTGCTGCTGCGCGGTCTGATCTGCGAGCTCGCCGCGCGCGCTGGCGTTTCCGCGGTCAAATCGATCGAGGAGTACGGTGAGTGGCTCAGTCGCCGGCGGCCGTTCGCGACGGACGATCGGCCGACGAAGGGCGCCCGCGCGCTGCCCCACTCGCCGCACGTGCGATCGATCCGGAGCAACGTCGCCATGGCCGAGCGCGCGAAGGAATTGATTGAGGCGCGGTACATGGACCTCATCACGATCAAGAAGATCGCCGGTGAGCTGCGCTGTCATCCGGTCCATCTGGAGCGCGTGTTCCGCCAGGCGCATGGCATCCCGGTCCACCGGTACCTGCGCCTCGTTCGCGTCCGGGCGAGTCTGCAACTGTTGAAGGAGACGAACCTCAAGACGTTTGCGATCTCGCTGACGGTGGGATTCAAGAGCAAAGCGACGCTGTACCGGGCAGTCCGCGAGTTTACGGGACGGACTCCGGGCGCGTGGCGCGGGCACGCCAATGTGCAAGGGGACCTGCTGGCCATCGACGTCACGGCGAATCGCCCGCGACTGCAAGAACGTCAATCCCGCAAAGGAGGAGCGCAATGAGCGAGCTGGTGCAGAAGCTTTCACAGGGCAGCCATCCCCTCGAAGTCAGCGTCCGACCGCAGCCAACGGTGAAAGCGCTGAAGGAGAGCCTCGATCGCGGCTATGTCCTGGTGAAGTTCACCGGGACGCGCGGTGGGACGGAACTGGGCATCCCCGTCGACCGCGAGCGAACGGACCTGACCAACGCAGACTTCGAGCGGGAGACCGGCCGGCTGACGCTCGTCGGCTCGCTGTCGCTGGATTGGGTGAACGTACGGTGCGTGGCCGACATCGATCTCGCCTCCCTGCAGGGCCAGGGACATCTCGAACCGCTCGCCGACTGACGCACAGGAGCATTAGGACGTGAGCACGACCGAGACTCTCACCTTTCAGGCCGAAACGAACAGCCTGTTGCACCTGGTGATTCACTCGCTGTACACGCAGCGAGAGATCTTTCTCAGGGAGCTCATCGCGAACGCCTCGGACGCGCTCGATCGATTTCGATTCGAAACGCTCGTCCGCCCGGAGCTCTCGGCCGACGATCAGACCCTCGAGATTCGGCTGGAAGTCGATCCGGCCGCGCGGTTGCTGACCGTGCGCGACAACGGCATCGGCATGAATCGCGAGGAGGTCGTCAGCCACATCGGCACGATCGCGCGGTCGGGAACGAAGGAGGTGCTCCAGCAGCTGAAGACGCAGACCGCGAGTCAGGTGATGAACCTGATCGGGCGATTCGGTGTCGGCTTCTACTCGTGCTTCATGGTCGCCGACAAAGTGACGCTGGTGACGCGCCGCGCGGAGGACGCGACGGCGACGCGCTGGGAGTCGACCGGCGAGGTGGACTATACGATTGCCGACGCCGGGGACGCGCCGAGAGGCACGGCCGTCACGCTTCACTTGAAAGCGGTCGACGCCGAAGCCGGCATCGAGGATTACACCGATCGCTGGGTACTGTCACGCATCGTCAGGCGCTACGCTGATTTCGTCACGCACCCGATCGCGTATGTCGGCCCTGACGCCGACGTCGATTCAACCCAGACGCCATCTCCGTCCGAAAAACCGGCGCGAGTGGTGCTCAACTCGATGAAGCCGATCTGGAGCCGGCCCGACGCCAGCGTGAAGCCCGAGGAGTTCACGGAGTTCTACCGGCATATCTCCGACGATTGGAGCGAGCCGCTGCTGAGGATGTCCTTCACCGCCGAGGGACGATGGGAGTACGCGGCCCTCGTGTACGTGCCGTCGCATGCGCCGTACAACTTGTACTACCACGCCGTGCCGTACGGTCTTCAACTGTACTCCCAGCGAATGTTGATCGCCGAGAACTGTCAGGATCTGGTGCCGCGGTATTTGCGCTTCCTCAAGGGTGTCGTCGACGCGTCCGATCTTCCCCTCAACGTGTCGCGTCAGACCCTGCAGGATTCCCATCACCTGGCGCACATTCGCAAGTGGCTCGCGCGGAAGACGCTCGACAGGCTCGCCAAGCTGCGCGAGGACAGCCACTCGTCGTACCTCGCCTTCTGGCGTGAATTCGGACGAGCGTTGAAGGAAGGCGTGAGCGAGGATCATGACAACCAGAACCGGCTCGTTCCCCTGCTGCTGTACGAATCGTCCGCGCATCCGACCGAGCTCACGACGCTCGCCGGCTACGTCTCGCGGATGAAGCCGGATCAAAAGGACATCTATTACCTCGCTGGAGAGACGCGCACCGTCGTCGAGCGGTCGCCGCACCTCGAGGAATTCCACGCAAGGGGGTACGAGGTCCTGTACTTTACCGAGCCCGTGGACGAACTGCTGGCGCAGGCACTGAGCGAGTTCGACGGCCGGCGGCTTCGAAGCGTCGCCAAGGGCACCGTGGAATTGGGAAGCGACGCCGAACGCGAGCAAGCGGATCGGGCGCTCAAAGATGAAACCGAACAGCTCGGTGGCCTGCTCACGTTCATCGGCAGCCACCTCGGCGCGCACGTGCGCCAGGTCCGGCTCTCCCGGCGCCTCACCGTCTCTCCGGCCTGTTTGACCGGCGAGGAGTACGATTTCAGCCCGCACATCGAACGCCTGTTGCAGCGCGGGAAGGGCGCGGGCCCGAGGCAGAGACGGATTCTCGAGCTGAATCCGAAACATCGCATCGTGGCCGCCATGCAGGAACGCTTTCGGCAGGACAGCACCGATCCAATGGTGGCGGCCGGTGCCGACCTGTTGTTCGGGTACGCCTTGCTGGCGGAAGGGTCGGAGCTGCCCGATCCGGTGACGTTCAATGCACGACTCGCCGAGCTCTTGGCTCGCGGGCTGGGCGCAGAATCCACGTCCGTTTGACACGACCGGGGATTTGTCCAACAATGTCAGGAAATGCGCGGCGTCGAGCTTCTGGGCCAGTTCGAGCAGGTCGTCTTGACCGCGATTCTCGCGTTGCGCGACCAGGCGTACGGCGTTCGCATTCACGCCAAGGTCGAAGACCTCGTGCATCCGAAGACCGTGTCGCTCGGCGCCGTGTACGTGACGCTCGATCGTCTCGAAGAGAAGGAGTGGGTGGCTTCCTGGTTGGCAGATCCGACACCCGAGCGTGGCGGCCGGGCCAAGCGCTACTACCGTGTCGAGCCGGCGGGCCGGGCGGTGTTGCGAGAGTCCGTCGTGTCGGCCAAGCGCGTCACCACCACCATCATTGAATTACTAGGGGACACGTAGAAGCCGGCTGGAGATAGCGATGCCTGTCAAGGCGCCACGAGCCCTCGTCACGTTGGTGACACACCTTGTGCCGTCGACCTGTCGCGACGCGGTGATTGGCGATCTCAACGAGCGCGCCGGTACGAGCGCTCGATTTCTCGTCGACGCCGCACGGGTCGTGCCGCTCGTCGTTTGGTCGTGTCTGCGACGCCGGGTGAGTGGAGGGTTGCTGGTCGCCGAGACGTTGTTGCTGTACGCCGCGTTCGTGTCCGGGGCGTTCTATTCGCTGGGCACTGCGGCCCCAGCGTTCTTCACCGACCAGTACGGCCTTCTGCGGCTCGCTGTCCCGACGCTCGTGGCGACGCTGGCGCTCGTGCTCGCCGACACATACGAGCTACGGCTGCGAGTCACGCTTGCCCTCGGACTCGCGTACGTCGTCAACAGCGTCGGAGGCCTGATCGGCGCGTGGGCGGTGCCGCGCGGCATGATGCTCTGGGCGGTCTTCGTGGGACTTGCCTTCCTTCCTGCTGTCCGTTGCCTCTTCCTGCCTCGCCGTCGGTACGCCGGAACCAGGATGGAGGTCTCGCCTGACGCGGCAGACGTTCGCAGCCTCATCGCGGCCCTCGAACGCGCCATCCGTGTGAAGACGCTCGTGACCTCCGTCGAGGTCCTCTTTCTGTTGGCGGTGTTCGGCTGGCTGGCGTATCGCGCGTTGAACGGATTGCAGCTCCTCGGCGCCGGCGGGATCGTGGCGGCGATGCTCTACCTGCTCTACCAGCTCTATCGATATCGCGCGCGGCGCGCCCCGGCGATGAGCGACGAAGTCTCCGCGCGTTTCTACGAGGCGGAGATCGAGCGCCGGCAAGCGTTCCATGCGGGCCCGGCGTTGTGGACGCGTCTTGCCGTCATCATTCCTGGTTACGTGATCTATCTCGTCGGCATCGTCGTCGCTCAGCCTTCGGCCTTGATCCGCGTCGCGCTCATCGCCGCTGTCTTTTTCTCGCTGATTGTGTTGGCCGTGCCAGTCAACGTCAGCGCCGCCCGCCGATATCACTCTCGCGATCAGTATCGCGGCGACGCGGTGCTCAGAGATCGCTAGGAGTTGTTCCATGAGCGATCAGTCATCCGCTGCAGCTGCGATCCGCGTCGACCGCGTCTCGAAGCGGTTCCACAAAGTCGTGGCCCTCGACGATGTCTCGCTCGAGATCCCGCGAGGCGAGATCTTCGGTCTGCTCGGGCCGAATGGTGCCGGAAAGACCACGCTGATTCGGCTCATTCTCGACATCATGAGACCGGATGCCGGCCGCATCGAGCTGTTCGGCCGGCCGTTCCAGCCCGCCGATCGCGATCAGATCGGGTATCTGCCTGAGGAGCGGGGTTTGTATCCGCGCGAGAAAGTGGGCGCGGTTCTGTCTTACCTCGGCTCGCTGAAGGGTCTGAGCCCCGACACCGCGCGCGCCGAAACGGCACGGTGGCTCGAACGTTTCGAGCTTGCCGACGCTGTCGACAAGCGTGTGGAGCAATTGTCGAAGGGCAATCAGCAAAAGCTTCAAATCGCCGCCACCCTGCTCGCGAAGCCATCGATAGCGATCCTGGACGAACCGCTGTCGGGACTCGACCCCGTGAGCGCACGTGTGGCCAACGCGGTGATTCGCGAGTATGCCGCGGCAGGCCACACGGTGGTGCTGTCCACGCACCAGATGAATCTTGTGGAGACGCTCTGCGCACGCGTCTTGATGATTGCCCGCGGGCGCTCCGTACTGTACGGAAGTCTGGGTGAGATCAAGCGGGCGCACTCGGACAACTCGGTCCGCGTGCTCTCGACCGCCGATTACCGGGGATGTGCGTTGGTGGCGCGCGTCGAGAGCTCCGACGGGGCCGATCAGCCGGCGCAAGTACAGTTGCGCGAGCCGGCCACACCCGATGAGTTCCTCGCGTGGCTCGTCGCGCACGGCGCGCGCGTGCAGAGTTTCGAACGTCTCGCCACGCCGCTGGAAGAAATCTTCGTGCGCGTGGCCGAACGTGCGGAGGTCCCATGTTGAGAAAGGCGTTGCTCGTCGCTCGCTGGGAGTTCGTCACGACCGTCACCCGGCGCGCCTACATCTTTGCCGTCGTCGCCATGCCGGTATTTTATGGCGGCATGTACGTCCTTGCGGGGCTCGCCGGCCAATCGGCGCTCACGCGCTCGAGCCGCGTGCCCACCGGTATCGTGGACCAGACGCACTTGGTCGACGTCACGCTTGCGACCAAGCTCGAGGCACAACGATCGCGATCGCGTCCGGATCTGCTCGAGGTCCTCCCTCGCTCGGGTGGCGCGGCGTCCTCGACTCCGGTGGCGTTGCCGGTGTCGGCGGCGCTCATCCCCTACGACACGCTCGAGAGCGCGCTGGCGGCGCTCCAGGCGCGACAGATAGGGTTGGTGGTGGTGCTCGACGCGGATTATCTGCGCACCGGCACCGTGACGACGTATGCACGCGACAGCGGCTTTTTTGCGCAACAGGTCCACCGGCAGCGACAGGTGCAGGTGGCTGACGCGATCAGGGCGAGCTTGATCGGAGCGGCGTTGTCGAATGAGACCTTGTCCCGTGCGTACGCTCCCGTGGCGTCGGTCAAGCGCTGGCGCGTCGATCCCGGTGGACATCGCGAAGCCGTCACGGATATGTCGGCGCTCGGACCGTTCGCGGGGCCGATGGGCGTGTTCATTCTCTTCACGATGGCGATCTTCTTTTCGGCGGGGTTCCTGCAGCAGGCGACAGTCGCCGATCGGCAAAACCGCATGATCGAAATTCTGCTGTCCTCGGTCAACTCCGATGAGCTGCTGATCGGCAAGCTCATGGGACTGGGCGGGGCAGGGTTGCTCCAGGTCGCAATCTACGTCGCGCTCGTCATCGTCCCAGGCTCCACGCTTCTCGCGATATTCGAGGTGCCGCTCACCACACTGGCGTTGTCGACGGTGTACTTCGTGATCGGCTACCTGCTGTTCGGCTGCCTGATGGCGGGAACGGGAATGATCGCGCGGACGGGCCAGGAGGCGGCCCAACTGTCGGCGCTCTGGACGCTCGTGTCGGCCTCCCCGGTGTTCTTCATCGCCAGTATCGGCACGGCGCCGAACGGAACCCTGGCGCGTGCCCTGTCATTCATGCCTCTGACCAGTCCTGTCACGATGATGTTGCGTCTGGCCAGTGGTGAAGTGCCGATCACCGACATCGTGATCTCGATCGTCATCGGCTGTGTGGCGATCAGCGGAGCGCTACGGTCGGCGTCGAAGATCTTCCGCGTCTCCGCCTTGATGTTCGGACAGCGGCCGACGTTGCCGGAATTTGCTCGATGGATGCGTGCGACGTGAAGCGCTCGTCTTCGTGAGTGCATCAACGTCATCACACGAAAGTCGTTCGACGCATGAGAAGTCGCCGTGCAAACGCCATCCAGTGAGAGCCTGATCGGCAACCATCGCATCGACGAGAGCCGCACCCATCCGCGACCTCGGAACCGTCGACATGGCCGAAGCGCTCGGTGCGTCAATCGGCGCGAACATCTCCTGGCGAGCGCCGCGATGATCGCGGCGCTCAACAGCGACGATCCGAGGGCGATTGATGTGATCTGCGCTCTTCTGGCGAGCTGTGGCGACTGACAGGACCTGAGCCCTGCACACGCGACGACCGGATCGACGGCGCCCGCCCACGCGGCCTCGGCCCGGGAAACCTTCGCGGCGCGGCCTCTCTGATCTGACGTATCGTCCGCTAGCGGCCGACCATTTTCTGCAGATGTTCCGGGTAGTGCGCGCCGTGCACGTCGATCGCTGACGCCGCGCGATCGATCTCGCGCAGATCATCCGTTGGCAACTGAACGCTTGCAGCGCCGAGGTTCTCATCGAGCCGATGTCGCTTCGTCGTCCCAGGAATCGGCACGATCCACGGCTTCTGCGCCAGCAGCCATGCCAACGCAATTTGCGCCGGCGTCGCGTGCTTTCGTGCGGCGAATGCCTTCAACCAGTCGACCAAGGCGAGATTCGCCCTCCGGTTCTCCTCGGTGAAGCGCGGGACAACGGTGCGGAAGTCGGTCGGATCGAACGTCGTCTTCTCGTCGATCGTGCCGGTGAGGAAGCCTTTGCCGAGCGGGCTG
>Ga0114129_10013940_pt1 | contig 11452 bp, 13 predicted proteins | sample RhiMetdeltSRZDD1_FD_80071 | JGI IMG/M metagenome (GOLD analysis project Ga0114129, IMG submission 80071) | Populus rhizosphere microbial communities from Tennessee, USA - Rhizosphere MetaG P. deltoides SRZDD1 (version 2) (version 2) | ecosystem: Host-associated > Plants > Roots > Rhizosphere >... | reverse complement strand
GTTATAGAAAATGGTCGCCGGTATGGCAGCCACAAGGCCCAGCGCGGTCGCGAAAAGCGCCTCGGCGATGCCGGGGGCAACCACGGCCAAAGACGTATTCTTTGACGCCGCGATCGACTGAAAACTTGTCATGATGCCCCAGACCGTGCCGAACAATCCGACAAAAGGCCCGGCGGAGCCGACGGTGGCAAGAACGAGCAGCCGCTTCTCGAGCCGCTCCACCTCGCGGGCAATCGTTACTTCCATGACCTTTTCAATGCGCATCTGCAGTCCACCGATCGTGCGGGCGCTTCCCTCAAAGCTGCGCTTCCATTCCCGCATGGCCGCCACGAACAAGGCAGCCATCGAATGCGCCGGCCGCGACGAGAGCTGGCGATAGAGTTCATCGAGAGACTGGCCGGACCAGAATGCCTGCTCGAAGCGGTCCATGGCCCGCCGCGTGCGCGCGTAAAGCACGGTCTTGTCGATCGCGATTGCCCAGACCCAGACCGAGCAGATCAAGAGACCGATCATCACGGTCTTGACGACCCAGTGGGCATTCCAGAACAGCGTGAACAATGACAGATCGGAAGAGGACAGCGGGAGCACCGACTGTGCCACGTCGGCAGGATTCATAGGCACGTCCTTTCCGCTCAATCCGATCCCGTGGGTCGAACCGGCGCGGCGCAAAATCGGAAGTCAACAGGCGCGCGCGACGATCCCGCCCACGCGCTAAGCCGAAGCCGAATGTCTCGCGAAATTCGTATGTCCCGTCCACCGGTACCCACGAAATCCCCGCGAAACTTGGCCAAACTTGGGCGCGCAAGCGAGCTGTCGCCCCATAACAGCGCTGATTGTGGTTAAGGACTCGTTACGGGTCTGACCAGAAACACAAAGGCCGCCTTTTCAGGCGGCCTTTGGAGCAAATTCAGGTCTGGGCTTGGCTTACGTCGGGAGTTTGTCGGTTGCGACGCTCGGCCATGAACTGGTCGAACTCTGCCCTGTCCTTCGCCAATCGTAGACGTTCGAGGAACTCGCGGAACTCACGCTGCTCTTCCTCAAGCCGGCGGAACGTGTCGGCGCGGTACTCATCGAAGGCGCGGTTGCCGCTGGAGGGGGCGTAGGCCCACGGACTACCCCAGGAACCGCTCCAGGGAGCGCCGCTCACGCGGGAGCGCATCCAATCCATCCTGCGTTGCATGCGATCGATCTTGTTCTGCCAATGCTGCTGTCCGCATCCCATTCTTCCGCTCCCGATGGTGAAAGCGAGGGCACCAACCCCAAGCGGCCACCAGATCATGAAGCCAAGGATGATCAGCGCGATCCAGGCAGGTTTTCCTAGGGCATCGAGTTGCGCGGTGATGGGCATTGTCGACCTCGTGTGAATGTAAATAACATTCACATACGTATGCTGCGGCGTAGCCCCTGTCAAGCGGCGCGGAAACGAAAATGGGGAGCGTTCTGCTCTAGCACCAGTGCTGCGCGAAAAAGTCGCGCTTAGCGCAACGATAGTGTTGGTGTCTGGGTGCGGAGGTCCCCAAAGGATCAGCTGGGGAAGTTCGCCCGCCAGTGCGATAGTTTCGATGCCGACCACACGGCAGCGATCGTGAGAGCAGCCAGGATGGCGATGACGCTATAGATCGAACACCAGAATGCAATCCGTGACGCGGCGACGCCGTGCCTGAGTCTGGTCCACAGCAGTCCCTGTGTCAGAAAAAAGACGCCTTGCAATCCGCTCAAGGCATGTGCGGACAGTCCGAGGCGCGATGATCCTAAGAATGGAATCGCAAAACCTTCAATTGACGAATAGAGAATGAGCAGAACGCCGACTTGCAGAAGGCGTTGCCGCTAATGTGACAGAATTCGTGAATCCATATCGGCTCCCGGGTCGTGCCGATGTGATCTGTTCCAACCCCGATGCCGAACACCCGGTTCCAATCTTGCATTGACCGTAGCGACGCAGAAACGGCTATCACGATGGTCCTTGCGGTAGTCCAAGCCCACGCAGGTAAATCAAAACAGCCGCCTCAAGCAGTTCTTCCGGCGACATAGGAAGCGCCCGCCGCGTCGCATCGCCGCGCCCGAACAGCGATGCGATGCCGTGCGTGATCGCCCAGACATGCAGCGCAACCATCAAAGCCGGCGGACGGCCTTGCGGCGGCATCAACGCGACCAGTTTCTCTGCGGCTGCGCGCAGTACGGCGAAAGCATTTTCGCTCGCTTCGCGCAACTCACGATCGGTATCGAGAGCAACGCCGGCTTCGAACATCGCCGAGTAATAGGCCGGCTCGCGCTTGGCAAAAGCAAGATAGGTTTTGCCAAGCCGGTCAAACGCGGTCATGACGTCGGGCAGGCCGTCCTCCCATGCCTTCGCGAGCGCACTTGCGAATTGCTCAAAACCGCGGCGCGCGACATCGGCGAGCAGTGCATCGCGATCGCGGTAGTGGCGGTACGGTGCAGCTGGACTCACGCCCGCCCAGCGCGCTGCGTCGGCGAAAGTAAAGCCCGCCGGACCTTTCTCTGCGATTAATTCGAGCGCGGCCCGCACCAGGGCCTCTTTCAGATTGCCGTGGTGATAGCCACGCGGTTCGGCACGCCTGCCCCATTTCATGTGAATGGGATTAACATGAGTCCCTCTCGCCCGTCGATGCGGGCCTTACAGGGTCAGCGACGCCTGGCGGAAAGAGGCAGGTTGTCGAACAGCGTTGGGGCATTCGGCTGCGCGCCCTCAATGGTGAGGAGACGCAGCTTGCTGACCACGCCGCCTGGCGCCGAGAAACCGCCGGTCTTGCCCCCGGCGGCCAGCACTCGATGACAAGGTATGATCAAAGGAATCGGATTTTGCCCGAGGGCCTGTCCGACGTCGCGCGCGAGCAACTTGTCACCAAGACGTTCAGCGATTTCCCCATAAGTCAGCGTAGAGCCCGGCGGGATAGTGCGCGCGATGTCATAAACCTTGCGATTGAACTCCGGCAGATCGCCGGTATCGATGGTCACCTTTTTCAAATCGCGCTTCTCGCCGCGCAACAGCGCGGTGATGGCGTTGATCGCCTGTTGCACCTGCGCAGGCGGTAGCGCTTCCTGCGCCCCGGCGAAGCGCCGCAACAGACGCGCGCGGGTTGCGCGCTCGCTGCCATCGTGGATCTGCACGCCGGCAACGCCGCGCGCACTCCACACAATGCCGCACGAACCGATCGCGGTGTCGAAGATCGCGAAACTATAACTCATATTCCAACGATAGCATGGCGCCTCAGGCAACGCCGCCCGATTCCTGGTCCGCTTTCATGGCGATGCGCAACGGCTTTGGGATCGGCTTGGCGCGGCCGCCGGAGACAAAGGCGACCTGGACATGCGCTTCCACCAGGAGATCTTTGCCACGCATGACTTTCTGATTGAGAGTTACCGAAGCGCCTTTCACCTCCTCGGGCGAGGTGACGATGTCGAGCACATCATCCATGTACGCCGGCTTCCTGAAATCGATGCTCATGTGGCGCACCACGAATGCAAACCCAGGTGCTTCTTTCTCGGCCTGTTCGAACAACGCGCGATGATCGGCGCCGATCAGCCGGAGATAATTGGTACGGCCGCGCTCCATGAAGCGCAGATAGCTTGCGTGATAAACCACGCCGGAAAAATCCGTGTCCTCGTAGTATACGCGCACCGCCTGATGATGCTTTCCGTCGCGGATCTCGCCGTCGAGATGTGCCGTCATCGTTGCCAATTACTACGGTCGCATCCGCGCCAAGGGTAGCACGTGGTCGCGCGTGAGCGGGGCGAACGGCAGATCAGGCAGTGCCTGCGGATCGACCCACACCACTTGATCAATCTCCGCAGTAGGTTCGATGGCGCCTTCGACGTCGACGGCATACACGGCGGCGCGCACCTGAAAACCCGGCTCGTTGGCTGCTGCGCAATCGAACACGCCTAGCGCCTGCGCGCTATTAATCATCACACGACAGCCCAGCTCTTCCGCAATCTCACGCGAGAGGGCAGCCACATCGTTTTCGCCGGCGTCGCGCTTTCCGCCGGGCTGCATGAAAGCCGAGGTGCCGTGTTTGCGGACCAGCAGCACACGACCATCTCCGTCGCGGATCAAAGCGGCCACAACACTAATGACCCGCCCGGTCACTCATCCTCTCCCGAAAAGAGCCCAAACTGCGCAGGATCGCGGGTCGGCTCGGGCAAGCCAAGGTGCTGGAACGCGACGCCGGTCAGCTGCCGCCCCCGTGGCGTTCGCTGCAGAAAACCCTTCTGAATCAGAAACGGCTCGATGATGTCTTCGATCGCGTCGCGCGGCTCCGATAGCGCGGCCGCAAGGGTGTCCACGCCGACGGGACCGCCGCCATAGCTTGATGCGATGGTCGAAAGGTAACGCCTGTCCATGGCGTCGAGACCCGCAGCATCCACCTCGAGCGCGGACAGCGCGCGGTCGGCCACCTTTCGATCGATGGCTCTTGCGCCTTCGACATGGGCGAAGTCGCGCACGCGACGCAGAAGGCGACCCGCAATGCGCGGCGTGCCGCGGGCGCGGCGCGCGATCTCGTTGGCGCCGTCGGGCGCAATGCCGATGCCGAGAACGCGCGCGCCGCGATTGACGATCTCTTCGAGCTCTCTCTCGGAATAGAAATTGAGCCGCACCGGAATGCCGAAACGGTCGCGCAATGGGTTTGTCAGCAGGCCTGCGCGGGTGGTGGCGCCGATCAACGTAAAAGGCGAGAGATCGATCTTGACCGAACGCGCCGCCGGACCCTCGCCGATAATCAGGTCGAGCTGAAAATCTTCCATGGCCGGATAAAGGATTTCCTCGACTGCCGGGTTGAGACGATGAATCTCGTCGATGAACAGCACGTCGCGCGGCTCGAGATTAGTCAGCAGCGCGGCGAGATCGCCGGCCCTGGCGATCACCGGACCGGATGTGGCGCGGAAGCTGACGCCCAGTTCGCGCGCCAGGATCTGCGCCAGCGTCGTCTTTCCAAGCCCCGGAGGACCGACGAACAGCACGTGATCGAGCGCTTCTTTGCGAGCGCGCGCCGCTTCAATGAATACCTTGAGATTGGCTCGCGCCTGTTCCTGGCCAACGAATTCATCGAGCCGCTGTGGGCGCAGCGAAGCCTCTGTGTCGTCATCACGCTTGTCGGCGGTCACGAGCCGGCGGGGATTGTTCATTTAGCCAGCTCCTTCAGGCCTTGCCGGATGAGCGTGGCGGTATCGGCTCCTTCGCCGGCATTGCGCGCCGCGGCAGCAATTGCGGCAGTAGCCTGCGGTTGGCCATAGCCTAGATTAACGAGAGCGGAAACAGCGTCGGCGATTGGCCTTGGTGCACGCTTCTCATCGAGCGCACCGGCAAGATGAACTACTGCAGGATCGATGTTGGTAAAGGCAGGCACCTTGTCCTTTAATTCCGTCACGATGCGCTCGGCCACCTTTGGGCCGACGCCGGGCGAGCGCGCCACCATTGCTTTGTCCCGCATGGCGACCGCGGTTGCGAGCTCGGAAGCCTTGAGGGTCCCAAGCACGGACAACGCGACCTTGGCCCCGACGCCCTGCACAGTCTGCAGCAGCCGGAACCATTCGCGTTCGATGTCGCTCGCGAACCCGAACAGCTTGATCTGGTCTTCGCGCACGTAAGTCTCGATGGACAGGGCGACGGCTTCGCCTGGCGATGGCAGCGCCTGCAGGGTGCGCGCCGAGCAATGCACCTGATAGCCGACGCCGTTCACGTCGAGGATGATGTAATCCTCGCCGTAGCTGTCGACGATGCCCTTGAGCTTGCCGATCATGACACAGCCATTCTCAATGCTCCGCTCGTGCGATGATGCGCATGGCACACCGCGATCGCCAGCGCGTCCGCAGCATCATCGCTCTTCGGGTCAGCCTTCGGTAACAGCACGCCGACCATCATGCGGATCTGCATCTTCTCGCCGTGGCCGGCTCCGACCACCGTCTTCTTTATGACGTTCGGCGCGTATTCGGCGACGGTCAGACCCGCCTTCGCCGGCACAAGCATGGCGATGCCGCGCGCCTGCCCGAGCTTCAAGGTGGCGGCCGCATTGGCGTTCACGAAAGTTGCCTCCACCGCAGCCTCGTGTGGCTGATACTGCTCGATCACCGCGATCAACCCGTCATGTATCGCTAACAGGCGAGTGCCGAGTTCGGCGCGCTCGTTGGTCTCCAGCGAGCCGCAGGCGATATGGATGAGCCGATTGCCGTCGGCTTCAATGAGGCCCCAGCCGGTTCGGCGGAGCCCCGGATCGATGCCGAGAATGCGAATCGGATGCCGGACCATGGCTCCGTTGATAACCCCGCGCCCGTCCGCAGCCTAGAAGCGAAATCGCTCGTCTCCACCGCTGATCCGCCGGCTTACAGCCGAAGCCCGATTCGGAATTTCGGATGTGTTTGCATTAGGATCGCCCAGCATGTCGGATTCTTCCCCACCTAGCCCCGACAGACGGCGGGCCGTCATTATTGGCGGCTCGATGTCCGGGCTGTTCTCGGCCGCTTTCCTGCGCCAGATCGGATGGGACGTGGACGTCTATGAGCGCTCCAGCATCGAACTGGTCGGACGCGGCGCGGGAATCACGGGTCATCCGGAGCTGCTGGAAACCTTGGAAGCAAGCGGTGCCGGCACAAAGGACCTCGGGATCGAGGTTTCCAGGCGCATTGCCATCGACCGGGAAGGTCGTATTACCCACGAGCGCCCCCTGGGGCAAATACTCACCTCGTGGGATCGGCTACAGCGGCTGCTGCGCGCGACCATCGATGAAGCCCATTACCACCTTGGCTGGAACTTCGAGCGCGTCGATCAGGACGAGCGAGGCGTGCGGGTGCAGTTTTCCGGCGACCGCGTCGAATATGCAGACATTCTGGTGGGTGGTGACGGCATCCGTTCGAGCGTGCGCGCGCAAATGGCTCCGCAGGTGCAGCCAATCTATGCCGGCTATTACATTTGGCGCGGGGCGCCGAACGAAGCCGACCTCGCGCCGGAGACACTCCGCACCATCTATCCGCTGTTTACGTTTTACCTGCCAAGGCAACAGCAGGTGATCACTTACCCGATCTCAGGTTTCGACAACGATCTACGGCCAGGCAAGCGCCGTTCCAATTTCATCTGGTATCGCGTCGCTGACAGCGCGAAGCTGCGCGAGATGAACGTGGACGAAAACGGCGTGCAGCACGAATATTCCGTGCCGCCGCCGCTGATCCGCAAAGACTTGATTGCGAACATGTACAAGGATGCACGCGAGATTTTGCCGCCCGTCCTGCTCGACGCGCTGATGAAGATCAAGCAGCCGTTCATTACCCCAATCTACGATTTCACGGCCCCGTCAATCGTATTCGGCCGCATCGCCATGGTCGGCGACGCGGCGGCGAATGCCCGCCCGCATATGGGATTCGGAATGGCCAAGGCGGGCACCGATGCGCAGGCCCTGGCCAGGCACTTGCGCGATCACGATGACATCGACACCGCATTGAACGCCTACAACGCCGAGCGCCTGCCGATCGGCAACAACATTGTGCTGCACGGGCGCAAGCTTGGCACACATCTCGGCGTTAATCTCAAGACCGAAGAAGACCGCCGCATGCACGATCTGTTGCAGAATGACGGCGCGATGCTCGATTGGATCGCTGTGCCGCATTTTCTCGACGCCTACAAATGAACGAGCTGCCGAAACCGGATTACGCGCGCAACATGCGCATTGTCGGGCACTCCGACCAGGGTGGCCGACCCGACGCCGTGCAGGTGATGGTGCATCGCGGGTATGCCTATGTCGGCCACATGTTTTCCAAAGGATTCTCCGTTCTCGATGTGCGGGACCCCAAGAAGCCGCGCGCGGTGAACTACATTCCGGCACCCGCGAACACGTGGAATATCCATTTGCAGGTGCATGACGATCTCCTGCTCGTCATTCACGCCAAGGACATGTTTGCTGCGGCGGAATTTGCCGACGAACGTGCTTATTACAGCGGAGCGCTTGGCAAGACCGTCGGCACCGCCGAAGCAAAACGAATGCGCGACTGGAGCGCCGGTCTGGCGGTGTACGATATCTCGATGCCGGGAAACCCCCGCCGCACCGGCTTCATGACAGTCGAGGGCGGCGGCATCCATCGTATCTGGTACACCGGCGGACGCTGGGCCTATGCATCGGTTTTGCTCGACGGCTTTACCGACTACATCTTCATCACCGTCGACATGAGCGATCCGACGCAGCCGCGAGAAGTCGGGCGCTGGTGGATTGCCGGAATGAACCTGGCGGCCGGCGAGACGCCATCATGGGCACCGGCGCGCCGTTATGGCTTGCACCACGCCATCATCTACGGCGACACTGCTTATGCCGCCTGGCGCGATGCTGGAATGGTAGTGCTTAATGTTGCCGACCGCGCAAAGCCGCACCCGATCGCGCACAAGAACTGGTCGCCGCCGTTCGGTGGCGGTACGCATAATTGTTTGCCCCTCCCCGATCGCGAGCTCCTGGTCGTGCTCGACGAGGCCGTGCTCGACCACCAGGAAGACGGATTGAAACTGATCTGGGTGTTCGATAACCGCTCGCGCGAAAATCCGGTCAGTATTTCCACTTTCCCCACACCGACCGAAGCCGACTACAAGGCAAAAGGCGGTCACTTCGGCCCGCACAATATTCACGAAAACCGGCCCGGCAGCTTCGTCAGTTCGCAGCTTGTCTTCGCGACCTATCAGAACGCCGGCATCCGCGCGTTCGACATTACGAATCCATTCGCGCCCAGGGAAGTCGGCGCGTTGGTACCTCCGCAGCCTACGATACTCGCCGACACGCGTCCCAACCGGGCGCGCGTCATCCAGTCGGCAGATGTTTTCGTGGATGCGAAGGGCTTGATTTACGCAACCGATTACAATGCAGGACTTTACATTCTGGAGTTCGACGCCTGATCAGATGAACGATTAAGCGCTGCCGCGAAGCGACACGAGAAACCTACCGCAACCCCAATGGATAGGGCTCAGCTGCTCATTTTGGCGACCAGCGCGTCCGATACTTCGAAATTCGCATAGACGTTCTGGACATCATCGCTGTCGTCGAGCGATTCGATCAGTTTCAAAACCTTCTCGCCGGCTTCGTCGTCGAGCGCAACCGTATTTTGCGGTTTCCATATCATTGACGACTTGCGCGGCTCACCAAACCTGGCTTCGAGCGACTTCGTGACGTCATTCAATGTCTGTGGCGTGGTGATCACCTGGTGCCCATCCTCATTTGACACCACGTCCTCGGCGCCTGCCTCAATTGCCGCTTCCAGGATGGCATCCGCGCTTGCTGATTTGGCATCGTACTCGACGACGCCGATATGATTGAACATGAACGAAACCGCGCCGGATTCGGCAAGGTTGCCGCCATTCTTGGAAAAGATCGCGCGCACTTCGCCGGCGGTACGGTTGCGATTGTCGGTCAGGGCCTCGACGATCATCGCAACACCACCCGGGCCGTAGCCCTCGTAGCGGATTTCGTCGTAATTTTCGGTGCCAGCGCCCTGCGACTTTTTGATCGCGCGCTCGATATTGTCCTTCGGCATGTTCTCGGCTCGCGCCGCGAGGACCGCCGCCCGCAGCCGCGGATTGAAGGCGGGATCGGGCAGGCCGAGCTTGGCCGAGACAGTTATTTCCCGCGCGAGCTTGCCGAACAGCTTGGAACGCGCCGTATCCTGGCGGCCCTTGCGATGCATGATGTTTTTGAATTGGGAATGACCGGCCATAAGAAACGCGCAAGGTTGGTGATGCCGGCGGCTATATAAGCCGGCCGCCTGTGAAAATAAATATCGCCGAGCGCAATCGCAAAAACACGTCAGTCCCAGAATCGAGGCTGCGTTTCTTGCAGGATACCGCCAAGCCGAACGGCGCCGACCTTCCGCGCGAGGCCTGTGACGTCGTCCGTCTCAACAGCCAGCGCGCACAGCGTCGCAGGACCCATGGACGCCTCAAATTTCGCTCCGGGAAGCTTGCGCAAAAAGCGGTTAAGCGGCTCCTCTTTGTTCATACCGATAATGGAATCGTAATCGCCGGTCATTCCAACATCGGATACGAAGGCGGTGCCGTTCGGCAGGATCCGCTCATCCGCTGTCGGCGCATGAGTATGCGTGCCGACCACGAGGCTCGCGCGGCCGTCTGCAAAATAGCCCATGGCCTGTTTTTCGCTGGTCGCTTCGCCATGAAAATCGATAATGATCGCATCGGCACCAGTGCTAAGCGGGCAAACCGACAGTTCACGCTCGATGACAGCAAAAGGATCATCGAGCGGATCCATGAAAATGCGCCCCATGGCATTGATTACGAGCGCGCGCTTGCCGTTCTTGGCCTCGATCAGAGCGGCGCCGCGGCCCGGCGTCCCTTTCGGATAATTGATTGGACGGATCAGGCGCGGCGCCCGCTCGATAAATACAAGCGCCTCGCGTTGATCCCACGCGTGGTTCCCGAGCGTAATGGCGTCTGCGCCGGCATCGATCAACTCATTGTAAATGAGTTCGGTGATCCCAAATCCACCTGCCGAGTTCTCACCGTTGACGATGACCAGATCAAGCTTCCATTCCGCGATCAGTCCCGGCAGCCGTTCGATTACGATTGTGCGCCCCGGGCGGCCGACGATATCGCCGATAAAAAGAATGCGCATGCGTTCAATCACTTTGGTTATTTGCGCAATATGGGGTCATGCGCGAAAATCGATTATCTCACGTTCCGTTAGCACGAGATCGAGCCGTGCGTCGCGCTCGGTAGTGGGGACTAAAGGAATCTCCTGAACAGCGAAAGCAATACCGATAGCCGTCACCGGCTTTTTGCCGCGAAGCGCATTGATCGTCATGTCGAAATAGCCGGCGCCGTAACCGATGCGATGACCGGTTCTGTCAAATGCAGCGAGAGGCACGATGAGAATGTCGGGCGCAACTTCGGGCGCCTCGCCCGTCGGCTCCCGGATTCCCCACTGGCCGGAGACCAAGGGATCGCCGAAATTCCACGCGCGCATGATCAGTGACTTGCCACGCCCGGCGATGACCGGCAATGCAAGCCGTGCACCGTTGTCCGCGAGCTTTCGCATCAAGGGCACCGGATTGATTTCGCTCTTCATTGGCGAGAAGCCTGACACAATCGCGCCAGGTTCGATCCTGATCGGGAACGGCCGCGTCGCAATGGACCGCGCCGCGGCAGCGCGGATGGCAGCCGGCAGAGTGTCGCGCAACGCCAAGGCTTGCTGGCGGATCCGGGCTTTCCGCTCGGAAACTAATGTGTCGGCTGCGTTCATGTACCGGGCATCCATGCTTTCGCAGAAGCTCATCATCAAAGACGTGAATGGCCGGGACAAGCCCGGCCATTCACGTGAACGGTGCCACCAATAAAGTGCGGAGCCGCGATGGCCGTTGGAGAATCGATCCCGGGTTCCCTACGAAAGTAGGTGGGCGCCATATGGCCGAACCCACGAGCCCGGCCAGGGACAGCTCCCTTAAGGATCGATAAGGC
>Ga0114129_10013938_pt1 | contig 11452 bp, 7 predicted proteins | sample RhiMetdeltSRZDD1_FD_80071 | JGI IMG/M metagenome (GOLD analysis project Ga0114129, IMG submission 80071) | Populus rhizosphere microbial communities from Tennessee, USA - Rhizosphere MetaG P. deltoides SRZDD1 (version 2) (version 2) | ecosystem: Host-associated > Plants > Roots > Rhizosphere >... | reverse complement strand
TTTTCGCCGCCGGAGACGGTCGCTGCGACATGAGTTTCGGAAGACCCCGACTCAGCCGCATTGCTTCGCGCCCGCCAAGGCGGAGTCGGAAGAACCGGCGGGCGAATGGCTGCCGATGGCGGCCAGACCGTGGTGAACTTTCCGTTCAACACCTGGGTAATCGCAACCGGATGCTCGTTCTGCCCGACATCGTTGAAGTGGATGGGACCAAAAATCGAATCCAGCTTAGTAGCCTTTATCGCGTCGCGCACGGAGGTCCGGTCCGTCGAACCCGCGCGCCCGATCGCATCTGCGAGGATCACCAGCGACATATAAGCCTGCACGCTGTGGTACGAGGGTTCGTAGTTCCATCTGGCCCGGAACTTGTCGGCCCACTCGCGCGATCCCGTCCATTTCGCGTCAGGCGTCCATTGCGTCACCGAGATCGTGTACTCGGCGGTATCACCCGCGCCTTTCAAAAAATCGGGCAGCGAGAATCCCGCGCCGCCGGCGGTGAACACTTTGGGATTGAGGTCCATTTCTTTCGACTGACGCATGAGCAGCGTGGCATCGGCCAGATACGAGACGAACAAGACTGCATCCGGTTGGTTGGACTTCACGCGAGTGAGCATAGGAGTGAAATCGGTGCCGCCCTGATCGTAGGCCTCAAAGGCTACGATCTCGATTCCGGCTCCGGGAGCCTGTTCCAGGGCAGCACGAGCGACACTGGATCCGAACTGAGTGTTCTCGTAGACAACAGCCAGTTTGCGTGCGGAAGCGACGTTTGTAAGAAACTCAACAAGCGTCCGTCCGTAATCGCTTGCCGCAGCACACACCCGAAACACCCACAGATAACCCTGTCGAGTGATCTCATCGGTTGTAGCGCTGGGACACAGCATCGGTATGTGATAGCGATCGGCAACCGCAGCAGCGGGGAAAGTGGCAGAGCTGGAATAAGCTCCCATAATCGCGACGATGTCATCGCGGTCAGCGAGTTTCTCAACCGTGAGACTGGCTACCTCGGGCTTCGAGGTGTCATCTTGATATTCCAATTCCAGTCTCTTGCCGAGTATGCCCATCGCGTTGATTTCGTCGAGCGCCATTTCATAGCCGTACTTCTGCGCCTGACCAAACCGAGCCTCGGCCCCTGTGAGCGAGGTTATTATTCCGATTTTTAACGAGCTTTCGGCCTGCTTAGGTTCGCTCGAACACCCAAACCCGATGGTGGATATCGATATGATAAGAACGGCCAGAATCCTTGCAGGATCGGACCGTCTGCAGAAGGGAGATATCATTTGGAATTGCTTATTAAGATCACGTCCCTGGTCTCGACGCCGCGGGTGAAGGCGAAAAGCTTTCCGTCACGTGACCAGCCGTAACCATAGAGTTTTTCCTGCGGCGAGCCGGCCAGTCGTTCAGGTTCACCGCCGTCCAGACTTTGCTTCCAAATACCCATTGCCCAATCCCGATAAGTCACCGCTTTGTCGTCGCTGATCCGCTCTTGATCTCTCTGAGTAGCCATAACCTGGCCGCATTCCATTCTCGCTTCACCGTCGCGGGCGATACTTTTACCACTTCTGCCGTCTCTTCAATCTCAAGGCCGCCGAAATATTTGAGTTCTACTATCTGGCTCTTGCGAGGGTCAAGCCTAGCCAGACTCGTCAGCGCATCGTCGAGTGCAATCATTTCGGCAGCTCGCTCGTCCGCAAGAGTCGCAGCTTCATCCAGCGACACCTTGCGTACTTCCGCGCCTCCTCGCTTTGCGGAACTCCGAGTTCGGGCGTGGTCTACCAATACGCGTCGCATAGCTTGCGCGGCAACCGCCATGAAGTGAGCACGGTCCTTCCACCGCATTTTCTTGTAGTCAACCAGATGAATATATGCCTCGTTTACCAGGGCCGAGGTTTGAAGCGTGTGCCCGGCGCGCTCTCGGCGCATGTAATGACGAGCCAGTCGCTTTAACTCTTGATAGACCAGCGGAATCAATTGGTTCAGGGCCTCCTGGTCGCCGTCGCTCCAATCAAGAAGCAACTGCGTCACTTGGCTCTGCGAAAGTGTAGTCATCCTCGACCCGCGCCCTAAGCAAGTCCAGTGGCAGGGAGGCCAAATTATAGCATCATCTGGAGACGCCTCCACCCAACCAGGGTCGCTGGTAGATATTTCTTGACCGGGTGAGCCGTTTCAAGGTTGTCTTCCGCCTATTTAGATGGGGCAATAGGATAAGCGCCTCGCGGCTCGATCGTCACAGGTCAAAACGATGGAAACGCCATACGGACTTTAAGGCCTCGAGCAGACGAGATTCATGCTAAACGACCGGGGGACGGAGTAGATGGCAACAGCCATGTAGCGGATTCGTTTGTCCCAAACCCCGGAGCGGTCATCTGCAAATGAGAGGGATTATCTATGAGACACACACGTTTAATTAACTCAACCATGCTATTAGCGATCCTCTCTTTCTCCTTTGCTATAGCCCAAGAGGCGATTGCTCAGAGCACCAAATCCTCCGATGCGATCATCACCGCATCCGCAACAGATGAGCGAGTGCGGTTCACCGCGTCTTCTTCGATCACCCAGATTCGCCTGGAGGTTTACAACTCGAGCGGCAAGAAGCTAATCGACAATGAACTGCGCGGCGGCAACGTGCTCGACTGTCTGTTGCTAGACGAACAAGCTGCGCGCTTCCCGGACGACTCCTATCTGTGTGTCGTCACAGTGAAAGATCTGTCGGGGAGAATCACTCAAAAGATCGGCTCAGTTAGAGTCGAAAAGGCTTCAGTCAGTGTGCAATCACTAGATGCATCCCAGATGACGCCCGGCCAGACTGAGGCTGTCGGACCAGTAGAACGAGACAGTTCTTTGATTTTGTTAAACGAGGGTGAGACCGGGACTCCAACCGTGATCGCGCACAACGGAGAAGATGGACAGATCACCAGAGGCAAGGGAGCGCTGACGTTTCGCATTGGGGACTTCTACCGTGGAAAAGACGTCGAACAGATGAGACTGTCAGCGGAAGGTAATCTCGGAATAGGCATAACTAATCCGCAGGTGAGGCTTGACGTAGACGGGCTGATTCGAGCGAGCCAGGGGATAGTCTTTCCTGACGGCTCTATACAGTATTCCGCTGCGAGACGGACTCTTGGTGTTGCCAGTCTCGAGCCCGGTCAGTCACGCCGCAAGATCACTCAAGGTCTGGAACACCAGGAACTCGCGCCGGAGAGCGGAACGGGAACGACCGGAAAACTACCCAAGTGGCAGGACGGGCCAAACGGGATCTTGAACGACTCGAACATCACCGATGTGAACGGCGCCATAGGAATTAATGGTTCGCCCAATACCAGCTTCAGACTCGATGTAAATGGAAGCACTCGCATAAGAGGCTCAAACCCGGGCTTCAACTTGGAGGGGCTTAGGGCGGCGGGAAACATCTGGTTGTTTCAGACGGTTGACGACGACGGACGGTTCCGGCTCTTCAGCCAGGATAACGCGAACCCCGGGGTTGAGCGGCTCACCATTGGCCTCAGCACTGGCAACGTCGGCATAGGCGCGACAAACCCGCTTTCGCGGCTTGATGTAGCCGGGACCATCAACACCTCGACGCAGTACAACATCGGCGGCGTCCGTGTATTGAGCAACGCCGGAACATTTAACTTGTTCGCAGGTCTCAACGCCGGCAATACAAACGCTGGAGCATTTAACTCGTTCTTCGGATCATTGGCGGGCGCCTCTAATACGACGGGCGACAACAACGCCTTCTTCGGTGCGAATGCAGGCCAGGGCAACACGACCGGCCAGCGAAACTCCTTCTTCGGACCGGGAGCGGGTTCGAGCAACGAGGCAAGCAACAACGCATTCTTTGGATACAATGCGGGCAACAGAAATACAACGGGCGAACAGAACTCCTTCTTCGGTGTGAGCGCAGGCACAAGCAACACATTGGCTTGGAACAATTCCTACTTTGGATTCAACGCCGGCTTGAACAGTACCTCTAGCTTCAATGCATTCTTTGGGTCGACGGCAGGTTCCTCGAACACACTCGGCGATGCGAACTCGTTTTTCGGCGCATTCGCGGGCAGCAGCAACACCGAAGGCTCCCTCAATTCCTTTTTCGGGAAAGCCTCTGGTAATAAGAACACGACAGGCAACTTCAATTCCTTTTTCGGAGAAGGTGCGGGGTTCTCCAACACAACTGGCACCCAAAACTCGTTTGTTGGCCTTGAGGCAGGGACTTCGAATGTGACGGGTTCCAACAACTCGTTCGTAGGCATGTGGGCGGGGCGCTACAACACCGCCGACAGCAACTCGTTTTTCGGATCATTCGCCGGTTACGGGAACACAACGGGCTTCGGTAACTCCTTCGTCGGACGCGCTGCCGGGTCCTCAAATACAACCGGAGCCCACAACACCCTGATTGGCTCCTCCACTGACGTAGGGTCAAGTAATCTCAACTACGCAACTGCCATTGGCGCAGACGCAATCGTCTCCACTAGCAACACCATCGCACTTGGTAGAAGCGACGGCAGCGACATCGTCGTCGTACCTGGCAAGCTGCAGATTGACACGCTGGCCACTGCCGGAAGCACAAGCTTGTGCTTAAATGGCTCCAATCGGGTTGCCCCCTGCTCGTCCTCCTTGCGCTACAAGACTGACGTGGAACCGTTCACAAGCGGTCTGTCGATCATCAATCGGCTCCAACCGATCACCTTCACCTGGATTCAGGAGGGCAAGCGCGACCTCGGACTCGGCGCAGAAGATGTGGCTAAGATTGAACCGTTGCTGACCTTGACCAACTCGAAAGGCGAAATCGAAGGCGTCAAATACAATCAACTGAGCGCCGTCTTCATCAACGCGTTCAAACAGCAGCAGGAACAGATTAACGCGCACGCACGACAGGCTACTCTTCAGCAACAACAGATCGAACAGTACCGAAAACAACTCAACCAGCAGCAAGAAGAGCTGAATGGTCTGAAGCGTTTCGTCTGTTCCGCCCACCCCAAAGCGGAAGTCTGCAAAGAGAGGCGGTATACAAAGTGAGATTTAACTACTCTTTAACTAAATTCTTAACCGCTTCTAAAGGGCTCTCCAGCCGGGAAGAGAGTATTGTCCGCGACGAATGAGGAGGTGAACGTAGACTCAGTTCAACCGGGTCGGTTCTCGTGTGCCTCAATTCACTGAACGGCTCGAATCTAAACATGAAAGGATGAAGCAGATGAACATAATGAGAGATGCGAACAGAATATCAAAACTGCAGGCTGTGATATTAGCGATCGTAGTACTCGGCTTAAGTTCGAGATACCTCGGTGCGCAGACGCCGGGCGTTCAAAAGAATGGTTCTGAGACACAGGCTGTCGAGACCGAAATCGCTGCCAAGAAAAAGGACGGCGGTAAAGTAACAATCGCAGCGGTGAATGGAAGCGGCGTGGCCGGACACATCGCTCGATGGTTGGACAGTAATACCCTGGAAAGCTCAGTTATCAGTCAGGACGCCAATAAGATTGGCATAGGCACGACTACGCCGACTTCCAAACTGACGGTAAACGGAAAGATTGAGTCTCTCGCGGGCGGTTTCAAGTTTCCCGATGGAACGATTCAGGATACTGCGGGCATCATCACGGTAGCCCACGGGGCAACGTTGACTGGGGATGGAACCAGCTCGTTCCCTCTCGGGATTCCGCTTCCCCTCAGCTTGCAAGGGGCACAGCCCAGTAGCGCGAATCAACTGGTCGCCATAACAGAAACTGGGAACGGAAGGGCATTAACCGCGCGTAGTCTGAACGGCGGTGTGGGCATTGTTGGACAAACCGACTTCGGAACTGGAATTGGGGTGCTCGGCTATGCTCAAGCTGGCGACGGGACAGGGGTTGCTGGGCAAAGCACAGGCGCCGGCAGTGGCGTCGACGGGTCTAGTAGCAGCGGTTTTGGCGTGGCCGCCAGCAGCGTCAGCGGCACCGGCGTTTGGGCGAGAGGCTTCAACCCTGGCTCCCTCGCCGGGGATTTCCTGGGTGACGTGCATATTAGCGGAACTCTCACCAAGGGCGGAGGCTCGTTCAAAATCGACCACCCTCTTGACCCCGCAACGAAATATCTCTCTCACTCGTTCGTCGAGTCGCCGGACATGATGAACATCTACAACGGCAATGTGACGCTTGACTCAAACGGCGAGGCGGTAGTCGATCTACCTGATTGGTACGGCGCTCTCAACCGCGACGCCCGTTATTTGCTGACGGCGATCGGCGCTCCTGGTCCAAGTCTGTACATAGCCCAGAAGATCACCAACAACCGTTTCAGGATCGCCGGCGGGCAGCCTGGCATGGAAGTGTCGTGGCAAGTTACCGGCATCCGTCAGGACGCGTGGGCAAACAAGCACCGCATTCCGGTCGAGGAACAAAAGTCGGACATCGAGCGCGGTCATTACCTGCATCCGGAGCTTTTCAATCAGCCAGAGGGAAAGGGCGTAGAGTGGGCACGCAACCCCGAATTGATGCAGAGAATGAAGCAGGAGCTGGTACAGCTGAAGCAACGAAAGCAAGAACGTTAATAGCATCAACAAGACTAATCGGCGAGGGCAAATATCGCCCTCGCCGATTCGATACGATCTTTGTGACTAACCAATCGCCTGAGCTATCTCCGGATTCAGACCCGCCCATTTCGCCAAGTACTCGCGCCGTTCGGTCTTTAAACGTTCGACGATCTGCCCGTACTCATCGGTCCGGCCTTGTCTCTCGTACAACCTGCGCGGCTGCAAAATATCTTGACCTTCCTCGTCGATACCGGGCACGTGTTTCGCAATCTGGTAACCAAAGTCCGGGTCTTCTTCCCATTCAATGGTGCCTTCCGCGACTCCTTTCACGATTGCCGACGAGTGATGGATGCGAACCTTTTTTGACAGTTCGTCCTCATCGCGCCCGCCAACACGGCCGGTGTTCATCAGATAGACTTCCATCGGCGACGACTCGAGCAGCTCCCAAAAGCGATTGCCTTGTTGGGCATGCTTGAGCGGAAAGAACGGATTCGTTCCCGGCACCCGCAGAAACTTACCCGCCTCGGCGGCGCCGCCGGCCGATGTTCCGCGAGTCTCGCCCAGCATGAAGTAGGCAGCCGCCTGATGACGATCAAGCTTCGCGACTCCCGGAATGATGTTGTCGTTGCGGTTGAGTATCAGCAAGAAGTCGGCGGATTTGACCTCGCGAGCATCCAACGCGCCGGCGATGTCCTGCATGCGAACAACCGCCCGGCCGTTTTGCGTGTAGGTGGTGTCGTAGAAATCCAGCTCTCCGGCATCGTTCTGCGAAACGTTTTCCAAATACGCGTGCTCGCTGGTGACCGCGTTGTAGATTGTAGGTTCATCTTTCTCATTCAACGCGAAGGTCTTCGCAAAGCACCCGTTTTCGGTAGCGTAGATCTTCCCGCCCGGCATAAGCGCCAGAAAGTCATCTTGAACCGGAGATGAGTTGTTCTGCTTTGTAAAGGTTGTGGTTGTTTTGCCTGTTCCCGAGAGCCCGATGATCAGCCCGACTCTCTTTTGATCGCCCACCGGAATCACCTTGCTGCCGGCGTGAAGCGCAAGCCCGCCGCGCTCGTAGACCATCTGATTCCACATGCGCAGGCCGCCTTTCTTCGATTCACCAAAGTAGTCGCTGTTGAAAACACGAGTGACCCCGTTATCCAGATCCACTGCGATAAGCCGATCCGCCGGGTAGCCCTTCATCTGCAGATTGGGAGTGTAGATTATCGTCAGACGGGGCTCGAAGTTTCTGAGCTCTTCCTCGGTGGCCGGATAGTACAGGTGCCGTTGCATTCCGGCTACATTGGCGTTCGACTTTTCAATGATCAGGCGGGCGGGCACTCGAAATTCAACGTCGTTTCCAATAAATCCATCCACCAATATCATTTCGCATTCGCGAATGTAGTCGTTCTGCATTTTCGCGACGCGGTTATATTCTTCCCGCGGTATGGTCTGCGAATCGTGGCGGTCGGGCGTATCGCTAACAATGTAGGTTGAAAGCTTCGACCGCGAATCGACTCGTGTCTGGGTGTTTGTATTGTTGTAACGAGTGACGCGGGTGTTGGGCATTTCTTCGGCGAGCCGCCGTAATTGCTCGGCAGACGGATTCCAGATGATTTCTTTAGGATCGACCGGAAGCGTGGCTCTGGCAGATGGCTTACTCATTTAGTCCTCCGTGTGATTGCTCAACTCACTGAAACGAGCAAAAGCGTATGATAGCCAACTGATTTGGCGGGGGCAAATGGCCCATTTATCGTAGAATGCGGTCCCGTTCCGCCCGCGCCGCATCCACGAACGCGGCAGCTGCCGGGTCAACCGGAACCAGCTCGTCCAACTCCGTTGCGCGAAACTTGTAGTTAATCTGCCCCTCTTTATCGATGTAGAGACGGAGGTCGCCTTCGTGAATATTGCCGGGCGCCGCAGTAACCACCATTGTGTTCCCGACCCGTCGCGGGTTGTATATTCCCCCCGAGTCCGCGGCGATCACCACGTCTACTTCTAGATTCTCCGAAGCAAGCCGAAGCGCAGACGCCAAATCGCAATGCGCAACCAATACAAGCACGTCGCACTCCTTGCGTGCTTTCAGGACCGTTCTTGTGGCGGTCTCAAACATGTTGGTGACCGTAGCATCGATAATTCCGCCGCCGGGATTAGTGGGCGCGGCCAATCCAACAAAACCTATCTTGAGTTTCTTCTTTCCGGCAAAAATCCGCGGGCCACCGACCTCCTTGATCACATAGGGCGCCGGCTTCTCGGCTTCCGGTCCAAAAACGCCGTTTGCGGAAATAATATTTTTGATGAGCGAAAGACTCTTAACTCGCTCGCCAAGACCGTCGCGGGCGAGCAACTTTTGAGCGTAGGGCAAGTCATCGCGGCCGAGGTTGATTACGTCGGGCGGAAACTTACTGAACGCACGCGCCGATTGCTCATTGCGCAGATCCGCAATCGCATAGCCGAGGCTGCCAGAGAAGAAAAATCCTCCTTCGACCTGGACCACCGGCGTTTCTTTGAACTTCCTTTTGAATGCTTCAACGTATCCGACTCGCCTCGCCAACCCACCGCGAGGATGGCTGCAGTCGCAAAGATCAAGGATGCCGCGCATGTTCGCCCCGAACAGGATGGCCAGCGCCGCGCCGTCATCGTTACCCAGCCGTTCGTCCAGGCTCAACGTATTCTCGCCTGACTGGGGCTCACCGGTTTGCGACGCGCCACCGACCGACACGCATGCCAAAATCAACAGGCCACAGATTACTCTTCTCAACAGCTTATTCTCCTTGGATCGATTCGCGGTACAGTTCAGGGGTAAGTACCGTGACAATCTTGACAGAGTTTCAACGCAGTTGCCAAGCGGAGCGACTCCTTTTGTGGAGGTTGCACCTACCGGGGTTTGCTTGCCGATAGACCCCGGTTGAACTAAGATGAACACCGCCTCGCCGTCACGCAGCGCGGACACCTTACCCTGATCGATCTCGATTGAAGGGAAGCACACGATGAATGTCCTTTTATTATCGATGCCCGACTCGTTCGAACACATGCCGCCGGTGGCGGTTCGCATGCCTAACGGCGCGCTCACCTCTCTAGCAGGGAACGTCGATCCTCACCATCGGGTCGCAGTAGCCGATCTCGTGCTGGTTCAAGACAGGGTGAAAGAGACGGTTGAACGGCTGGTCGCCGAACACCAGCCTGATGTCGTCGGACTGTCGGTGATGACCTTTCAACGCAGGACGGCGAATAAGATCATCGACCTGGTGCGCCAACTCAAACCTAAGGTTCGAGTCGCGGTCGGCGGCTATGATCCAAGCCTGGCAGCCGAAGCATACACAGACGACTCATCGGCGGTCGTCGATTTCATCGAGCGCGGCGAGGGAGAGATTACATTCCGTGAACTGCTTCGCGCCATCGAAGATGAACGCGGGTTCGATCACATCAACGGGCTCTCGTATCGAAGCGGCGATCGCTTTTATCACACGCCGGATCGTCCGGTGAACGGTCTCGACAATGGTGAGATAAAGCCCCCGAATCGCGGCGCGCGAGTTCTCAGCGGCTATACCATACTCGGGAGGCAGGTTGACGTAATCGAGACGTCGCGAGGGTGCACCTTTGATTGCAGCTTTTGTTCGATAATCGAAATGCGCGGTCGAAACTTCTTCACTTACTCGTTCGACCGCGTGATCGCCGACATTCGGGACGCATACGACCGCGGCGCGAGGGCGATCTTCATCGTGGACGACAACGTCGTGCTGAACGTCAAGCGGTTTGAAGCGCTGTGTCAGGCAATCATCGACGCGGGCCTCAACGACATAGACTACACCGTCCAGGCGATGACGTCGGCTATCGCCAACCACGGTGAGAGTCTGGCGCCGCTGATGCGCAAAGCCGGATTCCGTTATGTGTTTCTTGGAATTGAGAACATCCTCGAAGACGATTTGGAATTTCTAAAGGCGAGCTCGAAGAACACCAAACGCGAGAACGGACAGAAAGCGGGCAATGCCACACTCAAGGCTATCGACTACATTCACAAGAACAAGATGTACGTCGTTGGAGGTTTGATCGTCGGCAACCCGGACGATACGGCAGAATCGATTCAGACCAATCTGGAGTTTGCGAAAAAATACATCGACTGGCCCTACATACAGCACCCGACGCCTTATCCGCGCACGCCGATGACCAGGGAGTTTCGCGACCGCGGGCTTATCATCAACGAGCGACTCGAAGAGTATGACGGGACGACGGCGGTGGTGAAGACCGAACACGTCTCGGCCGAGGAAGCCGAGTACATGCGATGGAAGGTCGAGCGTTGGATGAAGGTCCGTCACATGCCGGCGGCGTTTCGCCGCAACCCGATGTTTGTGTTGAAGAACGCGCCGAAGATGTTCGGGCACACATTCCGCGGAAGCTCGGTCAAGAACTTCCTGGGCCTCGAAGACGAGCGCGTGGCGTTTGAACGCTATCGCGAGATTCGCAAGGCTGAGCGGGCTTATATTTAGTACAACTCTATACTCTCACCAATTCCTCGTTCGCGTGCGAGATTGTATACGCGCAACGCTGTCGAAATATCTTCGAGAGCGATGCCGTTTGACTTGAACAACGTGACGTCGTCATCACTCACCCGACCGCGATCTCGACCCGCTACAATTCTTCCAAGTTCAGTCACTGATTCCCATCTGATCACACCTCGCTCGATCGCCGGCATCAAATCGCCGGCTTCGATGCGAGACTGCTCGATTGAATCGACAGCGATCACCGACGCGCGGCGAATCGTCTCGACGTCGACTTCCGCTTTCGATAAGAAGTTCGACCCGACCACACTCAGGTGAGTACCAGGTTCGATCCATTCGCCTTTCAACACCGGCTCCCGAGCGCTTGTCGCGGTAATCACGATCGACTGACCCCGTGTGGCTTCTTCGGGTGAGGAAGCTGCAGTGACGTCGACTCCCAGAAGCGAAGTCATCTTGCGAGCGAAGGCCGCGC
>Ga0114129_10013937_pt1 | contig 11452 bp, 12 predicted proteins | sample RhiMetdeltSRZDD1_FD_80071 | JGI IMG/M metagenome (GOLD analysis project Ga0114129, IMG submission 80071) | Populus rhizosphere microbial communities from Tennessee, USA - Rhizosphere MetaG P. deltoides SRZDD1 (version 2) (version 2) | ecosystem: Host-associated > Plants > Roots > Rhizosphere >... | reverse complement strand
GATCGGTTCGCGCTCGGCGCGCCACCGCGCAGCACCGCCGCCGAAGCCGGATTGACGAATCGGATCCGAATGGGTGAGATAGGCGGCAGCGGTGGCTTCGAGAGCGGCGATGAAGTCGTCGGGCAGCTGCCGCATGATTCATGTCAAAGGACGCAGCGATCATGATTGAGCAGGCGTTTCTCACGCAGTCGCGACGATTGCTCACACACAGCTACCTGCCGCGCATCGAGCAGGCGGTGGACGGCCTGTCCGACGAGCAGCTCTGGTGGCGCGCCAACGAGGGGTCGAACAGCATCGGCAACCTGATCCTCCATCTGGCGGGCAACGTGCGGCAATGGGTCGTCAGCGGCATCGGCGGCGCCGCCGACGAGCGCGACCGGCAGGGCGAATTCGACGCGCGCGGCCCGATGCCCGCCGCCGGCCTTCTCGTTCGCCTCAGGTCCGCCGTCGAGGATGCCGACCGCGTCCTCGCCAACATCGCGCCGGACACGCTGCTCGAGCATCGCCGCATCCAGAGCTACGACGTGACGGTGCTTCAGGCCATCTATGCCGTCGTCGAGCACTTCTCGATGCATACTGGGCAAACCATCCTGCTGGCCAAGATGTGGAAGGGCGATCTGGGGCTGTACACGCTGTCGCACGGCATTCCGCATCCGGCCTGGAGCGGCGGAAAGGACGCCGACTGATGACGAAGCGTGTGCTGCTGCGGATGTTCGCGCGCGGCGCGATGGCGGTCGTCTGCGCCGTTGCATGCGGCGCCGCCCCGTCGGCCGGTGCCGATGCCACGACCGTTCGTCTGGCCATGGTCAACGTGCCGGACGACGTGGTGCGGCCGCTGCTCGGCGATTTCGCCGCGCAGTCGGGCACGCGCGCGGAGATCGTCTACACCGGAAACGATCCGTTCTCGTTCGCGCGCGACGGCAAGGCCGACCTCCTCATCTCGCATTACGGGCATGAAGGTGTCGAGCCGTTCGTGACCGGCGGCTTTGGCTTGTGGCCGCATCCGGTCTTCGCCAATCAGATCGCGATCCTCGGCCCGCCGCGCGATCCCGCGCACGTGCGCGGCCTGACGGATGCGGCCGAGGCGTTTCGCCGGATCGCGGCGACGCGGTCGCGGTTCCTCGTCAACGACAGCGACGGCAACAAGTACGTCGAAGCCATTCTGTGGGCCAGGGCCGGCTCGCCGGCGAAGGGCGACTGGTATCTCAATCGCCACTCGCAGGGACCGCGGGCCGCGCGCGACGCGGCAAAGGAAGGCGCCTACACGATCTGGGGTGTGCCGCCGTTCGTACGTCTGAGGGCGCAGGCGCCGCTGGACCTGGAGCCGCTGGTGACGGGCGATCCGATCTTTCAGCGCATCATGGTCGCCATTGTCGTCAACCCGAAGAAGGTGAGCGGCGTCAACGACGCGGCGGCGAACGCGTTCCAGGCGTTTCTGCTGGCGCCGTCAACGCAGGCACGCATCGCGGCGTTCCGGTATCCCGGCATCGATCAGCAGGTCTGGTGGCCGGCGGGACGTCACAACAACGCCCGCGAGTAGCGCTAGAGACGGGCGAGCGCCGAGCGAAACGCGTTGTAGCGCGTGTAGCCCACCTGCCGCGCTTCCCGGTAGAAGTTCCAGAAGCGCCAGAACCTCACGGCCGACCGTCCCCGCCGTCCCGGCGTCTCAACGCACGATGGAGGCGTCGATGTTCAAGACTGTTCTGATTGGGGTGGCGCTGGGCGTGGCGGCTGGTCCCGCGTTCGCGCAGGGGAATGCGCAGCGCACCTGTCTGCATGGAGGGCTCGAAGCGCCCGCGGAGCGCGCGCGGCGCCAGCAGGCGATCGATTACGCGGTGAGGGTCAACGCCGCCGAGATTTCTTACGGCATCGGGCCGCGGCAGAATCAGAGGTATCGTCCGCTCGAGGAGCTGCCGAACCTCCCCGCAGAGCCGGCCGGCTTCGCGATCGAATTCCATAATGACGACCGCGGCTATGTATTGTCGCTCAAGGACACGCGCGACGCGTGTCACTACGCGATCTTTACCGATCAGGACAAGCTGATTTACGAAGCGGTTCCGAGGACGGACACCGGCGGCATCGTTCCGCTCGGAACACGCTGACGTCTCTACCCGCTCTACCCGCCGATCTTCACCGCGAGGATGCCGACGATCGCGATGACGAGAATCACCGCGAGCGCGCCGACCCATGCGCCGGCCTTGAAGATGCCGCCGACAACCGCGCATCCAGGCAGCGCGAGTGCGACCAGGACGAGCAACAACACGTGAACCCAGGTCATCCCTTTCCTCCCATCCGGAAGAGTGCAAGGGACGTGACCTGAGCAACCGACCCATCAGTTCGTGTTGTTCTCCTGGCCGACGGCGCGGCGGAAGTCCGAGAACGGCACGATGCGTCCGTGGATGGGCGCAATCTGCGCGACGTCGAGCTTCAGCCGCTGGATGTTCGCCCAGAGGTTGAGCGGCTCGGCTGCCGCGGCGCCGACCGGCGGCGGCGCGTTCGCCTGGGCGGGCGGGTTCCACATGTCCGCCTCGACGAGGAGCTTGTCCTTCGGGAAGTAGGCGATCAGCATCGTGTCGGCGTGATGGCTGCCCTGGATTCTGTAGAGCTCGAGCGTCTGCGTGCCATCACTCAGCACACGCTTGTCCATCACGGCTTCGACCGACACCTTCTTCGCCGGTGCCGTCTTCTGCATGCGATCCGGGTTCGCCGTGTGGCGGTTCGCCAGCACCTTCTCGTAGTACGGCTTGTTGTCGCGATACGTCAGGATGGTCGTCCCTTCGGCAACCGCGTCGCGCAGGCCGCCCGCGTGATCGAAGTGATGATGCGTGTTGATCACGTAACGGATCTTCTTGCTCGGGAACTGCTTCTTCACGGCCTCGAACATCGGCACCGCGCGAGTGTCGCCGAGCGGGCTCTCGATCACCGCGACGTAATCCTTGAACTCCACCGCGAGGCTGTTGTGGCTGGCGCCCGTCACGAAGTAGACGCCGGTGGCGGCCTTCTGCATATCGACCCGTGATTGCGGGTCCGGCGCATGTGCCGCGTATGCCTGCTCGACGTTGTCCGGCGTCGGGACGACGACGTACGGGTTGTACATCCGCGCGTTCTTGACCGTGACGTCGAGGATCGGAAATCCACCGAGCTTCTGGACGATGTGGAACGGGAACGGGATGTCGCTCAGGTCCGGATCCTTATAGCTGTCATAGTCGGCTTCCAGCCTGGTGTCGCCAAGCACCGGGTTGTCCACCATGATCTCCACGTGCTCGACGAGCTTGCGCTCGTCCAACCGAACGCGTTCCGTGTAGCTGGACACAGGCTCGGGCAGCGGGAACGTCAGCGTCAGCTTGTTGCCCTCCTGGCCGATCACCAGCTTCTCGCCTGCCATCCGAGCCGCCTTCACGACGCCCTGCGGCAGCATCCAGATCTGCACGGCGCGATCTTTCTCCTGGCCGAATGCCGGTGTCGCCGGGCCTCCCGGCAGCATCGATTCGTTCCACGCGCGGCTGCCGCCCACGACGAGGATCTGACGTTGGGGCGCGGCGAACGGAAGACCGCCGCCGCCCTGCACCGGGCCATCGGGATTGGTACGCTCGAGATCGATGCGCATGCCGGGCACGGCGTAGTTGACCCACACGTTGTACCTGGTGAGCTTCGCCGCGGGCCACGGGCCGCCCGGCTTGAACGCCTGGCCGACGATGTACTGCGTGCCGGTGGCCTGGTACTGCGCCGTGGTTGTCGCGTCGTTGTACTGCACGCCGCGCAGCATGCCGTGCGCGACGCCGATCTCGCGAAGCACCGCGGCGCGGTCGACTGTCGCTGGCGTGGTCGCTGTGACAGTCTTCGGTACGTCCTGCGCCTGCAGTCCCGCCGATGCGAGGAGCGCGGTCGCCAATATCAGCACGCGTGTTCGCATGGATGTCTCCCCGTCTCGGGCGCATCAGGATACCAAGGCCGCCGTATGGCCGGTTAGCATAGAATGTTCAGCCCGGAGGCCAGCATGTACGCTCGTTCGATCGGCGGCGTCGCCGCCGCGGCCGTGATCGTTGTCATGTCGTTCGTGTCTGTGACCGCGCAGCGCGGGCAGGGCGCCGCGCAGCCGCCCGACAACGCACCGACGCCGCGCATGGCGGATGGCCATCCGGACATGAACGGCTGGTGGGGCGGCGGTGGCGGCGGGTTCGGCGGCGGCCGGACGCTGGCCGACCTCACCGACGAAAAGGGGAACGTCTTCCTGCAGCTGAACGCGCGCAGCCAGGGGTCCGCGCTCGGCACCGCATCGGGGCAGCTGGCGTCGAACTTCGAGCGCGACAGCGGCGTCGGCCAGCGCGCCGATCCGAACAAGCCAATCTACAAGCCCGAGTTCTGGGAGAAGGTGCAGAACCTCGACGTGAACGGCAACGCCGAGGACCCGACGTTCCGCTGCGGCCCCGCCGGCGTGCCGCGCATGGGGTTCCCGAACAAGATCGTGATGAATTCGACGGAAGTCGTGTTCCTCCACGACAACGAGAACACGTTCCGCTGGATTCCGATCGACAAGCCGCACAACCCCGATCGCGATCCGAGCTACAAGGGCGACTCGGTTGCCAGGTGGGACGGCGACACGCTCGTGATCGACACGACCAACTTCAACGACCAGACGTGGCTCGGCTGGCCGGGCTACTTCCACAGCGACGAGCTCCACGTCGTCGAGAAGCTGACTCGGACCGGCAACACAATCACATACGCGGTCGTCGTCGAGGACTCGAAGGTCCTGCAGAAGCCGTGGGTCTGGAACCCGCGCATGATCCGGCTCAACACGGATCCGAAGGCGGCGTTCTGGGAAGACCCGCCGTGCAACGACGAGGATCTCGAACACATCGTGACGAAGGAACGAGGATAGTTCACGATTCTTGGAGGTTCCCCTTACACCCCTCGAGTTCGCCAGGCGGGCCCGCCGCCTGTACGCGGAACGCGAGGCCGTCATCGACGGCAGCGATCGCTTCACGTACGGGCGCTTCTTCGAGCGCTGCGATCGCTGGTCGTCCGCCCTGCAGGCGCTGGGCGCCAAACAAGGCGACCGGGTGGTCTACATCGCGCCCAACACGCACGCGCAGCTCGAATCGTTCTACGCGGTGCCGCAGACGGGCGCGGTGCTGGTGCCCGTCAATTTCCGTCTCACGCCCGACGACTTCGCCTACATCATCAATCACAGCGGCGCGCGCATCGTCTGCGCGCACGAGGATTACCTCGAGGCGGTTGACGGCATCCGCGCGCAGTTGCCGCGCGTCAAGCACTTCGTCGCGCTCGAGGGGGCGCGCAGCGAGTGGCTCGAGTACGAGCGGCTCGTCGACGCCGCGTCGCCGCGCTTCAAGCCGGTCAGCATCAGCGAGCGCGATCTGCTCACGATCAACTACACGAGCGGCACGACGTCGCGCCCGAAGGGCGTGATGATCACGCACCGCAACGCGTACATGAACGTGGTCGGCACGCTCATTCATCTGCCGATGACGCCGGCGGACCGCTACCTCTGGACCCTGCCGATGTTCCACGCGAACGGATGGACGTATGTCTGGATCGTCACCGCCGTCGGCGCCGTGCACGTCTGCCTGCGCAAGGTCGATCCCGTCCAGGCGTTCCGGCTGATGGCGGAGGAGTCGATCACGTCGCTCTGCGCGGCGCCCACCGTCTTGATCTCGCTCGCCAACGCCCCGGACGACGTTCGCCGGAACGCGCCGAAGGGAATCCGCGTCGTGACGGCCGGCGCGCCGCCGGCCGCCGCAACCATCCAGCGCATGGAAGGGGACCTGGGCTGGCATGTCACACAGGTCTACGGGTTGACCGAGACGGCACCGTTCATCACCGTCTGCGAACCCAGACCGGAGCATGCGTCGCTCCCGCTCGAGCAGCGATGTGTCATCAAGGCGCGGCAGGGCGTGGAGCTGGTGACGTCGGGCGATCTGCGCGTGCTCGACGAGGCGGGCAACGAGGTGCCGCACGACGGCAACACGCTCGGCGAAATCTGCGTCCGCGGCAACGTCGTCATGGAGGGGTATTACGACGACCCGACGGCGACGGCCGAAGCGATGCGCGGCGGCTGGTTCCACAGCGGCGACGCGGCGGTCGTCCACCCCGACGGCTACGTCGAGATTCGCGATCGGTTCAAGGACGTCATCATCAGCGGTGGCGAGAACATTTCGTCGGTCGAGGTCGAGGGGACGCTGATGCGGCATCCGGCGGTGCAGGAGGTTGGCGTCGTCGGCGTGAAGCACGAGAAGTGGGGCGAGGCGCCCCACGCGTTCGTCGTGCTGAAGCCGGGCTCGTCAGCCAGCGATCGCGAGCTGATCGAGTTCGTCCGCGAGCGGCTCGCGCACTTCAAGGCGCCCCACGGCGTGACGTTCGTCAAGGAGCTTCCGAAGACCGCTACCGGCAAGATTCAGAAGTACGTCCTGCGCGGCGGCAAATCCGCGATCTCGGCGCAGTAAGGGCCGCCTGAAGGCGGCCCCTACGTACAGCAGTTGCGTGACGATACCCATCGTAGGGGCCGGCTTTAGCGCGTACGGATCGTAGGGGCCGGCTTTAGCCGGCCCTCAGATCTTCAACACGATCTTCCCGAACTGATCTCCGGCTTCCATCCGGATATGTGCATCGCCCGCCTGCTCGAGCGGGAAGACCTTGTCGATGACCGGGCGGATGCCGGACTCGTAGAGCGTCAGCATCGCCGCGAAGTCCGACGGCGGGCCCATCGTGCTGCCGAGGACGTTCAGCTGCTTCCAGAAGACCCGGCGAATCTCGACGTTCTGGGCGGCGCCGAGCGTCGAGCCGTAGGTGACCAGCCGTCCTCCGGGCCTGAGCGCATCGAGCGACTTGTTGAAGGTTTCGCCGCCGGCGCCGTCGATGATCACGTCGGGACGCCCGCCGATCTGCGCGATGAGCGACTTCACCCAGTCGTCTTTGCGGTGATTGACGCCACCCATCGCACCAAGACGCCTGGCCGCCTCGAGCTTGGACTCGTGACCTGAGGTGACGTACACCTTCGCGCCGAGGTGCTTCGCCATCACGAGCGCGCTGGTCGCAACCCCGCCCCCGATGCCTGTCACCAGCACCGTCTCCCCTGATTGCACCCGCGCACGCGTCACCAGCGCGCGATACGCGGTCACCGACGCGAGCGGCATCGCCGCCGCCTCTTCCCACGAGAGATGCGCCGGTTTGGGATGCAGGTTGGCCGCCGGCACCTTGACCATCTCGGCGTAGGTGCCGTCGACGGGCAGGCCGAGGATGTTGAATGCGCTTCCCTGCGCGCGTTCGTCAGGTCCCCAGTCGAGCGATGGATCGATCACGACCTCGCGTCCCTGCCAGGAGGCATCGACGCCCGCGCCGACGGCGGCGACCTCGCCCGCGCCGTCCGATCCGAGGATGATGGGAATTTTGATGCCTGCGTACTGGCCCTTGCGAATCCAGACGTCGCGACGATTCAGCGCGGCCGCACGAAGCCGGACGACCGCTTCGCCCGCTCCGGGCGTCGGGTCGGGGCGTGCTTCCATCCGAAGGTTGTCGGGATCTCCAAGAGCGGTGAGGACGACGGCGCGCATAACGGCGTATTGTACCGGTGATGATCGGGAAACTCTTTGATTTGTCGGGCCGCGTCGCCATCATCACCGGCGGATCGCGCGGGCTCGGCGCGGAGTTCGCCGAGGGACTTGCCGAAGCGGGCGCGTCGCTCATGCTCTGCGCGCGGCGTGACGAATGGCTGTTGCCGGGCGCCGAGGCGCTGCGCGGGCGCGGATTCACCGTCGATGCGATGCGCTGCGACGTGTCGAGCGAGACCGATGTCCAGGCGGTCGTAGACGCGACGGTGGAGCGGTTCGGGACGATCGATATCCTCGTCAACAATGCCGGTATCTCGTGGGGCGAGCGGCCGGAAGTGATGACGCTTGCGCAGTGGAAGAAAGTCATCGACGTCAATCTGACGGGCGCGTTCCTGTGTTCGCAGGCCGCGGGACGGGAGATGATCAAGCGCCGGTACGGCCGCATCATCAACATCGCGTCGATTGCGGGCATGCAGGGGAACGTCAACGGGCCGTACTATGCGGGCTACGCGGCGAGCAAGGCGGGGTTGATGGGCCTCACGCGCGAGCTTGCCGCGTCGTGGGGGCGCCATGGCATCCGCGTCAACGCGATCGCGCCCGGCTTCTTCCATTCGCGCCTGTCCGACTCGTCGATCGCGCAGGTTGAATCGAGCCTCAACGCCGTCACGCCGCTCGGGCGTGTCGGCAGCCCCGGCGAGCTGAAGGGCGTGGCCGTCTTCCTCGCGTCGGACGCATCCAACTACATCACCGGCCAGACGATCGTCGTCGACGGCGGAGGCACGATTGCGACGGGATACAGCGCGTGATTAGTGATTAGTGATTCGTGATTTGAAAATGCGATCACAAATCGCCCCTCAGAAATCGCAAATCGCCCGCGTCGCCGTGATCGGCGCGGGAACGATGGGGCACGGCATTGCGCAGGTGTCGGCGATGGCCGGCTACCAAACGCGGCTGACCGATGCCAACGCGGCGGCGCTCTCCTCCGCCTGGAGCCGCATCGAGTCGAATCTCGCCGGCGCCGTCGGCCGCGGCAAGCTGACCCGAGAACAGGCTGACGCGGCAATCGCCGGGATTGTCCCCGTTGCCGAGCTGTCAACCGCGGTGCGCGACGCCGATCTCGTCATCGAAGCGGTCGTCGAGGAGCTTGCGGCCAAGCAGTCGCTCTTTGAACAACTCGATGCGCTGGTCACGGACGCAGCCATCCTGGCGACGAACACCTCGTCTCTCTCCGTTGCCCGTATCGCCCACGCCACGAAGCGGCCGGCGCGCGTCGTCGGCATGCATTTCTTCAACCCCGTGCACATCATGAAGCTCGTCGAGATCGTGACGCATGACGCGTGCGACGAAGCTGTCGTCGCCGCGGCGCGCGCGGTCGCGGAGCGGATGGGCAAGACGACGATCCTCGTGCGCGACACGCCGGGGTTCGCCTCGTCCCGGTTGGGCGTGGCGCTGGGGCTCGAAGCGATGCGGATGCTCGAAACGGGCGTCGCATCCGCCGCCGACATCGACACGGCGATGGAGCTCGGATACGGGCATCCCATGGGACCGCTGCGACTCACCGATCTCGTCGGCCTCGACGTGCGCCTGAAGATTGCGGAGTATCTCCAGCGCGAGCTCGCTGACGAGAAGTTCGCGCCGCCTCGCATCCTGCGCGACAAGGTGCAGCGCGGCGAGCTGGGCAAGAAGACCGGCAAGGGCTTTTACGAGTGGTAGGATGCGGCGCTGATGGCGATCCTTCAATGGATTCAGGACCTGCGGCTCTCGACGTCGATCGCGGAATCGGATTCACTCTGGTGGGGTTACGCGTGGTGGCTGTTCGTGCACGCGGTCGGCATGGGGCTCACGGCCGGACTCGGGTTCATTGTCTGCCTGCGGCTGCTCGGCGTCGGCAAGCAGATTCCGCTGTCGTCGTTCCGCGTGCTGTTTCGCCTCTTCTGGATCGGCTTCTACCTGAACCTGCTCTCGGGGACGCTCCTGTTCATGACCGATGCGACGGGCATCGCCCGCGTATGGGAGCTCTATGCGAAGCTCGTCTGCCTGGGCCTTGCGCTCGCGGCGATGTCGCGGCTCCGCCGTTTCGTGGACAGCGACCAGAGCGAAAGTGCCGTTCCGCCGGCTGTCAGGAACATCGCATACGCGTGCATCGTCTTATGGCTGGCGGTCATCACATCGGGGCGGCTGATCGCCTATGCCGTCGAGGCCAACGGTGCGACCCTCTGATCTCGTCCACCTTCACCTGCTGCTGAACCACTTCCCGACGGTCGGGATGATCGTCGGCTTCGGCGTGTTCCTCCTCGCGCTGGCGAAGAAAAGCGAGGACTTGAAGCGCGGCGGCCTCGCGGTGCTGTTCGTCATCGCCCTCCTGTCGCTGCCGACGTACATGACCGGCTACTCGGCGCAGAAGTCGGTCAAGGGGATGCCCGGCGTGTCGCAGGGCGTGATCGACCTGCATCAGCGCTCGGCGTTGATGGCGCTGATGTTCATGGAGGCGACCGGCGTCGCCGCGTGGTACGGGTTGTGGTACTCCCGGGGCCGCAGGCCGGCGGGGGCGGGTAACACGGCTGTGGTGCTCCTGCTGGCGGCCGTGACGATTGGATTGATGGCGAGCGCCGCGAACGTCGGCGGCGAGATCCGTCATCCGGAAATCCTCAGCACGGCCACCGAGGTGCCGGCCACCGAAGGACTGCTCGCGCCGCACTGGCTCGCAAGCGATTTCATCACCAGGTATCAGTACAGCCATCCCTGGGCGTGGAAGACGCTCGAGACGATCCATTTCATGGGGCTCTGCCTGCTCTTCGGCGTCGTCGTGGTCGGGAACATGCGCCTGCTCGGCTGGATGCGCAACGCGCCGCTCGAGGGCTTTCACCGCCTGCTGCCGTGGGGCGTCTGGGGGTTTGTCGCGAACTCGGTGACCGGCATGATGTTTTTCATCGGCCAGGCGTTTCAGTACATCGAGAACGCGGCGTTTCACTGGAAGATTCTCTGCATCCTCCTCGCGGGCGCGGACGTGCTGTACCTGACGTGGCACGACGAGGTGTGGGAGATGGGTCCGGGCGACACGGCGCCGGCGATGGTCAAGGTCCTTGCCGCGTCGCAGATCTTCCTGTGGATCGGTGTAATTTATTTCGGCCGGATGCTGCCGTACCTCGGCAACGCGTTCTAGCGGCTAGAGCATCGCGAGCTGCTTCTCGATCTTTTCGAGCTCCCTGCGTTCCTTCTTGTCACGCGCGCCGCGCACGTTGACGGTCCCGTAGAAGCGCATGATGTCCGCGCGCATCGCATCCGGGACGGCGACCTTCTTCGACGTCAGACGTGCCAGCAGGTCGGCATAGGTCTCGTCGGCGAGCTTGTATTCCCCGCGCCTGGTCGGCTGCCCGGTATCGAAGTCGGTGTTCCGCAGGTCCAGCCGGTTGTTGCGCATGCTCTGCAGGAGCATGCGGTAGCGGTCGCGCGACGATTTGAAGCTCTCGGTGAAGAGCCGCTCGGACTCCGGTGACGGCGTCTTGAACGCCAGCGCCTTGAACGGGCCGATCTTCGGCATCACGCGCACGACCCAGACGAAGACGCGCGCGAAGATGCCGGGCCGCCGATAGGTCTTCCCGAAATCGCTCTCGTATTGCTGCCGCGTGTAGGCGTAGACGAACGCGCTGCGCTGGACTTTCGGCGTCAGCTTCTCGATTTCGTCGCGCTTCTTTTCCCACGCTACTTGCGTCATCTGCGGAATAGCGGTGCCGACCGCGTAGCGGAAGGTGCCGACGGCCAGGTCCTCGCTGGCGAAGACGTCCTTCATCTCGATGCCGTAGGTGTCCTGGAACGCGCGCTCCACCAGGTCGGTCGCCATCTCGAAGCCGATGAAGTCGTGGTAGGCCTGCGGCAGGTACGCGCCG
>Ga0114129_10013936_pt1 | contig 11452 bp, 9 predicted proteins | sample RhiMetdeltSRZDD1_FD_80071 | JGI IMG/M metagenome (GOLD analysis project Ga0114129, IMG submission 80071) | Populus rhizosphere microbial communities from Tennessee, USA - Rhizosphere MetaG P. deltoides SRZDD1 (version 2) (version 2) | ecosystem: Host-associated > Plants > Roots > Rhizosphere >... | reverse complement strand
GTTTTTGTTGCGAGCAGAGGAACTATTCTTTGCGCTTCGGGCGCTTGGAGTGAGGCCCGGTGATCGTGTGGCCATCATTTCGGAAAATCGCCTGGAATGGGCCATCTCCGATTATGCCGCGCTGTGCGCAGGGGCAATAACGGTCCCTATTTATCCAACGCTTTCGGCTTCTCAGATCGCGGGCCTATTGCAGAATTGCGAACCCGTAATTGTCTTTGTGTCCACTCCGGAGCTTTTGAAGAAGGTCTTCTCTGAAGCTACGGCGCCGCCTGTGCGTCACGCGGTCATATTTGATGGTCAAGTGCCGGGAGTGATTCGACTCGATGCGCTGTACGAAATGGGCAGGCAATCGACTTATGACTATCCAGGTGAATTTCGTCGCACGGCTTTAGAGGTTGGACCGGACGAGATTGCAACCATTATTTACACCTCGGGTACCACCGGGGTGCCCAAAGGTGCGATGCTTACCCATCGTAACCTTGTGTCAAATGTGCTCGCGACGAGTGAACGCTTGCCCCTGGGCGCAGCCGACGTCAGTCTGTCATTCCTTCCGCTTTCCCATATTTTTCAACGCCATGTTGACTACGCCACGATGCAAGGTGGTGCGAGTATCGCGTACCCGGAAACGCTTGGTACCGTGGCAGATGATCTGATCACTGCGGGCGCCACGTTCGCCGCCGGCGTACCCCGATTCTTCGAGAAGGTCTATGGCCGCATTCTGGCGGAAGTATCCGAAACCTCCGGGATCGTACGCCGCGTTTTTGAAAAAGCCGTGCGAGTGGGCAAATCTCACGTTCTGACCGGCGACACATCGCTGGCCTACAGGACGGCCGACCGGCTCGTCTTTCGGAAAATTCGCGAGAGGCTTGGCGCACGCCTCCGCTTTTTCATCTCCGGGGGCGCGGCTTTGGATTGTGAGATCGCAGCATTCTTTTGGGCCATCGGCCTGCCGATCTTTGAGGGATACGGCCTTTCGGAAACTTCCCCTGTGATCACACTGAACGGACCAGGGCGGACGCGTCTGGGCACGGTTGGTCGTCCGGTCGGCGACCAGGAAATCCGTATTGCGGGCGATGGTGAGATTCTCGTTCGCGGTTCAAATGTGATGAGAGGCTATTACCAAATGCCGCGCGAAACGGCAGACGCGCTTGCAGGAGGTTGGTTTCATACGGGAGATATAGGAGAGATCGACCAGGATGGCTTTCTCAAGATCACCGATCGAAAAAAAAATTTGATCATTACGTCAAGCGGCAAGAACGTTGCCCCCCAGCCGATCGAGAACCGGCTGAAGTTGGTTCCTTATTTTGAGAACGTGGTCATTGTTGGAAACGGCAGGAACTTTCTTTCCGCCTTGATCGTTCCCAAATACGCCGCCTTGGCCGCTTATGCTCACAAGCACAAAATCGAATTCACGGATGTCCACGAACTCACCCGGAAGAAAGAGATATACGATCTGGCAATGGATGAGATCGCCTCGCGGACGGAGGACCTTGCCCCATTCGAGAAAATCCGCAAACTAGCGTTCCTCGATGAGGAGTTCACGATCGATGGCGGCGAACTTACCCCCACATTGAAAATCCGGCGGTCTACCATCGAGAAGAAGTACAAAACGGCAATCGATCAGCTCTACATTGTGTAAGTCCTTTCAAACACGCTAGCCTGTGTTAAAATTCCGCCCCGCGAGTAGTCATTATTGTTAAGGAGTCATTTTCGATGAAACGTTATGCGAAATCGCTGAGTGCGATGACGTTAATGGTGTTCCTTGCAGGCTGTGGACCCGAATCCGGGAACGAGGCTAACAGCAAGGGGGCGTCAGCTTCGGGGGATACTTCGTACTTTTTCGGCGCGCGCATCATTCCTGGTGATGGCAGCCCGGCGATGGAAGACATGAGTTTCATCGTTAGTGGAGGGAAGTTCACTACAATCGGCCGGCGAAAGGAAGTGGCCCCACCGAAAGGCTCGGCCCGCATTGAACTGACCGGGCGCACAGTAACGCCGATGTTCATCAATGTTCAGGCGCAGCCTGGAATGAACAACGGCGCTGTTTATGGATTAAAGAACTATTCACGCGAGTCCGTCACGGCTGATCTTAGCCGCTACGCCTACTACGGAGTACGTGCTGTTGTGACGGCGGGGACCGATGTCGGAGATCTGCCATTCTCAGTGCGTGATGAGGTCCGCGAAGGCAAGATTAAAGCTGCGCGCTTATTGACTGTCGGCCGAGGCGTCGCGGCCAAGGGTGGTGGCCCGGCCGCTTTGGCGGAAAACACGATTCAGGTATCCAACGCGGCCGATGCGAAAAAGGCGGTCTTCGATCTAAGCAGCCAAAAAGTCGATGCGATCAAATTGTGGATGGATGACGGGAATGGAAAAGGCGCAAAGCTTAAACCGGACGCATACACCCTCATCATTGATGAAGCGCATAAGCGGAATTTGAAAGTTGTTGCAGAAGTCTTCGAGTTGAATGACGCGAAGGATCTCGTGAAGGCGGGAATCGACGGGTTCGTCAGCAGCATTCGGGATCATGACGTGGACGACGCGCTCATTTCCGCGATGAAAGAGAAGAACGTCTTTCTCGCTCCGGCTTTAACGGCGGCAGAAGCAAAATTCGTTTATGCCGACAAGCCGAATTGGTTGGGCGAACAGACGATGCGCGAAGTCTATCCTGCGCAGCTTGCGGGGTATCTCGCCGATCCTGTTTCGATCAATAAATTCAAACGGCTCCCGGATCTCGAAAACTTGAGACAGCAATACGCCACGGCGACCAGGAACTTGAAAAAGCTTTCTTCAGGAGGCGTCAAGATCGCATTGGGGACCAACAGCGGTGCGGCAGATACCTACCCCGGTTACTTCGAGCTCCGCGAAATGATCGCAATGGCCGATGCCGGAATGGCGCCGATGGATGTCATTAAAGCGGCGACCACGACGCCTGCCACAATTTTGGGGCTCAGCGATTTGGGTACCGTAGCCGTGGGAAAGACAGCCGACTTTCTCGCGATGCCGAATAATCCGTTGGAAAAGATGTCGAACATCAAGGACATCGGAATTCTGTACTTGAATGGAGCAGAACAAGAGCGGACCGCTCTAATCCAAAATATATCGATCAAAACGGAAACCTTCAAAATCACCGAAAAAGATCGCCAGGCGGATGCCGCCGCCGAGGCACAAGCTGCGCGTGACGCCGCTGAGGCCAAGCTTCCGCACTACGGTAAATTTGTGCTCGGCACTTCAGCGAGCGTCCGGTATATGTCGGTACCCGTTCCAAAGGGCGGCAAAGCGGACGTGAAAGCCGGCCCGCCTGATCGCATTGCTGTCTCGATGAGAGCGAGTGCCGGTGAGTTGCGCGAGTTTTACGCGAAGGCTCTCCCCACATACAAGTGGTCACCTGCAGGAAATTGCTGGACACGTGAGCACCCCACATCAAAAAAGAGCGAAACCCTCTGCATTGAGGCGGCGAATAACTCTGCGGTGATTCAGATTTCAGAGAAGTGAAACACTTTCTTCCTGTAGGGGCGGTCTGTGACCGCCCATGATCTCTCAATCGAAATCGTGCGCGGTCGTAGACCGCGCCTGCAGTGATGCCGCTCATTAAACCGAAAGCTTTGAAGCCGGGCGACACGATCGGCGTCGTCGCTCCGGCAAGCAACATCAAGAAAGAGTTGCTGGAGCAGGGCTGCCGCGAGCTCGAGAGTCTCGGATTCAAAACGTATTTTCGCCCCGACATTACAACGTCATTCCGCTATCTTTCCGGAAACCGCGAGCGACGCCTGGACGAATTTCTGGAAATGCTGCGGAGTCCGGCTATCAATGCGATTTTCTGCGCTCGGGGCGGTTACGGCAGCGGTCAGTTGATTCCGGAGCTAGATGAAGACCTCATACGCGAAAACGCCAAGATCGTAAACGGGTCGAGCGACATCACGTTCCTGCTGAACTTCATGGAGCGCTGCGGCGTGGTTTCGTTCCATGGACCCATGGTCGCGACGGCAATTCGCGACGGAACTTCCGGTTACGATCGCTTCGTCCTGCTCGATGTGCTTCAAGGCAAGCGAGCGGTGCGGTTCCCAACCGTAGGAACAACCATTCTTCGTCCGGGTCTTGAAGAGGGGCGGCTGGTGGGCGGCTGCTTGTCGCTCGTGGTTGCGACGCTGGGAACAAGGCATGAAATCGATACTCAGGATGCAATCCTCATCCTTGAAGATCTAGACACAAAACCTTATCAAATCGACCGCATGATCACGCACTTGAAGCAAGCTGGTAAGTTTGAAGCTGTCCGAGGTGTAGTCTTCGGCGAGATGCTGAACTGTGCGCAACATGCAAATCAGGGATACACTTTGCAGGAAGTTTTACTGGACCTGTTCGATCAATTCACGTTTCCAATCCTTTTCGGGTTCCCCACTGGACACACTTCTCGGCCGAATGTTATCGTCCCAATCGGTGTGCGTGCGCGTTTGGACCTCACCTCGTCAACGCCTATTTTCGAGCTTCAGGAATCCGCGGTTATATAAGTGATCTACCTCATTGGCATCTGTGGTACGGCGATGGCGTCTCTAGCGGGGATGCTTCGGGAGAAGGGCCACTCGGTTTGTGGTTCCGATTCCGACGTGTATCCGCCGATGTCTGACTTTCTTGAACGTCTCAGCATCCCGGTATTCAAGGGATATAACGCTGCAAACATCGAGAAGGCTAAGCCGGATCTGGTCGTGATCGGCAATGCACTTTCTCGCGGCAATGTCGAAGTGGAATACGTCCTCGATTCAGGAATCCGCTACGCGTCAATGGCGGAGACTGTGAAGGAATATTTCATCCGCGGTAAAAATTCGATCGTGGTGGCCGGTACTCACGGCAAGACGACGACCACGGCAATGTTGGCGTGGACCCTGGAAGTCGCCGGACGCAAACCTTCATTTCTCGTTGGCGGTATTGCAGAGAACTTCGGAAAGAGCTTTCAAGTGGCGGATGGACCGGATTTCGTCATTGAAGGCGACGAGTACGATACCGCGTTCTTCGACAAGGGTCCGAAGTTTCTACATTACCTGCCAAGGATTGTGCTGCTGAAGAACATCGAGTTCGACCATGCGGATATCTATGCCGATCTCGACGCAATCAAGACTGCATTTCGCAGACTGATAAACATTGTGCCGAAGTCCGGTTTGATCGTTGCCGGCGTCGACAGCCCGGTTGTTCGTGAACTCATTCCGGCAGCATTTTCCCGCGTTGCGACCGCAGGAATCGGCATAGGCGAGTGGCAAGCGACGAAAGTCCAGCCGAGTAATGAAGGCATGTCGTTTGATGTAGTTCGAGCGGATTCTCTCATCGGACACTTTACGATTCCGATCCCTGGTACATTCAACGTGCAAAATGCCCTCGGCGTCGTGATTGTCTCCAGAGAATTGGGCATTTCTAATGATGTGATTCAGCAGGCGCTGTCCACGTTCAAAAGCGTCAAGCGCCGTCTTGAAGTCCGGGGTGAAGTGCGAGGAATACGCGTATACGACGATTTTGCCCATCACCCGACCGCAGTGAAAGAAACGTTGGGCGCTATACGGCAGCGTAATCCGCAGGCGCGGATTTGGGCGGTGTTCGAACCACGATCGCAAACCTGCCGACGGCGAGTATTCGAGCAAGCCTTCATCGAAGCTTTTGAACCGGCCGATATCACGATCATCGCGCGGGTCTTTGGATCTTCTCATCTGGATCCGGAGCAGACACTTTCGCCGACGCGGGTTGCGGATGGTATCCGCCTGCGCGGCGGCAATGCTTCTACGTTCGGATCCACCGAAGAAATCGTCCGGCATCTCGCTTCAGAGGTGCGCGCTGGCGATCACGTCGTCATCATGTCGAACGGAGGCTTCGACAACATCCATAACAAGCTTCTTGATACCCTGCGGGGAGACAAGTCATGAAGTCGGCGAAACTCGTCTATTCGATTATTTGCGACGATGTCCGGCTCGAAGCGGGAAACAAGCTGTCGTTAATGGGACTCTTTGAAAACATCTTTTTTCCAGGATTTCCATCAGCGCTTTTGAAGTTCGCTATTGTTAATCATTGGGTGGGAAACGGCCAATTCGAGACGCACGTGAAGATTCTCGCTCCGGATCGCAAAGAGGTGGTCATCTCGACTCCTTCCAAATTCACAATTGAGACGAACGGTTATGCGGACAACGTAACCTTCTTCACGAACGTCAATTTCGAGCGGCCTGGCGGACATATCGTGCAGATCTACCTCGATGGGAATATCGCCGCCGAGCGCCCCCTCTACGTTCATCACGTACAAGCTCCGCCCGCATCGGTGAATTAGTGTGAAGACGGAACGGCTCTATTACGACGATCCCTACCTCTTGGAATTCGATGCGACCGTGGTCGAAACACGCGGCGTCGGCAACCGCACGGGCGCGGTGCTGGATAAAACGGCGTTCTATCCGACCTCGGGCGGTCAGCCGAATGATCTGGGAAATATCAACGACGTTCCGGTCGTCGATTGCATTGAAGACGAAGCAGCAGGAGTGGTCGTTCACGTCGTCGAGGGAATTATTCCAAACGGGCCGGTCCATTGCCGGATTAACGCAGCCAGGCGTACCGACCATATGCAGCAGCATTCGGGGCAGCACGTTTTATCCCAGGCGTTCGTCGAACTCTTTGACTGGCCAACTGTAAGTTTTCATCTCGGGATCAGCACCTGCACGATTGATCTTGCAGCTGACGCCGTTTCGCGCGAGCAGGCAGAGGCGGCTGAAGATCTGGCTAACCGCATCATTCGTGAAAATCGCAGCGTGAGTGTCCGCTACATTTCACAAGAAAACATCAACGAAGCGGGCTTGCGAAAGCCAACCGAAAGAACCGGCGATATTCGCGTTATCGACATTGCAGGTTACGATCGGTCCGCTTGCGGGGGAACGCACGTGCGAACTACCCGTGAGATTGGCGGGATTTTGATCACCGGTTTGGAGCGCGCCAAGAAACAAGCTCGGGTTCAGTTCCTTTGCGGCGATCGTGTGCTGCGTTATGCGCGTCTGGCCAATCGGACTCTCGAGGGAATTAGCCAGATCATATCCGCGCCGGCGTTGGATACCGCTGGAGCTGTTCGCGCTCTTTGGGACGACCATCAGCAGTTGCGGAAACGCGTCGATGATCTCGAATCGCAGCTGATGGACCATGAAGCCGCGCAGTTTCCGATAAACAACGGCATTGCTGTTGGCTCTTTCCGCGATCGTGGTATCGAGAAGCTGAAGATGCTGGCGATCAAGATCTGTTCGCGTCCCGCCACGGTGGCGCTACTGGCGGATCAAGGCGATCAACTTCGCGTTGTGTATGCCCGCTCCACAGACTCGGCGGTTGATGTCGCCGTATTGCTTAAGCAAACTCTCGAGCGGTTTGGCGGCCGCGGTGGGGGGCGTCCGAATTTGGCGCAAGGTGGAGGATTGAACGGTACCGCGGACGAAGTCCTAAAATTTGCGAAGGAGCATTTATGAATCGCGAAAACTTTCGACGTAATATTCTCGAACTCATTCGCCGCACTTCGGCGTTTCTTCCGCCGGACGTCGAGAGCGTCATCAATCTTCAACGTAAACTTGAGTCGGCTGGATCTAAGGCTGAGTTTGCATTGGAGTTAGTCGCGCAGAATATCGGGTTGGCTAAAGCGCGTTCGCTGCCGATTTGCCAAGATACAGGGACGATTAGTTTTTATTTCGAAACACCGCGTGGCATCGACCAACTCGAACTGGAGGATCTTTGCCGTGACGCAGTCAAAGAAGCTACGGCAAAAGGCTACCTCCGCCAGAACTCCGTCGACAGTGTTGACGGAACAAACACCGGCGACAATCTCGGTCCTGGGAGCCCGGTGTTCCATTGGGAACAGACACGCGACTCCAACGTCCATGTGCGCCTCATCCTGAAGGGCGGCGGATGCGAAAACATGAGCGCGCAGTACAGCCTGCCAATGGAGATTCAAGGCAAGCGTGTCGACCGGAATCTGGAAGGAGTCCGAGCCTGCGTGCTGGATTCCATCTGGAAAGCACAAGGCAAAGGATGTGGTCCGGGCTTTATTGGTGTAGCGATCGGCGGAGATCGGGCTTCGGGATACGACTTCGCGAAACGTCAGCTGTTGAGAATTGTCGACGACGTTAACTCCGATCCAGCGTTGGCTGACCTTGAAGCCCGCATTATGCAAGAGGCGAACACGTTCGACATCGGACCCATGGGTTTTTCCGGCAAGTTCACGATTGGCTGCTGCAAGATTGGCAAGCTGAATCGTTTGCCGGCTTCGTTTTTTGTCTCGGTTGCTTATATGTGCTGGGCTTATCGAAGAAGGGGTGTGGTGCTGGATGGAAATGGTCAGGTTGTTGACTGGTTGTACCAGGCTCCGCATGAATTCCGGCACGAGGAACCGATACCGGATCTCACGTTGCCTGCGGCAGAGGTGGTTCGTCTGAAAACGCCACTCGCCGATGCCGACATTCGCAAGCTCAAGGTCGGTGATGTGGTGCTGTTGGATGGCGTAGTTTTCACCGGCCGCGACGCAGTTCACAAATATCTCCATGATGGTGGCGAATTGGACGTGATCCGGAATGGCGTGATCTACCATTGCGGTCCGGTTGTATTGAAGGGCGATGGCGGGTTCAGGGTTGTTGCCGCCGGACCCACGACCTCCATTCGTGAGGAACCTTACCAGGCCGATATCATCAAGCGGTTCGGAATCAAAGCTGTCATCGGAAAAGGCGGCATGGGATCAAAAACGCAGAAGGCCTGCCAGGATTATGGCTGCGTTTACCTGCATGGAATTGGCGGAGCGGCTCAGATCTACGCGCAATGCGTCGAGCGAGTACTCAGCGTTCGGCTCGAACAGTTTGGTAGTCCTGAGGCCGTTTGGGAGCTCGAGGTCAAGAGTTTTCCGGCAGTCGTCGCAATCGATAGCCACGGGAACAACCTGCAGCAGGTCGTCACGGATCGATCGCGGGAATTGTTAGCCGCTGCGCTGTAGATCTACTCGGGTCTGCAGCCCGAGTACATGATATCGGAATCGAAATCGAGCCTTTGATTCGCCTGTAGAAAAATCGCGGTCCTGATCTGGCCCCCCGTTCCGAGATTCATGCTGTGGCTGCCATCGACATCCCCTAAGGTCACCCTCGTCTGTTCGGGTAAATGCAAATACGTAATCATGATCGGCCCGCCGATGGTCCGGCCGATGCTCGTTTGATAGTTGCGTCGATTTGCACAGCCCGTCGCAGCGATTCGGACTTCCGGCAAGTCCGCTATCTGCACCCGCGGGACTGTTTCGTATGGATTGATGTTGACCATTGGCGGCACATTTGTGGGGTTGATGTTAACGCGGAGATAGGCCGCACCTGTCTCGTCCGTATCAGGCGGCCGCTGACCATGAGCCAGACCGATCAGCACCAAGATCAAAACAAGAGCGTTCGCAATTAACGTGACTTTTGCAGTCTTTGACATGGGAAGTTCTCCTGATGACGATTACACAATTACTGTAGTGCCGCTCTATGAGCGCCAACAATACGTAACCGACTGACACCGGCGGCGGTCATAAAACCCCACTACACTACAGACATTGAATCGATGGGAAGAGTTCGCTCTTGATTATTGTGCCGCCAGGGCGCTACGTAGCGCCTGCCCGAATCGAAGCGAATCGGGTGGCCCCTCGGCGAGGATGATGTTGTTGTGGATGAGCAGCTTCTCCTGGACGTATTTGGCTCCAGCAGCCTTCAATTCTTCAAGTGCTTGCGGCAGAAAATAAACAGTCGCTTCCCGGCCGGCGAGCAATTTGGCCTTGGCAAGTACGACCGTCGAGAGGCAAATCGCTCCAATGACTTTTCCGGCCGCTGCCATCGTTGTGACCAATTCCTGCAGTTTCTTGTCATTCCAAAAGAAGTCGGGTACAGACGAGCCTCCACATAAAACGATCCCGGCGTAATCGTCGGCCTTGGCATCTGCAATGGCGATTTCTGCTTGAACCGCACCACCTCTCATACCGCGGCACATCCTGACCACAGTGGATGCGACGACCACTTTTGCCCCCTCCTCCTCGAGAGTCTTTTTGGGTTCGAAAAATTCTTCGTCGCGGAACTGAGTGTGAGGAATCACCATAAGGACTTTCTTTCCGTCGAGTTTCATGGCGGAAATTATAGCGTGCAGCCTGTTAGAATGCTTAGTGATGATTCACTTGAAGAGCGCCAAGGAGATCGAAACTATGAAAGGCGCCAGCAGGATCGTCGCAGAAATTCTGCTGGAGCTTCGGGAGACGGTGCGTGAGGGAGCCACGACTGCAGACATCGACAAGGTCGCCGAAGAGTTAACGCTCAAGAAGAAAGCAAAACCTGCATTCAAAGGCTATCGGGGATTTCCGGCAAGCCTGTGCATTTCGGTGAACGAGCAAGTTGTCCACGGCATTCCCTCACCGAAACGGCTCTTGAAAAACGGCGATATCGTCGGCCTGGACTTCGGTGTTATCTACGATGGTTATTACGGCGATTCGGCAATGACCGTCGCCATTGGCCAGATTCCACCAGATATCGAGCGGCTTCTAAAAATCACTGAGCAGTGCTTGTACAAGGGCATCGAGCAAGCGTTGCCTGGGAATTACATTTCGGACATTTCAAGCGCCATTCAGAAGCTGGCGGAGGCTAATAATTACGGCATTGTCCGCGAATTTTGCGGGCATGGCATTGGTCGCTCGCTGCACGAAGATCCTCCAGTGCTGAATTACGTTCAGAACGGGAAGGGACCGAAAATCAAGCCGGGTCTTGTCCTGGCGATCGAGCCGATGATCAATCTCGGTACCGAGAAGGTGAAGATCCTCGAAGACGGTTGGACTGTTGTTACCGCGGACGGGAGACCCTCTGCTCACTTCGAGCACACCATTGCCGTCACGCCAAACGGCCCCGAAATCCTGACTAAAATCTGACGATGGTCTAATTGCTGTCGCCGGGCCCGTAGTAGCCGTGGCGATAATTGGCCGTCAATTTCGCTGTTGCAGGCAGTCCTGGAGGAGGTAACACGTCCACACGAACCGAACGCCAGCCTCCGTTTCGCGTTGGATTCGATGGAAAATATCCGAGGGTGTATTGCTCGCGAAGGTCGCGCGCAACACGTTCCATATACATCCGGGCTTCGTCCTCATTATTCGGGAAATAGGCATGGCCGCCGCTGGATTCGGCGATGCGGATCAGCGAATCTTCGGCTTTTTGTCCGCCCGACATGCTCAGTAATCCCACCGTGTAGACAGCAACCCGCGACCGTTTCGTTGCTTCGACGGCTTCGCTTAACGTGTGCTTGCTGGAATTGTCGACTCCATCAGTGATCAAAAGGAGCGCTTTCTTGAGATGCTTTGATTGCTCCATGTGCTCTAGAGCAAGAATCAACGCGTCATAAATCGCGGTTTGACCGTACGGCTTCACAGAAGCCAAGGCGCTTTCCAGGGCGGGGATGCTGTCAGTGAAGT
>Ga0114129_10013935_pt1 | contig 11452 bp, 10 predicted proteins | sample RhiMetdeltSRZDD1_FD_80071 | JGI IMG/M metagenome (GOLD analysis project Ga0114129, IMG submission 80071) | Populus rhizosphere microbial communities from Tennessee, USA - Rhizosphere MetaG P. deltoides SRZDD1 (version 2) (version 2) | ecosystem: Host-associated > Plants > Roots > Rhizosphere >... | reverse complement strand
TTGGCGCTTTGGTGATGGAGGGACTGAGGGATGGAGGGACTGAGGGATTGAGGGACTGAGGGATATAGGGATGGTTGGATGACGTAAAAAAAAAATCAAAAACTTTCCTGATCAACATCCCTCTCTATCCATCGGTCTCTCTCAATCCCTCAATCCCTCAATCCCTCAGTCTCTCAATCGCCAATCGCCAATCGCCAATCGCCAATCGCCAATCATTTCCATATGCTTTCTGACTTTATTCATTTTCTCTTTGGCAGACCCGACCTGTTGCCTGTGGGCAGTACGGCCCCTCCATTCACCCTGGCTAACCAGGACCTGAGACCGGTGAGCCTGAACGATTTTGCGGGACGGCCCGTGGTGCTCTGGTTCTATCCCAAATCCAACTCGCCCGGCTGAACAAAGGAAGGGACCGAGTTCCGGGACCAGATAGATAGTTTTCACGCCGCAGGAGTGGAAATCCTGGGGATCACCTTTGACGCTCCTGAGGCCAATAAACGCTTCTCCAGGCGCTGGGGTTTTCCTTTCGATCTGTTAAGCGATCCGAAGCGCCAAGTCGGAATGGCCTACGGCGCCTGTCGCTCCGCCAAGGCGCCCGCTCCCAAGAGGATCACCTACCTGATCGATGACCAGGGCAGAATTGCCGGCAGGTGGTCGCGCCTGAACCCGCGGCAGCACGCACGCGCGGTCCTGGAACATCTGGGAAAATGCTGATTGCCGATTTTCGATTGGCGATTGGCAAATTGTCGATTTCCGATTGTGGAATGCTGTGTGAGTCAAGTGAATTATTTTGAAAATCTACTCAAATAACTCGATCTCGCAGTCCTCAAATCTATCAGTCACCAATCATCAGTCACCAATCATCAATCGCCGATCATCAATCGCCAATCATCAATCGCCAATCATCAATCGCAAATCGTCAATCGCAAATCGCCAATCGCAAATCGCGCCTCCGTAGTGAGTGGGGATTCTCCGCCACGTTAAAATGAGGTCGGAGGTATCCATGCGACGGCTTCCCGGAATCTTTCTTGCACTCCTGATGCTCTTTTCCTTTATCGGCGCGGCTGACAAGGGACGTGCTCCCAACGGCCGCAAGCCGGACGCCCGCGGCCGGCGCGCCGCAGGCCTGGCGCCTCAATCCATGCCGGCTCGATTTTTCCCTTACGCCATCCAGAAAAAAACACTGGCGAACGGCTTGGATGTGCTGGCGGTGGAAATGCCCGAATTCAAGAGCATGCTCTCGTACAACACCCTGGTGCTTGCTGGCGCAAGAAATGAAATTGAGAAAGGGAAAAGCGGCCTGGCTCATCTGTTCGAACATATCCTGTTCCGGCATCGGTTTCGCGGCGAGCTGAACGGCTACGAGAGGCGCATTAATGAAATGGGTGTATTCAATAATGCCTGGACCTGGTTTGACGTTACTTTCTATCATCCGCTCACCTTCACTTCCAATCTGAGGAGCAGCGGGCAGCGGGCCGGCCTGGCCGAACTGGAGTCGGAACGCTTCAAGAAGCTCGATTTCACCGAAGCGCTCTTCAAGACCGAAGCAGGTGCCGTGCTGGGTGAATATCGAAAAAATGCTTCAGACCCCGGAACCAAAATGGAGGAAGTGATTTTTGCCGCGGCTTTTGCTTCGCATGGCTACGGCCATACGACCATGGGTTACCTGGAAGATGTTGAAGACATGCCGAACGAATACCAGGCGGCGCTGCAGTTTTACAGCCGGCATTACCGTCCCAACAACGCGGTCTTGATTGTAACCGGCGACGTGAAGTCACAGGAGATCTTTGAAGTCGCGCAGCAGTACTACGGCGACTGGGAACCCGCGCCACAGCCGAAACTCCCGCTGCCCGGACCGGCGGAAGGTCCCAAAAGGGACCATGTCTCCTGGAGCGCGGACGTCCCGCCGCAAGTCTACATGGCATATCGCATGCCAGCCTTTAAGACAGGGGATAAAGAGACTGTGGTGGGGCAGATTCTCCCTGAATTGCTTGCGTCCGAGACGGCTCCTCTTTACCGGAAACTGCGCTATGAGAAAAAGACCGCCAGCGAATTGAGGCTGAACAAGCAGAACTATGAGAGTTTCCATCCCCGGTTGTTGATCCTGGAAACTCGGTTATTCAAAGAACGGTTCGACAAAGAAGGAACAGCGTTGCTGGAGGAAACCATCACGGATATGCGAGCCGGCCTGCAGGAATTGAAAGCGTGGTCAAAAAGAAAAGATGCGGGTGCGGAGTTGAAGTCGATACAGAGCAAGTATCGCTATGACATGATCGCGCAATTGGGCAGTCCCGCAAGCCTGGCTGAGACGCTGGCCTGGTATTACCGCTTCGATCGTGATCCGGAAGTGATGGACAGGACCGTGGCTGGTGTGGATTTGCTGCTGCCGTCCGATATCGACAACTTCGCGAAAAAGTACTTCATTCCAGCCAATGAAGTTGTCGTGACCATGACAGGTGGGGAAAAGAAATGATCAGAGATAATCTTCGATTTGAGATCGCTCGTCCGGATGGAAGGCGGCGCTGCCTTGCCGCAGTGGCACTGTTTGCGGTCCTGGCGTCTGCCGGCGCGCTTCGCGCCGATAACGTGCCGCGCGTCGTCACCGTGGCCGCCGCCTCGCCTTTGCTCGAGATCAAGATCATGGTCGCGAGCGGCTCGGCTGCGGATCCGAAAGGAAAAGAAGGGCTGTCGGAGATGACGGCGAAAATGATCCTGGAGGGCGGCTGTGGTGATGCTTCAAATCCGATCACCAAGGAAAAGATAGCCGAGATAACCCGGCCTTGGGGAGAAGGAGCCACACCCAGGGTTCTTGCCGACAAAGAAGCCACGACCTTTTCCGTGACCGTGCCGGAGAGCGTCCTCGATACCTTCATTCGCACGGTTCTGAGCCCCATGTTTCTCCGGCCTCTGTTCCTTCAGACTGAACTGGATCGTCTGCGACAGGAACAACTGGTGCAGGTGAGCTCCGTGATTCGATATGAGGAGATCGAAGAGCTGGGGCTGGCGGCCATCGATCACTACGTGCATGACGGCACCGGCTATGCTCATTTGCCCGAGGGCTCCGTGCAGGGGCTGAAGGCTATTACGCGCGCCGACCTGGAAGCCCTCTATCGCGCGCGCTACCGGCCGGAAAATCTCACAATCGGGATAAGCTCCGGAAAGAAGGAGTGGGCCGACAAAATAACAAACGCGCTGAAGTCTTTGCCGTCCGGAGAGGGCACGCCGAGAGCAGCCGTCGATCCGCCCCCGCCGGTCAGAGGACGCCATCTGGTAATCGTTTCCGTTCCGAACGCCGACTCGACCGGAATTCATGCGGCCTTCCCGATTTCCGTCACACGTTCCGACCCGGATTACTGGCCTCTCTACGTTGCCAACGTTTACTTCGGAACGCATCGCGACGGTTTTTCGCATCTGTACGATGAAATTCGCCAGAAGAGAGGTTATAACTACGGAGATTACTCTTACATCGAGCACTTTGAAGGGCGCCCGATCTTTCTCTTTCCGCCCTTTAACACTCCGCGGCGCTACCAGTACTTCAGCATATGGGTGCGTCCGGTCGCGCATCGATACACCCAGCACCTGCTGAAGGCGATCACCTATGAGCTGGAGCAGTTTGTTTCCACCGGTCTTACCCCCGAGCAGGTGGATCTGTCAAAGAACAAGGCAAAAGTGCTCTACCTGAACCTGGCTGAGACCGTTGGCAGGATTCTGGCGGCGCGGCTGGATGACCAGTTCTATCACCAGGAGCCCGGATACCTGGATGCCTACCTGCAAAAAATTGACGCAGTCACTCCCGAACAGGTGAATGCGGCGATTCGAAAACATCTCCAGGTAAGGAACATCAAGTATCTGGTGGTGACGGATGATTCCGAAGCGACCCGACTGGCGGACAATGTCGGCGCCGACCGCCCGGCTTCGGGAAAGAAGCCCGCCGAGTACCAGTTGGAGTCCACCGAAAAGGAAGGAAAGAAATTCTTTCTCGTTTCCGAGGATTGGCTCGATATCCTGCGAAAAGATGCTGCCTGGGAATCCTACCCGTTAAGCATCGGGCGGGAAAATATTCGAATCGTGCCGGTGGAGAAACTCTTCGAGACGGGCGCCTTCGTAGCGCCGTGAAAGGAACCGCGAAGCGCGCAAAGGGCGCCAAGGTTTAAGAGTGGATCTAAATCGACTTACTTCCTTTGCGAACGACTCAAATTACGACAGTGCACAATCGAATGACCACGCGGTCAAAGAGATCTCTTCGCGTGCTTTGCGGCCTTGGCGGTTCAGTCTGATTTCCCGCCGGGCTTTTTTTACTCGCTGTGGGCTCGCGACTGGATCCAGTCTTCCATCTTCTTCAACAGGTCGGAAACGTTTTTGAGAGGCTTCTGAATATAGTCGTCGCAACCCACCGAAAGGATTCTTTCCCGGTCCGTCATCGCGGTGAAGGCGATAATGGGGACACGATCGAAATCGGAAATCTTTCGCAGCTGCCGGGTGGCGTTAAAGCCGTCCAGCCCCGGCATCATCATGTCCATGAAGATAAGGTCAGGTTTGGTTTTCACCGCCTTCAATATCGCGTCCTGACCATTCTTAGCCATCACAACCTGAAAACCTGAGTCCACCAGCAGATGGTTCAGAGCGTGAATCGTCGTGGGATCATCGTCTATGAGGAGTACCGTTCCCTTGTTCTTAGCCATTCCAGAAACTCCTGAACCGCCGTGTGGGATTTGATGCAAGTATAACACAGCCGATATGGTTTCGCGCATGCGGCGGGTGGTCGTTCCAGGACCTCGCGACCCTTTGCTTTTGCGCGCCTGTACCCATTCACCGCACGGCCGATCCATCCAGGCCGAGCTCCGACGCTGCTGACTTCATGGCATCAATGACAAACTGAATATGTCCGTCCAGGTCGACCTTCATGTCCTCCACACCGTTGAAAATATCTTCGCGCTTCACGTTCCGGGCGAAAGCCTTGTCTTTGAACTTCTTTTTGACCGACTCGACTGTAACGTCGGCGATATTTTTACTGGGGCGCACCAGCGCTACCGCCGTAATGAAGCCGGCAAGCTCATCCACGGCGTACAGAGTCTTGTCCATCATCGAATTTCGAGGAACGCCAAGGTAATCGGCGTGCGACTTAATGGCATGGATGACGTCGTCAGGATATCCCTTCTCTGTCAGGATTTCGGCGCCCTTCAACGGATGGTCTGGCGGATCCGGGTAGCGCTCGTAATCGAAATCATGCAGCAGCCCGACGAGACCCCATTTCTCCTCGTCGTCTGAGAATTTTCGGGCGTAGGCGCGCATCGCAGCTTCCACAGCGAGGGCATGCTTGATCAGGCTCGGGTTTTGCGTGTATTCGCGCAGCAGGGAAAAGGCTTCGTCGCGGCTCGGCGTTTGTAATTTCGACGTCATTTGATATTGTTTCGCTCTTGTCCGGTGTCTTTCAGATCTTTTCGCGCGTCCAGGCCATGAAAATTCCCGCAGCGTGGCGGGTCTCATCCGGACGTGGAAAAGAAAAAAAATCTTAACACATCGTGTCCATCCAAATGCGGAGGAAAGCCAAGATCGTAGCCACGGTGGGGCCATCGTCCAGCTCGCCGCAGATGTTGCAGAAGCTCATTCGGGCGGGAGTGGATGTTTTCAGATTGAATTTTTCCCATGGCACTCACCAGTCTCACAAAGCGGAAGTGGACAACATTCGCGCCATTTCCAGGAAACTCGGGAATCCGGTCGCCATTATGCAGGACCTGCAGGGCCCCAAGATTCGCACGGGCCTCACCGAGGGAGGACTTCCTATTGAGTTGAAGGCGGGTCGAAAACTGATCATCACGACCCGAAAGATAGCCGGCGACGCCGCCATGATCTCCACCAATTACAAGCGGCTGCCGCGCGATGTGAAGCCCGGAAATCGCATCCTTCTTTCCGACGGCCTGATAGAGCTTCGCGTCAGGAAAGTTGGCGCGCACGAAGTCGAATGCGACGTGATCAACGGCGGGATTCTGGGCGAGCATAAGGGGATAAATCTGCCAGGCATCAAAGTTACTGCGCCCTCGTTGACCCGCAAGGACAAGGAAGACATCCTGTTTGCCGTGCGCGAGCGGCTGGATTTCATCGCCCTCTCCTTTGTTCGTTCGGCGCGCAATATTCATGATTTGAGGCGACTGCTGAACAGGTCCGGGGCGGACATTTCGATTGTCGCCAAGCTGGAAAAGCCGGAATCGATCGAGCATCTCGAGGGGATACTCAATGCCTCCGATGCCGTGATGGTGGCGCGCGGCGACCTTGGCGTGGAAATTGATCCCGAAAAGGTGCCCGGAATTCAAAAGAGAATTATTCTGGAAGCAAGCCGCACCGGCAGGCTGGTGATTACCGCGACACAAATGCTCGAGTCGATGGTGAACAATCCGCGCCCGACGCGCGCGGAAGCGTCCGACGTGGCAAACGCAATTTTCGATGGCACGGACGCGGTGATGCTTTCTTCCGAGACGGCTACCGGCAACTACCCTGTCGACGCCGTGGAAATGATGTCGCGTATCATTCAGGAGGCCGAAAAGACCCCGGCCCTGTCTCATTTCTTCCATGCACAGAGTCCCCTGCGCCGCACCAGTTTTCCGGACGCGATCTGCGAAGCGGCCTACCACGCCTCTAATTTCATCAATGCCAGATATATCGTGGCATTTACTCAGAGCGGTGCCACGGCCAATCTGATCGCAAAATACCGGCCCTTGTCGCACATACTGACGTTTACGCCGCACGAACCGGTGGTGCGCCGCTTGACGCTGACCTGGGGGGTCACGCCGATTCAAATGCGCGAGATTTCCAATGTAGACGAACTGATTAAAGCCCTCGAGGTCGAGTTGCTTACCCGAAGACTTGCAAGAAAGGGAGACCGCCTGGCAATTCTGACCGGCGCCCCGCTGGTGGAAAAAGGCCATACCAGCCTGCTGAAACTCCATCAAATCGGGGGAGACAATATCCGCTAGGCCCGCGCTTTTCCACAACGCGCAACCCGAGCATGAGACAACTCGTGATCAGCTTTAGCAGTTCTTCGCCGGTCGGCAAGCTTCCGGATTGGTGGACGGAGGATCTGCGCCGGCAGTACCCCGGTCTCGAAATCCAATACCTTCCCGATTTTCGAGGCTTCGACAAGGTCATCGAGACGGCGGAAATCTACGTCGGTTGGGAGTTGAGCGGCGAGCAGGCGGCGCGGGCCCGCAATCTGGCGTGGATTCAATCTCCCATGGCCGGCGTGGGACCACTCCTCTCTCCCGAAATCATCGAAAGTCACGTAATCATCACTTCAGGATCGATGGTGCACAGAGTGCCGGTGGCCGAGCATGCCTTGATGCTCGTTTTGGCGATGGCGCGCAATCTGCCTCCAGCCGGCGCCATGCAGCAACGCAGGCAATGGGGCCACATCGAGATATGGCAGGGGTGTCGTGAAGTCAATGGCGCCTGTCTTGGAATTATCGGAGCGGGCGGAATCGGAGGAGAGCTCGCCAGGCGGGCTAGAGCTCTCGGGATGCGGGTTATCGGAGTGCGCAAGGATCGCAGCCAACCGGTGGAAGGTATCGACCAGATGTTTGGTCCAGATGAGATGGAGCGATTTTTGGCGCAAGTTGATTTCGTAGTCCTGGCTGTGCCGGATACTCCTGCCACCCGGCACATGATTGGAAGAGAGCAGTTGAAGTCGATGAAGAATGGAGCCTGTATTATCAATGTCGGGCGGGGTACGGCCATCGATGAAGGGGCTCTGGCTGAAGCACTCTGTTCCGGACATCTCGCGGGCGCGGCGCTCGATGTGTGTGAAGAGGAGCCGCTGCCGCGGGAAAGCCCGCTATGGGATGCGCCCAATATCCTGATAACCCCCCATGTGGCTTCCGCGACCACGCACGAGCGATTATGGCGCCGGGAGTATGATCTGCTGGCCGAGAACCTGCGCCTCTACCTGTCAGGCGCGCCTTTGATGTATGTGGTGGATAAGAGGAGAGGATACTAGCCCGGATTAGTCCATTTGGGTAGCCAGGTCATCTCATACATTTCGCGGTTTCGCGCCTTCGCGGTTCCGATTTTTTGATTGTTTGACCCCCACGGAGCCGCGACGTGTCAGCGAGCGGCGCGGGTGTGGTCAGTTCGCCTGCTCGCCGGATTTGCAATTCTGCAGCGACGTTGGTCTGTGCAGGGCCGTAGACGCTAACGATCCGGCTTGTCAGTCTGGAGTGCCGCTCGCTTACACTTCGCGGCTCGGTCTGGGCTGTGTTCAGGCCGCCCGCGGGTTCGGGGAGCTAGGCGTTCAGTTTGCCGAGATATTCCATGGCGCTGGCGACGTTGGGGAAGATGCGAAACACGAAGTGGAGCTTGGCATACTCAAAGAGCAGCCGGATCCGCTCGGACAGCGCGGCCAGGCACACTTCCCCCCCGGAAGCCGCAAAGCGGTTGTAGATGGCGATGACTTCTCCCAACCCGGTGCTGTCCATCCCGGTTACGCCGCTCAGATCGAGTGCCAATTTCTTGACACCGGATTTTGAGAGTTCCTGGATTCTTTCCTCCAGCAAGATCGCGGCTTCTCCGTCGATTTTGCCGCTTAGAGCCACGACTGCAATATCGCCTACCGTAGACGAAGTGTTGATCGAAACACTCTTCTTCTGGGTTTTCTTTTGCAAGAGCTCTCGGGTGTTTTGAAGAATAAACGTTAACATGACTCAGCTCAAATCGCCGGAATAAAGATGCTGCCGGGAACGAATGGTTTCAGGGTTTTTACGGAAGAGAGAAGAATTCGGATCTATTCGCCGGGCGGATTTGGAAAAATCACCACGAAGGGCCTAAAAAACAGCTCTTAGCATGGGGCTAACGGCAATTCCTCGACCCTATTTCTCGTTGATGCAGCGTACCGCCTTCCAGTTTCCCAGAAAATCGATCCTTTCGAGTCGATCGATTGCCAGTCCGGCGTCGCGCATCAACTTCCTCAAATTCAGGTTGGTCGTGAATCCGATTCGATAGCACAGGGGCGAAATAAAATTCTCCACCGCTCCTACCGCCCGGTTTTCGCTGCGAAAATGATTGAGGAAAACGAGCAGGCCTCCCGGTTTACATACGCGCTTCATCTCGCGCACGACGGCTACCGGGTCGGGAACCGTGCTGATGAAGTAGGCCGCCAACACGCGGTCGAAAGAATTATCAGGGAACTGCATCTGGGTCGCATCCATCTTATGGAGGTGTATGTTGGACCGTCCCAGTTTCCTGATGCGTTTCTCGGCTTCGTTGAGCATTTTTTGGGAGAGGTCGACGCCGGTGATGGCGCAGAATTTTGGCAGTTGTGGGATGGAAAGTCCGGTCCCGATGCCCACCTCGAGCAGGTGCATGCCGGGCTGTAACTGGAGCAATTCTGGAGCCTTCTCCCGGCCCGAATCGAAGATTCGGCCGAAAATCAGGTCGTAAACACTGGAATAACGATTGTAAACCTTCTCAACATATTCAATGCTCACGGCATCTCCGCTGCACAAAAAATCCCGGCAAATGTCACGATTTCTGGGATAAGCCTATCGTGAGAAAACTCTTTTTCCAAAACAAATTTGACCTTACGCGCACCTGGCATGGGGAAAGAGAGGCGGTATAATCGCTCTGTAAGGAGAAACCGTGCCGGAAAAAATTGAGACTGTCGGAAAGGTCGATCGCAGGCAGGCCCGCGACCGGCTGAAGTCCCTTCTTCGCCACCTGCCCGATCTGGTGAGACTGATTTATCGCCTGCTGCGGGATCCTCGCGTGTCAACGCTGGACAAGGCGATACTTGGAGCCGTTGTTGTTTACTGCCTGAATCCATTCGACCTGATCCCGGACGCTCTTCCATTTATCGGTCAGGTTGATGACATATACCTGGTCGCTGTTGCCATACTAAGGCTGTTGAATCACACCGATCCCGCCGTGCTGAACGAACACTGGAACCGAAGTGAGGACATTGTGGAACTGGTGCGCGAGATGGCTGAGCTGTCGGTCTTCTTTTTGCCGGGAAGGCTGCGCACTTTGCTGGTCGGGAACCTGGACCGCTGGGCCAGGGAAAAGTCAGCCTGAAAACAGAAGCGGAGCCGGTCTCTGGCAGGGCGCTCCACCGCAGTGTCAAGTCTTGAGAATTGGATGGACCACTAAGGCCCTCAGACTCGAGCCTTAGAGATCCATTCAATTACGAGACCTGACACCATGGGGTTTGATTGACAGCCCCCCGGAGGAATTACTTTTTCGCCGGGCTGATCACGTCTTTGCAGGCCTTGGCAACGCGGAACTTCACCACGGTCTTTGCCGGGATGTTAATCGGTTCGCCGGTGGCCGGATTTCGTCCAACCCGGGCTTTCCTGTTGGCCTTCACAAGGATTCCCAGGCCGGGCAATACGAACCTGCCGCTCTTTTTCGTCTGGGTCACGGCAAGCTCACGCAGGCTTTCCAGGAAAGATGCCGCCTGTTTTTTCGACACCCCATTCTCTTCCGCCAGCGATGCTACGATTTGGGACTTGGTGAGTGGTTTTGCTTGCGCCATCGATATTTTCTCCAGAAAAAGTTTGACGCCCAAATATAGTCTATTGGTTGTTCGATGTCACTTTGATTTATTCGATTTTTTTATATTACGACTCCTGTTCATGGGGTGTACAATGCCCCCCTCACGAGGGCATTTGGAAAACCAGAACCCGGCCCGCGGCCCGCGCGCAAAGTCTCAAAAAAACGAAAAAAGCCGGAATCGCGAAGGTGCGAGAGCCCCAATTGGCCGCTATTTTGAGGAGTCCTTGCCTCCTTCCTTGTCCGCGTCCTTCGCGGCGTTGAATTTTTCCATTTCAGATTTGATGGCATCCAGGTCGCCCTGAAACTTCTTCACCATTTCGCGATTGTATCGGACGTTCTCAGCCACGGTTGCGCTCTTGTTCATTTCGGTCTGCTGCTGATTCAGCGCGGCCATCTGCTCCTCGAGCATTTTCCTTTCTTCAGGGGTCCTGGCTTTTGCCAGTGCCGCCTTGTAGGACTGTCTGGACTGTTCGACCATTTTGTTGGCGGCCTGCTCGAAGCCTTCCGTCATCGCCGTTACGCTCGCTTCCAGCACCTCGCCTTTGACCCATTGATATTCCGCCGTGTTGTAACCAAGCTCTTTGGCGGCGCGCAGGTCGGCGGTCCAGAATTTACCGACATCGCTGAGCGCATTCAATGCATCCATGAAGCCTGGCTTGTCGTTCTTCGCTTTCAATTCCTTGGACTTTTCCTGCAAGCGCTGCGCCGCGTTTCTGGCGATTTCCAGCTCCCGCTTGTGGACGGCGACGTACATCTGCATCTGCTTTTCAGTGATTTTCTTGTCTGCCGGCGGGTCGTACTTGTCTTCGGCTGCCTGCTTCAGCACCTCGGTGGTGCTTTCCTTTTCCATGTTCTTTTTCGCGCAAGCCATGAATAAGAACAGAATCAACAGCAACGCGCGTTTTCGTTTCATGTCAAC
>Ga0114129_10013933_pt1 | contig 11454 bp, 10 predicted proteins | sample RhiMetdeltSRZDD1_FD_80071 | JGI IMG/M metagenome (GOLD analysis project Ga0114129, IMG submission 80071) | Populus rhizosphere microbial communities from Tennessee, USA - Rhizosphere MetaG P. deltoides SRZDD1 (version 2) (version 2) | ecosystem: Host-associated > Plants > Roots > Rhizosphere >... | reverse complement strand
GTCGGGGAAGGTAGGCATGCAGGAGTTTCTCAGCAGTTCCAAGGTCAATGGGACAGTCTTCGGCGCCCCCGCCGTGTTCGCCGAAGCTCGAATCGTCATGGGTGCGGTTCAGTGGCCGAACGGCGCTGATCTCGCGCCCGCCGCGATGTACGAGGCAACCTATGAGACCGGCGTCTGGGTTGTCGATTAGAATGCGTTCGCCCGTTCCGATCCATCCCCCCCTGGTCACTCCCTCTCGAGTCGCACAGTTAAAATCGTGACAAGTCGAGTCTGCTCGGCTAAGATTCATTACCCACATAGAGTGGCGGGTCCGAGAACCCTCGCTGTATCGTCGCCTATTTCGAAATCGCGTGGTTTCTCCGCCTGCTCTCTACACCTGCTATGAGCACAGACTACCACGCCAAGTTTTATTCGCTTGCGCTCACGCGTAGAAGCGCCTCCAACAGCTTGGACAAGCTCGGTCAATCACTGTTGAACGCTACAGTCGATCTGAACCCTCACCAGATCGACGCCGCGCTCTTCGCGTTCCGCTCGCCTCTATCGCGAGGCGCAATACTTGCGGATGAGGTCGGGCTCGGAAAGACAATCGAGGCAGGCTTAATCATTAGTCAACTGTGGGCGGAACGCCGCCGAAAGATTCTCGCGATAGTGCCCACCACACTTCGCAAGCAGTGGGCTCAGGAGCTGGCGGAAAAATTCTATCTGCCGTGGGAAATCTTCGATGCGCGCGCATATAACGCCAAACGTAAAGCGGGTTTGTTAAGACCTCTGGATGAAGCGCCGGGCGTAGTTATCTGCTCGTATCACTTTGCTCGCGCTCAACAGCAATTCATCCGCGAGGTCGATTGGGACCTGGTGGTGATAGATGAAGCCCACCGCCTTCGGAATGTCTACAAGAGCGGAAACAAGATCGCGCGTTCGATCAAAGACGCTGTACAGACACGGCCCAAGGTGCTCCTGACAGCGACCCCTTTGCAGAACTCACTTTTTGAACTTTTTGGGCTAGTCGGCTTCCTCGACGAGCATTTGTTCGGAGACATGGTCTCGTTTCGCAGTCAGTATCTTCGCGGACCGCTCAACGGTCGCCAGTTTGACGACCTCAAGCGGCGCATTCGCCCTATCTGCCAGCGCACTCTTCGTCGACAAGTCACGGAGTACGTTCGCTACACGAACCGCATTCCGATCACTCGAGACTTCACGCCTACGGAGGAAGAACAGCGACTCTATGATCAGGTCAGCGCATACCTGCGCCGGGCCTCGCTTCATGCGTTGCCATCAAGCCAGCGAAAGTTGATGACCCTCGTTCTCCGTAAGCTCCTGGCATCATCGAGCTTTGCCATAGCTGGTACGCTTCGGTCCTTAATCAATCGCCTGGACGCAAAGCACACCAACGCTTCGACAGAGTCGCGTCCGCCAGAGGAGGACTTCGAAGCGTTTGAAGAGATCGGCGAGGAGTGGTCGGACTACGACGCCGAGACTGGTGTAAGCGACGAACAGCAATCGACCCAGGAGCTCAAAGAGATCGAGGACGAGATTCGCGAACTCACCAACTTCCACGACCTCGCGACATCCATTACGATGAACGCAAAAGGGGAGGCTCTGCTCCAAGCCCTCGCGCAAGGGCTTCAAAAGCTTGAATCACTGGGAGCAAATCGAAAGGCAGTAATCTTCACGGAATCGCGACGCACTCAGGAGTACCTTTACAACTTGCTGGAGTCCCACGGGTACACTGGTCAGGTGATGACCTTCAATGGAACTAACACTGATGCCAGCTCCGCCGAGATCTATCAAGCATGGCGAGCCAGGCACGCTGGCGGAGACCTAGTGACCGGCTCCAAGGCCATCGATATTCGCTCAGCACTAATCGAGCACTTTCAAACTTGTGCTCCGATCATGGTCGCAACCGAAGCAGCCGCCGAAGGTGTCAACCTGCAGTTCTGTTCGCTCGTCGTGAACTATGATCTGCCTTGGAACCCGCAACGCATCGAGCAGCGAATTGGTCGTTGCCACCGCTACGGCCAGAAACACGATGTCGTCGTGATCAACTTTCTGAACCGTTCGAACGAAGCCGACCTTCGCGTCTTCCAGATTCTGTCGGAAAAGTTCCGTTTGTTCGACGGCGTGTTCGGCGCATCAGATGAGGTCTTAGGCGCAGTCGAATCTGGAGTAGACTTCGAGAAACGCATCGCCGATATCTATCAATCTTGCCGAACACCTGCGGAGATAGATGCAGCCTTCGACGCACTTCAGCGAGAACTGGAGGATCAAATCGAAGTTCGCCTTGCTTCCACCCGAGCGATGCTGCTTGAGAATTTCGACGAAGACGTACGCGCGCGGCTTCGCATCAATTACCAGGAGGCAAGTGCCCAATTGGATCGCTTGGGCCGTTGGCTCTGGAAGCTCACGCGTCACGAGCTTCGAACTTCTGCGCGCTTTGACGAGGATGCCCTTCGATTTGACCTCGCCAGTGTGCCGCTTGGTTGCGAACCGGTTCCGACCGGCAGCTATCAACTAAGTGCCGGCAGCGCCCCCCGCGATGGCCGCCACGTCTATCGGCCCGGCCATCCGCTCGCTGAATTCTTGATCGGCCGAGCTGCTTCGCGAAGGCTTGAGCCAGCGAAGATCACATTCGATTACAGCACACACAGACAGACCGGAAAGATCTCGCTTGTGGAGGAACTGCTAGGAAGAAGCGGCTACTTATTGCTGACTCGCGTGTCTGTGCAGGCGCTCGAGCGAGAAGACCACCTGTTGTTTGCCGGCCGCACTGACTCCGGCGAGCAACTCGATGGCGAGGTGTTCGAGAAGCTGTTCAATGTTGACGGACGACTGATCGGCTCAGCGCAGATTCCGGACGAAGTCAGTCAAAAGCTCGACGAACAAATAGGGCTTTCGCGGACGGCGCTCCTGGCGCGGGTCGCTGAACGAAACAGTCGATTCTTTGAAGAAGAAATCGAGAAGCTTGAACGCTGGGCCGAGGACTTGAAGGACGGACTAGAGCAGGAGCTGAAGGAGTTAGACGCAGAGATCAAGGGGTTGAAGAAACAGGCCAAGCTTCAGGTCGAGCTTGAGAGCAAGCTTGAGCTTCATCGAAAGGCAAAGGAGCTTGAGGTAGAACGCTCGCGCAAGCGGCGCACGCTCTTCGACGCTCAGGACGAGATCGACCGCAAGAAAGAGTCGCTCATCAGCGAAGTCGAGGGCCGGCTTCAGCAGCGGGTTGAGACAGAACCGCTGTTCGCGATCAGGTGGGAAGTGAAGTAAAGGAGGGAACCTCGCAATGAATGTCGTACCAGACGAGAACGTGGCGGCAAAGATCGTTGCCGATGTTAAGAAAGAAAAGCTCCTCCCTCCGAAGAAGGTCACTCTTCTAAAAGAGAAGCTTGCGTCTGATGGTTTGGACGAAAGCGACTGGGTACTCCTGGCCGACTTGAGCAGCAACGAGGAGGGTTGATCCATGCCGACTCGAATCGAAAAGATCGAGATGTGTTCGTTCCGAGGCGCGACGGCGGCTGTCGCGCTCGACCTGGATGCTTCCAAGCCGATCACCCTGATCTACGGCGACAACGGTACCGGTAAGTCAACGATTCTTGACGCGATCGACTTTGTCCTGAACGAAGCGTACGGCTCGTTAAGCGAGAGAAGTTCTACGCGGCCCAAGACTCATCTGCCCTCGCTCGGCAGTACCGCAAGCAAGCTCGAAGTCACGATTACCGCGGGGAGCAAGAAATGGACGGGCCGCCTTGAATCCGATGGCCCTAACACAAAGGGACCAGCCGACCGCCCAGCAGCCACCGTCCTGCGGCGGAGCCAGGTGCTTCAATTCGTTAACGAAGCGCCGAAGAAACGCTACGAAGCGTTGCAGACCTTCATCACATTACCCGTCATCGAGAAGTCGGAAGCTGCTCTTCGGCGTGCGTCTAACACGACATCCGGCGAGTACAACGATGCCGTAACGGCCAAGGCAATAGCGGACGAATCGCTGAGACGGCTCTGGGAAGAAGAAGGGCGAAAGGGTAAAAGCCCGTGGGACTGGGCAAAATCGGAAGTAGCGAAAGACTCTTCAAGCTTGAGGCAGTCGGTATCGACACTCAACGAGATCTTGCGGGCCTCAGATGCATCTCGGACTGCCGGGGAAAAACTTACTAACTCATCGCATCGTCTTGAGACTGCCGAGAAAGAGCTGTCGGTTAGCGAGCAAGAGTTAACGCGACTAGAAGGTGCTGCTGACTCCGGGACCGCGTCTCTTATTTCTCTTCTCGAAGAGACTGAGCGCTACCTTGAAGGTTATCCAACTCCAGGTTCCTGCCCGGTTTGTGAGTCCACCGAGCGCGCAACCGGCTTGAAGGACAACGTCGCCCTTCGCCTGTCCGCAATGAAGAGCCTCGTGGCCCAGAAGAAGAAGGTCGACGCAGCAAAAAAGCAGGTTGAACAGACGCGAACAATAGCTACCGACGCTGAGAAGATGTTTGCATCAGCAGTTCGCGAGATGTGGCTAGCGCACACCGAGACGCTGTCGAAGGGCTCCGGTGTCGACGTCAAGCCGGCTCAGTACAGATTACTTCGAGAGACGAATCCAGAACTCGCAGGAAGCGAAGCCATCGACGAAGCCCATAAGCTCTGGCAGACAGTCGAGGATTGCCGCGACCGAATCCTGTCTCGCCGAGATGAGAACCAGAAAACGCTCAATCAGCTAACAGCGATTGCTGGTTACGTCTCAACCGTAGAAACCAAGACGAAAGAGGCGAAGCGGCTGGAATCGCTTTCAAAACGACTGAGGCGTTTGCTTGAGATTGTTGAGGGACATCGCAAGAACTATATAGACGGCGTCCTCAGTGCAATCGAAGGACTCGTCGAACAGTTGTATTCGAAGGTACACCCGGGCGAAGGGCTCGGCGGAATACGTTTGTACCTGAAGCCAAACGTGATAGGCTCGCTCGAATTCGAAGGCCAATTTCAACACAAGTCAGGAGTACCACCGCAAGCCTACTACAGTGATTCTCATCTGGACACGCTGGGAATCTGCGTCTTTCTCGCGCTCGCGAAGCACTTCACCACAGACAACAGTGTGATCATACTCGACGACGTCTTGACCTCTGCGGACAGCAATCACCTTGATCGATTGATCGCAATGCTTGACGATGAAGCGGCTAGCTTCAATCAGTTGATCATTACGACGCACTATAGACCGTGGCTCGAGCGTTACCGTCACTCGGGATCGAAAGCAGTGGGGTTGATCGAGCTAGCGCCATGGTCGTTATCGCGCGGCGTTCGTGCAACGAAAACGAAGCTGCACATCGAAGAGATCACCGATGCCGTTAAGAGCAGAGACAGGCAAGCGATCGCATCGAAGGCGGGCATATTCCTCGAGGAATTACTTCGCTTCATAGCGATGAATCGTGGCAAAGTACCTCTTCAAGTCGACCAGAAGTTTTCGCTCGGGGTGTTAGCGGGCAGCATCGATTCAAAGTTGGCGAAGCTGCTTAAAGTCGAAGAGTGGCCCGCAGGTTCGACTACACCACTGACGAGCACGGAGCTAAAGCCACTGATCCTGGCTGCGACGGAGTGGAGTTGGGTCCGCAATGAAGTTGGCGCTCACTTCAGTGTTCCAGGGTTCGAAATTCCCGACGCCGATGTGCGGACGTTCGCTGAGCGGACACTTGAGCTGGCCGGACGACTTCTCTGTGGCGCGTGCGGAGAGCTTCCTGCGCGCAACAAGAGTGGCAGTTATTGGGAATGTCGTTGCGGCGGTCGGCGGATGTACCCTTTGATCTTGCCCGGCTCGATTGCGCCCGCCGGTGAAGCCTAGAGAAACTGTGAAAGCGAAAAGCAAACTAGAACTAATCTGGGTAGGAAAGGAGGAACGCAAGCGACTCGAGCCGCGCGTGTTGGTTGAAGACTCAGCGCTTTCGTACGGAGACCCTTACTCACAGAACCTGCTTATCAACGGCGACAACCTACTTGCATTTGAAGGCGCTATGGCAGGACTTCGCGGGCAGAATGAAGTGCATCTTCATAGACCCGCCCTACAACACTGGTAGCGCATTTGTCCACTATGATGATGGCCTCGAACACTCGATCTGGTTAACGATGATGCGCGATAGACTAGAGGTGCTTAAGGATCTTCTGGCTTTGGACGGAAGCATATGGATGACAATCGACGATCACGAGTGTCATTACCTTAAGGTTCTGTGTGATGAAGTATTCGGACGAATCAATTTTGTGGCGAACGTAGTGTGGCAAAAGAAGTCATCACCGCAAAGCAATGCGGTTTGGCTGTCTGATAGTCATGATCACGTTCTTGTTTACGCCAAGGACAAATCGCTGTGGAGACCGAACAAGCTACCGCGCACAGAACAGCAAAATGCGATATATAAACATTCTGACGAATTTGACGGGATTGATGAGACGGGGAAGTGGTATGGCAGAGGCCCATGGTTTCCTGGAGATTTCACTATTAGCCTCGGGTCCGGCCAGCGAGGAAAACAATTCGCGAGGACAGGTGAGTCTTCGAACATCTATGACATCGAGACTCCATCGGGGCGGAAGGTTCTTCCTGCCAAAGGCCGCGCCTGGGCCTACACTAGAACCAGTTATGAAAGGTTATATGCCGACCATCGAATCACTTTTGGGAAGAACGGCAATAACAAGCCCTGCATAAAGAGGTTTCTGTCCGAGGTTCAGGAAAGTGGTGTGGTACCTATGACGACGTGGCATTACAAGGAGGTTGGCGAGAATAGAATCGCGGCTCAGGAAGTGAAGCGATTTAACCCAGAAGAACCCTTTACAACTCCAAAACCCGAACGCTTGCTTGCCCGAATTCTAACTATTGCAACGGCGCCTAGAGATTGGGTATTAGATTCGTTCGCCGGGTCCGGCACAAGTGGCGCCGTTGCCCAAAAAATGGGTCGCAGATGGATCATGATAGAACTCGGCCAGCAGTGTTTCTCTCATATCATCCCAAGACTCAAGCAGGTTATTCAGGGAGCTGATGATGGTGGTGTCAGTGATCTCGTTCATTGGCGCGGCGGCGGTGGATTCAAGTTCTTTCAACTCGCGGAGACTTTGCTCGTCAAAGACAAACAACTCTCAACTCCGAAGAAGCCGGTCTACGTCATCAATCCGAAGTACGATGCAACGATGCTCATTCGCGCCATCTGCAAGATCGAGAACTTCCGCTATCGCAAAAACGACCGCTGGCACGGCGCTTCGAGCGAACATCATTTCCTTTACGTCACCACGAGCCTTTTGACTCAACAGCAACTCGATATTCTGGCTGCTGACCTTGGGTCTGAGGATGCGTTGCTTATCTACTCGACGCGCCGCGTAAGAGGGCTGAAGATTCCCGACAACATCGAGGTCAAGAAGATTCCCCGAGACCTGCTGGCCAAGTGCACTTTCGAGGAAGGAAAATAGAGCCATGGACCAAGTCATAGTAGATGAACCCTTGCTTCAAGAGATGGTGCGCAGGCTAGTTGAGGCCATTGACCCTGACCGTATTATCCTGTTTGGCAGCCGCGCGCGGGGCGATGCCCGGCCCGACAGCGACGTCGATCTTCTTGTGATCAAGGACTCGGATCAGCCGCCGCACCGTAGAGTGATACCGGCATATCTCGCACTGGGCCGGATCCCAGCTCCAACCGACATTCTGTGGCGAACACCTCAGGAGGTCGAAGAGTGGTCTGGCGCGCCAAACTACGTCGCGACCAGGGCGATTCGCGAAGGAAGACTGCTTTATGAGAAGCACACTTGAAGTTGCAAAGGGATTGATACAGAAAGCGGATAACGATCTAAAGGCAGTGCGGATCGGAATCCAGCACGACGTGCCCCTGGATACAGTTGCGTTCCACGTGCAGCAATCGGCTGAAAAGATGTTGAAGGCGCTGCTGGCTTCACGAGCGGTCGATTATCCTTTGACCCACGACCTTCGCGCGTTGCTCAATCTGGCCGTCAAAGAAGTGCCCGACCTTGACAGTTTCCGGGAACGGTTAATTGCTTTCAATCCCTATGCAGTTGAGCTGCGCTACGACGTGATTGAGTTGGATCGCGAAGAGATTGTACGTGCTCTCTCGACCGTCGAAGAGTTTCGCAAGGCGATTCTGGATAACATTCCTGAGGAGGCGCGCCCGTGAGTCTCGCCGAGCAGATCGGCCGTTGGATGTCGCTGCGCGCGCCTCAGCGCGAGTCGCTCGCGCGGCTTCACGCCATCGCGGAAGGCGTCGACTTCAAACGGAGCAGCCTCGATGACGTGAAGGAAGCAGCGCGGTCGCGCGCGGCTGTCGAGAACATCGAATTCGACACCGAGTTCGCTTCCTTCTGCTTTGCTCTTGCTACGGGCGTCGGCAAGACTCGATTGATGGGCGCGTGCATCTACGACCTATGGAAGACTCGTGGCTATCGCAACTTCTTTATCCTCGCGCCAGGCGGCACGATCTACGAGAAGCTTCGCGCCGAGCTTCAACCGCAGCATCCGAAGTACCTGTTTACCGGACTTTCCGATTTTCCGAGACCCGAGATTTGGGATGGAGACAACTATCTCCGCTTCAACCCTGAGCGAGCCTTGTTCGATCAAGACCGGTATGCGAACGTGTTCGTATTCAATATCGGAAAGATCTTCAGCCCACAAGACAAAGACGAGTCGGGTCAGCCTCAATTCAAAATTTCATCGCTTTAACGAAACGCTTGGCGACAGCTTTGCGGCGATACTCCAGCGGATGGATGACCTGGTCATCTTGATGGATGAGAGCCATCGCTATCGCGCACCCGCGTCGCTCAAAGCGATCAACAGTCTGAAGCCAGTGCTGGGTTTGGAATTCACTGCGACGCCGAAGTTCAAGGAGAACGTGCTTTGCTCATTCAGCCTGGGCGAAGCCGTTGGCCGCTTTGTAAAGTCGCCGCGAGTGGTGACGCGGACGAACCTGACCGCTTCGGATAAGGCGATCATCGACAAGCTTAAGCTGAAGGACGGCATCTACCTTCACGAGGAGAAGAAGGCTCGGCTGGTTGAGTTCTGCGACGCGAACGGCTATCCGCCGGTAAAGTCGTTCGTGCTTGTTTCGACGCGCGACACGGCCCACGCCAAAGAGGTGCGTGAGTACCTCGAGTCGAACGACTTCGAAGATGGTAGGTACCGAGGCAAGGTGATCGAAATACACTCCAAACCTAACAGCAAGGAGGAGAGCGACGAGAACGTTGCGCGTCTGTTGGAGGTCGAGAGTTCCACGAGCAATGTCGAGATAGTTGTGCATGTGTCGATGCTGAAGGAAGGATGGGACGTCAGCAATCTCTATACGATTGTGCCGTTACGCGCCTCGGTTTCAGAAATTCTGACGGAACAGACCATCGGTCGGGGATTGCGGCTCCCGCTTCCGCTTACTGAATCGCAAGTGGCAGCGCTTATGCGAGAGGACCCGGAGATACTACGACTCTCTATTGTCTCGCATGACAAGTACCAAGACATCCTGGACGCGAAAGACCTGCGCAAAGACTTGTTCCGCGACCCGATCCGGGACCTAGACGAAGAGATCGTTGAACCTCTGAGGGCCGTGCGTGTACCAACGTTGTTCTCCGACGAAACGACAACAGTGCTTCAAGGGCTGGCTCGCAGCGGAGAGGTCCGCTCCAGCCAGGAACTGCTTGAAGATGAGCGCCGTGAGAGACTAATCGAAGATATACTCGCGCGTTCTAGGGAACTTGAAGAGGCACGTTTGTCAGCAGCAGGTGTTGCTCCGCAAGAAGAAACTGTCGGAAAGCAGCCTACTCTGTTCCCAAGCGCGGAAGAGATCGCCGTTCCTGTTGACGCGGACAAAATCGCGCGCGACTTGCGCGAGCGCATCGAGAAGGAAGTTGATGCACTGGCGCTTCAAATCGACATTCCCGATATCCGGACGTACGTGGATCCAAAACTGGGCTTCACGCCATTCGAGCCCAGACCATCGAGCGCCTTTGATCTTGTTGAACAGCGCGTGCGCTCGGCAGACTTGATGACCGGAGAGCAGGAAACCGGGGCGGCGCTAACGCTCGAAGAGATTGAGCGTCCTATTGCTTACGTCGCGGCCAGCCTGTTCGATGAGGTGGAAGAGCTCGACGCCGTTGAGGATAAGGAGCGAGCCCTGAAGCTTGCTTCCGACTACCTTAACGCGCTCGCGAAACCGGAAGACGAGTTACGCCGGCTCGTTCATCAATACGGCCATGCGATTGCCAGAGACCTTGGCGAGCAGGTTTACGCCCACATCTATGACGATACTAGAGTCACGCACGAAGTGAGGGCGGACTTCATTGTTTTCAAGACCTTCTCGAAATCAATTCGTGAGAAGGACGGGGAGATCGATCTACGCGAGCCGCTCGACAACAAGAGCCAGATCAGACGGTTCCTGTTCTGCGGCATCAAGAAATCCATCATCAACCGCACCGGCTTTGATTCCGACCCCGAGCGGCGATTTGCGATTGCGCTAGAGGATGACGCAGAAGTGTTGAAGTGGGTGCGGCCGCCAGCCAACCAGATGCCCATCTACTCGAGGGGCAGCACCTACAATGTGGACTTCGTCGCGGAGACTGCGAGTAACCGCTACTTGATCGAGGTCAAGGCTCGCGATGAGTTGGGAAGTGACGACTCCAAAGAGAAGGCGAGGGCTGCGATCGGTTGGTGCCAAGTCGCCACTGCAACGAAAGGTGGAAAGCCGTGGTCGTACGCCATTATTCCTGATGACGTGGTGGCACCGACTAGCAGCCTCGCTCATCTGCTCGCTCAGTCCGTCAAGATCGCGAGTCTGCTATGATCTTGTGAACTCTAACGTAGCCGCTGGCCGCGCCACTAAGCGTCTGCAGCGTCTTCAATCAACTCTCGCAGTATCGAGCGATGACAGGCTGACTCGTTCTCGCAGTAACACCCTATGCTCAACGGAGTGGCTCTGGCTAACTCTGCCAGAAGCTTGATCGCCTGGCGCGCGTCGGTCTTATTCATCTCGGCAATGTAGCGTTCTCGGAACTTTGACCAGCGGACTTGCTCGTTAGGCCAGTCCCGGCTCTTTAGCCACTTGAGCAACTCGGAGCTTGGAGCCAACAACGGAAACCAGACGTCGAAATAGTCCAGTCGCGCGTAGTCTTCCTTCTTCACGCCGCGAGGTAGAAAGCGTACTGCGCCGACTCGCAAGCCCTCGGTAGCTTTGCGAGGCGTACCTATCTGAAACGTTCCCAGATTCATTGGCGATCTCGAGATGCTAAGACTGACCGCTGGCGTCATCACATTTGCAGCATGAACCTAATCTTCGCGAGCTTCTCGTCGGCCAGTCCGGTGAGATCATCTTCGCTCATCCATCCATCTCGGATCAGGCGCGCGAAAACGAAAACCAATTGCGAATAGCGATAATCATACTTCTGATCGATTTCCTTTCGCTTTCGCGATAAGAAATCGTGCAACTCCCAAATGTGGTGCGGCTCAGTAATTCGGTCCGCGCG
>Ga0114129_10013930_pt1 | contig 11455 bp, 10 predicted proteins | sample RhiMetdeltSRZDD1_FD_80071 | JGI IMG/M metagenome (GOLD analysis project Ga0114129, IMG submission 80071) | Populus rhizosphere microbial communities from Tennessee, USA - Rhizosphere MetaG P. deltoides SRZDD1 (version 2) (version 2) | ecosystem: Host-associated > Plants > Roots > Rhizosphere >... | reverse complement strand
TCAGGTCTCCTGGGCGTCGTGATCGTCGCTGCCGTGGTCCACGGGCTGGCGACGCCGGTGCCGGGGGTGGGCATTGCCGTGCCGACGTTCATCCCACCCCTGGTGGCAACCGCTACAGCCTGGGTGCTCCAACGCCGCTCCGCGCCTCCCCGCGACTGCGTCGGCGGAGGGGCGCCAGTTTAACGGCGCCCCGTTCCCCGCCACTGCGTGGGCGGAGGGGGGACAGATTAACGGCCCCCCTTCCCCTGGCCTATATTGCCGGCAGTCTGGGGACCTTGATCGGCGCGGATCTCCTCAATCTCGGTCAGCTCCAGGGGCTGGGCGCTCCTGTAGCGTCGATAGGGGGTGCGGGCACCTTTGATGGCATCTTCATCACAGGCATTCTCGCTGTCTTACTGGCTTAGTGTCAGGGGTAGCCGCTCGTACCGCATTTTTTTCACCACACTGATCTATCATCAGAGGAGAACAGTTCTATGTCTCGACATCCATCAGTACGTTGGCTTATGGTTATAAGCTTGGCTATGACGATGATCTGGATGGTTGGCCGGGGCTCGTCCTTACCCTGGGTACACGTCCAGTCAGCGGCGAGCACAGGCAGAGCAATAGACTTGACCACGGCAGTGATGCAAGTAGCGCAGCACACGATCCCTGCCGTCGTGCATATCGAGGTGACCGAACGGCAGGAGGTCGCCAATCTCCTCCTGCCCTTGGCGAGCGATCCCTCGTTGCGCCATTTCTGCCACATCCCTCGCCTGCCCAAGAAGGTCACGCGCGAGCTCAGGGGGCTCGGGACCGGGATACTCATGGACGCGCAGGGCGGCCATATCCTCACTAACCATCACGTGGCCGGCGGCGCCACCAAGGTCGAGGTGGTGTTGGCGAACGGCTCCCGGTATGCCGCTCGGCTCGTGGGCACGGACGCCAAGACCGATCTGGCGGTGATTAAGATTGACGCCCAGGAGGCGTTGCCCTTTGTCACCTTTGGGGATTCCGACAGGATGGAGGTAGGCCAATGGGTAGTGGCAATCGGGCATCCCCGCGGGTTGGACCAAACGGTCACCCAGGGCATCATCAGCGCCAAGCACCGGCGCGGCATTACGGACCCCAACAGCTATCAGGATTTTCTGCAGACCGATGCCGCGATCAATCCCGGCAACAGTGGGGGGCCCTTGTTGAATTTGCAGGGGGAGGTTATCGGCGTCAACGCCGAGATTGCGTCGCAATCCGGGGGCTTTGAGGGCATTGGCTTTGCCATCCCCAGTACTATGGCCATGTCTGTCGCAGAGCGCTGATCGCCAACGGCAAGGTGGAGCGCGCCTGGCTGGGCGTCAGCGTACGCGACGTGACGCCTGAGGTCGCCACCGCGGCGGGTCTGCCCTCCCCCCAGGGGGCCTTGATCGCGGATGTGGTCAAAGGAGGGCCAGCAGAGCAGGCAGGGCTCAAGCAGGGCGATCTGGTGATCGCCTATAGGCACCACTCTTGAAAAACTTCCTGGCCGTCCCCAATCTCAACGGTAAATCGCATAGGAGAGAGACCAGAGCCGAGCCGTCTGCGGCTCACACCTCTCCACCAGAGCAGCCATGCGGACGAGTTCGGCGACCGAGGTGGCCCGCATCTTCTGCATAACATGGGCGCGGTGGGCCTTGACGGTCTTTTCGCTCGTGCCCAAGGCGTAGGCGATTTCCTTGTTCAGCAACCCGGTGCTCACCAGGCCCATGACGTCCCGCTCCCGTGGGGTCAACGTGGCGATACGCTGGAGCAGCTCGGCCTCTAGGCGCTGGCTGTCGCGTGTACGAGCATCCTGCTCGAGCGCTAGGGTGAGTTCAGCCAGGTCGGCATCTTTGAGCAGATAGCCCGCCGCGCCCGCCCAGAGGGCTTGCCACACATGTTCTTCGCTCTTGTGCATCGACAGGATGAGCACGCGTATGGCCGGGCACGCCTGCACCAGGCGCCTGGTGGCTTCCAAGCCATTCAGCCCCGGCATCGCGATATCCATCAGCACCAGATCAGGGTGGTGTGTCTCCACCAGGTGCACCGCCTCGCGGCCATCGCGGGCCTCAGCCACGACCTGCACATCCGGCAGCTTTTCTAGGAGGGCGCGCAGGCCCGCACGAAACAGGGTGTGGTCATCGGCAAGTACCACACGCATCGAGGTCATGGTGTCTCACGCTCCCGGCGCGGCGGAGGCGTGGATGCCCTCAGGGGAAACCAGGCACGGATCTCCGTGCCACGTCCTGGCGCGGAGGTCATGTCGAGGTGGCCGCCGAGGATGAGGGCGCGCTCCTGCATGCCTTGTAAGCCTAAATGGGCCTCGGACGCGCGCCCTGTTCTCACTGCGCTCACGTCGAACCCGACGCCATCGTCCCGGATCACCAGATGTAACGCCTCCCCGCGTTGGCGTAACTTCACCCGGACCTGTCGTGCCTGCGCGTGCCGCACGACATTCGTTAACGCCGCTTGCACGATGCGAAAGCAGGCGGTCTCCAGTTCCGCAGGCAGACGGGTGGCGGCGAGATCCGCGACAAACGCAGCACGGAAACCTGCCCGCTGGGCCTCGCGATCGATGTACCAGCGCAGCGCCGCGACCAGTCCCAGGTCGTCGAGCAGCGAGGGTCGCAAGTCGAAGGCCAGATCACGCACCTGCTGCAGAGCGCGATCCACGGTGTCGATACTGTCCTGCACGTGCCGAGTGAACGGTATGGCATCCGTTGCGGAGCCCACGACTTGCAAGTTGATTTTGATCATCGTCAAGGCGTGCCCGATCTCGTCATGGAGTTCACGGGCGATGCGGCGGCATTCGGCTTCTTGGGTCTCAATGAGTCGCTGCGCAAAGGTTTGCCGCATGGCCTCGGCGCGCTTGCGCTCGGTAATGTCGCGCAAGGTGCACAGGGTGGAGAGGAACTCGCCACTGGGGGCAAAGCGCGGCACGGACGCCCCATCCAGGTGCACCACCCCTCCCGTTTTCGTGCGCCAGCGCACTTCGTATTCCCGTGTCTGACCCTGCGACACCTCTGTGAGCATGGCTCGGACCAGGGTCTGATCCTCCGGGAGCACGAGGTCGTGCAAGGCATTCATATGCCGCAATTCCGACTGTGTGTAGCCGGTCACGTGTTCCCCACGGCGATTCATCTCAAGAATATGACCCGTCGGATCGAGCAGGACGATCACATCGTGGGATAACTCAAATAAGCTGCGATACTTCATTTCGCTTTTCCAGAGAGCCTCCTCGGTCCGCATGCGCTCGGCCATCTGCCTTTGCAACGCCCTGTGGGCCGTCGTGAGCTGCCTGGTCCGTTCCATAACGCGTTGCTCGAGCTCGTCATGTAGCCGCTGGATCTCTTCCTTGGCTCGCTTCAGCTCGGGGGTTTCGACCATCTCCCACTGCCCGCGCCGCCGTGCGACCGCCACCTGGTGGTGCCGCGCGACATCGAAGATGTCATCAGCGCCACTCGCCGCGAGTGGGTAGGTGCACAACACGAGCATACGTTGCCGGACAATGGCCCCGTCGAGCTCTTGTTCGTAGACGCGCAAATCCGACCAGCCCTGCTCGTGTCTCCAGACCGGGGTGCCGGACGCGCGCATGCCGGCATAGCCTCTGGCCAAGGCTTGCGCCAGTTTCTCCTGCAAGCTCTGGATGATGCTGTGAAAATCAAAAGCGCCTTCTGTGAGATACCACGCATCGTAGGGAAGTATTTCTATGCTGCGCTCCGTCAGGTGGCGATCAAGATCAGGCACCGCTTGCTGCAACGCCCTCCTGGCTTCCTCCTCCGTCAGGGGCTCGTGGAGGATCCACAGGCAGAACTCGTGGTGTTCCAGCCCGGCCTTGAAATAGGGCACTACCGTGTCCAGCAGATCCTGCGTGGTCTCGTAGAAGAGACACCCGTGCGTCCCCCAGGGCATGGCGCCCACGACGCTGATACCGGATGCTCGTAACGCTGTCGCCATCGCCGATGTCTCCTGTTGCCGGTATGCAGCGCACTCAATTGAAATCCTGACCCAATCCTCTGGCAACTCTGCGGATTCGCCCTGCACGCATCATGGACACCACAGTGGCCACCACCAGCCTGTCTTCTCCTGGTTCCACGACCTCCTGCAGCGCCGCGATCAGGTCATACAGTGTCGTCGTAATGGTGGCGGGGGCGGTAGCCTCTCCGCCGGACGTCTCAATGGTCGCAACGCTTCCTTCCTCGTGGGGATCAATGACAGTACGCATAGTGTTCCCTCGTTTCATCTTGTGCCCAGCAGACGCGGGGCTCTCGTCCGTTTCTGGCTGCGGGGATGTGCCACCCCCCTCTCCCAGGGAGAGCAAGGACCGTGCCAGGGTTTGTGGGGTCTGCGAGCACGCGGGAAGCCATTCATACACCGTGAGATAGAGGAAAGGGGGCGCGGTGACGTGCCCGGCAGTGCCACGGGCATGCTGTCAATCTGTGGACAGTGTGCTAACCTGCCGGCAGCGTGCCCGTGGCACCGTGCCGTGGAGTGCTCCCTCCTGCTTGCCCCATCGCTGTGTCTCGCAACGATTCCCCACGCGTCGGCAGGTACTGCTGGCGTTGGCATGACGCTTGCCCTACATGGCAGCCATACACGCCAATGGCGAGAAGATCCTTGTCCGAGGGTGAGCCCCCGGACGTCACAGGAGGTCAGAGATGCACGCGACATCAGACAGCGACACAACAAAGGTGGGGGGGAGCACAGCCTTGCAGCCCTGGGCGCAGGTCGCCACCAGGCGCCCAGAAGCTGGTCCACGCGCCGGTGGCTCCTGGTGGCAGGTGGTCCTGCTCCTGGGCTTGCTAGTGGTCTGCAACAGCCTGGCGTGTGCGCCGCATTTCGTCGGCCCCACGCCGACGGGGTATTTCTTCGCACTGAACGACTCCACCCCTACATGATCTTGGGGGACACAATAGCACTGGTCGTCTCCGTGCGCACCGCGCACGGGCAGCCGGTGGATAACCTGCCTGTGACCTTCCAGGTCGAGCCCGGGTGGGCGCAGAATGCCGCCGTCTTTCCCCCAGTGGCCTCCACCCGGCAGGGGAGAGCCCGCGCCCTGTTCCAGGCAAACACCATTGGGGTGGTGCACGTCACCGTGCGGGTGGACAACGCGACCCAGGAGGCCAGGGTCACCGTCGCGCCCCGACCGGAGCCCGCGGGCGACGAGTAGACGCCGCGGGGTTGGCATGAAACATCGCCGGATTGCCGGGAGGGCAGCGGCAACAAGTCATGCAGAGGGCTCACGTCATCTCCTGCAGGATCCGCTACCAGCCGTGGAGATCACGACAGGAAGCCTTCTCAATGAGGGATAGCCTATGGGTGAGAGTTCCGTCCTGCTACGATTTGCCCTGCTGGCCTTTTCGTCGGTGTTGATTATTGTCAACCCCTTCAGTACGGCCCCACTTTTTGTCACGATGACGGAAGGCGCCCCCCCAGCCAAGCGCCACCGGACTGCCTGGCGTGCCGTCGTCACCGCTGGGGTGACATTGATGGTGTTCGCCGTGCTCGGCGACGCGCTCCTCAGGCTCTTCTCGATTACGATCGGGGCCTTCCGGATTGCTGGTGGGGTGATCATTTTTGGTATCGGGATGACGATGCTCCGAGCCCACTACCCGCGGGAACAACAGACCCCGGAGGAGCCCGTGGAGGGGACGACCAAAGACGACATTGCCCTCATCCCACTCGCCATTCCCATGCTCAGTGGCCCTGGCGCCATTTCGACCGTGCTCGTGCTCGGCCAGCATGCCAACACCTGGGGCCATCGGGTGGTACTCCTGGCCGTGATCGCCCTCACCTGTGTGGTGTCCTATTACGTGCTGCGCAGTGCGGACTATGTGACACACATCATGGGGCATACCGGACGGCAGCTCATCTCCCGGCTCATGGGCTTATTCCTCGCAGTGATCGCCGTGCAATTCATCCTCAATGGCGTGCAGGACGCACTGTCCAGCCTTCGCCTCCCGTAACTGGAACCCTACCATACTCGGCGCACCACGCAGGGCGATCAGAGACACTCTGATCGCCCTGTGGCAGGGAGCACCCCGCCAAACTGGCGGGGGGAAGTAGCCCTACGCAGTAGCCGTGCGCAGCACTTAGCGCGCCAGGGCGACGAAGACGCTGCCCTGGTCACGCTGCACCAGGAGCACCACTGCGTCCTGGTTGTCAACCTTGGCCAGAGCGTCGCGTACCTCCTGCACCGACTGTACTGCCTGGCGGTTCACCTCACGGATGACATCGCCACGCTGCAGGCCAGCGCGTTCCGCCGGGCTGCCCGGCTGGACACCGACGACCATGACGCCGGACGCCTCTGCCACACCGCGCTGCTGGGCCATTTGCGGGGTGATCTCCTGGAGTTGCAAGCCCCACTGGCCTGGCGCTGCCGGGCTGGGCTCGGCGCTGGCGGCCCTTTCCGCTGGCAGTTTACCAATGGTCACGGGCACGTGCTGGGACTTCCCGTCACGACGCAGGGTCACTGTCACGCCCTCGCCCACCGGGGTCTTGGCGACCAGGGCCGGCAGGTCGTGGGCATCGTGAATGGGCGCGTCGTTAAAGCCCACGATCACATCCCCCCGGCGGATGCCCGCCTGCGCGGCCGGGCCGCCCGACACCACGTCTGACACCAGAGCACCCTGGCGCTCTGCCAGCTTCAGGGCTTTCACCAGCTCAGGGGTTACCGCCTGAATGCTGACCCCAAGATAGCCGCGGGTCACGGTCCCGGTGGTCTTCAACTGGGGAATCAACGGCTTGACCAGGTCCACCGGGATGGCAAAGCCGATCCCCTGCCCGGAGGCGACGATGGCAGTGTTAATGCCCACCATCTCCCCGCGCATGTTGAACAAGGGTCCACCCGAGTTCCCCGGATTAATCGGCGCATCGGTCTGGATGAAGTCGTCGTACGGGCCAGCCCCGATGACGCGACCTTTGGCGCTCACGATCCCGGCTGTCACCGTATGACCCAGGCCAAATGGATTGCCAATCGCCACCACCCACTCCCCCACTTTGAGGTCAGAGGAGCTGCCCAGCGGCGCCACGGGGAGTGCCCCCTTGGCGACGATTTTCAGCACAGCCAGATCCGTCTTGTCATCGCGCCCGATCACGCGTGCCTGATACGCCTGTTTATCGGCCATGGTCACGGTCACTTCCTGGGCCCCATCCACGACATGGTTGTTGGTCAGAATATAGCCATCGGGGCTGATGATCACGCCTGAGCCGCTGCCCTGCATGCGGTGCGGCGCACGCTGGGGCAGGCGGTCCTGGAAAAAGTGCCGGAAGAACTCGCCGGAGGGCCTGTCAGGGTCTGGCGTTCCCGGAAAATTCCCGACCGGTGCCACTTTGGTGACCTGAATATTCACCACCGTGGGCCCCAGCCGCTCGGCCAACTCGGCAAAGGAACTGGGAACCGCCGGCGCCCCGGCTGCGCGCCCGGCTGGTTGATCGAGTCCCTGGGCCATGGACATGGAGGTCCACGGCAGGCTTGACGCCAGTAACAGGCCAGCGCAGAGACAGGCCAGCACCACAGTCGTGATCGTCCTCACCCCATATCGCTTAGTAGCAAGGTACTGTTTGTACTTGTGAAACATCTCACCGCCTCCTTCAGAGCTGGTGCGAAGCTTTGCAGCGCTGCACCGTGCCAGTGCAGCGCCCGTGTAGGCTTTGTGAGGATCAATATATCCGAGGGCAATGAGAGAAGGATGAGAACAGGATGAGAATTTTCTCATGTAAGCGGATAGGGGCGCGGGCGGCACAGTTACAGCGGCAGGAACACTGTAAAGGTACTGCCATGGCCCTCAGCACTCTCGACCTGGATGGAGCCACCGTGCGCTTCCGCAATGGAGCGGGCGATGCAGAGCCCCAGCCCTGAGCCCTCCTCACCCCCTGATACGGCAGCCGGCGCCCGGTAAAAGCGCTGGAAGACACGTTCCCGTTCCTCCGGAGCGAGACCGATACCGGTATCCGACACGCGGAGGACGGCCCGCGCGCCGTCCTGGTGCAGCCCCAGCATGACGCGCCCGCCAGCGGGGGTGTATTTGATGCCGTTGTCCACCAGGTTCACGAGCAGCCGTCGCAGGTGTTGCCGATCACCCTGCAGCGTTATGGGGGTCAACGGTCCGCAGTCTAACGTCACCCCACGCGCCTCCGCGAGCACCTGCAGGTGCTCGCAGACGTCTGTCACCAGGTGCGCGAGGTCGACCGGTTGGCAGTCCAGGCGCAGCACCCCGGCATCGGCCCGCGACAAGAGCAGCAGTCCGTCCACGAGACGGGCAATCCTGGCGCTCTCCTCCAGGGCACTCGTCAGCACGCGGCGATAGTCGTCTGGGGTTCTGGGGGCGCGGAGCGCGACCTCTAACTCGCCTTGCAAGATGGTGAGCGGGGTTTGGAGCTCGTGGGAGGCGTCGGCACTGAACTGTCGAATCTGGCGAAAGGCCATGTCCAGGCGGTCCAACATGGCATTCAGGGTCGCCGCGAGCCGGTCCAGCTCATCGCCCGTACCCGTGGTGTGCACCCGCTCGTCGAGGTGCTCGGCGCTGATGCGACGGGCCGCCTCGGTCATCCGGTCCACTGGCCTCAAGGCCCGGCGTGCCAGGAGCCAGCCGCCACCGCCAGCTAGAAGCACGGCCAGGGGCAGCAGGGCGGCCATGACGAGGAGAAAGCGGTGGCGCGTCACTGACACACTCTCCAAGGACATGCCCACCCGGATGAGGCTGGTGATGCGCCCGGCCTCACGCACCGGGTAGGTCAGGACGCGCACGGGATAGGGTTCCAGTCCTGTTAACGTTTCAAACGTCGCCAGGCCATTGGCAGCGCGGTTCAGAGCCTGCGTGCTCAATGGCAGGCGCTCGGTGCCGGGAGGGGACTCCTGGGGGGGGCGGGCACTCCAGGGTTGACGCCGCTCGACATAGTGGTCCCACGGGGCCATCCCGAAAAATCGCCGGAAAATGGCGTCGATATCCGGGGGAACAGGGACCAAGCGGCCTCTGGAGGGCTGCTCGGCGAGCACCACGGCCACCCCCTGCAGGGCCCGGTCCATGTCGCGCGCCAGGCTATAGCCCAGCAGCCCATAGGCGACGCCGCCCAGCAGGAGCATAGTGAGCGTCAGGAGGCCGGTATACCAGAGGGTCAGGCGGGCACGAACGGAGCGCGGGTGCATGGCCTATTCCGCTTTGAGGACGTAGCCGACGCCGCGCACGGTCTGGAGCAACTTCGGCTCGCGGTCGGCGTCGATTTTCTTGCGGAGATAATTGACATACACGTCAATGACGTTGGTCGACGTGTCGAAGGCATAATCCCACACATGCTCTGCAATCATGGTGCGGGTCAGCACCCGCCCCGGGTTCCGCATAAAGTAGTCGAGGAGCGTGAATTCGCGGGGGGTCAAGGTGATCTTCGCTCCCCCTCGGGTCACGGTGCGTCGCGCCGGGTCGAGGATGAGATCGCCCACCTGCAGGACGGCCGGCGTCATCTCTGGACGCCGCCGTAGGAGGGCCCGCACGCGTGCGACCAGTTCCTGAAAGGCAAAGGGCTTGGTCAGATAGTCGTCCGCACCGGCATCCAGGCCGAGCACTTTGTCCTCGACGGTGGCCCGCACCGTCAGGAGCAGCACGGGCGTCGTCACCTTTTCCTGGCGTAACGCCTGGAGCACGCGCAGTCCGTCCATTGTGGGCAGCCGGATATCGAGGAGGATCAGGTCATGGACGCATTCCAGGGCGTGCGCCAGGCCCTCTGCGCCATCGCTGGCGACATCCACGGCATAGCCCTCTTCCTCGAGGCCTTGCTTGATGAAGCTCGCGACCTTCTTCTCGTCTTCGATGACCAGGATACGCATCGGGAGCACTTTCACCATAGTTGTCTGATCACGCGTAGCCACAGGGCAGACTCAGCTCAGCACACACGTCCTCATGCCGCTGCAGCGTGCGTCGGCACCTTGAGTTGGAGAGCGGAAGTAAAGAAGGTCCGACGATACCACAGCGTCACGATAGCGGTGGTGATCGCGACGGCGGCAGCTTGCATAAAGGCGACGACAATCTGATACCGGATGGCGATCAGCGGCGAGGCGCCAGCGAGAATCTGGCCGGTCATCATGCCTGGCAGCGTGACGATGCCGACGACCATCAAGCCATTGACCGTCGGCATCAGCGCCGCACGCAACGCCTGTCTGACCGGTTGTTGCGAAGCCTGCTGGGCGGTGGTGCCGAGCGCTAAGTAGGCCTCAATTTCTGCCGTGCGCGCCGCCATCTCACTAGCCAGGCGCTCAGCGGCAATGGCGGCGGCATTCATCGCGCTGCCGACGATCATCCCGAAGAGCGGAATCAGGTATTGCGGGTTGTACCAGGGTGTCACGCGGACGACCAGCGTGCTGATGTAGAGCAGCGTCAACCCCGAGGCGAGCAACATCGCTACACCGGTAATCATCAACAGTGTGCGACTGGCTCTGAACTGGCGGTTCACCGCCGCCTTGGTTGCCACCAGCAGCATGCCGAGTAACGCCACACCGACCAGATACCAGCGGTCAAGCGCAAAGATATAGACCAGGACGTACCCGACGAGCATGAGCTGCACGACTGTACGGATAGCCCCAATAACCAGTCGCTGTGCGAGCCCCAGTTTTTGCCAATGGGAGATGCCGACTGCTATGAGCATGAGACCACCAGCCCACGCCAGGTCGACCCAGGACACCTCAAGAATGGAGCGGCTGACCATGGCAGCGCTTTCGACAAAGGGCGGCATAGGTTTATCTTTCGGTCTCGAGAAAAGCCCGTATGCGCGGGTTGGTCGTGTTCTCGAACACGTCGGTGGTGCGGGCCATGGCCACGACGCGCCCGCGTTCCAATACGATGGTCATATCGCTGGTACGGCGTGCTTCGGATAGGCGATGCGTGACCATGACCACCGTGAGATGCTGCTCCTGGCTCAAACGGCGTGTCGTCTCCATCAGTCGGTCCGCCGTTTCCGGATCCAGGGCGGACGTTGGTTCATCCATGAGTAACACGTCCGGCGAGGTCATCAGCGCACGGGCGATGTTGACACGCTGTTTCTGCCCACCGGATAATCGGTCGCCGTCGCGGTCACACAGCGTGCCGTCGAGTTCCGCCAGTGCCATCGCTGCAGCCACGCGCCTCTCCGCGTCTGCGTGCGTGAGCACGCACGTTGGCGCTGCCGCGCCGCCAAGGGTCAGTGCCGCCTGGAGATTATCGCGCACCGTGCCGGGAAACATCACGGGCGTCTGAAACACGAAACCAACGTGGCGGCGGAGTTCTTGGACGGGGTAGTGGGTAATGGCTCTGGCGCGATACACAATGTCGCCACTCACCGGGTCGTCAAGGCGATTCAACAACCGGAGCAACGAGGTCTTGCCCGCCCCGGATCGTCCGACGAGCGCGGTGATGGCGCCGTGTGGAATGTCCAGCTCGATGCCATCAAGGACCGTCATCCCATCCTTCACCTGTCGCACACCCTTGAGTGTGAAAGC
>Ga0114129_10013929_pt1 | contig 11456 bp, 10 predicted proteins | sample RhiMetdeltSRZDD1_FD_80071 | JGI IMG/M metagenome (GOLD analysis project Ga0114129, IMG submission 80071) | Populus rhizosphere microbial communities from Tennessee, USA - Rhizosphere MetaG P. deltoides SRZDD1 (version 2) (version 2) | ecosystem: Host-associated > Plants > Roots > Rhizosphere >... | reverse complement strand
GCGTCCCAGTTGACTTCGCGGCGTCCACCGCTCTGGCCGACCTCGCCGGGCACGTTCGGGTTGAGCGTCCCGAGCGCCGTTCGGAAGTCTGTCAACGCGGCATTGATATCGCACGCCGCGGCAAAGATTGACGCTTGCGCGCGGTCGCTGGCATTGGAGGACTCCGCCGCCCTGGAGGCAGTCGACGCTGCGCCGGCAGGACGACTTTCATCAGGACTGACGGGCGTGCGCTGGCCGCACGCGGCCGTGGCGCAGAGGCCAATGCCGGCGACAATTGCGATCATCTCATTCGTTACTTTCATCACTGGACGTTCCTCGGAAAACAGAAAATTAAGTCTTGCAGACAGGCATCTTGCAAAGGCGCCAGCGAGCGCGCCCTCCGCCTTCGCTACCTGCACAGTGGACCGACGTATGTTGAACTTCGCGGCTCGCTCGGATATTCCGTCTGGATAGGACAAACGGCCTGGTTGTCTTTCACGGAACGCGGAAAGTGGCCGGAGAAGTCAAGGCTGCATAGTGGCGGAACGAGGATTTTCCTCAGGCCGCGCCACTTCTTGAGCGAACCGCGCGGTGGAACACTAGAGACAGGAAAGGAGAAAAGAGAAGGGAGATCGCAGCGCGACAGTGGATGATGTCCGGTGGGCTCATTGGCGTCCGCCTACGCCTTGGCGTAGGCGGACGCTCGTTCGTCATATGTCTCGAATCGGTATAGAAACCACTTCTGATATGGAAAGACCGTTCGTCAATCTCTGAATCGAAGGCCTTGTGGAAATGTGGGCGCGCGCGTTCTGTGCGCGCGTCCACATTTCCACAGGCTCTTACCGTGTTCTGATCCGGTCATCTGATCGGCCGAGCGGCAACGACGATGAATCACTCTGATATTCGCGGGTTGGCTACCGCATGACCGTGGTTCGTCGGGAGCTGCCTCGCTCTAGCAGCGCGAGTTCGAGACCGAAGTCGTTTATCGCATAGAAGTGCCGAGGATTCTCCTTTCGACGTCGGCCGATCAGATCACTGGATCAATGCCGCCCAGAGAAAACCCGTGAGCTCACGGGCGACTGCGGTCACGATGTGTTGTTTCGGTTTGCCACGGACAGCGAGCCGCTGATACCGGCGATAGAGGCGCTGCTGGGCCGTCCACGCACGGGCGATGACCGAGGCCGGCGCCCCTCGCTGACGCGCCCGCAGCGTGGCGCTGACAAAGGGATGATGCCGGTAGTGCCAGGCCGATTCGACCAGGACGCGACGCAGATGCGCGTTGCCGGTTTTGGTAATGCCGCCCTGCACGCGCTTGGTTCCGCTCGAGTGTTCGGACGGGACCAGGCCGACGAAGGCCATCGTGCTGGGCGCGGTGGCAAAGCGATGAGGGTCGCCGAGTTCGGCCGCGATGGGCAGGGCGGTGAGATCATCAATGCCGCGGAAGCACCGCAAGCGTTGCACCCGCGGGCGCAGCGGCTCCAGATCGAGCAGCGCCAGGAGATCGGTTTCGATGGCGCGAAGCCGGGCCAGGACTTCATCGACGGCTCGGAGATAGGCACGGTGCGTCTGCTCGAGCGTGGGCAGCGGCCACGTCTGCGCTCGCAGCCACGCGTCGTGGCGCTTGGACCACGCCTGCTTCGTCCCGGTGAAGCGGCGGCCGTGGCGAAGCAGGAATTTCGAGAGCCGGTGCCGGGCGCGCAGGAGATCCGCGCGGATGTCTTCCCGACACCGGAGCAGATCGCGCGCCGCTTCTTCCTGCGCGGTGGGAATGTGAATCGCGGTCAGTGCGCCGGCTCGATACAGCACAGCCAGGTGTCCGGCATCGCGGCGATCTGTCTTGATGCGGTCCCCTGGACGACGCGGAATGAGCGCGGGGGCAATCACGTCGCACGGAATCTCGCGGGCCGCGAGCGCCCGTCGAAGCTCGAAGCCGCAGGGGCCGGCTTCGTAGCAACACCTCACCGGCCCCTGGCGGCGAACTCGCTCGACGAATCTCAGAATGGTCGCACTCTCAGACGACAGGGGGTGGAGCACCGGCGTCCGATGGTCCGGTAATAAGACCGCCGCGACCGTCGTGGCCGCGTGCTGATCGAAGGCAATGATGGTAGTAGACTTCATCACGACCGACCTCCTTTGTATGCGGCTCTGCGTTGAACCCTCACACGGTCAGCGTAACCCGCGTGAGATGCAAAGCCGGGGTCGGTCTTTCCATATGGTCTAGAGACAGGAAAGGAGAAAAGAGAAGGGGGAAGAGAGGAACAACTTTTCTGCTCGATGAGAACCGAATAAGCTCCGTTCTCCTTTCTCCCTTCTCCTTTTCCGTCTCTACGACATGATCGCAGCGTGATATAGGTGAATGCTGAAAATGCTGATGTTCGATTGCTCATTGCTGATTGATCTGGCTTGTCAATCAGCAATCAGAAATCAGCGATCAGCACTTGCACAAGTCCACCCTATTCCTGCCTGACCGCCGTCACCGGATCGATTCGAGAGGCGCGCCGGGCAGGCCCATAGGCGGCGAGCGACGCGAGCAACAGAATCGAGGCGACGGAAAAGGCCAGGACTGACGGGTCGCTGGATGAGACTTCGAAGAGAGCGGGAGCAAGGAAGTTGCGCGCCGCGAGTCCAGTGGCGACGGCGATCGGCACGCCGACGGCGAGGCCAGCCACGACGATTGCGCTCATTTCGGCGACGACCATGCGCGCAACCTGTCCAGGCACAGCTCCCAGCGCGATGCGGATGCCGATTTCACGCCGCCGTCGGGCGACCACCGACGCCACCGTGCTGTAAATACCAATCGCGCCGAGTATCGCAGCCAACAGCCCAAAGCTACTCGAAAGCACCGCCAGCATTCGCTCTTCGAGAAGAGCAGCGGCCACCTGGTCTTCGAGCTTCACAATCGCCGGCGGAGGCAGCGCAGGGGCGACTGCACGAACCTGTGCATGAAGGAACGGCTTCAGCGCTTCGACATTCACCGACGACGTTCGGATCAAGAAGGTGTTTGCCGGCGCGTTTGGGTCCTGTCGCGATACACGATACGTGACGAGAGGTGCATCACCACGCAAGGTGGTGTACCGGACGTCCTTCACGATTCCCACAATCGTCGCTGCCGTGTTACCAAAGAGGATCTGGTGTCCGAGCGGATCCTCACCAGGGAAATACCGTCTCCTCACGCTTTCACTGACGATGACGCACGTGGGTGCCCGCTCATCGTCGCCTGGCGCAAAATCACGACCGGCAAGAATCGGTATGCCCATTGTCTCGAAGAACCGCGGACCGACGAAGTTGTGAAAGACGCGCGGTTCGTCCTGGGCCGGAGGGCGGTCGAGCCGGGCGATCCCGTTACTGCTCATTGAGGGTTCGCCGCCGAGCGGAGTATCCATCGTCATGCTGACCGACTGCACTCCCGGCAATGCGCTGAAGCGCGCATACAGATCGTCGTAGAGCGCGCGGGTGTTGGCTCCGCGGTTCGTCGGACCGGCCGACACATTCAGGACGACCACATTGTCCTGCCGAAATCCGATGTCGACCGAGTGCAGCCTCTGCAGAGTGCGCACGAACAAGCCAGCCGACGTGAGGAGAAGCACGAGCAAGGCGACCTCGGCGGCAACGAGCGCTCGTCCCCACGTGTTCCGCATCCGACCGCCGCCGCTTTCGGTTCGAATCAAACCCGACTGGGCACCCGGCCGGCTGGCTACGACGGCGGGAAGAAGGCCGAACAATGCAAGGGCGACCGCTGTCACGACAACAGCGAACCCCAGCGTGCGCGGGTCCGGCGAAACATCGAGTGCAATAGCGCTTCGACCGCGCGACATCATTCCCAGCAGCAGCTTCGTTGCCAACTGTGCGAGCCAGACCCCTGCGGCGCCACCGGCCGCCGCGACGAGCGCGCTCTCGGTGATGAGTTGGCGGACGATGCGGGCGCGCGACGCTCCCATCGAGCGGCGCACCGCGATCTCGTGCTGTCTCGCATTCGAGCGAACGATCAAAAGTCCTGCGAGATTGGCGCACGCGAGAAGCAGAACCACGCACACCGACGCCATCAGGATTTGAAGCGGCAGCGAGAACTCCCGGCGGAGCTCGTTCAAACCTTGCGCGCCGGAATCAAGTTCGAGGGAAACCGGAGGGCGTGGCGGCAAACTGTTGCCGAGCAGTGACCAACGCACGCGAAGTGCCGCCAGTGCCTGCTCGCGCGATACCGCTGGCGCGAGTCGTCCAATTAAATACAGCCACCGTGCATTCGGCGGCATCCGCATCGTCCATGTATCGAGTGGGACGGTTACGTCGACGCGCCTTCCCGGCTGCGTTCCGTAGAACTCACGAGGAGTGACGCCGACGACGGTGAAGGATCGACCCTGAATCTCGAGTACGCGTCCGAGGATGTTCGGGTCAGCGGCAAACCGCCGCTGCCAGTAGCCGTGACTGATAACGGCTACGGGCGCTCGATCTTGTTCGTTCAGAGTTCGTCCGACGAGAGGGTGAATGTCGAGGACCGCATGATAGTTGCCTGATACCCACTGCGTCAGCGCGAGTTCCGTTTCACCGTTGACGCTGACGTGCGCGCCGGGCACGGGACGAAACGCAGCCACTCCCGAAAACACATCGCGGCTTTCTGCCAGGCTCAATGCCGCCGCGGAGGTAAATGGAAAGATGTCTCCCATAGGACCGCGCTGGCGCAGCACGACGAGATCCCGAGGGCTGCCTACCGGAAGTAGACGGAAGAGAACCGCATCGGCCAACGAAAAGATCGCGGTGTTGGCGCCGATTCCGAGTGCAAGCGTCAGCACCGCGACCCCGGCAAACATTGGATTCCGCCGCAATCCGCGGAGCCCGTACCGGACGTCACGCGTCAGATCTTCGAACCAGGAGTGACGGCGGTCGTTTTCGTGCGTCATGAGTGACTTAGACGTTTGCGATTGACGCCATGTTGGTAGCGGTCTGATCAGAAGGCAAGACTCATAGCCTGTGAGGAACTTCGGAACGCCTTGCGTTACCCGTCGTATAGTCCTATTATGCAGGACATATGGCGGGTCGCGAGCACCTCGGGGAGTTCGAGCAGATTGTCCTGTTGGCAATCCTGCGCCTCGGACAGGAGGCGTACGGCGTGCCGATCCGAATCGAAATCGAGCGTCGAACGGGACGCGCTGTAACGGTGGGCGCGTTGTATCGAACGCTGGATCGGCTCGAGGACAAAGGGTACATCTCGTCTGCGTTCAGCCAGCCCACTCCAGAACGTGGCGGGCGGTCCAAGCGCTATTTCACGGTCAGGCCCCGAGGCCTGCGAACCCTGCGCGCCAGCCGCCAGGCGCTCTCCGCCATGTGGGAAGGGCTCGAACCGCTGGTGCTCGGTGGCTCCTAATTATTCACTCTGGATCCGGTTGCTCTTGCGCATCGCCTCACATCGGGCGACGGATGCGGAACTCGGCGATGTGATCGAGGAATACGTCGCGGCGCGACGCAATGCGTGGTGGCTTGTCCGTCAGGTACTCAGCATCGTACGCGGGCCACGCTCACATCTCACGATTTCAGAACGAGGGAATGAAATGTTCGCGAACGTGCGGAACGACATTCGGTACGCGCTTCGGACGTTTCGGCGCAACCCGGGATTTGCGGCGGCCGCCATCGCGCCGATTGCGCTCGGTATTGGCATCAATACGGGAGTGTTCTCGATTCTCAACAGCGTCGCCTGGCGATCGCTGCCCGTCCCCGACGCTGAGGAGCTCGTGAGCGTCTACCAGGACTTCCGAGGTGGACCGCGGCGTCTAGTGTACGGCGCCCGTACCCTCTTTTCCCTCCCCGAATATCGCACCTACCGCGACCAGGCGCACACGCTGTCGGGGCTGATCGCCTACTCGCGAGAGTGGACCGTGACGTTGGGCCGAGAGGTTCCGCAGGAAGTCAGCGGCATCCTCGTTACCTGCAACTACTTCGATGTCCTCGGACTCTCGCCGGCGATCGGCACGAACTTTACAGCTGACAACTGCGTCAGATCGGGTTCACCGGCCGTCATCTTGAGCCACGCGCTCTGGAAGAGCGCGTTTGGCGGCGATCCGCACGTTCTTCAGCGGCCGATCGTCTTGAACGGACACGACGTGACGGTCGTAGGCGTCGCGGCAGCAGGGTTCGACGGGATCGACATGGCGAAGGCCGCGTTCTTCGCACCCACATCAATGGCCAGTGTGCTGCGTCCAGAGCAAGATCTTCAAGACAACGCGCATATCAGTTGGCTGACGTTGATCGGACGGCGGCGAGATGATGTCGCGCTCTCGCAGGCTCGTGCGGATCTCTCATTGGTGGCGAGTCGCATCGACCAAGAGCAACCGGGTCGCACGACGTCACTCATCGTGGAACCCGCTGCCGCCCTGTCGTTACCACCGGCGCGAAGGACAGTTCTCAGAGGGGCGAGCATTGTCCTCGTCGCGTTTGGACTCGTCCTGCTGATTGCGGCGGCCAACGTTGCCAACATGTTGCTCGCGCGCGCGGCGGCTCGGACAAAAGAGATCGCGATTCGGGTAGCGGTCGGTGCGACGCGGGCCCGCCTCATTCAGCAATTGTTCACCGAGAGCGCCATCATCGCCATCGCCGGTGCGGCTGGAGGCTCGCTGCTGTTCTGGGGGTTCTTCGAAGCGTTGCTGCCGGCGCTTCTCGCCTCGCTTCCAGATGGCCAGCTCGTAAGAGTCGACGCGACACCGGATCGGACGGTCTTGTGGTTCGCGCTCGGCCTCACCGTCGCGACGGCGCTTGCCTTTGGGTTGATGCCGGCACTCCAGGGATCAAAAAGCGATGTCCACGCGATGATGAAGCAAGCTGGTATGGCCGCGAAAGGTGGACGCGGTTTGTTGCGAGGCACGCTGATCGGCGCACAGATTGCCCTTTGCACGATGCTGCTGATCCCGGCAGGCCTGTTGTCGCGTGCGCTATATGCCGCGCACACGTTCGATCCCGGGTTCGACCATCGCAACGTGGCTGTTGTCTCGATCGCATTACGTGGTCCACGTTATGAGAACGGAAACGGTGCCATCTTTCACGAGCAATGGGTCGATCGCGTGTCGGCACTGCCCGGTGTCGAGCGGATCGCGATGGCGGGCCGCATTCCCTTACATCCCGGGCGCAGCCAGGCCACAGTTCGTATCGCTGGCGACCCTGAAGAGCACGTCGTCGACGTGAATACCGTGTCGCCAGATTTCTTCTCGGTGCTTGGCATCCCCATCCTCCGCGGTCGCGTGTTCACGTCTGGTGAGCAAGATGCCGCGCTCGTGACCGAATCTACCGCGCGCCGCTACTGGCCCGGAGCCGATGCGATCGGTCAGATCATCACGTCGGGAAAGCAGCGTCGCCATGTCGTAGGGATTGTGCGGGACGCGCGGGTTTCGCAAGCTCCCGATGCGGCCTCGAGCTATTTGTACTTGCCGGCGTCGCGCGACTCGCAGCGAGAAATCTCAGTCCTTGCACGGACGCGCGGCGACGTCCAGGGATTTGCCACGGCCGTGCGGGCTGAAACTGCTCGCATGGACGGCAGTCTCGTTGTGCGCGTGCAGCCCTTGTCCGACAATCTCGCCGTCCTGCAAACGCTGTCGCAGATTGCCGCGGGCGTCGCTGCTCTGTTGAGCCTCCTCGCACTCGGTCTCGCGGCCATTGGCGTCTACGGTGTGGTCGCATATGTCGTCACTCGGCGGCGGCGCGAGGTGGGCATTCGCATGGCCCTCGGTGCTACCGTCAGCGACATGCGCCGGCTCATCCTGGCGCAGACGCTGCGACCCGTCGCAGCAGGACTGGCAATTGGAATCGCGATTGCCGCCGCGGCGGCCCGTCTGCTTCAATCCGTGTTGTTCGGCGTCAGCCCTTTCGATCCCATCGCTTATCTCGGCACACCCCTGATGATGACCGCTGTTGCGACATTCGCCACTTGGCTACCGACACGTCGAGCGTTGCGGTCCGATCCGGTCACGACGCTACGGTCTGAATAGTCACTGTCGAGATCCGGATGCACTTCCTTTGATGTGTTCGTTTGGCCGCGGTTGAGGTTTCTGCTCGGAAGGATTCTGGGTCTGCACGTGTCGTCTGGTACCGCTGTTGCTATCGATGACGACGGAGGTCTACATGCCTAAAAAAGCAACAGTAGAGCGCGCTCGGCGCGATAAACGCGCCGGCAAAGCGCCAACGACACAGGCGGGCGAGTTTGTCCGCGAAGAGATGCATCACATTCGTGAAGGTAAGCACGGCGCGAGGTCAACCAAGCAGGCGATTGCGATTGGCCTTTCGAAAGCGCGTCGTTCCGGCGTCAAGCTGCGACCACCGAAGAATGCAAAGGCGAGCACCAGGCGGAGTGCTGCGAACGCCGCTCGTGCAGGACGGCATCCTCGGAGGCGTGCCTCAACTCGCCGAGCGCGTGCGACGCGCACGGCGTTGAAACGCGAAGGTCGCGCTGCCGCCTCTCGTCAAGCGTTGGCGCGTCAGGCACGGACGGCTGCGCGTCGTCGATCGCGCGCGGCACGGCGGGCGTCAGCGAAACGCGCGGTTCGTACCAAAGGAGCGCAGGGGCGACGTGCTGCGGCGCGGAAGGCCGCCAGGACCCGTCAGCGCCGCCGCCGAGCCGCTGCCTGACGCACACAGCGACCGGCTCGCCTGCATAGACGCGCCGTGAGAGGGATGCGAATGAATCACTTCTGCGCAGCGCGCCGAAGTGTCTGGTAGATTGGCCCCGTGTCTCCTCGGAGACCGATCCTCGCGCCGTCTCTGAACGCGACGCCGTCTTCCTTCCCCTCTTCATTCTTGAACCGCACGACGACCCAGTGGTTCGCGATGTCATTGGGTAGCGGCTCCCACCTCACGGACAGCATCTGGTTGTGCGGAATTCGCACTGTCTTCTTGCCGTCAGTAAACAGCAGTTCGTCGGTGCTGATGGTCAAGTCGCCGGAGTTTTCGTATGCGCGCATGCCGAAACCCTTGTCAACGCGGCGATACCATGTCGGTTTGAATATGGCCGGAAGCGCGAGCTCGATCGCATCAAAAGTGCCGTTTGGAACCACCATCCCGGTCGAATCGCTGACGGCCGCGGCTGTCGATAGGCGGTCAGCTGTAATATCGAGCACCGGTTCGTAAAAGAGCTCGCGATCGGTGAGCCTGAGCCTCGCGTCGGAAAAAACGCGTACGCGCGAGGGAGACTTCTGTGCGGTGCTCTCGACCGGGCACTCGAAGCGATAGCGCTGTTTCGGCTCGAGCACTTTCAGCCATTCGCACCGCCGCGATCCGTCCGCGTTGTTCACCTCGATGAGTGCCCAGAAGCGATCCTTGGACGCGGTACTGGTAATCGTGTGAACGAGCACGTACGTGTTGTCACGTTTTGCCAGCTGCACTTTTTCGAGTTCGTAGGATCTCGACTTGGGCGGCGTCTCCTGAGCGGACGCACTCTGAATTGCGAACAGGCTAACGGCCACGAACACGATCGCGCGGGCGAATCCTTGGAACATAGCGCATATCCTCACCGGCATAGGGGGGTTCGGCCGAAATATTACCAACCCACCCCATGGAAAGTTAATTTTAGGGGACGACAGTGGACGAGATACTTCGCTTCCCGTCAGCGGTGAAACGCGACCCGGCGATTGCCGCATGGTTTGGCGGGCAACGCGATGATCTGAGGCCGTTCGCAGAAACGTGGTTCCGGCGTATGCGGCACCGCGGCAGCGACGTGCGCGAACTGATGCACGATGGGTGTCCGACCGCCTGCGTCGGCGACGCTGCGTTCGGCTACGTGAACGCATTCAAGGATCACGTTAACGTCGGCTTCTTTTTTGGAGCGTTACTGACGGACCCGGCGCGCCTGCTGGAGGGAACGGGCAAGCGCGGGCGGCACGTGAAGCTGCGGCCGGGTCGTGAAGTGGACCGCGCGGCCCTGGCTCAACTCGTCGACGCGGCGTACGCCGACATCAAGGCGCGACTCCGGAAGTGAGCGGCCTGTCCGGTCAGAACATCGGCTTCAGGACCATCCGGCCGTACGCGATGAACGCCATGAGGGCGCCCAGCATGCCGCTCATAATGACGGGCGTGATCTCGCGGTACTTGACGTGCACCCGGATGAAGACGAGGCTCTCAATCGCGAGGATCGTGGCGGCCACCACCGTCAGCGCCGGCCGCCAGTGGATGGCGCCGGGAACGATCAGTCCGACCGTGCACACGAGTTCGACGATGCCGAGGGCCGTCCACGCTTCGCGCGGCAGCGCACCGAAAGACGGGACATCCTGACTCACCTTGTCGAACATGAACACCTTCATGACGCCCGACGCTCCGTAGAGGAGCGCGGCGACGACCTGCAGGACCCACAACAGCGTGTTCATGGTGTGCCTCCGCCCGCGTTTCCGGGTCGCGGGATGCTAGCATGCTGGGACGTCAGTTTCTCAAGAGCCAGCTGACCGCGCGCGAATCCGCGCATGGCGAACGTGTCACACTCGACACACTGCGGCATCTAAATGGGGAGAAGAGTTGATCGCCGGAGCGTGAATTCCGTACCGAACGCGACAAAGAGCGAATACTGATGCATATTCCTGCCAACGTTGCGTCGTGCACCGCGCTTGCGACGCTGCTCGTGATGGCGTTCGGTATGTCCATGGTCTCCGCGGGCGGACAGGATTTCATCTTCTCCGAAGCGCAGGCCTACGAGCGATTCATGGGCCGTTGGAGCCGCAGTCTGGCTCCGCTCTTTGTCCGCTTTGCCGGCGTGCGGGATGGCGACACCGTGCTCGACGTTGGATCGGGCACTGGCGCCCTCACGGCAGCCGTCGCGAAGATCGCGCCGTCGAGCCACATCGTCGGTATTGATCCGGCGGCCGCGTACGTAGCGCTCGCGCAGTCGCAGCACGGCAGCACACTGGTCCGCTTCGAGGTCGGCGACGCGCAACAGATGCGCTTCGAGAACGCGATGTTCGATCGGACGCTGTCGCTGCTCGTCGTCAACTTCATCCCGGACGTGCGCAGGGCGCTTGGCGAAATGAGACGCGTGACTAAACCCAAGGGGACAGTCGCCGCGGCGGTGTGGGATTACGGCGACGGCATGGAAATGCTGCGCGCGTTCTGGGACGAGGCAGTGGCGCTCACGCCGACGAATGCCGCAAAAGACGAGCGCAACATGCCGCTCTGCCGGCGCGGCGATCTCGAGACACTCTGGCGCGAGCAAGGCCTGCAGGCGGTCGTCGAGGAAGAACTAACCATCGAGACCCGGTTTGCGTCGTTCGACGACTTCTGGACCCCCTTCCTCCAGAAGCAGGGACCTGCCGGAGCCTACGCGGCGTCGCTCTCAGCCGAGAGTCTCGAAGCGCTGCGGGCGCGCCTCCGTCGGCGGTTGCTCGGCACTGGTCCGGACAAAGCTATCGTCCTGCACGCGCGCGCCTGGGTCGTGCGCGGCACGATTCCGTAATTGCTCCATCGGATACTGACGCCCGCGATCAGTCCGCGCGCAAAGCGATCACCGGGTCAATGCGCGT
>Ga0114129_10013928_pt1 | contig 11456 bp, 16 predicted proteins | sample RhiMetdeltSRZDD1_FD_80071 | JGI IMG/M metagenome (GOLD analysis project Ga0114129, IMG submission 80071) | Populus rhizosphere microbial communities from Tennessee, USA - Rhizosphere MetaG P. deltoides SRZDD1 (version 2) (version 2) | ecosystem: Host-associated > Plants > Roots > Rhizosphere >... | reverse complement strand
CCGGCCGCGATCTCCAAGGGGGTCGAGGAGGCCCGGAGGAAGATGTTCGAGGTCCCGATGATGGGCACGACGATCCCGCACGAGATCGTCGGACAGGCCGGCGCCGGCCGCGTGCTGCTGAAGCCGGCGGCTCCGGGGACCGGTGTGATCGCCGGCGGTCCGGTGCGAGCGTTGGTGGAGGCCGCCGGGATCAAGGACATCCTGTCGAAGTCGATGGGGTCCTCGAACCAGATCAACATCGTGAAGGCGGCCGTCGCCGGCCTACGGTCGCTCCGCAGGCCGCACGAGGTCGCCCGCCTGCGCGAGCGAGAGGTCCACGAGGTCGCGCCCAAACCGATGCTGGAGGCGGTCGCCGCTGCGGAGGCGCGCGCCCAGGCGGCCCGGGCCGAGGCCCTGACGGAGGTCTACGGTGACCAGGCTTAAGGTGACCCAGGTCCGCAGCGTGATCGACCGTCCGGAGGATCAGAAGGACACGGTCCGCCGGCTCGGCCTGCGGCGGATCCGCCACACCGTGATCAAGGAGGACCGCCCGGACATCCGCGGGATGATCGACAAGGTCCGTCACCTCGTTCGCGTCGAGGAAGTGGATCAGACATGAAGCTGCATCATCTGAGGCCCGCCGAGGGCGCCAAGAAGGAGCGAACCCGCGTCGGTCGCGGGCGTGCGGGTGCCCGTGGCAAGACCGCCGGGCGCGGCACCAAGGGCACGGGCGCCCGCGGCAAGATCCGCCTGGGGTTCGAGGGCGGTCAGATGCCGCTGGTCCGACGGATCCCCAAGCGGAAGGGATTCACCAACCCCACGCGCACCGAGTTCGCGCCGGTCAACGTGGAGATCCTCGCGAAGTACTTCGACGGGGAGGTGACTCCCGACGCCCTCTACGGGCACGGCCTGGCTCGCAAGGGGTCCAAGGTCAAGGTGCTCGCCCGCGGGGACCTGGACAAGGCGCTCGTCGTGAAGGCGCACGCGTTCTCCAAGGCGGCCAGGGAGAAGATCGAGGCGGCCGGAGGGACCGCCGAGATCCTGGCCTGAGCTACCCTTAGGACACCGTGCTCAAGGCGTTCCTGAACGCGTTCCGCGTCCCCGACCTCCGGGCCAAGATCCTCTTCACGCTGGTCATCATCGCGGTGTTCCGCCTGGGGTCGTTCCTACCGGTCCCGGTCGTGGACGTCGGGATCCTGAAGCGGGCGATCGACGAGCAGAGCCGCGGCGGCTTCCTGGACATCATCAACCTGTTCTCCGGCGGCGGACTCTCGCACCTGTCGATCTTCTCGCTGGGGATCATGCCGTACATCACGAGCTCGATCATCATGCAGTTGATGACGGTCGTCATCCCCAAGCTCCAGCAGTGGCAGGAGCAGGGCGAGGCCGGCACCAAGAAGATCAATCAGTGGACCCGTCACGTGACGGTCGTGCTGGCGCTGCTGCAGTCGACCGGGCTGGTGTTCCTGTTCCACAACCCGCAGGCCTCGGGCATCCCGGACGTCTTCCGAGCCGGGACGTTCACCGGCGCGAACGTGGCCTTCATCGTGTTGATCATGACCGCGGGCACCGCGTTCATCATGTGGCTCGGCGAGCTGATCACGCAGCGCGGCGTGGGCAACGGGATGTCGATCCTGATCTTCACCAGCGTGATCTCCCGGCTTCCGTTCGAAGGTCGGGTGATCCTCGATCAGGGCGGGACCGGGAAGTTCATCGCGATCCTGCTGATCGGCGTGGCGATCGTCGTGGCCGTGATCTACGTCGACCAGGGTCAGCGGCGGGTGCCGATCCAGTACGCGAAGCGGGTGGTCGGCAGGAAGATGACCTCTGGCGGGAGCACGTACCTCCCGATGAAGGTCAACCAGGCCGGGGTGATCCCGATCATCTTCGCCACCTCGGTGTTGTACTTCCCGGCGCTCTTGGCCAGCGTCTACCACGCGGAATGGTTCACGAGCTTCGTGACGAACCACCTGCGGAACCAGCGGAGCATCGTGTACATGTTCGCGCTGGCGATGCTGATCATCTTCTTCTCGTACTTCTACACGCAGATCAGCTTCGACCCGGCGAGGACCGCGGACAACCTCCGGAAGAACGGCGGGTTCATCCCGGGCATCCGGCCGGGACCGCCCACGTCCGACTACCTGAACCGGATCATGATCCGGATCGGCCTGCCCGGTGCGATCTTCCTCGCGGTGATCGCGTTGATCCCCACGATGGTGCTGGCGTTCTGGAACCTGTCGCAGTTCCCCTTCGGTGGGACCTCGATCCTGATCGCCGTCGGCGTCGCGCTGGAGACGATGAAACAGATCGAGTCCCAGCTGCTGATGCGGCACTACGAGGGCTTCCTCGGATAGGGGTGGCCGACCGTGCGGCTCGTGTTGCTCGGACCGCCGGGCGCGGGGAAGGGAACGCAGGGGATCCTCCTCGCCGAGCGCTACGGGATCCCGCAGATCTCGACCGGCGACATCCTGCGTGACCACGTCCAGCGGGGCTCGAAGCTCGGGGTGAAGGCGCGGTCGTTCATGGACCGCGGCGAGTACGTCCCCGACGACGTCGTGATCGAGATGGTCCTCGACCGGTTGGAGGATCCGGACACCGACAAGGGGTTCATCCTGGACGGGTTCCCCAGGACCGTAGCGCAGGCCGAGGCGCTCGAACGGGCGCTGGCTCGGATCGAACGGCCCCTGACCGCGGTCCTCAAGTACTCGATCGGCGGCGATCTGGCGATCCGGCGGCTGGTCGGGCGGTACACCTGTCCCAACTGCGGGCGGACCTACCATGCCGAGTTCAAACCGCCTGCGAAGGACGAGGCCTGCGACGTCTGCGGCCACCAGCTGGAGCGCCGGGCGGACGACGACGAGCTCACGGCTCGCCGGCGGCTCGCGGTCTACCGCGAACAAGCGTCGCCCCTCGAGCGGTTCTACGCGGAGCGGGATCTGCTCCACCAGGTCGACGCCGAGGCGTCGCCGGACGAGGTGATCGAGCGGTCGGCGAAGGTGCTGGAGGAGCTGGAGTGATCATCCGGAAGTCGCCCGAGGAGCTGGCGAAGATGCGCACGGCCGGCCGGATCGTGGCCGGTACGATCGACGCCGTCCTGGCGTCGGTCGAGCCGGGCCGATCCACCCTCGACCTCGACCGGGTGGCCGAGCGCTACATCCGTGAGCACGGCGCCGTCCCGTCGTTCAAGGGCTACCGCGGCACGTACCCGGCGTCGATCTGCGCGTCGATCGACGACGAGATCGTGCACGGGATCCCGTCGGGGACCCGCAAGCTGAAGGAGGGGATGGTCCTCTCGCTCGACTTCGGCGCGATCTGGGAGGGGTTCAACGGCGACGCCGCGGTCACGGTCTTCGTCGGCGGACAGCCGCCGTCCGAAGAGGCCGCGACGCTCGCGAAAGAGACAGAACATGCGCTCTACGCGGCGATCGACGCGGTCCGCGTCGGGGGACGACTCTCCGACATCGGCCACACGATCGAGTCGGTGGCGGATTCCGCCGGACTCGGCGTGATCCGCGAGTACGGCGGGCACGGGATCGGACGAAGGATGCACGAGGAGCCGTTCATCCAGAACTGGGGCCCACCCGGTCGTGGCCCGGAGCTCCGCCCCGGCCTCACGCTCGCGGTGGAGCCGATGTTCACCCTGGGTGGCGAGGCGAACCGCGTTCTCGCCGACGGCTGGACCGTCGTGACCCAGGACGGGTCACTCGCGGCGCATTTCGAACACACGATCGCCGTCACCGAGGACGGCGTCGAGATCCTTACAGCCCGCGACCGCTGAGCTCCGATCGCTCGTCGGGTCCCTCGGAGACGGTGACGCCCTCTTCGGCGACCGTGACGTCACCGATCGGGCGATCGTCGAGGCCGCCGTCGAGCTTGGCGGCCGCCTCGAGCATCCGATCGCGCAGCGATCGGATGTCGGCCATGACCGCACCCCGGCGGGACTCGAGATCCGAGATCATCTCCGTCGCGCGCGTCCGGGCCTCGCTCAGGGCGGTGTCGGCCTTGGATCTGATCTCTTCGGCCTTGGCCTGCGCATCGAGACGGATCCGGTCCGCCTCGGCCCGGGCGTCCTCGAGCATGCCGTCGACCTTCGTCTTGGACTCGCGGTTCCGCTCCTCAGCTTCGCGCGTGTCCGACTCGACCTTGGCCTTCGCCGTCTCCACGATCCGCCTGGCCTCGGCCTCGGCGTCGGTGCGGATCCGCTCGACGTCCTGATCGAAGGCGCGGACCACGTCGGCCACGTGAACCGAGAACGTCTCGTACCGGTCCTGGGCCGAAGCGGGGTCCTTCCGGCCCGACGCGCCGAACTTCCGCGCGTCCTCGAGCTCCGCCTGGAGGCCGACCACCTGTCCCTCGAGGTCGCGCAGGCGGGTGAGGACGGTCCGCAGGAACGAGTTCACCGCGGGGGGGTCGAACCCCCGCAGGACCTTCTCGAACTGCGGCAGCTGAACCGGGGGCACCAATCCCTCGTCCGTTGCGTTCTCGGGCTCGGTCGTGCTCATCGGGTTCCCTCCCTCGGCGTAACGGGCGATCACCGTAGCGCTTCTGGATCCCAACCGCATTCCCCATCTGCAGTAGGAGATCTCGTCGTCCCGGGCGATGGTCGCGACCAGCGGGTCCTGACGGATCTCGCCTCACGCCCGTATACTCTGTTCTCGCCCCTGTTGGAGGCCGTGTTCGCATGTCCGGCAGCAGGGGGAGAACCCCGTTCGAAGGATCCAGTGGGAGCGTGCCGAAAGACGACGTCATCGAGGCCGAGGGAACGGTCGTGGAGCCGTTGCCGAACGCGATGTTCCGCGTGGAGCTCGATGCGCCGTACAGCGGGCACAAGGTCCTCGCCCACATCTCGGGGAAGATGCGGATGCACTACATCCGGATCCTGCCCGGCGACCGGGTGAAGGTGGAGCTGTCGCCGTACGACCTCACCAGGGGTCGCGTGGTGTACCGGTTCAAGTAGGGGAGACGAGCGGATGAAGGTGAGACCATCGGTGAAGAAGATGTGCGACCGTTGCCGGGTGATCCGGCGCCGTGGCGTCGTGATGGTGATCTGCTCGAACCCCCGGCACAAGCAGCGGCAGGGCTAGGAGGCTGGAGGCATGGCACGGATCGCAGGCGTCGACCTTCCTCGTGACAAGCGTCTGGACATCGCGCTCCGCTACATCTACGGCGTCGGTCCGACGACCGCGTACGCGATCGTCGCCGGCTCCGGGGTCGAGGGCGGGACCCGCGTCCGGGACCTGTCCGAGGAGGAGGTCAGCAAGGTCCGTGCCTTCATCGACCAGAACGTGAAGGTCGAAGGGGACCTCCGCCGCGAGGTGGCGCAGGACATCAAGCGGAAGATCGAGATCGGCAGCTACCAGGGCGTCCGGCACCGCCGGTCGCTCCCGGTGCGTGGACAACGCACCCACACGAACGCGCGGACCCGCAAGGGGCCGAAGAAGACGATCGCCGGCAAGAAGAAGGCGCAGGCCAAGAAGTAGTCCGGCCGCGAGAACGTAGAGGAGAGGGATGGCCAAGCCCAAGGCGAAGAAGGCGCGACGGCGGGAGAAGAAGAACGTCCAACACGGACAGGCCCACATCAAGTCGACGTTCAACAACACGATCGTCACGATCACCGACCTGCAGGGCAACACGCTGTCCTGGGCGAGCGCCGGCAACGTCGGGTTCAAGGGCTCCCGCAAGTCGACCCCGTTCGCCGCGCAGCTTGCGGCCGAGAAGGCCGCCCGCCAGGCGCAGGAGCACGGGCTGCAGAAGGTGGACGTCTTCGTGAAGGGACCCGGATCGGGCCGCGAGACGGCGATCCGTTCGCTCGCCGCGACCGGCCTCGAGATCTCGGGCATCCAGGACGTGACGCCCGTTCCCCACAACGGGGTCCGGCCGCGCAAACGCCGTCGCGTCTAGGCGGACGGCGACCCGGCGCCGGATGGGCGACCGGGAGGCACCACGACGCGGGGTAGGAATGGATGATCCCCCGCTGGAGGAGGAAGCACCGTGTTCATCGTCGCGAGACCCCAGATCTCCGAGGAGGAGGTCAACCCCACCCGTTCGAAGTTCACGATCGAGCCGCTCGAGCCCGGCTTCGGGTACACGGTCGGCAACTCGCTCCGTAGGACGCTGCTGTCGTCGATCCCAGGGGCCGCGATCTCGTCGGTCCGCATCGACGGTGTCCTGCACGAGTTCTCGACGATCCCGAAAGTGAACGAGGACGTCACCGACATCATCCTGAACCTGAAGGAGCTCGTGATCCGCTCCGACCTCGAGGAGCCGTCCACGATCTACCTCAAGGCGAAGGGACCTGCCGAGGTGACCGCTGGCGACATCGCGCCGCCGGCCGGCATCGAGATCCTCAATCCGGAGCTGCACATCGCCACGCTCGGGAAGGCCGCATCGCTCGAGATGGAGCTCACCGTGGAGCGCGGTGTCGGATACCGGATGGCCGACAAGAACAAGAAGCCCCGTGATCCGATCGGTGTGATCCCGGTCGACTCGATCTTCTCGCCGGTCCGGAAGGTCTCGTACTCGGTCGAGGACACCCGCGTGGAACAGATGACCGACCGCGACCGGTTGATCCTCGACGTCGAGACCGACGGATCGGTCTCGCCGCGGGAGGCGCTGGCCTCGGCCGGCGGCACGCTGCTCGAGCTCGTTCAGCTCTTCTCCGAGCTGGCGGAGGCCGCCAGCGTCTCCGTCGGTCCGGCCGAGGACGAGGACCAGCCGAGCGACTACGCGATCACGGTCGAGGACCTGAACCTCTCGGTGCGCTCGTACAACTGCTTGAAGCGCGAGGGCATCAACACGGTCGGCGACCTGGTCCAGAAGTCGGAGTCCGAGCTGATGGACATCCGCAACTTCGGGCAGAAGTCGATCGACGAGGTGAAGGCCAAGCTCGAGGAGCTCGGCCTCGGCCTGCGGGAGGAGTGATCGTGCCGAAGCCGAAGAAGGGGCCGCGCCTGGGGTCGAACCCGGCGCACGCGAAGCTCCTGCTCTCCACGATGGCCGCTCAGCTGTTCGTCCACGAGTCGATCGAGACGACGGAGGCCAAGGCGAAGCAGCTCCGCCCGTTCGCGGAGCGGCTGATCACGTTCGCGAAGCGCGGGGACCTGGCGGCTCGCCGCCAGGTCCTGCGCAACCTCACCGACCGCGACGTGGTGGCCAAGCTCTTCCACGACATCGGTCCTCGCTTCGAGGAGCGACAGGGCGGCTACACGCGGATCCTGAAGATCGGGCCTCGGAAGGGAGACGGCGCACCGATGGCCCGGATCGAGCTCGTGGAGCGCGAGGCGCTCTAGGGAACGAACCCGTGGCCGAGCGGGTGATCCGGCTCGGCCTCGCGTACGACGGGACCGGGTTCCGCGGATGGGCTCGGCAGACGGATCCGAGGATCCGAACCGTCGAAGGGGTCCTCGCCGAGCGCCTCGAGGCGATCCTGCGGGAGCCGGTGAAGCTCTCGGTCGCCGGCCGGACCGATGCGGGGGTCCACGCCCGGGGGCAGCTCGCCTCCCTCCGGACGAGCTCTTCGATCGCACCGGAGCGAGTGCAACGCGCCCTGAACGCGGCCCTGGCGCCGGAGGTCGTGGTCCTCGATGCGGCGGAAGCACCGGAGGGGTTCGACGCGCGGTTCAGCGCCTCGGCCCGCGAGTACGCCTACCGGATCGACGAACGGAGCGTTCCCGACCCCTTCACCGGCCGGTTCGTGTGGCACCGGCCGGGGCGACTCCCGCTGGGGCCGATGCGCGAGGCCGCGGGGTCCCTCGTCGGAGTTCACGACTTCACGAGCTTCTGCCGCGATCCGGGCCCGGGGCGCTCGACGATCCGTGATCTCCGACGCCTGTCGATCGTCCGACGAGGAGACCTGATCGAGGTCCGCGCGGAAGCGAACGCGTTCCTCCATCAGATGGTGCGGTCGCTGGTCGGCACACTGGTCGCCGTGGGGGAGGGGCGGATCGACCCGAGCGCGATGCCCAGGATCCTCTCGGCGGGGGACCGGGGGGCCGCGGGTCGGCCGGCGCCGCCCCACGGCCTCACGCTCGAGCGGGTCCGTTTCGGGCGCCGTGCGTGGGAAGAGCGACGCTTTTGACGGCACCGCGTTTCCGCAGGTAGCATGGGGCGTCGGCCCCGCCGGGCCGACATCTTCACGATGAAGACCTACTCACCCAAGCCTGAGCACATCGAGCGCCGCTGGTACGTGATCGACGCCAGCGAGCAGGTGCTCGGCCGGGTCGCCTCCGAGGCGGCCGTGATCCTGAGGGGCAAGCACAAGCCGATCTACGCGCCCCACATGGACGTGGGCGACCACCTGATCATCGTGAACGCGGCCAAGGTCGTTCTGACCGGCGGCAAGGAGACCAAGAAGGTCGCGTACCGCCACTCCGGGCACCCGGGAGGGATCACCGGCACCGTCTACGAGCGGCTCCTCGCGACGAGGCCCGCGTTCGTCGTCGAGAAGGCCGTCCGAGGGATGCTCCCGAAGAACCGACTCGGGCGCGCGATGCTCAAGAAACTCCACGTGGAAGCCGGCGCCGAGCACCGCCATCAGGCGCAGAAGCCGGTTGACTGGACGATCGGGACCCGTCCTGCATGGGAGGGTCTGCCGGCGCCGGTGGTCGAGGTGGCCGACGGGGAGCCGAAGCCACCGAGGCGCAAGCCGGTCGCCGAAGCGTCGGAGAGCGCCGCTCCGGAGAAGACGGCTCGGAAGACCACCACTCGGAAGACGGCGGCTCGGAAGACGACCGCTCGCAGCACCTCGACCACCACCACGAAGAAGACGACGGCCAAGGCCACCGCCAGGAAGCCCACGGCACGCAAGCCCGCCGCCACCAAGAAGGCGACCGCGAGGACCACGGCGCGGAAGCCGACGACGCGAAAGAAGAAGGAGTCGTAGATGGCCGTGATGCCGAAGCTCCGGACCGGACGACGCAAGGAGGCGATCGCCAGGGTCCGGATCGTGCCGGGGAGCGGAGAGTTCCGGATCAACGATCGCGCGCTCGATGACTACTTCCCGACCCGCGTCCACCGGATGGTCGCGCAGTCACCGCTCCGCTCGCTCGGCAAGGAGAAGGACTACGACGTGGTCGCGACGATCTCGGGCGGAGGCGTGAACGGTCAGGCGGGCGCCCTCCGGCTCGGCATCGCCCGAGCCTTGATCGAGCTCGATCCCGCGCTCCGTCAGCAGCTGAAGGCCGACGGGTTCCTCACGCGCGATCCCCGTGAGAAGGAGCGGCGCAAGTACGGACTGAAGAAGGCGCGCAAGGCGCCGCAGTACTCGAAGCGTTAGCGGCGCTCCGCTGCCTCCTGGTCACGCGGTACGAGCGTTCGCGGACCGTTCACGGACGTTCCACATGCCCTCCGGAGCCGTTCATCTCGCCCGCGACGCTCGCGACTATCCTGACCGGATGGGCGAGGTCCCGAGCGTCCTCTTCGTATGCGTCCACAACGCCGGTCGGAGCCAGATGGCCGCGGGCTCCCTCCGGAAGCACGCGGCCGGTCTCGTCGAGGTGCGATCGGCCGGCTCGGAGCCGGCCGATCGCCTGGATCCGGCGGTGGTCGAGGCGATGACGGAGGTCGGCGTCGACCTGTCGGCCGAGCGCCCGAAGCTCCTCGAGGCCACCGAGGTCCGAGCGTCCGACGTCGTGATCACGATGGGCTGTGGGGACGCCTGCCCCGTTTTCCCCGGCGTCCGCTACGAGGACTGGGACCTGCCGGACCCCTCCGGGAGACCGGTGGAGGAGGTCCGGTCGATCCGCGACGAGATCGAGCGACGTGTGTGGGCGCTGCTCGCGGAGCTGGTCCCTCAGGCCGAGAGCGCCTCACCGAGCGCGCGCAGCGGCTCCGGCCGGATCTTGTAGTAGACCCACTTCCCTCGTCGCTCCCGATCCACCAGTCCGGCATCGTGCAGGACGTTCAGGTGGTGGCTCACGGTGGGTTGCGAAAGGCCGACGGGGCCGGTGAGGTCGCAACCGCACGCTTCCGAACCGGGACACGAGGCGATCAGGCTCAGGAGGCGGAGCCGGGCCGGATCGGCGAGCACCTGGAGGGCCGCCGCGATCGTCTCGGCGTCCTCGGCGCCCAGCGGGGCGTCGAGGAAGGGGGGGCAGCAGGCGTCGACCATCGCGAGCGTCTTCACGCGGTCATATTGACAGTCATCGATACGACCGTCAACATATCGACCGCCATCGATACGTTGGGCGAACGCCGGGACCGGAGCCCGGGTGGCCCGAGGGGAGGTGACCCGTGAAGCTCACCGACGATCCGTGTTGCCCGCCGGACTGTTGCCCGCCGGGTTGCTGTTGACGCGCCGGGGCGGGACGCGGGGCCTTCGGCCTCGCGTCCCGCCCCTCCAAGTACCATCGGCGCCCCATGGCGCGGCTGTTCGGCACGGACGGGGTCCGCGGGGTCGCCGGAACCGAGCTCACGGCGGACCTCGCCCGAGACCTCGGCCGCGCCTCCGTCGGGGTGCTTGCGGCGGAAACGCGACACCGCCCGGTGCTGCTCCTCGGTAGGGACACCCGCGCGTCGGGGGTCTGGCTCGAGGAGGCGTTGGTCGAGGGGATCCACGAGGCGGGCGGCGACGTGCTGATGGTGGGCGTCGAGCCGACCCCGGCGATCGCGTTCCTCACGATCGATGCGGGCGCCGACGCGGGCGTGGTGATCTCCGCCTCCCACAATCCGCCGGAGTACAACGGGATCAAGTTCTTCGGCGCGAACGGGATGAAGGTGCCCGATGCCGTCGAGGACCGGATCGAGGCCGCGCTCGACGAGCCGGCGCCGGCCGACGCGGCGGACGGGGCCATCGAGACCCTCCGCGGCGGGCGGGAACGCTATCTCGAGCATCTGGAGAAGGCGGCCAGCGCGCGGCTGGACGGCCTGCGCATCGTCGTCGACTGCGCAAACGGGGCGGCGTCCGAGGTGGCGCCGATCCTGTACGAGCGCCTCGGGGCCACCGTGCACGCGATCCACGCGTCGCCCGACGGATCGAACATCAACGTGGGCTGCGGGGCGCTCCACCCGGAGGTCGTCGGCGCCGCGGTCGTCGACCGCGGCGCGGACGCCGGCGTCTCCCATGACGGGGACGCCGACCGCGCGCTCTTCACCGATCATCTGGGCCGGGTCGTCGACGGCGATCAGATCCTCGCCGCCTGCGCGATCGCGATGAAGGAGGAGGGCGCGCTCCGGGGCGACTCCGTCGTGACGACCGTGATGGCCAACCTGGGGTTCCACCGCGCGATGATGGACGCCGGCATCGCTGTCTCAGCCACGAAGGTCGGAGACCGGTACGTCCTCGAGGAGATGCTCGTTGAGGGTGCCGTGCTCGGAGGCGAGCAGTCCGGGCACCTGATCTTCCGGGACCACGCCACGACCGGCGACGGCCTCCTCACGGCCGTGCGGTTCCTCTCGATCGCGGCGGACTCCGAGCGGACGGTGGCCGACCTGGCGTCGGTGATGCGGCGGTACCCGCAGGTGCTCGAGAACGTTCGGGT
>Ga0114129_10013927_pt1 | contig 11456 bp, 9 predicted proteins | sample RhiMetdeltSRZDD1_FD_80071 | JGI IMG/M metagenome (GOLD analysis project Ga0114129, IMG submission 80071) | Populus rhizosphere microbial communities from Tennessee, USA - Rhizosphere MetaG P. deltoides SRZDD1 (version 2) (version 2) | ecosystem: Host-associated > Plants > Roots > Rhizosphere >... | reverse complement strand
GGCGTAGACCGTCGGCTGGATCTCGGCCTCGGCGAGTGCCCGCAGGACGCCGATGTGCGCGATGCCTCGCAATCCTCCGCTCCCCAGCGCGAGCGCGATGCGCGTCTTCGACATCTTTCCGAGGTTCCTTCTCGCAAGAGTTCCGCTTCGAGCGTGCGCCCGTCGATTCCTCGACGGGAACGCGCCCTTCGGTGATCAGTGGCCCCCGGTACAGAGGCCGAAGAGTGGCATCGGGTGCAGGTCGGCGATGGTGTAGTGCTCGTCCGCCTTGAGCGTGCGAGGATGCCAACCGGAGACCTCCAGGATGTGGTGCAGCATCTCGTGCCGGAGATAGGTCGTGTCGCCTCGCACCAGCACGATCCGGCGACCCACGGTAAAGGCGTAGGTCGGTCCCTTGGGGCCCTGGAGCGGCGCCTCCATCACACTCCACCGGATCGCGTCGTAGTCGCCCCGGCGACCGGCGCACTGCTCCACTTCGTGATAGATCCGGCGCCACGATGCCGGCGCCTCGAGCGGCTGCACCGAGGCCAGGAGAAAGGCGGGTGCATCACCCGCGGGGAGTGGCTGTGCTGCTGCCGGGCGGTGCGTGCGGGTAGTGGACTCAATGACGCTTGACACGACCCTGGGCTGACGAACCGCGGAATCGCTCACGGGCTCGTGGAGCTCGCCGGCGGTCGCCGCCTGCACCTCGTGAATCAGCCAGCCAGTGGCCAGGACGAAGCCCATGACTGTGATAACGAAGACGGATTCCGAGCGCCTTCCGCCCAGCTGGACCAGCTTGTAGATACTCCTTGCCATACATCCCCTTGGTTCACCACCGTTCGTGGTGTGCCGGGACCCGCCCCCGGACCGAAGGTGGGGAAGGCAAAGCGAGTGCCAGTTGGTAAACGGTTGATTCAGCTAGGCGTCGACTGCGGGATTTTGAAACCTCACGAAGATGCAACGAAAATCTCGCGAGGGGGCCTTCCGTTTTCGTGAGGAGATTGGCTCGAGGGGCGCATCGGTTTCGTATTGCCCTGCGGAGTAATCCTTCGGCACAATAGATGCTTCCGGTCTGTCACGCGGCGATTTCCGCTGATCTCATCCGCTGCGCTCGGTCCGGGAGGATTCGATGTCGGTTCTGACGCTCGAACAGCAAGCTCGCCAAAAGGCGCGCATCGCGATGCGGCTGTTGGCCGATGCCCAACGCCTCTACGAAGAGACCGGCGGGGCCTACGATCGTCCTGGGCTCAATGCCGAGGCGCTTGCGCAGTTGGTGGAGGAGCTAACGCACCGGATTGCAGAGGCCGACCGTCTGGCCCCGCTCCGGTGAACCTACAGCAACTCCCGCCCACATCGTCGAGTCGAACATCAAATCCGTGAACATAGGCAAGCGCCGCTTCGCGGCGATCCCGCCTTCGCTCAATCGCGAAGCTCGCTCGCGAGATTTTCGCGAACCCTCGTGAGGTTTCACGAGCTCCTGTCGTCGTCCTGGTGGAGCTCAAGGTTTTACCAGTGGCACTCGGCTTGCCCTGACAGCGAACACCATGCTGTACTCCGGCTCAGCCTTCACCGACTGAGGGTGCAAGATGCCATCCTCTCCCCTGCACGTATTTCATGCCATCGGGGTGAGCCATCGTACCGCTCCGCTGATGGTGAGAGAACAGCTAGTTCTCACGCCGGCCGAGACAGCAGCGTGGTTGGATCAGCAGCGGGCCGCCGGCCGCAGCACCGCAATTCTCTCCACCTGCAACCGATTCGAAGTTTACTGGACCGGCGGGTACGACATCGAACCCTGGTTCGTCGAGCTTGCACGCGACCGGAGTGTCGAGCCGGCCACAGCGGTGGCTCGATGGGACGGCGTCGCCTGCGTTCGCCACCTGTATCAGGTCGCGGCCGGACTCGACTCGCAGATTCTGGGTGAAACCGAGATTCTGGGACAGGTGCGGCGGGCGCACCAAGTAGCCGTGGAGGCAGGCACTAACGACCGAGAGGTCGACGCTCTTTTCTCGGGCGCGATTGCGGCCGGACGGCGCATTCGGCGGGATACCAGGCTGGGTAAACATCCCGCGTCGGTGAGCTCGGCGGCGGTGGATGTTGCCCTCGCTGCGATGACCCAGCGGGACTCCCCTACAGTCGTCATACTCGGCGCGGGCGAGGTGGCAGCTGGAGTGCTGCGTGCGCTGGCGGATCGGCGAGTGGGGCGGGTGGTCCTGGTGAACCGCCGCCCGGAGCGCGCCGCCGCGCTGGCAGAGAAGTGGGCGGTCGAGTCCGGCCCATGGGCCGAGCTGAGCTCGCTGCTCCCGAGCGCCGATCTCTTGTTCGTCACCACCGGTGCGAAGCATGCACTCTTAAGGTCCGAAGAGCTCGCTGCTGCCACGGCTCGGCGCGAGTCCGACCTGGTAGTGCTCGACCTTGCCGTGCCACGGAACGTCGAGCCCGCCGCGCGCGGCCAACCGAGGCTTCGCCTCTTCGACCTGGACGACCTCCAGGAACTCTGCTGTCCGGCAGCCGGTCACCCATCCATCGCCATTGCCCAGGCTCAGCAGATCATCGAGAACGAGCTCAAGCGGCTGGAAGCGAGGCTCGAGGCACGTGCGGCGGCTCCAGGGCTCGCTCAACTGCACCAGCTCGGACAGCAGCTCGCCCGAGAGGAAGCGGACCACGCGCTCGCTGGGCTCGACCGCCTGTCCGACGAGGAGCGCCAGGTCGTTCGGGATCTTACCCAACGGGTGGTGCGGAGGGTGCTCTATCCGGTCAGCCGTAGTCTCAGAGAAGCGCTGTCCGCGCACAGCGAGGGTGCAAGGTGGACAGCCTGAGGGCGTGGAGTCGGCCCTGATGGCGGGCTCTCCGGTGGAGACCTTTTCCGCCCTCATCCGGGCAGGCCGGGAGAGCGGCACCAAACGCGTGGTGGGCGCCGCCACTGTGCGACGCCTGGTGCTGTACTACTCCGCGGTCGTAGTGCTCGTTCGCCTGATGGAGCTGAGCCTGCCGCTCGGACCGTTGGGAAAGACCAGGATGCTTGCGCCGTGGCTGGAGCGGTTGGCCTTCAGCGCGGTTACCGGGACCTGCAGCGTTCCCGTGTGGGTGGACGCAATACTGGCGATGGCCGTTGCGTTCATGCTCACGGTGCCACCCGTCATCGTCTATGTGACACCCGGACGGACGAGGCGTAGGACGAGTCGCTCGTCAATACTGTCCTCGTTCTGCCATCGGTGGTCACGGCAATTCTGATCGTGGTACAAAGCAGCCTCGCCCTCGCGTTCAGCCTCGCCGGCATCGTCGCCGCTGTCCGCTTCCGAAGCAACGTCAAAGACTCGCGCGATGCGCTCTATATCCTCGGCGGCGTCGCTATCGGCTTCGCCTCCGGGGTGTACGCGGTCTCCGTCGCCGTTGCGACCTCGCTCCTGTTAGTGCTCCTCGAGCTGTTCGCCTGGCGCAGCGGTTGGGGGGGCGACCGGGCGTACGCGCGGGCGTTTCTCTGGGGTGAGAGTCCTCCCGCCCCGGCACAAGGCGCCACGCGGCACGGGAGGCAACTCTTCGCTCAAGCCGGGAACAACGGGCGCGGCAAGCAGCCCCGCGGCGGCCTGCTTCGGGTGGAAACCAGCGACGTCGATGATGGAATCCGGGTCGTTGAACGCGTGCTCGGAGTCACGGCGAAGAAGTGGCGCTTTCGATGCGCCTACGCCTAGCGCCTGCAAGGCGATCGTCCTGGAATACGAGTGCCGACTCCGCTTGCCGTACACCCCCGACGCGGTGCGAACCCAGCTGCTGCACCAGGGGGTGCCTTCTGTTCGAGCGGCGGAATGGGAGAGGTGAGAAGCCTGACGCGTAGGACATCGTGCCTTTAATAACCACGCCGTTTGGCTTCCATTCCACCGCTGCGGACGTCATCCGCGGTATCGACCTGCGAGGAAGGCGGGTCGTCATCACCGGCGCTGCAGCCGGGAGGGGAATCCGGGGAAGTGGCGAATCTGCTAATCGAGGGGAACCCCGTCCTGCCATTCGGCGAGACGGGTCCTACCTCTTTCGGGTAAGCGCTGGAGTGGCGATGGGACCGCGAGGGGATCGGTGGCAAGCCGATGGCATCACATCCAATGCAGTGAACCCGGGAGCCGTCGCGACGGGACTGCAGAAGCACACGGGCGGCCTGAAGACCCCAATGGAGCGGCGCAAGACCGTGGAGCAGGGGGCGGCGACGTCTGTCCTACTGGCCGCCTCGCCGCTTCTGGAGGGCGTCAGCGGGCGCTACTTCGAAGACTGCAACGAAGCGCCGCTGATTGCTCGTCGTCCCACCGACTTCAGCGGCGGTGTTGCTCCCTTCGCCCTCGACCCCGCCAATGCCGAGCGGCTCTGGGACGTCTCGTTGAAGCTGATTGCTAGGAGGTGCCTAGGATAGTTCGCCTGACAACTCGGTTCCGGCGACGATTGTCGAGATGCGCGGAGCCGAGAGAAATATCTTGCGAAGCGGGTCATCCTCCGGGAGCGAATTTGCGAGCCTGAGGACTGTGCCGCGGCTCTGCTCGCGATGGTGTTTCGCCGCCACGCGGTCGCCACGTAGTTCGGACAGCTCGGTAGCCGTCGCATGCACCCGCCACTCGGCCAACGGGGTCTCGTAGCCTTCCATCACCGACAACGCCTTCGTGATGCAGTCCTGCGCCCGCTCCAGGTCGCTCGACCTGAGTGCGAGCCTGGCGTTGGCCTCCCATGCCCACGCTTGCCAGGTCCGCTCCGCGGTCGCGGACGTGACCGCGAGAAAGACTTCCGCTTCTTGCCGAGCGCGGCTCAGGTCGCCTCTGGCCAGCCACAGGTCCGTGAGCGCTGACTGGACCATCATACGACAGTACCAATCATTGATGACCGTGTGGTCATCCATCTCCTGCTTCGCCGCCATCAAGTGGCCCAAAGCACGCTCATGCTCCCCGAGCCCCACCTCTGCCGATCCGGCGATAGCAAGGGCCCAGCGCCGCCACGGGGTCCGGGCCGGCTCGCCCAGCACTGGGAGAACCGACTCGCAGAGGTCCCGGGCTCCCACGTAGTCCATCCCGAAGAGTCGAACCAAGGCCCGGTAGAGCTGAAGGGTCTGGCCTCGGTAGTGATCGCCGTTCTTCTCCGCCATGGCGATACCGGCGCCGATCTCCTTCAGCGCTTCTCCCCATTCCCCCAGGAACAGCAGGGTCCGCGGCACCGTGAACGCACCCAGCCAGTAAGGAAAGCTCAGATAACGATTGTCTTCACGACCCTCCATCAGAATGGCGAGGCTCTCGACTGCCTGCCGGCGGGCTTCGCGGTAATGGGATGAGCTCCACTCGAGAAAGGTGCAGTCCATCACGTGGTACGCCACCACGACGCTGTCTCCGTCGCGGCGTATTTCCGCGAGCGCCGCGCGGCACTCGTCCGCGTCCTGGTCATTCCAGCCGCCTGCCCAGATACGTCGCACCAGACAGCTCGCGCGGGTTCGCGCGCGCGCAAGGGGGTCCTGTTGCGCCGAGCTCAGCCGGAGGGCCCTGTCGAGTACCTCGCGGCACCGGTCAGTACTGCTACACCCCAGCGGATAGGCCATACCGATGAGGGCGCGGATCTCGACATCAACAAGCCCGTATCGGACTGCGCGCGCGAGGAGCGCCTCAGAGGTCTCCACGGCACGTACGTCATCGAATGCCATGTGATACATGCCGGCCAGCCGGTCGAGGATCTCCGTCTCGATTGCGACGCGCGCCGACTCGGGTAGCTTGCTCGCGAGCTCGAGAGCATGCTGAAGGTTGGCCGTCGCCTCGCGGGGGGCGTTCCGTCGCGCGGCGACCCCCGCGGCCAGACGCAAGTACTTGATCGCCTGCGGCCAATCGGCACCCTGCTCGAAGTGATGGGCTAGCTCCTGGGCAATAGAACGGCCCTCTGTTGGTGCCCCGACCTCGCTCGACTGGCCGTACAGCGTTACCAGGCGTTCGCCGAGGTGGCGGTGTAGAGTGGCTCGGTGCGCGGGTGCCTGGCGGCGATACAGCACTTCGCGATAGAGCGCGTGCTGGAATTCATAGCGTTGGGCGATGTCGCCCCCGGGGAGCGCGTCGGTGTCCGCGATCAGTAGCAGGTACTGCCGCCGGGCAAGTGCCTCGCACCGTTCCTCGAAGTTCCCGGGATCCAGATTCCCCGTGACCGCGCTGACCAAAGGAGTGAACGTCACCCCCGCGATACTTGCCACCTCGAGGACTCGCTGATCATCGGGACTGAGCGCCTGAACCTGGGTCTCGATCACCTGGCGCAGGCTCTCCGGGATCTCCAGCTCGACACTTGAGAGGGGGCATCTCAGTTCCCATGCGCGCTCCGTTCGTTTTATGAACCCTTGTCCGCTCAGGTGCTCGAGCAGGCCGATCATGAACAGCGGATTTCCCTCGCAGTGACGGTGGACCAGCTCGGCAAGCCCCGAGGGAGCCTCCGCGGCCGAAGGATCGGTGGCGAGGTACTGGACCACCTCCGGCACACTCAACGGCGGAACCTCTATTTCGTGACAGAACTGACGGGCAAGGAGATTCGGCTTGAGCACGCCGAGCGGATGGTCCGAGAGGGCCACGTCAAGTGGGCGATAGGTCGCAACCAGCATGAGTTTGGCTGGCGTCCGGTGCCGCGCGACGGCCGAAATGAGATCGACCGTCGAATAGTCGACCCAGTGGAGATCTTCGAAGACGAGCAGGAGCGGGCGGATGGACGCAATCGTCTCCAAAGCCTTCACGAGCTCCCGAAGCATGCGCTCAGGGGTGGCACCGAGGACTTCGCGCTGTAGCGCCTCGCGCTGGTCGCGTCTCAGCAGGCCGCTGAACTGCACCAACCAGGTTGGCGCTTCCGTCGCGAGAACCTCCAGGATGGTGGCGCCGTCGAGACCGCGGCACAGCTCGCCGAGGGCTTCGAGCATCGGGTAGAACGGTTCCTTGCTGCCAAAGCCCTCGACGCATTGCCCGCGCGCGATCCGAACCGATGGCTCGCGGGCTGCGGTTTGCCACTGAAACTCCTCTGCCAGTGCAGTTTTTCCGATGCCGGGCTCCCCGGTGATGAAGACGATTTGCCGCTCGCCGGCCATGGCCTTTCGGAGATAGTTCCGGAGCTCGGCCAGCGCGCCATCTCGCCCGACCAGGCGGCGGGTCAGCGGGGGCGAGACGGCCGGGGTGCGAAGCGCGCTGTCCTCGACCGTGGCGATGAAACGGTAGCCCCGGCGCGGCAGGGTTTCGATGAAGCGCGGGGTCCGCGGCGGGTCATCGAGTACCCGGCGAAGGTCGAAGATCTGCTTCTTGACGGCCTGTGGTTCGATGAAGGTGCCCGGCCAGACCGCCTCGAGCAGCTCGCGTTGGGTGACCAGTCGGCCGGCGTGCTCCACCAGATAGCGGAGGACTTCGAAGCTCTTTGGCGTCAAGAGAATGCGCTCATCCGCCCCGGCCTCGGTGGAGCGCCAGAGGCACTCGTTCACGGTGTCGAGACGGAAGGGAGGGAACAGCTTCACTAAGGCGCGCCTCCACTCGAACGCTATCCGGGCAAGCAGGCCGGCAGCAGCCGCGCTTTCTAGCCGCCGGCGAGGATCGTCAAGATGCGCGGTGCCGAGAGAAATGTCATCCGAAGCGGGTCATCGGCTGGCAGCGAATGAGCTCGGCGAAGGCCGGGTATCCTCGGAATCCGTTGGTGTGCCCGAGACATAACCCTGAATCGCCTCACCAATCACCATGAGCTTGCCCTTGGGCGCCAGACCGTCGATCAGACGCGACATGGCTTTCGAGCTTGGGGGAGTCGCCAGAATGGCCTGTGCACCCCCAGGCATGGTCGCCTCGACGCCTGTGGCCACCACCTACCGCACCATCGTTACGCCGAGCAGAGCTCGGCGGCCGATCACCGACCCGCCGAACACCTGGTAGCGACGCTGGTTGAGGAGGTTGGTGGCGGCTGCGTGAACGTTCAGCCACGACTGCGCCTGCCAGCCCACACTGACGTCGATCGGCGCACGGGACGGGATCCGTCCCACATAGACACCCGAGGCCCAGTCGAAGCCTTCGACCACGTGCAGCATCGCGCGGGCATCGAGTCGCGGCGTGGTGTAGGCCAGCCCGACGTTGAACGCGTTGGGCGAGGTGTTCGGCTTGAGGACTTGTCCCGAGGCGAGGGAGGCGGCGTCCACCCGGAAACGGAAGAGCGAGTAGTTGAGATCGAGGGAGAGCGCGTCGGTCAGCCGGAGTCCAGCCGTGGCCTCGAAGCCATGCTCGCTGACTCGGCCGGCGTTGCCGATCGAGAATACGATCGCCGTCGCCCCGTCCTGCAGGCGCGAGAGGCCGGCCGCCGCGACCTCCTGGCCGGCCCCGACGAGGATGTCCTGCACCGCCTGCTCGACCGCGGCCCGAGAGTCGGCCGCGACCTCGGCAGGTGCGGTCCAGGGGCCGTACGTCGGGTTGACGGCGGGGAGAATGTCGGTCACGAAATTCGACAGGCGGCTGTAGTAGGCGTCGAGGGTCAGGAAGACCCGGGGGCCGAACTGTCCCTTCCAGCCGATCTCGTAGCTCGTCACGTGCTCCACGTCGAGGTTGGGATTGCCGCGAACCACGACGGGCACGCTGGCCGAGTTGGTGAAGAGCGTGCCGTCGGGCACATTCGACAGCGACGGTCCGAGCGGCGACGCGCGCAGCGCTTCCTCGATGCCGCTGAAATCGGCCGGCGCGCCGGCCGGAAACTGGATGAAGTACTCCAGCACGTTGGCCGTCTTGTAGGCCCGATTGAAGGTGAGCCGGATGGACTGGCTCGCGCTCGGCGAAAAGACGAGCGCGGCCTTAGGCGACAGCTGCGCGGGAAAGAGGTCTCCGGCGTCGAATCGCCCGGCGGCGACGACCCGCCACTGCCGCGAGGGTCCGTATTCCACCTGCATGTATGCGGAGACCGAGCGGTCGTTGCGCTGATCGTCCGCGGCCCCGAGCAAGGTCTCCTTGGTGTTAGTCGAAGCACTGCGCACCGAGCCGCCCAACACGATACGGCCGTTGCCGCCGAAGAGCGCTTGGTTGGTCTGAGCTTCCAGGTGGAACACGTGGGATTGATCGAAGATGGTCATCCCGGACGCCAGCGACTGCTCGGGGTCCGTAGTGTGCCGGTCAGTCCACCACGCCATCAGGTAGTACCGTGGCGCGGCCCAGGCCAGTCGCGCCCACGGGCGGTTGACGGCGTTCACCTGGACCCGGCCTACCGGGGTCACGAACAGATTGTTCGTGGCGTGGGCTCCGCCCGCCTCCGCCGTAAACACGGAGCCGTTGGGCGCGTAATAGTCGAAACGCGCGCCGCCGTACACGTCCTCCTCGTGGTCCGCACTTCCGATCGCCGCACTCCCGAGACCGTTCGACAGTGTCTGGCCCCGGAGCGGGAGAACCTCGAAGCCCGGGACGGGATGCACCACCGGATACTTGACGGTGTCTATGGCCTCGGCGTACTCGCGGGCGAGATCGCCAGGCTGCGTCCGCGAAATCGCCCACAACGGGTTGCGGGTGTACCCGACGTTGAGCCGGTAACCGATGCGTCCGCCCGCGAGCAGGCCGGCGTGCCGCAGGTCGCCCCGCAGCACGCTTGGATCACCACCGCCGGCGCTCACCTTCGTGCCCACCACCTCGCGCGCCGCGGGCGTGGTGATGCTCAGCACGCCGCTGAACGCATTGGCGCCGTACAGCGCCGACCCGGGCCCGCGCACCATTTCGATCCGCGCGATGTCGTCCAGCGGCAGTGAGAGCCCGGACCATTCCTGCGAGCCGAGAACGGGAATGGCCAGGTCACGACCGTCCTGCAGGACCAGCACACGGCGGGTGAGGGACGAATTGAAACCGCGGGCGTTGACGTTGAAATCGTGCACGTCGGTTTCCGCGAGATCGATGCCGGGATGAGCGGCGAGCGCCATCGGGAGCTGGCCCGTCGTGGCGACGGCGGGTATGGCGGCCATGTCCGTGACCGATACGGCGGCGGGGGCCTCGACGACCCGCTCCGGTATCCGGGACGGTGCCTGGACGATGATGTCGCCCAGCACGCTGGCCAGCTGCTCGAGGGCCACACGGATCGGCGCGGCTGGGACCGCGTCTACCGTGACGTCGATCGTCGTGGGCCGAAAGCCGATCGCCGTGACCCTGAGCTGCTGCGGCCCCACCGGGACATGCAGCACGACGAACTCGCCGGACGGATCGGAGAAGGCGATCAGGTGCGATCCGACGACCGCAACCGTTGCTCCGCGAACCGGTCGGCCATCGGAGGTGCTGATCCCGCCGCGCAGCACGCCTTCCTGAGCCACCAGGGGCCCAGAGAGTGCCAGGAATCCGGACACGCCGAGCAACAACCTGGTCGGGTGGCCCAAAGGCGTCTCGTTGTATGTGGCAAGACCTAAAGCAGCCGCGCGTTCTAGCCCCCGGCGAGGATCGTCGAGATGCGTGGAGCCGAGAGAAATGTCTTCCGAAGCGGGTCATCGCCTGGCAGCGAATCCGCCAGCTTCAGAATGGCGGCGCGACTCAGCGCGTTATGCTGCTTAGCGACGCCGCTGTCCCCCCGGCGCTCCGAGAGCTCGGTAGCCGTCGCATGCACCCGCCACTCGGCGAGCGGGGTTTCGTAGCCTTCCATCGCTGAGAACGCCTTCGTGATGCAGTCCTGCGCCCGCTCCAGATCGAGGCGCGCGAGCGCGATTCTGGCATTTGCCTCCCAGGCCAGCGCATGCCAGGTGCGGTCGGCAGTGGCGCATGCAACCGCCAGGAAGGCTTCTCCCTCTGCCTGCGCGCGCGGCAGATCTCCCTGTCCCAGCCGCAGCTCAGTGAAGGCGGCCTGCACCATGATCCGAATGTACCAATCGTTGATCACCGTGTGGCTATCCATCTCCTGCTTCACTGCCAACAGGTGCTCCAGGGCACGCTCATGGTTGCCCAGGCCCACTTCGGCCCACCCGGCGAAGGTGAGCGCAAACCGCCGCCACGGCCTGCGTGCCACGTCTCCAAGGATGTGGAGGAGCGCGTCGCAGAGATCCCGCGCACCTGCGTAGTCCATCGCGAAGTCCTGAACCCAGGCCCGGTAGAGCGACAAGGTTTGCCCGCGGTAGTGATCGCCGTTCTTCGTCGCCATCGCAATCTCGGTGTCCAGTTCGCGCAGCGCCTCTCCCCATTCTCCCAGGAAGAGGAGACTCCAGGGCAGGGTAAACTGCCCCAGCCAATGGGCGAAGCGCCGGTAGCCGTGGTCCTGGTGGCTCTGCGTGAGGGTCGCGAGGCTTTCGACGGCGTCTTGTCGCGCTTCGCGGTACCGGGACGACACCCAGTAGAGAAAGTTGCACTCCATGGTATGCAGCGCCGCAACGGAGCGGTCACCGTTGCGCCGAATCTCCTCCAGCGCCTCGAGACACTCTTTCGCATCCATCTCGTTCCACCCGCTGGCCCAGACTCGACGGACCAGACAGCTCGCGCGAGTCCGCGCACGCGTCAGGGGATCAGCTTGGGCCGAGC
>Ga0114129_10013926_pt1 | contig 11456 bp, 9 predicted proteins | sample RhiMetdeltSRZDD1_FD_80071 | JGI IMG/M metagenome (GOLD analysis project Ga0114129, IMG submission 80071) | Populus rhizosphere microbial communities from Tennessee, USA - Rhizosphere MetaG P. deltoides SRZDD1 (version 2) (version 2) | ecosystem: Host-associated > Plants > Roots > Rhizosphere >... | reverse complement strand
CGTGGCCGAGCCGCGGGACGAGCCGTCGATACACAATCGCGAAGATGGTGCCCTTCGCCTTCACTGCGGCGTTGGCGGCCTGATTCAAGACGCGTCGCATCTGGCGGTTGCGCTTGGGGCAGCGGTGACTGTAATTCTTGCCCGCGCTCTCCTTGGTGCAACCAGTTGCGGAAATCGTCCCGAACAGCCAGCCAAATCCCTTCGAAGAGCCCGAACGCACGAGATGAGTGGCGAGCGAGAGCGCTGACAGCCGCACGAATTCGTTAACGTAGAGTAAGCTCGGCCGCGGCGATATCGCCGAGGATCAGTCGAACCAGGAAACAGGATGAACCCAGGACCGCAGCCGGACGATGCCATCGGGCGATCGGCAATGACCAAGGCGATGTGGCGCATCCTGCCACTGATTCTCCTTGCCTACATGGTGGCCTATATCGACCGGGTGAACGTCAGCTTTGCTTCCCTTCAGATGAACGACGATCTGAAGTTCAGCGCAACGATTTACGGCCTGGGTGGCGGCCTGTTCTTTCTCGGCTACGCCCTGTTCGAAGTGCCGTCCAGCCCGATGCTCGCGCGTTTCAGGGCACCGCAATGGATTGCGCGGATCATGATTACCTGGGGACTCCTCGCGGCGGGCATGATGTTCGTGCGCACACCGCTGCAGTTCTATGTCATGCGCTTTCTGCTCGGTGTGGCCAAGGCCGGGTTCTTTCCGAGCGTGATCTATTACTTTGCGGCTGGTTCCCGATGGCCTGCCGCGGACGGGCCGTCAGCCGGATCTATGTGGCGAGCTCATTGGCATCAGTTTTCATGGGCGCGATTTCGGGCAGCTTGCTGGGGCTTGACGGCATGGCTGGCCTTCGGGGATGGCAATGGCTGTTCCTCGTGCAAGGTCTGCCCGCCGTCTTGTTGGGCCTGAGCCTGCTGCGCCTCCTGCCGGACGCGCCAGCAACCGCTCCATGGTTGGCGGACCGTGAAAAGGAATGGATCCACCGCGAACTGGCTCGCGATGCTGCGCTGATCGGCGATCCTGTCCGGCACAGTCTCCTCGCCGCATTTGCCAATCCGAGAGTGCTGCTGCTTGGCTCGCTCGGCTTCCTTGGCAATGGCGCTGGCAACGGCCTGCTCCTGTCGGCGCCGGCCGTGCTGATTGCCGGTACCGGACTCGACACGATGCAAGTCGGTTCTCTTGTCAGCCTTGGCGGCGGCCTCGGCGTCGTGTGTATCTTCATCGCCGGGTGGAATTCGGACCGGAGCGGCGATCGGCTCCGCGACGCCTTCGTGTTGACCGTCGCTATTGCGGCGGCTCTCCTCCTTCTTGGCGTCGCCTCGAGGCCGGCGCTGGTGGTCGTCGGGTATCTGCTGTTCTCCGCGACCTTTTTCACGGCAGGCATGCTCATCGTATCCTCGTGGGCCGACTTGCTGCACGTCCGCCAGCTCGCCGTAGGAAGCGCTGCGATCAATACGCTCTGGCAGATCGGCGCCTTTCTCTCGCCTTATGCCTGGGGTGTGACGAAGGATGCGACGGGCAGCTTCCGAGCGGCCCTGATTGGTGCGTCGGTCGTGGTGGTAGCTGAAGCGCTGGTCATCCTTTACGTTCGGGTACGCGTCATGTCTGAGCGCCGCGAACGCGCGGCAGCAATGGAGCAGCCACTTGGGGTTCCGTCTGACTTCCCGAGAACCTAGCGCACCGACGCCCCGCAGAGACACTCGCGAAAGCCGACATGGCCTTGCTCATCGCCGGGCGCGGTTTCACCCAGACCTCCGACGCTGAACTTCTGAAGATCAACCACCCGAAAGTGTCGGGCCACCCAGCTGCGCGCGCAGGATGCGATTCTCTTCGATCAGGTACTCGAGCGCGTCCGGCTCCTGGCGATCCAACCAGCGATCAAGACGGCGAACCAAATCTGGAGCGCCGACATGTCGATCACGACGCGAGTCGGCCAAGATCTCGTCATTTCAGGAAAACATTTTCAATCGACGTAAGTTCGTTCGTCCCAGAAACACAACTTCGACCATTTATGTGTGCTCCGACACGGCATGCTGCGTGCGTTGCCGTAGTGAAATCGATTGCTCCGACCAGTCACTTTATCCGAGTCCGCATGCCGTCCGCTCAACTGCCGGTTGCACCTGCAAAGGCGATGCGTTCGCTGGACGACCGCAGCGCATGACGCACGTCGCATTTGCGAAACTAAAGATGGCGCAAGGCGAGATCCGCGAAGCGCTTCACGGCATCGACGCTATCGGCACGCGAGGGTCAGCAGCCCCAACGACTGTTCATGCAGCCGACCTTGATCGGATCATCGAGCATCTCGAAGCAGCCAAGACGCGACTTCGTGCGATTCAACAGTCACTGGGCGGCGACCGTTGATCGAAGGTCCTGGCGGTTCGTCACGAGCCGCTTGGCCTACTAAGAACACCGTAGCGTTCCATCGATGCTTCGCACTTTCTCGCGCGTTGTCGGCTGTCGTCGGACACTCCTCGTCGTCCGTCGATGAGTTGAGGCCGGTGAGCCAGTGCGTACATTTCGCAAATACTCTGGTCTGCCTATTGCTCTTCGCGTGCTCGACTGATGCGGGAGCTGAGTGCATCAACACAGGGATGCGATCCTATTTGAGCACTCCAAAGCCGAGTTGATTTTTGCCGGAACGTTCAGCAAGAAGGAAGTCATCTCGCGAAACACCGGGTTCATCGAACCGGTCACTGGCGACGGTGAACGCTTCCTGAGAGATCAAACAGCGTTCGGCATGAGGCTGACATTCGACGTGCACCACAGCTGGAGAGGCCCAGCGCGGAAAACGATCTCGATCTATCAGGTGTTGCATCCTGATAGCACGGATCACTGGAAATCGAACAGCGAGTATTTGATCTTTGCGACACCAGTGTCCGCCGATGAGCGTTCGTATCTTCTGCTCGGGCCAGAGGAACGCGGCTTTATCGTTCTGCCCTGTGGCGGCGCATGGTCCTGGATTCCAAGTGTCGACAAAGAAATCCGTCGTGCGTTGGGTCGTGGCCGCAAACCGGAGTGAGCACTGCTTCATGCGCCAGCGTCATCCCGCCATTGTAATGATGTCGGCGGCAATCCGACGGCGAGGGAGCAACCACTCACGGCCGCGATGGGTGGGCCAGCCGTTCAGTTGCCACTTGTCAGCGGCGTGCTCGCGAGTCGCGGAGCGATTCAGAGACGACATGGACCGCCAGAAGATGAACGAGCTATCAACAAAAGTCACACTCGCTTGCGGTGATGTGGGCTTCCTTTTCAGCGTGTAGTCGGCGGGAGCGCGACGCGATGCCAGGCTGCCTTACTTGAGGGTCAGGCTGGTACTCACCGATCGCGTGACGCTGCCCCCGTTGGCCGTGAACGTCATCGCATAAGTCCCACGCGGCGCCCCGGCAGGCACGGTTACGGTCGCCTTGGCGGTCGTCGCCGAGCCGGGGAACCTGATCGCTCCAGGCACGATCGTGCACGTCGTGTTCGCCGGTCCGCCGCCGCAGCTGAGCGACACCGTTCCAGCGAAGCCGTTGAGCGCAGCCAGGGCGATCGTGTACGTCGCTTTCCTGCCGCCGATCGATTGCGCTGCCGGTGACACGGCAACGCTGAAATCGACGACTCGCGCGGAAGTGGCCGCGGACGTGCTCGTCTTGAAGTTCGCGTCGCCACTGTAAGTGGCCGTCACCGTCCGATCGACAGGGGAGGAGAAGGTCACGCTGCAGGAACCCGACGGCGCGCTGCCGGTGCAGGTTTCGCCGGTGCTCGCCTGCACAGTTACGGATCCGAAGGGCGTCAGCGCGTTGCCGGCCTGCGGTGCGACGGAGAACGAGACCGCAAATGGCTGGCCGACCAACACCATACTCGCCGACACCGAGACGATCGAGGTCGTCGTGACCGCCGTCTGCCCTGTGCCCTGCAGCGGCACCTGCTGGGTCGACCCGCTCGTGCCACCGCTGTCGTCCTTAAACGTCAGCGTCCCGGTAACCTGCCCGACGAACGGCGGGGCGAAGACCACGCTCTCCGAGCAGCTGGCACCTGGGGCGATCGGCGAGGCGGACGCGCAATTCTGCGTGGAAGTGAACGAGGGGCTGGCCACCACGCTCGCGACGCTCAAAGGCGCCGTTCCGGTGTTCGTCAGGGTGACCGTCTGCGAGGCGCTCGACGTGCCGACGGGCTGCATGCCGAACGTGAGGCTCGATGGCGATGGCGACGCTGCCGGCTCCGATGCCGAGCCGACGAACACATAGGCCGCACCTTGATAAAGATTGTTGCCAATCGCGGCAAAGGGTTCGCCAATCACTGCTGCTGTGCCGTCACCGCTCAGCGCCGTCGAGAAACCAAACAGCTGGTCGTCGTAGTCGCGATCCGAAGGGACGACCTTCTTGGTTTCAGTCGACGAGGACCACCCGGCCAACGGCCTCCCGAACAAGTAGGCGGCGCCTGGTCCGCTGGGTTGGGTTTCGTGGAGCCCGCGCTGCATCGCGCCAACGAGTACCGTCTTGCCATCCAGGCTGATGCTGACCGACGCGCCAAATGAATCCCACGTGTACCCGTCGCTCGAGGTGAGCTTCGCGGTCTCGGTCACATAGTTCGGGCTTCCCCAGCCCGCGGCCGGCCGCTCGAACACGTAGGCGGCTCCCGCACCGAGCCACCCCCCTACAGGTTTTCCGACAACGATGACGCTGCCATCGCCGCTCGCGCTGACCGAGTAGCCAAGATAGTCGCTCGCCCGCAAGTCGGACCCATAGAGCCTCGCGACCCATCCGTAAAACGACCCTCCATTGCCCCCTCGCCGGAACACACCCGCGACGCCGCTGAAGTCCGGCTCGCCGACGGCGGCGGTGCCAACCTCTCCCTCGACGAGAATCATCCCGTCATCGCTCAGATCGACTGACGTTCCGAACGACGAGGTGCGGGCTCCAGCGAGCTTCTGCGATTCGTACGCACTCGCCCACCCCGTGGACGGTCTGAAGTACACATACGCGGCCCCCTTGGAGATGCCATCGACCTGTTGGTCCGGAGCACCGACGACGATCGTGCCGCCATCACCGCTGATCGTGACCGACTTACCGACACTTCCATTGTTGTTGACGCCCGTCGGTGTGGTGACGCTCAACTTGGCGTTGTGGCTGCGAAGCGGGACGCCGCTCCAACCGGAAGCCGGCCTGACAAAGACATAGGCGGCGCCGCTCGGCGGAGTCCAATTGTCGGTGTCCCCGCGGGCTCCGACCACGATCGTTCCGCCGTCGCGGCTGACATCAACCGACCAGCCGAATTGGAGACCGGCGGTCGAGTAGTCGCCGGCGATCAGCTTCGTCGCGTAATACAGGGGCTGAAACGGCGTCCAGCCTCCCGCGAGATCGGGCGGCCTCACGAACACGTAGACTAGACCCGCACGCACACCGGAGACGTACTGATAGGGAACGCCGACCGCCACCGTACTGCCGTCTGCGCTCATCGCGACCGAGGAGCCGAATCGAGAGCCCCAATGCCCCTCGTCGCATGTCTGGCCGACCGAGCAGGGAATCGCTTGTGTCAACTTGGCGCCTTCTGTGAGCCCCACCGACACCGATCCGCCCGTTTCCGGCCCCGGGGCCGGCGGTCGAGTGGAAGGCCCCGACAATTCAGGTGCGCCGCCAAGTGCGATCGCAGCCGCACCGATCAGAACCGTCGTTTTCCATGACATGCCCTAACGCTCCTCGAAGACACGCGTTGATGCGCTATAGGGATCACCGAAAATGACGGGCAAAAGACGACAGCGGCAGTCGGATCCAATCCGGCTGATACCGGGTATTCGGGCGCGAATTGTTCACTGATTCTTCACTGTCATGAGCAGCTGACGTGATCGCCAGAACCCACCACAGGCGTCGCTCTTGGCTCACGACCGCTCCTCTTGCGGGGAGTTGTCCGGTTCCTGACCCGGATTGCGATCTCATGATCGGGGCCGATCAACGGACCCCGCCGAGCCGACACGCAGTCGGTTTCAACAAGAGTGATCCGTCAGGGAGAAGAAAATGACTCGACGAGCCATCCGATTTCTCATCACACCGCTGTTGGCCATCGCGCTGCTTGTGCCCGCGACCGCATTTGCAGGCCAAGACGCCAAGCCCTCGAAGAAGGATTTCGAGATTGTCGTCAGCGCCGGCCTGAACGTTCCAGATCCGTTGACCCCGCAGGACATTGAGACCTTCGTAAACGAGACCCTCGTGACGACGCAAGCGGGCCGGCTGATTGTCACCAAGTCGATTGATCTGTCGGCGACCTGTACACCGGTCAGCGGCGTCCTGTATTACCTTATGGTGGACGACACGCCGATTCGCAGCAGCGCGGTGTTTTCGCGACAAAATGGCGTGACCGGTCAGCTGTCCGGCGTTACCGCAGACGTCGTCGCGGCCGGCACTCACCTCATCAGGGTTGGCGTGCAGTGTACCCTGCCGGGTGCGACCGTGAGTGGCGGATCGGTAACGGTCGTCGGCGTCACCTCGGTCATCGTCCTGCCGTGAACGTCTGTCGTATGGTCGATGGGGAGAAGTTTGTTACTTCAACCCATCGACGAGCAATGGACGACTCCTCCGGTGCTCACTTCGGCGGGCGGAGGACCGAGCAACGGAAGGCGGTGTCTGACTTCGGATTCCGTTCTCAGGTGCGGCCAGCGGATTCACGGACACTACCCTCGGATCGCAGACGGCGCTAAGTTGACGAGAGGCGACTCTACGTAGAAACGATTTCCGTTGTCGTTGGTTAAGAGCGAGTCGAGCATGAAGTCCATCGACCATCGCTCCCGCGGCTGGCGGCCGGCAACGGCAGGCGCTCGGCCCGCGTCAGGCGCTTCCGCCGACGGCGGCGGACCTGGAGTCCGGCCTCGCGATAGACGCGATGCACCCGCTTGTGATTCGCGACGACGCCATCACGGGCGACCAGCGTGTGGAGTCGGCGGTAGAGGTACCGCGCCCGAACCGCGGCGTGCGCCTGCAACCGAGCCAGCAACGCGGTGTTGTCCACGCGTCCGTGTCGCTGATACCGCCACGTCGCGGTACTCAGGCCGACCAGGCGACACGCGCGCCGAAGGCTGGTCTTCTGCGCGTCGCGGAGCCACCCCACCGCCTCGCGCCGAGCGATGGGGCCTCCCACGTTTTTGCGACGAGCGCCTTCAACGCCTGGATGTCGAGCGTTTGCTCGGCCACGATCTGTTTCAGCCGCCGGTTTTCGTCCTCGAGCTGCTTGAGCCGCTGCATCTCGCTCAGCTCCATCCCGCCGTACTTCGCCTTCCAGCGGGGACAGGGCGTGCCTGGAGCAGCGTCTGAGCGAAAATCGAGAAGATCCCGGCGTTGGCTCCGATGCCGAGCGCGAGCGAAATCGTCGCAATCGCCGTCACGAACGGCGTCTTGATGAGACGGCGAAGGGCGAGCTTGAGATTCACGTGTAAGGCCCCCGGGAACGGCGTCGGAATCGACTGAGGCTGTGACGCAAGCTGGAGCCGAATAGTTTACGGAAGGTTCCAAGGTTCCGACAGTGCCACTGCGGGGCAATACGGCAACGTCATCACCCCCGCAGACCGGATTGACGATTCCGATCGATTTCTAAGGTAATTGACTCGCGGACGTCAAGTGACGACATGCAGGTGCAGGAGGCGCCGTGAATATGCTCATGGACGTCGTCGAGAAGATCACATCACGGCAGCTTGGAGTAATTGGTTGGATCGCCTGCCTGTGGCTGGTGGCCCCGATTCCCCAAGGAGCCGAATTTCGCGGGAGCATCGTGGATGCCGATTCCGGAAAACCCATCGCCGCGCGGGTTTACTTGCGGAATGCCGCCGGTGAATGGCTCTTCGTGAAAAGCACCGCTATGAATGGTTCCGCGCTTCCCTATCTCGAGCAGTGGATCCCGATGGCAGGTTCGGTCGAGCGGCATACGACCGTTTCGGCGCACCCCTTTCGCATCGAACTCCCGCGCGGCGAATACACTTTGGAGATCGAGAGCGGCAAAGAGTTCATTCCGCAGCGCCGACGGCTCGAGATCGCCGATGCGCCAGTCGAGCACACCTTTCGATTGAGGCGCTGGATCAATCTCGCCGAGCACGGCTGGTTCTCGGGCGAAACGCACGTGCATCGGAGAATCAGCGAACTGCCCAATGTGATGCTGGCTGAGGATTTGAACGTCGCATTTCCCGTCACGTTCTGGACCATACGCTCGGACACGGCGCCCGACCTTGAGCCCTCGAGGCTGCGCAGCCAGGGACCGTCGCCTTTTGGACCACGCGAAGACCGTGGCGTCGATCCGATTCGCATCGACCCGACCCACGTGATTCTTCCGCGCAACACCGAATACGAGGTCTTCAGCGTCGGAGGCCGAGGGCACACCTTGGGCGCACTCTTTCTCCTGAACCATCGTTCCGTGTTTACGAAGCTCGCGCCGCCCGTGGCGCCAATTGCCGAACAGGCGCATGCCGAAGGCGCCCTCATCGACCTGGACAAGCATTCCTGGCCCTGGTCCATGATGCTGGTACCCGTGGCGAAAGTGGACTTGTTCGAGCTTTCGAACAACAGCGTCTGGCGGACGCAATTCGGCTTCAATCAGGCGCCCCCGCTCGCGCCCCCGTGGACAAACTTGGAGAAAGACGGCGCCAAAACGCTTACCGAATGGGGCTGGTTGAATTACGGCTTCGAGGTTTATTACGCACTGTTGAATTGCGGTTTTAAGCTAATGCCCACGGCGGGCACCGCGTCCGGCGTGCATCCCGTCCCGCTCGGCTACAGCCGGGTTTACGTGCACACCGGAAAGAATTTCGGTGTGGATGAATGGCTGCGTGGATTGAAAGCTGGCCGGAGTTTCGTCACCACCGGCCCCATCTTATTCGCCACAGTAAATGGAAAATTGCCGGGCGAGACGTTTTCGTCTAAACGCCCGCCGGGCGACGGCATCGCCGTGGACATCGAATCCATCAGCGAGAAACCAATCGCGCAAATCGAGATCCTCGTGAATGGCGAGGTGGTGGAATCCGTGGTTCCGGACTTGATGAAGACACCGGCCGGCGCCTGGCGCGCGAAAGTGAACCGGCGGGTGACGATCAAAGAAACGTCGTGGCTGGCAGTGCGCAGCATTGAACCTCAACCTGATGGCCGGAAACGCTTCGCCCATACCGCGCCCTGGCATTTTGTCGTGAACGGCCAACCCTACGTGCCCCGGCGCGTGCAGGTCCAATATTTTATTTCCTTGATGGAACAGGAAATCCAACGCAACCGGGAGATCCTCCCCCCGGCGGCGCTGGCCGAGTTTGAAGCGGCATTGCAGGCCTACCAGTCGCTGCAGTCCCGGGCCCGGTGATGCTGTGGCCGTCCACGCTCAGCAGTCGGTCTCGCCCTTCTCGCCGTCGTCTGGTGGTATGGTGATCAGGCTGACAAGCGCCGATACCTCTCGTAGCTAACGAGACGCCTCGGGAAGCGAAGCTCGTCCTGGGCGGAGACGGGCACGCGGCCGGCATTAGGAGATAGCTCAGATCACCGAGTGGCCGCCGACCCAGTGACAAGTGTTTGCACGCGACCGTTATGACGAGCCGTGACTTCGTGAAGGGTACCCAAGACCACGCGACGGACCGACAGACCGCCCGTATCAGCGCCGGCCCTCTCCTTATGATGCTTCGCCGTCACCGGATTCCCTGTTCGATCGATTCGTTGTCCCCTAACGGTTGGACCGCTAGACTTGGCGATCCGTCGAATGGCCTGTACTCGCAGCAAGGTTACTTTCGCACCCTGGATGCCGCTGCAGAATGGCTGCTCGAAGAGGCTGAGCGCCGCGGTCTCGTTGCCGTGAACGGCGGTTGAGTCGGCGGTAAATATTTCCGTTCGTGACCCTCGAACCTTGGTCACGAATGCCTTTCCCCTTGGGGAATCGAACCCGTGGTCCGCTTTCCTCGGTGATGCGCCCGGGACAAACCCTCGCGTTCGCCTGGCTCGTTTCGCCGCTGAATTGTTGAGAGCTCGGCGCGTGAATCGTTCACGGGACAAACATCTGATCGTCCTACCACCTGGCCGACGCGATCTCACGACCACGTTACGAGAGCCGAAGGTGGGGTGATCGCGCTGCAAAATCGGCAGCGGGCCGCCGGCAGCCAGAGCCGACGGCGGCGGGGGCGAATTACTCCGCGGTCGCCACCAGCGCTCGATCGCACAACGCAAGGCCGGCGGCCACATAATCGGCGTCCTTCGTGACAGCTCCGGTGAGCGTCCCACGTCGGCGCATCCCGTCGAACGCTGCGGCGCTCCGCCGGTACCATGCGCGGGCGTCGCGCCAGGCCGCAAGCTTCTCGGTCGCGGACCTGACGTGGCCAGCCATCTCCACATACGCATCGCCGATCAGTTGGCAGGTATTGGCCACGTTGTACGTATAACTCTCGTTGGCGGGATCGGCTTGTGCGACGCGCTCGAGCAGTGTAAGCGCTTTGAGATGGAGACCCACCGCTTCGGCTTCGCGATGCATGTCCTTGAGGATGACGCCACCAAAATTGAGCTGGAGCCCCTGCAGCCACCGCGCTTGCGCATTGCTCGGATCGGTCGCGGCCATCGAGGCGGTAATCGTCTCGGCCCGGCGCAGGCTTTCCAGCGCATCCTCCAGATTGCCAAGACGCCGATGGGCGCGGCCCACCTCCCAGTGAGTCATGGCGACCTCGTTCCGGATCGTCATGTTCAGCGGGTCGGCGAGAGCCAATGCCTCGATCAGCCGAACCGCCTCCTGCTCCAGAGCCAGACTTGCCTTGTGATCGCCCTGGGCCGCACGCGCGAGCCCCAGGGCTTTCTGGGCACGCGCGAGCGCGAGTCGTGAATCGACGTCAGACACGTCCACGGCAAGTGGTCTGAGAATCGCGATCGCCTGTTGCAGGGCGTTGTTGACGCCTTCATGCTCGTTGAGCTGGCCCAATGCCTTGGCGAGCCGGTAATGGCTGAGGGCGAGATCCCGCTGCGCGCCGCGATCACGTGGCTCCGCCGCAACGAGCGTCTCGGCGATCGACAAGGCCCGGCGATAGCTGCCGATCCCAGACGAGAACTCGCGCATCATCACCTGTCCGTCGCCGAGGCCGCGGAGGGTCCGCGCAAGATCCGCCTGCAACGACCGGTCGAGCGGTCGAGCCGCAACCAGTGGCTCCTGTAGCGCGAGCGCCTTGCGGTAGCTTGTAAGCGCGCCTGGCCGGTCGCCGAGATTTGCTTCACGCACGTCGCCTTGTACCTCGGCCAGCTTCTGATAGGCACGCGCCAGCTCCGCGCTGAGTGTCGGGTCGTCCGCAGCTTCTCCGGCCAGACCGTCGAGGTATTCGAGCGCTCGTTTCGTGACGAGCTCGCGGGCCCGGGTAGATCCAGGAAGAGACTTGATGGCGTCGTGAAACTCGAACAGGAAGGACCCCGCGAGCCTCCGTACATCATTGAACCGCCGTTCGGCGCGTTGACGCTGGGCCTCGGCGATCCGCGACTGCCGG
>Ga0114129_10013924_pt1 | contig 11457 bp, 7 predicted proteins | sample RhiMetdeltSRZDD1_FD_80071 | JGI IMG/M metagenome (GOLD analysis project Ga0114129, IMG submission 80071) | Populus rhizosphere microbial communities from Tennessee, USA - Rhizosphere MetaG P. deltoides SRZDD1 (version 2) (version 2) | ecosystem: Host-associated > Plants > Roots > Rhizosphere >... | reverse complement strand
GCTCTACGAGCTGCTGTGCGGCCGCCGGGCATTCGAAGGCGATTCCTTCGCGACAACGCTCTACAAGATTCTCGAGATCGCCCCGGAGCCGCTGCAGAATATCGACGCGACGCTTCCGTTCGAGATCGTCCAGTTCGTCGATCGCGCGCTGGCCAAAGCGCGGGACGAGCGCTATCAGCACATGAGTGACCTGCTTCGGGATCTCCTGGTCTACCGGCAGCAGTTCTCCATCGATTCACCACCCGGCAGCCGTTCGGCATTCTCCGGTGTGCGCCCGCCATCGGATGTACCAACCCAGGCGACGCCCCTGCCTGGCGGATCGATGGCTGCGCAATCGACGCCGGGGTCGAACGCGGCGGTTCAGACTCCGGTGCCAGGCCGACGCCTCCTGCTCATCTCGGTCGTCGCGGTTGCGGTCCTCGCACTGGCGGTCGCGGGCGTCTCGATGTGGATGGCGAGCCGTCCCGTTCAATCACCGAACGCGGATGCGCGCCCGACGGCAGGCGTCAGGACCGAGCCACCGGTGAGCGAGCTGATGGAGAAGGCGCTGACGGCGTTCCAGTCCGAGGATTTTGCGGCCGCGGAACGAGGTGCGGGCGTCGTGCTGGCGCGCGACCCGGGCCATGAGGCGGCGCGGCAGTTGCGCGATCGCGCGCGCACGGCAGCCGCGGCGGTGGAGAGCGGTCTGCAGAAGGCGCGGACACTCTTCGATGCAGGCAAATTCGAAGAAGCATCCCGTGCGGCGGGCGAGGTGCTGAGCGTCGCTCCGGGTAACCAGGATGCGAAGCGCATCATGGAAGAGGGAGTGGCGCGGTCACGAGGTCGCGGCGCTCAAGAGGCGAGGGCGCAGCTCGCGCATGCGAAAGCCGGCGCGCGAGCGGCGCAGGCGCAGCGGCTCGCTCCGGCGGCATACGCGGCAGCAGCTGCGGCCGAGCGTGACGCCGAGCGGCAGGCCGCGGCGGGCCGTCTCGAAACGGCAACGGTCAAGTTCTACGAAGCCAGTGGTCTGTTTCGCAGCGCCGAAATTGCGGCGGAACACGAATCGGCGACCCGCGAAGCGCAGGCGCGTGCTCAGAAGGCTCCGGCCGAGCCCGTGAAAAAAGCCGAGGCGGAGACATCGCCGCCGGCCTCGCCCACGCCGTCAGAGCGGACCGAGAAGCCGGAGCGGCCCGAGAAGCCTGAGCAGCCCGAGAGATCCGAGAAGCCAGAGAAGCCGGAAACCGTTCCGGCTCCCGCTCCAACGCCTTCGACTCCGGCGGTCACGTCACTGCCAGCGCCGGCGGCACCGCCTCCCCCTGCACCTTCTCCGGAGCCTCCGCCTCCGAATCCGGAGGTCGCCATCCACGAGCTGCTTGCACGCTACAAATCTGCGCTCGAGTCTCGCAATCTGGACGCGTTGAAGCGGTTGTGGCCCTCGTTGAGCGGCGGGCCGCAGGACCGGATACGGGACGAGTTCCAGCACGCGAGTCGGATCTCAGTGGAGATCATCGATCCTCGCATCTCGGTGTCCGGCGCCGGCGCGACGGTCAGCTTCATCCGCCGCTACGAGCTGTTGACGCTCGAGGGCCAGCAGCTTCACACCGCATCGCGAACCACGATGGATGTCCGCCGCGCTGGAACAGCATGGGTGATCGAACGGATTCGTTTCGACCCCATTCGCTGAGAGCGTGCGCGCGGGCTGTAACCCCCGAAAAGGATGCATCATGCAGAGAATCACAATGGCCTTGTGCGTATGCAGTCTGCTGTCGGCGGTGCCGGCAGTCGCGCAAACTCACTCGGCGTCGCTCGCGACGCTCTTTCAGGACGTCTACGGACCGAACGGCCTGGTGCTGAACAGCGATGACGTGCAGCTCGATGGCACCACCCACGCGGCCCATTTCAACAGCGCGTTCCAGTCGGATTTCCGTCTCGTCAATATCGCCTTGACCAGTCAGCTCACGTCCGTGCCGCTGCCGTCGCCGGCTTCGGGATTCACGTACAGGTTCGATTCCGCGACCGGCACGTTCGTGCGATCGACGACCAGCTTCGGGCCGATCCTTTCCGACCGCGCCGAGACGATCGGCCGCGGCAGGATCGCGCTCGGCTTCAGTTATCAGTTCTTCTCGTTCGATCACCTCGACGGCGTCCCTCTCACGTCCGTGCCTGCGGTCTTCCGCCATGACGGATTCGAGGCGGGCGGCGGCCGCGCCGACGTCGTTTCGACGATGAATGCGATCGAGTCGAGCGTCCACCAGTTCACCGGCGCATTGACGTATGGAATCACCGATCGCCTGGACGTGTCACTTGCGGTGCCGACGGTCAGAACGCGGTTGTCGCTGCTCTCGAATGCCACGATTCATCGGCTTGGCACCGGCAGCAATCTGACGGTGCACTACTTTCGCGACGACCTCGCGATCGGCGGGTACGGATCGACACATCAATACTTCATCGAGGGATCCGCTGCGGGACTTGGCGATCTGCTGCTCCGCGCGAAGGCGACGTTGATGCGTGAGGGCCAGCGGGCGTTTGCCGCAGGCGTCGACGTGAGAGTGCCGACAGGCGACGAGCTGAACCTGCTGGGAACGGGTGCAGCCGCTGTCAGGCCGTTCGCCGCGTTTTCGGCGTCTTACCGGGCTTTTGCGCCGCACGCCAATCTCTCCTACCAGTGGAATGGCCGCAGCGTGCTCGCCGGGGACGTTCGCAACGATGTCGAGGCCGATCTTCCCGATCAGTTCCTCTACGCGATTGGCAGCGATCTCAGCTTGAACAACCGCTTCAGTATCGTGTTCGACGTGCTCGGGCAGCGTGTCCTGGATTCCCCGCGCCTTTCCACGTACACCCTGGTCGCGAGCGGCGTGGCCGGCACGGCAAGTCTGCCCGACATTCGATTCGCGACCGGATCCTATTGGAGGGCGGATGGTGCCCTGGGGTTCAAGGCGAACGTCGCTCCGCGCGTCCTCATCGATTTCAACCTGCTGTTCAATTTCGCGCAGAATGGCCTGTCGGATCGGATAGCCCCGCTGGTCGGCGTCGAGTGGGCGTTCTGATCTTGACCGGGGGCTTCGCCCCGCCGGACCCCCCATCGCCGTCGCTCGCGGGGCCCCTTCGCCCCGCTCCGCTCCGGCGGGGCGCGCCCCTGGCGCGCCTAACGCTATCGTGCTTTGCTGGCCGTGTTCTCGTTCCAGTAGATCTTCACGTTACGCGTCGAGCGGCCCGACGCAACGATGTCGGGCTTCTTGTCGCCGTTGAAGTCGCCCACGATCAGATCCTCGGTCGCCATCCCGCCGTCGTCCACCATCATCTTCGATTTCAGCGTGCCGTCGCGATTGACCATGTAGATCGCGAGGCCTGGCTTGGGTGCGCCGCGCCAGCCGACAGCGAGCTCGTCGTTGCCGTCGCCGTCGAAGTCCGCCCAGCCGAGCGCGTGGCCTTCGGTCAGCGCTGATTCGATCGTCGTCTTCGCCCACACGTCGGGTTTCTCCGCGTAAATCACGATTCCTGCGCCATGCCAGGGCTCGACCGAGGCGAGCATTCGTCGTTTGTCCACCTGACCGAGCTTTACTTCACCGGGTGCTCCTTCGCCGATCAGCGTGTGCGACCACGTCCCGTCGGACTTTCGCTTCCACGCGGTCAACCCTTCCTTGCTCGCCGTGACGACCTCCTCTTGTGGATCGCTGTCGAGATTCATGGCCAGGAAGTTGTGCTGGATGTGATTGGCTTCGCCGGCGACTTCCATCGGCCACGGGTCCGTTCGCGGGTTCGCTGGCGGTCTGAACACGAGAAGACGCGCGCTCGGGCCGTCCCAGTCGGGTCCCTTTGCACCTTTGCCGTGGAGCGGCGCGACGATCAGTTCCTTTTTGCCGTCACCGTCGACGTCCGCCCAGCGAATGCGGTGCAGCGTCGGCTCCGCGGAGATCGGAAAGACCTCCCACGCCGGAGTTGCGCCGGGTGCGTTCTGACGAACCCACTGGAGCGTTCCCGTGTTCTCCCGCGTCCAGCCGGCGCCGAGTGCGATGTCGAGACGTCCGTCGCCATCGATGTCGTTCGGCGCGAGCGTGACGTTGTCGGCCGTCGTCGCACCGGCGGTGAGGATTACGTTCTTCTCCCAGGTCGGTGCCTTGAACCACACGAAATCCGTCGCGTTGATGGCGAGGATGTCCATCTGACCGTCGCCGTTGACATCGCCCGGAACGACGGCGTAGCCCACACCGAAGTTCGTCGCGATCTCCTGTGCGCGGAATGTCAGTGCGGGCGGGGCGGCCGCACTCTGCTGACGACCGGCGCCAACGCCAGTCAATTCAAACGCGACGAACCCACACGCGAAGAGCAGAGCGATTCGAGGTGTGTTGGACATCATCATTGGAAGCCCTTGGTCCGTTTCGCGAGCCACTCCTGAATCGTCGTGAAGTACGCCGGCACGAATCCGCGCAGCGTCGGCATCTCCGCGTTGCTGCCGGTCTTCGCCTCGAACTGATCGTGATTGGCCTTCGGAAGAATGCGCAGCGTGTAATCGCGGTTGCCACCAGCTCTGAGAGCGGCCTCCCAGGCAGCTTTGTTCTTTTCCGCAAGGATGTTGTTGTCCAGTTCTCCCCAGATTGCAAGCGCCGGCAGCTGAAGCCGGCGGAGCGTCGGCGCCGGATCGTAGAAGTACAGCCGCTTGATGAATTGCCAATACGGATGGTCCTGCGTCGCAGGAAAGATGTCGGGCGGCTGTCCCATTTTCGCAGCGAGCTTCTCGCGGGTTGATGCGTAGTCGTCCCAGCCCTGGCCGGTTCGCGCGAATTGGTACTGCAGCTTCATCAGGCCGACGATCTGCTCCACCGCCTCCGCAGGCATGCCAGTCATCGTCATTTCGTTCTGAGCCTGATCGATCGTTGTCTCCGCGCCTGGGACGCCGGCGCCGGAGATGCTGATGAGAAACGCAAAATCCTTCGCTCGAACAGCCGCGAGCGGCATGATCCATCCCGCCTGACTGACGCCGATCAGCCCGACCTGCGCAGGATCGATATCGTCCCGCGTCTTCAGGTATTCGAACGCAGCGACGACGTCACCGGCCAGGTCGTCGAAGGAGGCGACGTTCCAGTCGCCGGTCGATTCGCCGACGCCGCGCTTGTCATAGCCGAGGACCGCTATGCCGTGGCGGACCAGGAACCGCGCGAACGGAAGCATGTGCTCGCGATCCTCGGGGCCGGAGCCGTGCACGACGATGATTGCCGGATGTTTGCCGCTGGTGGCCGGATTGATCAGCGTTCCCGCCAGCTGAATGTCGCCGCTCGCGAAGCGAACATCGTGACGCCTCTCAATCTCGACGCGTCGCGCCGTACGCGGACCGGCACCTTCACGTCGCCAGGTCAGCGAAATGATCTTGCCCGCGCCGTCGCGCCGGAATTCGATTCGTGATTCGACGGAGGTCGCGACTGCGACGCCAGGGCCGGCGAAGAATCGATCGGGTTCGGTCGAATAAAGAGTCCGAACCTCGCCGGATTCGTCAAAGGCGACGAGCCGACTCGGCTTGTCGAACCCGCTGAATTCCTTCCACATCTGGAGATACAAAAACGCGTGCGGATCCCATTGGTAGACCCCGGTGTACTCGCGAAGAGTCTTCTCGTCGACGGGGCGCACGCTGGGAGCCTGCCACGCGGAGCGCGCGAATGCGGCTCCAAGAACGACTGTGGCGACGGTCGCGCCGATCGCAATCCACCGACGCATTCGCGCAGCGTACTACAATCCTGTCCCCGATCTCACCCCGACACGGCGATTGTTCGCTTCTCTCGAGCCGATTCGTACGCAGCCATCGCGACGACGAACGACCGGCGCGCGTCGTGGATTGTGGCGACCGGCTGCCGCTTGTGCTCCAGGCACTCGATGAGGTGATTGAGGGGGAACGGCGCCGCTGGCGCGTAAGGCTCTTCGGATTGCCGTTCGAACACCCAGTCGCCTGCGCCGGCTGCAAGTACCGCGCGGCCGGGCATCCGAAACCACTGATCGATGATCTCTCCGCGCGTGCCGATAATCTCGGATCGGACGACGCTGTTTTGTTTCGGCGATGGACTGCTCGTGCGGGGCGCCGTAATCGTCCACGAGGCCTCGAGCGTCGCCAGCATACCATTCGCGAAGGTGAACGTCGCCAATCCCCAGTCTTCGACCCCGATGTCCTTGTGCACGAGGTTCGCCATTCTCGCGCCGACCTGCACGACCTCGCTCGACGACAACCATCTGAAGAAGTCGATCCAGTAGATGCCCTCGTCGATGAACGCGCCCCCGGGGACGTGCCGCGGATCCGCAAACCAGCCGGGCGTGCCGGACTGGTACCAGTCTTCGGCGATCGACCAGCGACAGGTCTGGTGCACGAGGATTACTTCGCCAATCACGCCATCGTCGACGCGCTTCTTCAGCTCCGCTCCGCGCAGACGCATGATCCCCTGGAACGGCAGACACACGACGCCTGCGCGATCGATTTCGTCGACCATTCGGTCCGCTTCCTCGACGGTCATCGCCATCGGTTTGCCGAGCACGATGTGCTTGCCTTCTCGAGCCGAGGCAATGGCCAGTTCCGCCATTCGCGAGACAGACGGCGCGATGTGGACGATGTCCACGTGCTCTCGTCGGAGCAGTTCGCGATAGTCGGCGTAGCCCGTGATTCCGAAGGTCGTCGTGAACTCGGCGAGTTGCGCCTCGTTATCCCACGCGGCGGCGACCAGCTCGGCGCCCGGATACTCGCGGAGCGCGCGGGCAAGTCCGTATGCCGAGTACCAATGACCGAGCCCGAGGACCGCCACTCGCCATTTGCGTCCCATGCAAGTCGGCTCCTGTGACAGACGCTCACGTTGACCCTACACCTGGGCAGGATGCTGAAAAACGCATCCTGAATGGGAGATGGGAAATCGGAAATGGGAAAACACGGGGCAATGTGCCATCTCCCATTTGCCATTTCCCATCAGGCCGGCACTTTTCAGCGGCCTGCTAGCGACAGCTTCATCGTATCCTCTGATCGCTGTCGTCCCAGCTCGAACGAGCCCACGATGCGGAGCTGGAAGGCTGGCTACGGCTGTCGAAGGCCGTCACCAGAGTGCTTCGCACCATCGGACAGGGAGTGTGACATGCCATTCCGTCCGCAGCGTTTCCTGCGCCGGCTGATCGCGATCTTCAAATGGCGCGCTCGCGACCGCGACATCGATCGCGAGATGACGTTTCATCGCGAGTCGATCGCCCGCGAGTACATTCGAACGGGGCTGAGCGAGCCGGACGCGCAGCGAGCGGCCCGCGTGCGTTTCGACAACATCGGACGGCTGAAGGAACAGGGGCACGACGTCCGGAGTGCTCCGGTCATCGAGAATCTCGCGCGAGACGTCAGGCACATGGCGCGGGGACTGCGGAGGAACCCGGGCTTCACGATCGCCGTCGTGCTCACGCTTGCGCTTGGCATCGGCGGCAATACCGCCGTCTTCTCGGTGATCGATCAGCTGCTGCTCCGCCCACTTGCGTATCCCAACGGTGAGGAACTGCTCACGATCTATGAAACCCGGCCCCGCTTCGGACTCGCGCAGGTCACGGTCGGCCGCACACGCAACGGCGTCTCTCCAGCCAACTGGCTCGACTGGCAGCGCGAGAGCCGGACGCTGACCACCCTCGCCGCATGGCGGTCCTCATCGTTCACGTTGACGGGCGTCGGCGAGCCCCTGCGCGTGAGTGCACAGCTCGTGTCCTCGGAGTTCTTTCCGTTGCTTGGCGTTACACCGCTGCTAGGTCGAACCATCTCGGATGAGGACGACCGGCCGAATGCGCCCAGCGTCGTCGTGCTCAGCCATGGACTGTGGCGGGGACGTTTTGGCGGCGACCCGAGTGTGATCGGCCATGTCATCCGGTTGAACGACAACCCCGCGGAAATCATCGGCGTGATGCCGGCCGGATTCCGTTTCATCGATCGGGAGAACGACCTCTGGAGCGGGTTTCGGCTCGATCGAAATGAGCCGTGGCGCGAAACGGCTGGACGGTTCCTGAACGTAGTCGCCAGGCGTCAGGCGGGAGCGACAACGAGGAGCGCGCAGGCCGAGATGGAAGGCATCGCTCAGCGGCTGGCACAGACGTATTCGTTCAACGAGAGCACTTCGGTGGCGCTGTTTCCGTTGCGGGAGGAGCTGACCGGCCAGGTCCACTCGTCGTTGCTCGTTCTGTACGGCGCTGTCGGTGTCCTGCTCGCGATTGCCTGCTTCAACGTGGCCAATCTACTCCTGGCACGGGCCGCGACGCGCCGGCGCGAAATCGCCATCCGAACGTCGCTTGGTGCCGGACGGGTGGCCATCGTGCGACAGCTACTCGTGGAGGGCCTCCTGCTTGCAACCGCGGGCGGTGCGCTCGGGATCGTGCTGGCGCGCTGGAGCCTCGACGCGCTTGTCGCATTCGCGCCCGCGGACCTGCTGCGTGTGGGCAGCCTGTCGATCGATCTCCGCGTGCTGCTGTATACGCTTGGCCTCTCAATGCTCACCGGCTTGGTCGTGGGAATGGTCCCTGCCGCGCTGATCGCGCGCGAATCAATCGTCGGATCAATCCGCACGAGCGGATTGACCGTGACGCATGCGCCTCGCGTCCGGCAGACGCTTGTCGTCTGTCAGGTCGCCATGACCGTCATGCTGCTGTGCGGTGCCGGACTGCTCGTGCGAACACTGATCGCATTGAATGGAGCCAACACAGGTCTGGACAAGTGGGACGTACTGACGATGGAGGTTGGGCTGCCCGGTACGCGCTACACGCCGGAGCGCAGGGTTCAGTTCTATCGGCAGGCGCTGGACGCGATTCGAGCGGTCCCGGGTGTCGAGTCAGCCGCAGCGGCCGATAGCCTCGCGGTCGTCGGGTCACCGAGGGGTCGGACGGTGTTCCATCGTCTCGGTACGCCCGAACTACCGATTAACGAACGGCCAAGCGCCGTGATTCGAGTCGTCACCCCAGGATACTTCCGCACGCTTCGCATCCCCGTGGTCCGTGGACGCGAATTCACGCCTGCTGACGACGCGAATCCTGCACCCGGGTTCACCGTCAACGACGCGTTTGCGAAAGCGTACCTTTCCGACGCCGATCCACTCACTGTCTCACTGTCGGTCTTCATGGAGGACAAGAATCCTTACGCGCCCATCATTGGTGTTGTCAGCAACGTCAACGAGGGATCGGTCAGGGACAAGGCGCAGCCGACGGTGTTCTACAGCCATCGGCAAATGGCTGAAACCGCGATGACGCTGTTCGTGCGGACCAGCCGACCGTCAGCCATCGCCGCGTCGGCCGCTGCGGCCGTCCATCGCCTCGATCCGAACCTTGCCGTCACGAAGATTCGAACATTGGAGGGCGCACTTGCCGAAAGCCTCGCGCGCGAGCGGCTCAACGCCCTCGTGTCAGGCGGGTTTGCTGTCAGCGGGCTCCTCCTTGCGTCGCTGGGTCTCTACGGCCTGCTGGCGTTCCTCGTCACCGAGCGCACGAAGGAAATAGGCATCCGCATCGCTCTCGGCGCTCAACTGGGACGATTGAGGCGTTCGGTGGTCGGTGGCGGTCTTCGCCTCGTCGCGACTGGCGCGGCGATTGGCGTCGGTGGTTCGTTCGTTGTGCTGCGCTCGTTGAGGACGCTGCTCTTTGGCGTAACGCCGAATGACATAACGACGTACGGCGCTGTTCTCGGATTATTGTGCGCGGTCGCAGGCCTGGCGTCCTATCTGCCGGCCCGCCGGGCATCTCGGGTCGAACCTCTCGAGGCCCTGCGACAGGAGTAACGCGTTACTCCTGGTTGTTCGGAACACGAAATCGCTCCGCGCGGTCTCAGGCATTTCTGCAGACGTCTCGAGCGCCGGCGTCGCTTTCGACACAGCCTGGCGGGATAATGTGCGACTGGAGGGTCCATGGTCCGAACGATTGCTTACTGGGCCACCACCGCGATTGCTTCATTGATGCTGCTGTTTGCGCTGAGCTACCTCACCGCGAGCGAACAGGTGGTCTCGGGATTTGCCAAAGCCGGATACCCGCAGCACCTTCGGATCGTTCTTGGAATCGCGAAGCCGGCCGCGGCCATCGTCTTGCTGGTCCCAGGGATGGCCTGGCTCAAGGAGTGGGCCTATGCGGGCGCGACGTTCACGTGGGTGATGGCATTCATCTCCGCGTACGCATCTGGCGAAGGGCCGCAGGTATGGAGCCTGCCGCTGGTGCTCCTGGGACTCCTGTTCGTCTCATACTTCACCAGGCCCCCAGGGCGCCGGTTGTCGTTCGGCTAGCCACTAGCATCGAACCGTTTCGAGCAGCTCGGTCGCAAGCTGGTTCGTATCGACGGTCACGGTCAACTGCGAAAACACGTCCTCGAGCGAGGGTGCCTGCATGAGCTCGCGGAGACGCGACGCGGAGTCGTCGGCAACGACTCCCCCCGCCCGCAGAATGATGACGCGCGTGCTGATCTTCTCGATCGTCTCGAGCTGGTGCGAGCTGTAGAATTCGATGATGCGTCTGTCGGCTGCGAGCGCACGGACGGCGGCGCGGAGTACGAGGGCGCTCGAGACGTCGAGCCCGGATTCTGGCTCGTCGAGCACGAGCACGCGTGGATTGTGCAGGAGTGCCGCCGCGAGGAGGATCTTCTGCCGCATGCCCTTCGAGTACGACGCGAGCGACGCGTGATATTCGCCGTCGAGGCCAAACAGATGCAGAAAGCGATCAATCTTCCGTTCGAGCACGGAGGACCGAACGCCTCGAAGCCGGCCGACCATGCGCAGGTATTCAGGGCCCGTCAGGTACGTGTAGACGTGCGCGTCCTCGGGCACGTAGCCGACCTGCGACTTGTACTCCTCGAGATGCTCCTGGATGTCCCTCCCGTCGAACAGAATTGTGCCGCCGGTCGGTGGCAGCAGTCCGATGGCTCACCACGGCGACGGCATCTCCTCCAGAACGATCCTCCTGTTCGCTGAACGTGCGGCCGCGGTACACGCTTGCCCCGAAGAGTCGAAAGTAATCCGCCGAGACGCGGCTGGCCCGTATCTGCTCAGGGGTTGTGCCGCTCGTCTCGTTGAGCAGCGTGTGCCGAAACGCGGCGACATCCTGGATGACGCTCGTCTGCTTGCGCCAGTGGCCATACATCGCGGGGGAGGCGCTGACGACGGATCCGGTCGGTGATGTCGTCTGGAAGAGGACGACCCGGTCCGGATCGGGGAAGGCCGGCGGTCGCAGAAGAACCGCGTTTGCAATGGAGAAGACTACGACGTTCGCCGCGATCCCGAGGGCAAGCACCGCGAGAATGGTGCACGTGAACGTTGGTGCGTGCATGAATTTGCGAGCCGCGTGCCTGATGTCGTAGGCGGCCTGCGCGAGACCGACTGATTGCATCCGGGACGTCCGCGCTGCCCGGGTCGCTTCCTTGACCAGCAGGACGTTACCGAAGTCCCTCCGACTGGCGCGCTCCGCCTCGGCACGCGGCATCCCGGCCTGCACACGCTCTTCTGTGTCCAGCAGCAGATC
>Ga0114129_10013923_pt1 | contig 11457 bp, 11 predicted proteins | sample RhiMetdeltSRZDD1_FD_80071 | JGI IMG/M metagenome (GOLD analysis project Ga0114129, IMG submission 80071) | Populus rhizosphere microbial communities from Tennessee, USA - Rhizosphere MetaG P. deltoides SRZDD1 (version 2) (version 2) | ecosystem: Host-associated > Plants > Roots > Rhizosphere >... | reverse complement strand
CGCACGATCGGATCATCGTACGCGCGGATGACGCTACGAATCGTTTCGTTTCGCATAGATCCGGTACCCGTGCCCGGTCACGGCCAGGGGGAACGCGCGCTCGAGCGCCTGGGTCAGCTCGGGGAACATGGCCAGGCGCTCGTAGCCGAGCGCGGGCCAGCTCTCCTCGAGCACCACCACGGCGGCGGGCGGGTGGGCCGCGAGGCTCGCCACCAGCTCCGCGCGCAGGGCGCGGATGCGCGGGTCGTTCACGTCGTGGAAGAAATGGAAGTCGTAGATGAAGCGCGTGGGCTGCCGGAGACCCAGGCGGAGCAGCGCGTGGATGCCGCCGGACGTGGTGTCCATCACCTGCACCGTGGCGCCCGGAGGCACGAGTGGCCCCAGATCGCGCGACAGGGCCCCGACCCGGCGCGCCTTCTCGGCGATCCAAGGCGCATCGAGGGCCTCGACCCCCTTCGCGCCGAGCACGATCACGAGGAGCGCCCAGACGGCGAGCGCGATGGGCCGCCGGGCGCCGAACAGGTCGAGGACGCGAGGCCAGCCGATCCCACGCCACGAGACGACGGCGGCCGGGGCCAACGCGCAGATGAACACGATGAGCGGATAGAGCTGGTACTCCCAGCCCTTCCCCTGGAGAAGGAAGTGGACGAGACCGTACAGCACCCCGACCAGCGCGAGCCCCTTGTATGCGGGGTGCCGCGGCGGGGGGGTCAAGAGCGCAAGCACGATGAGCGCGAAGAACAGCAAGGCCAGCGGCCGACCGAAGGAATACCCGTCGACCGCCTGCAGCATCGCCGCCCGACCCACCCGGCTATAGAGCGGCATGACATACGCCACGAAGACGCCCAGGAAGGATGCCAGACCGCCTCGCCAGGCCAGCCAGCCGAGCACCACCGACGGCACCACAAGGCCGGCCACGACCACGAGTCCGGCGGCGCGCCAGGCCGACAGGGCGAGGGAACGATCCCGGGCGGCGATCGCGGCACAGAGCACCCAGAAGAGGGCGGCGTGCGGCTTCAGCATCATGGCCGCGCCGAGCGCCAGCCCGCCCCAGAGCAGCGCCCCGGATGCCCGGTGCTCGGTGCCCCGCGCGACACCCCAGGCCCCGAGCAGGAGGAAGAGGCAGAGCAGAAAGTCACGCTGGCCGGCGTGCCAGGCGCCCCCACTCAGATGGTAGAGCCCGAACAACAGGGGCCCGGCCGCGGCGGCCCAGCCGCCGCCGATGTGGCGACAGTATGCGGCGAGAAGGCCGCAGATCGCGGCCAGCCAGCCCAGATCGAAGAGCCGCCACGCGAGGTCGCCGGGGCCGCCCACCCGGAGCACGGCCAGGTGCAGGAGGTAGACGCCGGGGAGGTTCATGTCGAACGCATCGCGATACGGGATCGCGCCCTGACCGATCAGCCAGGCGATGTAGTGCATCAGCGGGGCGTCGTGGATCAGGGGCCAGGCCCGCGAGGCCCAGATCAGGTACGCGAGCAGCAGCGCGCTAGCGACCGAAATAAGCTTCAATGACCCGCTCGTCGGCCTGGATGACGCCGGGCGCCCCCTCGGCCAGCTTCTCGCCGTGATCGAGCACGAACACCGTCTCGCACAGGCCCATGACCACCTTCATGTCGTGCTCGACCAGCAGCACCGTCTTGCCCTGATCGCGCAGCCGCCTCACCGCGTCGAGCAGCTCGTTCAGCAGCGTGCGGTTGACGCCGGCGGCGGGCTCGTCGAGCAGGATCATCTCGGGATCGGTCATGAGCACGCGAATGAATTCCACGAGCTTCTGCTGGCCGTAGGAGAGATTGCCCGCGAACTCGCCGGCGAGTCGCTCGAGCTTCACGAGCGCCAGCAGCTCCCGGGCGCGCCGCTCCGCCGCCGCGTAGCCGGCGGTCGTCACCACCAGCAGGTTCTCGAGCGCGGTCAGCTCGGGGAAGACCCGGATCACCTGGAAGGTGCGGCCCATCCCGAGGTGGAAGATCTGGTGCGGCCTGAGGCCGTCGATGCGCCATCCCTTGAAGAGGATCTCCCCCTCGTCGGCCTGATCCACCCCGGTGATGCAGTTGAAGAGGGTGGTCTTGCCCGAGCCGTTCGGGCCGATCAGCCCGTAGATGCGGCCCGGCTCGAGCGCGAGCGACACGCCGTTGACCGCGGCGACGCCGCCGAAGCGCTTCACCACCGAGCGGATCTCCAGGATGGGCGCCATCGGGCTAGCCAACCCGCTAGATGGTCCGGGGCAGGTTGTACTTCTGCTGGAGCACACCCAGGATTCCCCGGGGCATCAGGAGCACCACCCCCACGATGATCGCGCCGAAGAGGAGCTGGTGGAGATAGATGAAGCGTGCCCACACCACCTCCTGGAAGGCGAAGAGCACCGCGGCGCCGAGCACGGGTCCCCAGATCGTCCCCTTGCCGCCGAACAGCGCCATCACGATCATGGTGATCGTCATGATGAGGGGAAACACCGAGAGGGGCTCGATGTAGCCCTGGTCGCGCGCGGAGAGACCGCCCACGATCCCGGGGGCCGCCGCGGAGAGCAGGAAGGCGTAGAGCTTGTAGCGCAGGGTGTCGATCCCCATCGCCTCCGCCGCCACCTCGTCCTCGCGGATGGTCATGAGCCGAAGCCCGAAGCGGGAGGTCACGATGACGTAGGTGACCGCGGTCACCACCGCCGCCACGAGGCCCATCGCGTAGTAGATCTCCACGCTCGCGTGCAGCGTGGGCAGCGAGAGGCCGTTGCCGCCTCCGGTCAGTCCCTCGTAGTAGGAGACGACCACCCGCATGACCTCGTTGAGCCCGAGCGTGGCGATCGCGAAGTAGGGCCCCTTCAGCCGCAGGCACGGCCAGCCGATGAGGAACGCGAGCGCCGCCGCGACCACGCCGCCGCCGAGGCACGCGAGCGGCCACGCCCAGCCCAGCGTGACGATCAGGATGCTCGCGGCGTAGGCGCCGGTGCCGAAGAAGACCACGTGGCCGAAGGAGACGTAGCCGGTGAGCCCCGAGATCAGGTTCCAGGACTGGGCGAGCGCGATCCACATGAAGAGCTGGAGCATCACCCGCACCCCGTAGCCGGTGGCTTGCAGCGGGTACAGGGCTAGGCCCACCGCGAGCACCACGAGGCCGACGGGAAACCAGCGCTTCACACGCGCCCCTTCAGGAGCCCGGTGGGCCGGATCAGGAGAACGATCACCAGCAGCACGTAGGCGACCGCCTCGTTGACCTGCGAGGTCAGGAAGAGCGACGCGAGCTGCTCGACGAGCCCCAGTAGCAGGCCGCCCAGCAGGGCGCCGGGGTAGTTGCCGGCGCCGCCCAGCACGATGACCAGGAACGACTTGAACGTATAGACCTGGCCCATCTCGGGCTGGATCGCCACCATCACCGCGACCAGTGAGCCGCCCGCGGCGGCGAGTGCCGAGCCGAGTCCGAAAGTGATCAGGTGGATGCGCTGCACGTCGATCCCGCAGACCTGGGCGACCTCGCGGCTCTGGGACACCGCGCGGATCGCCTTGCCGAGCCGGGTGGACCGGAGGAACACGAAGGCGCCAAGGGTGATCGCGATGGCGAAGCCGCAGGTGGCGAGCCGCGGCTTGGAGAGGGCGAACGGAGCTACCACGAAGGAGCCGGTCAGGTACTCCACCGATCGCAGGTCCGAGGTGAAGGCGAGCTGGGCCAGGTTCACCAGCGCGATCGAGACGCCGAACGTCAGCAGCAGCGACGAGAGCTCCGGCGCGTCCACCACGCGGCGCACGAGGAAGCGCTGCAGCGCGACGCCGACCAGGAAGAGAAGCGGCATCGATACCAGCAGGGAGAGGTACGGGTTGAGGCCGATCCAGTGGAAGAGCCAGAACGTGGTGTAGGCGCCCATCATCAGGAGCGGGCCGTGGGCGACGTTCAGGACGCGCATCACCCCGAAGATCAGGCCCAGGCCGAGGGCCACCATCGCGTAGAGGGAGCCGGCGAGGAGGCCCGAGATGACCACCTGGCCGATCATGCTCGGCGTGATCAGGACGCCCACGGGCCCTCCGGAGCGTGCCCGCGCCCGCCGGAGGACCGGCGGGCGCGGCGCGGAGCTATCGCTTGCCCCACTCCGGCGTCGGATAGCGCATCTTGCCGTTCGCCAGATCGTCCGGCCACACCACGATGCGCTTGCCGTCCTGCCACTGGAGCATGACCATCTTGTGCGCGATCTGGAAGCCGTCGGGCTCGACCTTGTACTCCCCGAACGCGGTCTTGATCTCCATCTTCAGGAGCTGGTCGCGGACCTTGTCGGCGTCGAGCGTGCCCGCCTTCTTCACCGCCTCCGCGTAGATGAGGCAGCCCGCGTAGCCGGCCGCGGTGTGGTACGACGGTTCCTGCCCCTTGAACTTGGCCTTGTAGGCGGCCAGGAACTCCTTCTGCCCGGGATACGGCAGCGACTCGTCCCACTGGGTGGACCCGTATACGTACTCCGCGTTCTGCTTGAGCAGGTCGTAGAACTCGGGCAGGTCTCCGCCCACCGTGAGCCCGAACATCTTCGGGTTCACGTTGAGCTCCTTCATCTGCCGGGTGATCGCCACCGCGTCGTCGAAGTAGGTGCCGGCCGCGATGACGTCGGGATTGGCCGCCTTGATCTTCACCAGCAGCGCCGAGAAGTCGGTGTTGCCCTTCGGATAGGCCTCCTGCAGCACCACCTGCATGCCCTTCTTCTTGGCCGCCTCCACGGTGCCCGCCGCCGACGCCTTGGGGAAGAGCGTGTCCTCATGGATGATGGCGACGGTCTTGAGCCCGCGCTTGGCCGCCATGTCGATCAGGCCGTCCAGGTAGTTCTCGGCGGGAGTGATCACCATGAAGATGTACTTGCGGCCCTTCTTGAAGATCGAGGTAGTGGCCGCGAGCGGCGCCACCATGACCTTCTTGTACTTCTCGGTCACGTTGGCCACCGCCTCGCTCACCGCCGAGGAGTAGGGCCCCATGACCGCGTCCACCTTGTCCTCGGTGATCAGCTTCTCGTAGAGCCGGACCGCGGTGGCGGGAGTCGACTGGTCGTCGTAGATCACGAGCTCGACCTTGCGGCCGAGGATTCCGCCCTTGGCGTTCAGCTCGTCGATGCAGACGTCGTAGCCCTGCTTCTGGTACGTGCCGGGCTTGGCGTAGGTGCCGGTCACCGACATAGACGCGCCGATCTTGATCGGGGTCTGCGCAGCGACGGGCAGCGGCAGCGAGGCGAAGACGACGCCGGCAAGGGCTACCGGGGCCAGACGTTTCCAGGACGTCATCGTCATGTGAATCCTCCTCGGAACTGTCTCGGCGGATGGGGTACGGCAAGAATAGGCGTTTGTTTTAGCAAACATGCCACGAGGAGTCAAGGTTCCCCGACTATGAGCGCTTGACGCCGGGCGGGCCTGCGTCAATCATGCCCTGTCATGCCCCGAGACGTCCGCCCGGTCCATCACCCCGACAAGCACCACGTGGAGATGCCCTACGCTCCGGCACTCCTGGTGCGACGCGGCAGCCTGCTGTTTCTGTCCGGGCTCACCGCGGCGCCGGTCTACCACAGCCATCCGCATCGCGAGGAGGAGTTCGACCTGCCGCCCCACATGCGGGAGCAGGCCGTGCTCCTGATGGAGAACCTCAAGACCACGCTGGCCGCGGCCGGCTGCACGCTGGCGGACGTGGTATCGGCCACGCGCTATCTCACCAACGTGGCCGAACAAGATGATCTGAACGCGGTCTGGGCCGCGTACCTGGGCGCCCACCGCCCCACCACGACCACCGTCGAGGTCTCGCGCCTGGCCACCCACGCCAACTGCAAGATCGAGATCAGCGTCATAGCGGTTGCCGGAGACGGAACTAGAAAGAAACCAGCACGCAAGAAACCCCGACGCCGGAAATGACGACCACGCTCGGCTTCGTCGGCCTCGGCGCGATGGGCGGCCGCATGGCCCGGCGCCTGCTCGACGCCGGCTACTCGCTCTGTGGCTACAATCGCACCGCCGCGAAGGCGGCCGATCTCGTCCGCGCCGGCATGACGCTCGCCGGGTCGCCCCGTGAAGTCGCCGAGCGAGCGAACGTGATCTTCACCATGGTCACCGATGATACCGCGCTGGAGGAGGTCGCACACGCGGCCGAGGGCCTGCTGGCCGGCTGGCGGCCGGGTGCGATCCTGGTCGAGATGAGCACGGTGAGCCCGGCGGTGATCGAGCGGCTGGCCGACGAGATCACGCGGCGCAGCGGGGCGCTGCTCGACGCACCCGTCTCGGGCAGCCCCGCCACCCTGGACGCGGGCCAGCTCTCGTTCATGGTCGGCGGTGACCGGGCCGTGCTGGAGCGCGCCCGCCCCTACATGGAGGCCATCGGCCCGACCATCACCCACGTCGGACGCGTGGGGCTCGCGAAAAGCATGAAGATCGCGGTGAATCAGGGCCTCGCGGTCCAGATGCTCGCCTTCGCGGAGGCAGTGGCGCTGGCCGAGAAGGCGGGCATCGACCGGGCACGCGCGGTGGAGGTGTTGCTCAAGAGCGTGATCGCCTCCCCGATGGTCAAGTATCGCGGTCCCTTCGTCCTCGGCATGCCGGAGGAAGCCTGGTTCGACGTGGACATGATGCAGAAGGACCTGCGTCTCGCCCTCGACATGGCGCGCGCCTCGGGCGTGACCCTCCCCAGCGTAGCCCTCACCCACGAACTCCTGACCGCCGCCAAGGGCTTCGGCCTAGAGAAGTACGACTTCGCCGTCGTCTTCGACGTCATCGCCAACATGAGCGGCCTCCCGCCAACGAAGAAACTCTGAACGCAGGGGGCGGCTTCGTCCGATGTGGCTGAGGGATCCATCGCCGTCATAGGTTCGGGCGGGCGGGGCGGGGGGCCGCTCCCGGGGACCGTGTCTTCTGCGGGTCATCGGAGCCGCCGACGTCCCATCTCGTGGCTCGAACGAGACGACGCCGCGGGCCAGCGACTCAGCGTGTCCCCGGGAGCGGCCCCCCGCCCCGCCCGCCCGAGCCGCGCGCCGAGCTAGGGATCCTCGGACGCGTCGTACTGAAGGCGCCGCGACTGCATCCACCGCACCGCGAGCAGATCCTCGAACGCGACAAACGCCCGGTTGCGAATGCCATAGTGCGATACGCCGAACCGCCGCGCACGATGGCTCACCGGCAGCTCCAGCACGCGGCACCCCGCCATCCGCAGCAGCGTCGGCACGAAGCGGTGGAAGCCGCGGAAGCGCGGCAGGCACCCGAGGCAGCCGCGCCGCATCACGCGCAAGGTGCAGGCGCTGTCGTGCACGTCGTCCCGGGTGATCGAGTTCCGCACTGCGTTGGCGACGCGCGAAGAGACCCGCTTGAGCCAGGGATCGTCCCGTCGCTGGCGCCAGCCGGTCACCGCGTCGTAGCCGTCGAGGTGGGCGAGCATCCGCGGGATGTCACGCGGATCGTTCTGCAGGTCGCTGTCCAGCGTGACCACGATGCGCCCCCGCGCGCGCGCGAAGCCGGCGTCCAGCGCCACCGAGAGCCCGCCGTTGCCGGCCAGGCGCAGCAGGCGCACGCGTGCGTCGCGCTCGTGGAGCGCCCGCGCGATCGAGGCGGTCGCGTCGGTGCTGCCGTCATCCACGATGATGACCTCGGTCGGCCGGCCGATCGCGTCGAGCACGGGACCGAGCTCCGACCAGAGCTGGGGCAGACTCTCCGCCTCGTTGAAGGCGGGCAGGAGCACCGACAGCTCGGGCGCGGCCACGCTCATGAACGCGCCGCCAGCAGGACCATCCGGTCACGACCCACTCGGTCGGCCAGGAGCACCTGCCACCGGGACTCATGGTCCGCCCGCATCGTCGCCCACCGGTCCTCGCGGATCAGCACCACATCCCCTGGACGTGGCGCCGCCAGCCGCGCGTCAAGATCGGCCAGGCGGGGAAGCTCCTGGATCGACCGCCGCAGGTAGAAGTCATACACGAGCCCCGCGTCGAGGTACGTGATGATGCGGGCATCGGGCGGCAGCCGCGCGGCGACCGCCGCGGTGAAGCCGCGGATATTGGTACGCTCGGCAAAACGTGCTGGATATGTCCATCCCTCGACGATCAGGATACCGCCGAGAGTGAGCGCCAGCATCAAGGTGGCGGCGACACCCGATCGGCGGACCGCCAGCAGCCCCAGCGCGGCCGCGCAGCCGACCCCCGCGAGCGCGGCGACCATCCCGCGCGGCCAGCCCGGCGGCGGCACGAAGGTCCCGCCGCCGGGACCCATCTGGAGGAGGACAATGGCAGCCCCCACCGCACCGAGCGTGACCCCGGCGAAGGACGCCAGGAGTACCCGGCGGCCCCGCCCGGACGACTCGAGCGGTGCGCGCGCCAGCAGCTCCGCGACCAGCAGCGACAGCGGCGGCAACACCGGAAGGAAGTAGCGGGCCCGCTGCTCGCCGGAAAGGCTGACCGCCACCGCGATGACCCCGGTCCATACCAGGAGCGGCCGGCGACGCGGATCCCGGTCGCGCCACCACCACCAGAGACCGGCCGGCAAGAAGACCGTCCAGGGGAGGAACCGGACCAGATTCTCGAGCAGCTCCTCGAGCCGCGAGCCGGTCTTCTCGCGGAAGTACCAGTCGCCGTAGTGGCCGACCACGACGCCGCCCACGTAGCTCCGCTCGGTCTGCAGGAGATAGGGCAGAAGCCAGGGCAGGCTGGCCAGCGCGAGGATGCCGATTCCCACCGGCAGCCGCAGCCACCGGAGGCCGCGCCGCCAGCCGTCCTCGACCAGCACCACCACGAGCGCGGCCACCAGCGCCATCAGGGCCGCCGGCCCCTTGGTGGCAAGCGCCCCCGCCACGCAAAGGTAGAAGCCGACCAGCCGCGGAAGAGGAGCGGCCACTAGCCGCGCGGTGAGCAGGAAGTACAGCGCCCACGCGAGCCACGCGATCATCATCATGTCGGAGAAGACCTGGTGCGACATGAAGTAGAAGAAGGGGGCGGTGGCGAGCACCAGCGCGGCGACGAGCCCGACGGGGTCGTCCCAGAGCCGGCGACCGAGCGCAATCACCGCGAGCAGCGCGGCGCCGGCGGCGAGCACGGAGGCGAGCGGCGCGGTGGCCTCGTTCACGACGCCGAACGGCTTGGCGAGCACCGCGACGGTCCAGAAGAAGAGCGGCGGCTTGTTCAGGTAGATCACGCCGCGTACCCGGGGGAGCAGCCAGTGGTGAGACTCGACCGCCTCCCGGGCGAGCAGGGCGAAACGAGCCTCGTCCTGGTTCAGGAGCGGGCGACGCCCCACCGGCAGCGCGTACACCACGAGGGCGGAGACGAGCAGCAGCGCGGCGAGTGCCGCCGCGCGGGCGCGGCTCAGAGCACCCCCGCGCGCCGGGCCCGATCCGCGATCTTCCGGGCCCGAGTGAGATGCGGCATGTCCATCATCTGCCCCTTCCAAGCGAAGGCCCCCGCGCCCCGCCCCGCCTGCTCCTCGAACGCGGCGATGAGGGCCACCGCCTCTTCCGCGTCCGCCTTGGACGGCGTGAACTCGGTGTTGATCACCTCGATCTGGCTCGGATGGATGGAGATCTTGCCGCTGAAGCCCATGGCGACTCCTTCCCGGCATTCACGGCGGAGCCCATCCAGGTCCGGGATGTCGGTGAAGACCGTATCGAGTGCCTCCACGCCCGCGGCCGAGGCGGCGACCGCGCACATCACACGGGCGTAGCGGGGGATGTCGAGATAGCGGCCCTCCTCGTCGCGGGTCCGGGGTAGCCCCATGGCCGCCGAGAGGTCCTCGATGCCCCAGGAAACCGCGACGATGCGGGGGCTCGCGCCCGCGATCTCCTTGATATTGAGCAGGCCCTCGGGCGTCTCGGTGGCGATCAGGACCAGCCGCGTGGAGCCGAAGGGCACCCCGTGGCGCTGCTCGAGCGCGTCGAGCAGGGCGGCGACCCGGCGGACGTCTTCGGCCCGGCGCGGCTTCGGCACCACGTAGCCGTTGGGGCGCCCGCCGATGGTCTCGGCCAGATCCGCTTCCGCATGATCGGTGAAGACGGGATTCATCCGGACCCAGCGCTCGCGGCCGCCGAAATCGAGCGTCTCGAGCCAGCGCCGCACGATGGGCCGGGTCGCCGCCTTGCGGTCGGGCGTCACCGCATCCTCCAGGTCCAGGATCAGGCCGTCGGCGGGGAGCGTGAGCGCCTTGGCGATCATCTTCTCGTTACCGCCCGGCACGAAGTGGAGCGACCGTCGCATACCCGCTCCGCGCCCTCAGGCGCTCCGGCGCCGCATCATGGCGGCGCGCCGGCAGGTCATCACCACGTCGCCGTGCTGGTTGCGCGCCCGGTGCTCGAAGATCACGATGCCCCACTGCGGCCGCGACTTCGAGTCCCGCTTCTCCACGACCTCGGTCTCCGAGTAGATGGTGTCGCCGTGGAAGACCGGCTTGGGGAACTCGACCTTCTCGAAGCCCAGGTTACCCACGGTGGTGCCGAGCGTGGTCTCGCCGACGCTCAGCCCCACCGCGATGCCCAGGGTGAGCAGGCTGTTGACGAGTGGCTTGCCGAACTCCGCCTTCTGGGCCGCGTGGAAGTCGACGTGCAGCGGCTGCGGGTTCATGGTGAGACAGCTGAAGAACACGTTGTCCGACTCGGTGATGGTGCGTCCCGGCTGGTGCTTGTAGACCTGGCCCATCTCGAGCTCCTCGAACAGCTTGCCCGGCATGGCTGGCCTCCTTGAGCTGGGTGGGACGGCTCAGCGCGCGGTGACGCGGGCCGCGTCCAGCTCGGCGATCACCCGGGCGCTCGAGTCCACCCGCCCGAGCAGCCGCTGGAAATTCTGGCACGCCGCTTCGTGGAGCTGCCGGCTGGCCGCGCCACAGCCGTCTTCCACAAGCAGGCAGCGAAACCCGCGGTCGGCCGCGTCCCGAGCGGTGCCCTCGACGCACGAGTTGGTGGAGACGCCGGTGAACACGAGCTGCTCCACGCCCCACGCCCGGACGAGCCGCTCGAAGCCCGAGGAATGGAACGCGCTCATCGTGGTCTTGTTGAGGACGGGCTCGTGCAGCCGAGGCGCGAGCGCGTCCAGGATCTCGTGCTCCCGCCGGCCGCGCGTATTGCCCACCGCCTCCGCCATCGGACGCATGTGGGGCGGCAGATCGCTGTAGTCCGGCAGCTCCGACCCCACCGTGAGGAAGATCACGCGCAGACCGCGCGAGCGAAACGCCTCGAGCAGCGATCGGATGGTGGGCACGAGCACGGTCTCGATGCGGTCGAAGCGCTCGGTGCCTTGCGCCTCTCGCCCCTGGTCCTTCAGGAGCCGGCCCAGGCCCTCGTGGCGGGAGCCACTGGCGTACTGCATGTCCACCACCACCAGCGCCACCTTGGCCGGATCGAGCTGGAAGCCGGGATTGAACTGCTGGGCATAGTCTGGCGACCCGACGCCGGAGGCGAGGGGAGCGGATACATAGTCTGGCGACCCGACGCCGGAGGCGAGGGGAGCGGATACATAGTCTGGCGACCCGACGCCGGAGGCGAGGGGAGCGG
>Ga0114129_10013921_pt1 | contig 11458 bp, 8 predicted proteins | sample RhiMetdeltSRZDD1_FD_80071 | JGI IMG/M metagenome (GOLD analysis project Ga0114129, IMG submission 80071) | Populus rhizosphere microbial communities from Tennessee, USA - Rhizosphere MetaG P. deltoides SRZDD1 (version 2) (version 2) | ecosystem: Host-associated > Plants > Roots > Rhizosphere >... | reverse complement strand
CGGTTTGCATACCTAGTGCAGAGAGGTAATGCAAGAGGGCACAGGCCGACGAGCACTCGTTCGACACTCGGGCGCCAGTGTCCACGCATGGGGTCGGGGACCCTGAGGGGGAGGTCAGCACGGTGTCCACAACGCCCGAGAGGCCCATCGAGGATCGCAGCGAGCAGGTCGCGACCCGCGTCCCCGCCGGTCAGCGCCCCACCATCCCGCTCCAGGACGTCGCCCGCCTGACCGCAGCGCTGGCCACCGCCGCGGCGGGGGTCATCCACTTCGCCTTCGCACCCGCGCACCTCGACGAGTCCTTGAGCCACGGCATCTTCTTCCTCGCTGCCGGATGGCTGCAGCTGGGCCTGGCCCTGGCCCTGGTGCTGCGGGCCCGCCCCGAGCGGCTCTGGCTGAGCCTGACCGGCCTGGTCAGCGTGGGCATCATCGCCACCTGGGTCATCTCCCGCACGACGGGGGTGCCGGGCTCCGACCCCGAGGCGGTCGGCTTCGCCGACGTGCTCGCCACGGTCCTGGAGATCATCGCCGTCCTGGCCGTGGTCGCCGTCCTGCTCGATCGCCTGCCTCGGCGGTCGGTGCCGAGAGGGCCGCTGTTCGGCGTCGGTGGCGTGGCGGTCGTCGCCTCGGTGGCGCTGGTGTCGATGGCGGTGTCGCCGTCGTTCTCCGGCCACGGCCACGACGAAGGAAGCGCGGCCGGGCACGGCCACGGCGACGCTGCGGCTGCGCCGGACGACTGGCAGCAGCAGCGCCTGGAGGCGCTCACCGGCTCCGCCACTCCCGAGCAGGTCGAGGAGTTCAAGCAGGTCGAGGGCGAGTACCTGGCGGCCCAGATCCGCGAGCGCTCCGAGCTGCTGGCCGGGCTGCCGGAGGCCGAAGCGCAGCAGCGCATCGACACCTACGTCGACTGGGCGGTCAACAACACCATCGCCCTGCTCGAAGGCGCGCAGGCCAGCGGGACGACGATGCACACCCACGGACCGGTCGAGTGGCAGACCATTGACGACCCGGCCGATCAGCAGGCGCTCCAGGATCAGCTCGTGGCCTCGGCCCGGGTGATCGAGGAGTTCCCGACGGTGGCCGACGCCGAGGCTGGTGGCTATCGGCAGGTGTCGCCCTTCGTCCCGGGCATCGGCGCGCACTGGATCAACTTCGACCTCGACCGCAACTTCAATCCGGGCCGACCCGAGATGCTGCTGTACAACGGCACCAACCCGACGTCGCGGATCGTCGGGCTGAGCTACGCCTCCATCGGCGACGCGCCGCCCGAGGGCTTCGTCGGTCCCAACGACGTGTGGCACGTCCACCCCGGCCTCTGCATGCTCGGCGGACTGGTGGTCGGCATCGACGGCACCCCCGAGGACCTGTGCACCTCGATCGGCGGCAACATCAACACGCAGCTCGGCGACATGTGGATGATGCACCTCTGGCAGGTTCCCGGCTTCGAGTCCGGCTGGGGGCTGTTCAGCGCGGAGAACGACAAGATCAACGTGGCGACGTCCGACATCGGTCGTCAGATCATCGCCGGCGACGGCTGACGCGGCCCGCCGATCCGCTCCACGACAGCATCAGGAGACCACTCGATGGACGACCCGGGTCTTCCCATCAAGCTCAACCCGTGCTCGAACGGTGAGTTCGCTCCGCAGCCGCCGTCGGAGGTGGTGCGCGAAGCCGTGCGCCGGGCCCGACGGGCCTGCGACGAGAACGCCCGCCGCATCGGCATGGACCGCCGCCAGTTCCTGCTGTCCTCGATGGGTGCGGCGACCACGCTGATCGCGCTGGCGGCGTGCTCGTCGGAGTCCGACGACTCGTCGGGCAACGGCAGCGGCGGCTCGTTCGACGTCCCCGACGAAGCCACCGTCGATCCCGACGCCGCCCTGGAGACCCTGGGCAGCGACCAGCCGGTCATCGACGTGCAGACCCACCTGCTGGAGTACCCGGAGGGCCACTCCGGCGGCATCGGGTCGCTGTTCCCCTTCGCCGACGAGTGCGGCGAGGAGAACCCCGACGACTGCTTCACCACCGCGCACTGGATCGAGGAGGTCTTCGGCCGGAGCGACACCACGGTCGCCGTCATCTCCGCGCTGCCGGCCCTCGGCGACCCCGACCCGCTGTCGGCCGAGGTCATGGCCCAGGCCAAGGACCAGCTGGTCGAGCTGTGCGGCGACGGCCGGGTGCTGGTCCAGGGCCATGCGTGGCCCAACGTCGGCGACCTCCAGGCGGCGCTCGATGCCATGGAGGCCGAGTCCGAGCGCTTCCCCGTGGTGGCCTGGAAGACCTACACCCACGTCGGGCCGGGTTACACCCTGGACGACCACGACGGCGTGCAGGTCGGCGAGGCGTTCCTCAACAAGGTCGAGGAGCTGGGCCCGCCGATCGTCTGCGTGCACAAGGGCCTGGCCATCATCGGGGGCGGGCAGCCGCAGTTCGCGTCGCCGGTCGACATCGGCCCGGCGGCCTCGAACCACCCCGACCTCACGTTCTGCATCTACCACTCGGGCTTCGAGGCCGGCGCCGTCGAGGGGCCCTACGACCCCGACGCACCGAACGAGAGCGTCGACCGGCTGGTCAAGACCCTGGAGGACAACGGCATCGAGCCGGGCGGCAACGTCTACGCCGAGCTGGGCTCGACCTGGCGGTTCATCATGGGCGACCCCAACGGGGCGGCCCACCTGCTCGGCAAGCTGCTGAAGGCGGTCGGCGAGGACCGGATCCTGTGGGGCACCGACTCCATCTGGTACGGCTCACCGCAGGACCAGATCCAGGCCTTCCGGGCCTTCGAGATCAGCGAGCAGTTCCAGGAGCAGTACGGCTACCCGGCCCTCAGCGACGAGATCAAGCACAAGATCCTCTGGCGCAACGCGGCTCGGCTGCACGACATCGACGTCGCCCGGGTGCCGTGCGAGCTGGATCCGGCGACGGCCGAGGAGGCCCGGCAGTCCTCCCGCCTCCCGAACCGGACCTACGGCCCGACGACCGCCGCCGGGGCTCGGCGCCTGTTCGCCGCCGAGCATCCCTGGGCCTTCCGCACCTGACCTCACCCACTTCCGTCGTCCAAGTCTTCTTGAGGATCGCCGGAAGCCAGGCTCAGGGACGCTCCTTCCTGCCCTCCTCCAGGAAGCGGATCATCTCGGCGATGCGGACCGGGCGCTGCTCGGGATGGCGCTTCGTCGCGTCGACCCAGCGGAGGTAGGCGCGGCGGTAGAACTGGGCCAGCGAGTCGAAGAACGCCGCCGCCTCGGGCGCGGCATCCAGGGCCGCGGCGACGTCGGGTGCGAGGTCGCCGCGCTGGGGCCCCTCGGGCTCCAGGAAGACCTCGGCCTCGCTCCCGTCGACCGGGCCGCATCCCCGCCCCCAGGAAGGCCCGAGCACCAGGACGTACCGGTCGTCCTCCCGGTCGACGACGGCCCGCAGGCCGTAGCCGTTCAGGGCCCCGGCGACGTGGTGTCGGGGCTTCGGGCCCCAGGTCTCGTCGGGGTCGAACGGGACGGGGATGTGGGTGCGCCCTTGGGCATCGACGACGACCGTGGTCGTGTACCACCTCGCCCGGCCCCCGGTGTCCTGCGCGGACCGGCCGCCGTTGGCCCGTAGCCACATGGCCACGTGGTCGGCGCCCTCCCGGACGGCGGTGTCGAGGGGCGTGTGGCCGTCCCAGGTCGCGATCCAGTTGCGGTGCGCCCCACGCTCCAGCAGGTACGCCGCCGCCTCCTGCTGGCCGCCGTGGCACGCGCACCAGAAGGCGACGGTCAGCTCGTCGGGCGAGGGTGTCGGACCGCCCACCCCCCACGGGTGGGGCGAGGCTGGAGGCTGGCCGCCCGCCAGGTCGGCTTCGATCCGGTCCATGAGGCCGAGGGCCGCCGCGTGCCTGAGGGCGGTCCGCGCCCCGTGCTCGACCAGCCGGCGCGCGGCCTGCCACTGCCCGAACGCGACGGCGTCGTCCAGCGGGGTACCCCCGGCGATCACCGCCCCGGGTGCGTCGATGTCGGCGCCGCTCTCGATCAGGGCGTCGATGGCCTCGATGTCGTCGCTGCTGGCCGCCCAGTGCAGCGGTGTCTCGGTGCCCGGGTGGCTCTGGTCGTCGATCGGCGCGCCCGCCTCGGCCAGCAGCCTGATCGTCCTGGCGACGCCGGGGAAGTGGCCGGGCCAATCGGTGGCGATGTGCGCCAGCGTCCGGATCGAGCCGTCGTCGTCCCGGATCCGGGCGGTGGCCAGGCCGGCGTCGTCCGCCAGCAGCTGCCCGAGGCGCTCGACATCGCCGGTGCGGATCGCCTCGACCACGCTGACGGCCAGTGGCGAACGGCTGGGAAGGGTCTGAGCTGTCATGCCATCTCCTCACCTGCGCCCTCCCGGTCCGCAGCTGGAGGCGCAGAGAAGATGACACCTGCCAACAGTTGTGCTCACTGAGGAGGACTCAGTCCTTCCCGCGGACCCGGGCACGCCCTCAACGCGCTGGCGACCAGCCTAATCCGGCGCTCGCGCGCCGGGCTGGGGTACGAGCCGCACGCAGCAGACCGGCTCCTCCGCTCCGGCGGTTCCGTCCGGGCCGACGGCGCCGTTGGCTCCCGTGGCCTCCGGTCCGCTGGGATCGAGCAGGGCGGCGAACCCGGTCTCGCCGACGCCCTCGATCGCGGCCTCGAGCAGGCCAAGGTTCATGCCGCAGATCAGCTCCCGATGCTCCCGCGCGAGCTGGTGGAACGGGCAGTTGCGCAGGACGACCGTCCCGTCGTCGCCAACGGCCGGTTCGAACCCTTGCTCGTCGAGCGCCCGGAGCACCGCCTGGCGGCGCGCTGCCGGCCGCTCTCCCGCCTCGCCAGCGTTCAGGCGGCTGCGGGCGTCGCCGGCGAGCCGCTGCCCCTCGTCCCGCGCCACCTGGTCGAGAGCCGTCACGATGTCCACGCGGTCGGACCTGGACCGGTCCGCCGCGGCGGCGAGGAGGCGGCCCGCGAGCTCGTAGTCGCGCGGTGGCAGCGAGACCCCGAACTCCCGCCGAGCCCGGCGGTAGAGCTTCGCGGTTCGGCCCGCCCCCGGCCCCTGGCGACCGGAGAGGCGCCGATAGTCCACCTCCAGCAGCCCGTCGGCCGCGAGGCGGTCCAGGTGGTGCGCGGCGGTGCCGCGCTCGAGACCGACGGCATCGGCCGCCTGGTCGCGGCTGATCCAGCCACCGGTCCGCGCGACGTACTCGTAGAGCGCGCGGCGGTTGGGCTCGGCCAGCGCCCGGATGGCGTCCAGGCGGTCAGGCACCTCCGGCGGTGATGGTCGGGACTCGGACATCGGCCTCTAACGCTAATGGACTCTTGACATAGAAGGGTCGCGCCTGGTCCACTATAAGGAACACATACTTGTTTTAGAAAGGTTGACCCATGGCGACCACCACATCCACCATCGACCGGCGTGCGCTGGCCAACCCGGCCTACCAGGCGTTCACGCTGCTGCGGGTCGGCTTCACCGTGGCGCCGATCCTGTTCGGCCTGGACAAGTTCTTCCATGTCCTCGTGGACTGGGACGTCTACCTCGCTCCCGAGTTCAGCGACCTCTTCGGTGCCGAGGCCCACACCCTCATGTACCTGGTGGGGGCGATCGAGATCGTCGCCGGCCTCGTCGTCGCGGTCGTGCCGCGCTTCGGCGGCTACCTCGTGGCCGCCTGGCTGGGCGGCATCATCGTCAACCTGCTGATGATGGGCGAGTACTACGACATCGCCCTGCGTGACTTCGGGCTGCTGATCGCGGCCGTGGCGCTGGCTCGCCTGGCCCTCGCCTTCCCGGACTCGCCGAGCCGGCGTCCGGCCGATCCGAGCCCGCTGGCCAGCTGACGCCACCTGCCGAGTCCGGCGCTGCGCTGGCCGACGGACCAGCGCAGCGCCGGTTCGGCTGCTCCGCAACCCGTGGGCCCTGCCGATCGTGACCTGGAGGCCACCCGCGGCATCCGAGACTGACGAAGCCGTCAGCCGCCGTCGTCTCCCCGTACTGTTGGGCCATGTCGATCGCGATCACCGAGGACCATCGAGCCCTGGCGAGCACGGCCTCGGACTTCCTCCGCAAGCACGACGCCCGCGGTGCCGCTCGCGAGCTGCTGGAGGCGGACCACGAGCCGCTGCCTCCCTTCTGGGACGCCCTGCGGGCCCTCGGCTGGTCGGGGCTCCACCTCCCCGAGGCCGCCGGAGGCGCCGGCTACGGACTGCCGGAGCTGGTCGTGGTGGTCGAGGAGCTGGGGCGGGCCATCGCTCCGGGTCCATTCGTGCCCTCGGCCATCGCCGGCGCCGTCCTGGCGGCAGCGGGCTCGGAGGAAATGCAGCAGCGGTTGCTGCCCGGTCTGGCCGACGGGTCCACGGTGGGCGCCGTCGCCCTCGACGGTGCCGTGGGGCTCCGGGGCGGCGCTCTGCACGGCTCGGCCGTGGTGCTCGGGGGTGGCCTGGCCGACGTGGTGCTGGTCGCGGTGGGCGACGACATCGCCGTCGTGGATCCCGGGTCGCGCGGCGTCACCGTGGAGACGCCGCCCAATCTGGACCCCACTCGGCGTACCGCCCGGTTGCAGCTGGAGGGCGTCGCAGCGGACGTCCTGCCCGGCGCCCGGCAGGTCCTGCTGGACCTGGCCCGCACGATCCTGGCCGCCGAGGCCGTCGGCCTCGCGCGGGAGTGCACCGAGCTGGCCAGCGCCTACGCGAAGGAGCGCGAGCAGTTCGGTCGCCCCATCGCCACCTATCAGGCCGTCAAGCACCACTGCGCCAACATGCTCGTCGCGACGGAGCTGGCGACGGCCGCGGTCTGGGATGCTGCCCGCGCCGCGCCGAGCGGCGGGGAGCAGCTGTCGTACGCCGCCGCGGTCGCGGCCACGCTGGCCGCGACGGCGGCCGACCGGTGCGCCAACCTGAGCATGCAGGTCCACGGCGGCATCGGCTTCACCTGGGAGCACGACGCCCACCTGTACCTCCGGCGGGCTGCGGTCCTGGGGGCGCTCCTCGATCCGGAAGCGGCCGCCGTGCAGGCCACCGACCTCGCGCGCGCCGGGGTCCGCCGCCAGCCCTCGGTCGACCTGCCACCCGAGGCCGAGGCCATCAGGGACACCGTCCGGGCCTTCGCCGATGGCGTCAAGCACCTCGACGAGATCGCCCGCCGGGAGGCGCTGATCGAGTCGGGCTATGTCATGCCCCACTGGCCCCGGCCCTGGGGCCGGGAGGCCGACGCGGTCGAGCAGCTGGTCATCGAGCAGGAGTTCGAGGCGGCCGGCGTCGAACGCCCGGGCTACGGCATCACGGGCTGGATCATCCTCACCCTCATCCAGCACGCCACCGACGACCAGGTGGCCCGGTGGGTGCCGGCGGCACTCCGGCAGGACGTCGTCTGGTGCCAGCTCTTCAGCGAGCCCGACGCCGGCTCGGACGCGGCCGGGATCAAGACCCGGGGGACGCGGGTGGACGGCGGCTGGCTGGTTAACGGCCAGAAGGTCTGGACCAGCGGCGCCCACCTGAGCGGCAAGGGCTTCGCCACCGTGCGCACCGACCCGTCGGCGCCCAAGCACCAGGGCATCACCACCATGGTGATCGACATGCACGCCGAGGGCGTCGAGGTGCGACCGCTCAAGATGACCACCGGGATGTCGGAGTTCAACGAGGTCTTCTTCGACGACGTGTTCGTCCCCGACGACGACGTCGTCGGTCCGGTCGACGGTGGCTGGACCGTGGCCCGCGCCACCCTGGGCAACGAGAGCGTCAGCATCGGCGGCGGCCAGGGCGGCATGTCGCTGCCGGGCCATGCTCTCATCGACCCGCTCGACGCCCACCCCGAGCGGCTGGCGGGCGGAGCCGGGCGGGTCGGCCGCTACATCGCCACCCGCCAGGCCATGGCGGCCCTCAACCTCCGGAGCGCGCATCGGGCGGTGGCGGACGGCGGGCCGGGGCCGGAGGGAGCCGTCACCAAGCTGGTCCTGTCCGAGATCGGCCACGAGGCGGCGGCGATCATGGCCGAGCTCACGGGCCCCGAGACCGCGTTCATGGACGGCACCGGTGCGACGGCCGGCTGGCTGGTGCTCATGCACCGGGGCATGTCGATCGCCGGCGGGACGTCGGAGATCAAGCGGAACCAGATCGGCGAGCGCATCCTCGGCCTCCCCCGCGACCCCCTCATCACCTGACGAAGCGCGCCCAGTCGATCGGCCGACCGCCCGGTACGACACCATCAGCGAATGTTTGCGGCCTAGCGTCCCGGGCGATGGCCCACCTTCCGGCCGACTTCGTCGCCGATCTCCGCAGCGGGCGACGGTGGCCCAGTCTGGGGGACAGCCTGTGGCGGTCGCCGACGCTGGTCGAGCTGACCTACGGGCGGCTCTGGGATCTGGTCGCCGAGGCTCTGCCCCCGTCGCCGGCGCGGATCCTGGACGTGGGCTGCGGGACCGGCGCGATCAGCCTCGAGCTGGCCCGGGCCGGCCACGACGTGACCGCCATCGACCCGGACCCGACCGCGATCGAGATCGCCGAGCGGAGCGCGCCCGCGTCCGGGCCGGGACGTGTCGCGTACCACCAGAGCGACGTGGCCGGCTGGACGGCGGACCCGGGCAGCTTCGACGTGGTCGTGACCACCCGCACCCTCCACCACGTGCCGGACCCGGAGGAAGCGGTGCAGCAGATGCGGCAGTGGATGCGCCCCGGTGGGCGGTTGGTGTGCGTGGACTTCCTCCACGACCGGTTCGACCGCCGGGCCGCCCGGTGGCTGGCCCAGGTGCGGGGGCTGCTGGAGGCCATGGGATCGCACGACCTGGGCGGCCGCCTCCCCACTGATCCGGACGACGCCGTCGAGCGGGTCGAGTGGGAGTGGGAGCAGGAGCACGTGGTCGAGCACGAGCTCAACGACTCGGAGGCCGTCGAGGAGCCGTTGCGCGAGTACTTCCCCACCGCGTCCTGGTCGTGGCTCCCCTACCTCTACTGGGACGTCCTGGTCGGACTGGAGGCTGCCAGCCCGAGAGCGGAGGCCGAGACAGCCCGCCTGGTCGCCGCGTGGGAGGCCTCCCTCCTCGCGGCGGGCGAGCTTCCGTCGGTGCTCATGCGGGTCATCGGCCCTTGGGCACCGGACACCTAGCCGTGGGCCTCCAGCCAGCGGAGCACCTCGTCGTAGGCGCCCCCTTCGTTGGCGTGGGTGGCCCAGCGCCGCGCGGTGGCGAACCATTCGCCGATCGACGGCTTGACGGCCTTGGCGGCCGCTGCCAGATCCCGGTCCGAGATCGGCGACGCGTGGCCGGACGGTAGCGACTGGCGCAGCGCCGCCTCGACCGCCCGATCGACCACCGCGCGCAGGTCGGCACCGGAGAAGCCGGCCGTCCGCACCGCGAGGTCGTCGTAGTCGACGGCCTCCATCGGCTTGCCCTCGCACAGGATCCGCAGGATCGCGGCGCGGGCGGGCTGGTCGGGAGGCGGCACGAACACGATGCGATCGAACCGGCCCGGCCGGCGGAAGGCGCTGTCGACGTACCACGGCGCATTGGTGGCCGCCAGCACCAGCACGCCCGCGTTGTCCCCGTCGATCCCGTCCAGCTCGCTGAGGAACTGGTTGATGAGTTGCCGCCCTCCGCTGGCCCGCATGTCGGCGCGACTGGCGCCCAGGGCGTCGACCTCGTCGAAGAACAGGACGCAGGGCGCGTGGCGCCGTGCCCGCTCGAAGACCTCGCGGAGGTTGCGCTCGCTCTGCCCCATCCACATGTCCAGGATCTCGTGCAGTCCCACGGCGAAGAAGGCGCCGCCGAGCTCGCCGGCGGTGGCCCGGGCGAGGTGGGTCTTCCCGCAGCCCGGGGGCCCGTACATCAGGATCCCGCCGCCCGGCTTCTTGCCGAACCTCTCGAACAGCTCGGGATGGGCCAGCGGCGCCAGGATCTTGAGGCGGATCTCCTCCTTGACCTCCTCCATGCCACCGAGGTCGGCGAAGGTCACGGCCGGGCGCTCCACCGGTTCGTGCGCCAGAGGGTCGGCCTGCCACTGGGGGTCGATGTCCAGCTCCTCCAACAGCAGGTCGTCGGGCAGGGCGACAGCGGTCGCGGTGGCCTCGGCGCCGGCCCCCAGCCGCTCGCCGAGGAGGCCGTCGGCCACGCTCGGGTCGGCAGCCACCGCCTCGAGGTAGCAGATCCGGGCCTGCTGCAGGTCACCTTGGGCGAGGTGCAGGCGAGCCGCGAGCAACCGCAGTCGTGGCGATCTCTGCGCCTCGGCGGTGAGGCTCTCCAGCACGACGAGGCCTTCCTTGTGCCGCCCCTGGCGGAAGAAGGTGTCGGCCAGGCCGATCGCGCACGGCTCGTCGTCGGGCGCCAGCCGCAAGCCGGCCCGGAACTCCTGCTCGGCCTGGTCGGTGCGGTTGGCCGCGAGCAGGGATTCGGCCAGGTGGCGGCGCAGCGGCAGGTTGTCCGGCGACAGCCGGACCGCCTCCCACAGGCCCTCGAACGGATCCCCCGCAACCATGGTCCATCCCCTCCTCGGCCGGGTGGCGTCCCCACCCGCCCGGTCCAAGCATCGCTCAGCGCAGGCCGAGCAGGACGGCAGCCGTCCCGAGCGCCCAGAGCGCCAGGCCCGCCGCTAGCCGGGCGGCGACCTGGGCGACGGTGGCCGGCCGCTCCCAAGGGTCGTGGCCGAGCGCGACCCCCACCAGGACGAGCCCGTACAACCCCACCAGCAGGGCCGCGCCCGCCACCAGCGGCCCACCGATCGCGGCGGCGACTCCGGGCACGATGACAACGGCCGCTGCCAGGGCCACGAACCGGTTGGCGGCGACGGCGTCGTCCCGACCGACGGCCAGGCGGCCGTAGCGACTGCACCGCAGGACGACGGTGGAGACCGGTCCGACCAGGACCCGAGCCAGCACGACCAGCAGCCCCAGGGGCCCGAGCAGCGCGACCGGCCAGCTCGGGACGGTCCCGGACCACCGGGGCAGCGAGAGCAGGCGGGCGATCATGGCGCTGTACAGCGGCCGGCCGGTCAGGCCGAGCCCGATGAGCCCGAAGTCGCGCACCCACTCCTGGGTCGGATCGATCCGCTGAGCCTCGCTGAAGTTGTCGAACGCGGCCCGGTGGTCACCCGTGGCCAGATCGGTCAGACCCAGCAGCGCGTAGCCCGCAGCGTCACCCGGGTCCCGAGCCAGGCGGCGGCGGGCATCCGCGACCGCACCCGCCGCGTCCCCCAACTGGACCTGGGCGAGCACCCGGGTGATGAGGGCTTCCCGGTGGTCGGGCTCGAGCGCCAGCGCCTCCTCGGCTGCGACGACGGCCGGTCCCCAGCGCTCTGCCTGCAGCAACAGCATGGAGAGCGCGCCGTGGTAGTCGGCATGCTCGGGGTCGAGCTCGAGCGCCTCGCGGATCGCCCGCTCGGCCCCATCCTGGTCACCCTGCTGGTCGAGCAGCTCGTGGTGGACGAAGTGGGCGAAGGCATCCTGGGGAGCGAGCGCGAGCGCTCGGTCGATCGCGGCTTGCGCCTCTTCCAGCCGTCCCATG
>Ga0114129_10013920_pt1 | contig 11460 bp, 7 predicted proteins | sample RhiMetdeltSRZDD1_FD_80071 | JGI IMG/M metagenome (GOLD analysis project Ga0114129, IMG submission 80071) | Populus rhizosphere microbial communities from Tennessee, USA - Rhizosphere MetaG P. deltoides SRZDD1 (version 2) (version 2) | ecosystem: Host-associated > Plants > Roots > Rhizosphere >... | reverse complement strand
CTCAGCCGCCATCGTGAGAGTGCACTGGCCCTCCGGCCTGAAACAGGAGTTTCGCAACCTTGCCTCAGGCCACCGTCATGAGATCACAGAAGGGGAAAATCAGGTCAGAAGCACTCCCTTCCCGCGTCCGCTGATATGGCGGACGGCAGCGGGCACGGCGGAGGAATCGCCGCAGAAAGAACTTCGGGGTGAAAACTCCCCGAAGCTGCCGTCAACCTGGATGCTGGAACCGGTGCCCTTGCCGGAGGCACGCCTCGGACCAGGCTTCCTCTGTCTGATCGCCGGACAGGAGATTCCCGCTTTTCCGGGAATTCCGTTTCAAGTTGTTGATCTGCGGGAGCAGAAGCCCGAAATCGCGGCCTGGTACGCGCTCTTCCATCGTTATTTGTTTGATTGGCGCAGCGAGCTTGCGCTGCCCCTGCTGTTGTTGATCGATCAGAACAGCCGCGCGCACAAAATCTATCAGGAGATTCCCGCGCCGGCAGTATTAAGAGAGGATCTGGATGCGCTAAAGAGTCCGCAGACAGATCTGGATCGGCGTAAGCGCGCGTTGCCCTTTGCCGGTGAATACTACTGGACGCCGCGGCGGAAGTACTTTCAACTGGGAGCGGCTTTCTTCGCAGCCGGGTATCCTGACCAGGCTTTGCCATACCTGCAGGAAGCAGTGCGGCAGGATCCTGCCAATTTCAGAGCATTGCTGGCTGTCGGTCAGATCCATTTGCAAGCAGGCCGCCATGTCGATGCCCGCCGCTATCTGGAGCAGGCGCTCAATCTCAATCGCGCTTCACCGGAGGTTTGGAACAACCTTGGTGGTGTGGAAATGGCTGCTGAAAACTTCCGTGCGGCATTGTTGAATTACCAGCAAGCGCTCCGGCTCAATCCGGACCTGCCTTATGCGCTGATCAATGCAGGGCAGGCCTATATCAGGCTTGGGGATTCTGTCCTTGCCGAAGCGATGTTCCGTCGCGCGCTGGAAATGGACAACAACGACGCCGACGCTGCGAACCAGTTGGGGCTGCTCCTGGCCAAGCAGGATCGATTCGACGAAGCGCGCAAGTATTTGCAACTGGCAATTGCGTCCAGAAGAGATCACGCCGACGCCATCAATAACCTGGGCGTCCTTTATTCACGGACCAACAAGCTGGATGACGCCGTCGCCGCCTTTCAATACGGAATCAGCGTAGCGCCGGATTCGGAAAACCTTTATCTGAACCTGGCCCGTCTCTATATTAAAATGGGCAATCGAGAGCGGGCTCGCGCCATCCTGCAGCAGTTGCTACTCCGAAAGCCAGCCAACCCGGTCGCGATCAAAGCCCTGGAAGAGTTGGGTGAGAGATGAAGCGTCTTTCGTTCCCCGTCCACCGTCGGTTGCAGTTCGCATGCGCGATAGTGCAGTTCATGTTCATCCTTGGCATTCTTGCCGTGGATGCGCCGGCCGGAACCCGCAGTGGCTCCACAAAGCAGCGTGCCACTGCCGGCAAGGATTCGCTGGTCATCTCCGATTCGCAGCCGCAAGTGCAAGCGGCCTTCATCAGATTATTGGAACTGGTCGGGAAGTCGGGTCGGGTGGCTGAGTTGAGGATATCGGGCTCGGAGACCGCTTTGGACAGCTCGCAGATTGCTCCCGGCGCGCCGCCCCTCATCTCTTTCCGGTATTTTGACGGTAAGATCCGCCATCGATTCGGTGGGCTGGATCTGGTTCTAGACGATGCCAGCCACTGAACAGAGGACGCATCTCAACAGAACCGCTGTGCAAGTTTTCAGACCGCCTCTCAGCTTGCGTCGCTGCGGCCGGTATAACCTTCTGTTCGCAGCGATATTGCTGGTCTGCGCTTCCTCCCTGGCCGGCCAGACGCCAATCCAGGATGCGGCCGCCGCCATTGAACGAGGGGATTACAATACTGCGCAATCGGCTCTCGCCGCAGACCCAAAGCTCTTCTGGTTGAAAGGAATTCTCGAATTCCATCGCGGCCAGTACACCGCTGCCCAGGCTACGCTTCAACAGGTGCTGGCGAAGGAGGAAAACGCGTACGCCAGGACATTCCTCGCTCTGGCACGGGCAGCGACTGGAAACTGCGAAGCCGCGCGCGCGGACCTGGCTGCGCAGTTTGCAAGCGAGATGCAGTCTGATGTGCGGCGTCTGGCCGGTTTGGCGCTGGTGCAATGCCATATGACCCGGAATCAGACGGCGGATGCGTTTTCAATTCTCAACCGATTGGCGGTCCTGTATCCGGCCGATGCGGACGTTCTTTATCTGACTGCGCGTTTTCATATGAAGGCGTGGAACGAAACAGTCTTCCAGATGTTCCAGAAAACCCCCGCATCCTATCGCGTGAACCAGCTTTCGGCTGAGATCTTCGAGACTCAGGGAAAGTTTGCGGAGGCTGCTTCGGAGTACCGCAAGGCGATTGAGAAGAACCCGGCCGCTCTCAATCTGCATTTTCGACTGGGTCGCGTGCTCCTTCTGGAATCGCACGCGCCGGAAGTTCTGGCCGCGGCGCGCAGGCAGTTTGAAGCAGAGCTGTCCCTGAACCCAAATGATCCGGCCGCCGAATACCAGATAGGCCAGATCCTGACGGTCCAGCAGCAGCCGTCCGAAGCGGCTGCTCACTTTGAGCGCGCTCTGGCGATAAACCCGCAATTTGTCGAGGCTCTGATCGCGCTGGGCAAATTGAGACTGGATGAAAAGATTCATGGGGAGGCGATCCAACTGCTGGAGCGCGCGGTTCGCCTCGTTCCGGCAAGCGAGGCTGCGCATTACAATCTGATGCTGGCTTACCGCAACGCCGGCGACACCGAGAAAGCGCTTCGTGAAAAGGCCGAGCTGGATAAGCTTCAGCGCCCGCCTGAAGGCGAATTCACGGATTTTCTCAAGAAGCTCGGCGAGAAGCCTCCCAGGCAGTAAACTGGAAAGTTTGTGCGCTCAACCCCGAACCCTCCAAAACATTCTCTCCTGGCACTCATCTTTTCCGGGACTCTTGCGGGCTTCTGCTTTGCGCCTGGCTCGACCACGCCCGGCATAATTTTGCCGGACTTCAGAAACATTGCGCATCAAGCGGGGCTGACGGAATCCTTTCCCAACGGCGGGAGCGAATCGAAAAAATATATTCTCGAGACTACGGGAAGCGGCGCTGCGTTTATCGACTACAACAATGATGGCCTGCTGGACGTGTTCCTGGTTTCAGGCCTGAATCCGCCCTTTGAAACCGACCCGCCTTCGGGGGCGCCTTCTGCGACCAACCGGCTCTATCGGAACGAAGGCCAGGGGCGGCTGGTTGACGTCACAGAGGAATCGGGGCTGAGACGCAGCGGGTGGGGACAGGGAGTCTGTGCCGGCGATTATGATAACGACGGGTTCGTCGACCTGTTCGTCACGTATTGGGGTTCAAATGTCCTCTATCACAACGTCGGCGGGCGACGTTTCGAGGACGTTACTTCCAAAGCAGGCCTGGCGCAGAGCAGGCGACGTTACAACACGGGCTGCGCCTTTCTTGACTACGACGGAGACGGTAACCTGGACCTGTTTGTCGCAAACTATCTTAAGTTCGATGCTGCCTCGGTCCCGAAGCCGGGAGAAAACCCTTATTGCTGGTATCGGAATCTGGCTGTCAATTGCGGGCCGCGCGGGTTTTCTTTCGATCGCAACATCCTTTACCACAACAATGGCGACGGGACATTCACCGATGTTTCCGATGCCAGCGGCGTTTCGGGACCGGCGCAAAATTATTCCCTGGGTGTGCTCACAGGTGACTTTAACAATGACGGTCGGACCGATATTTACGTTGCTTGCGATCGGACGCCGTCGCTTCTGTACGTAAATCAGGGCAACGGCAAATTCACGGAAGAGGCGATCCTGCGCGGTGTCGGTCTGGATCAGGACGGCAAGGCTCTCTCTGGGATGGGAGTCTCTGCCGGCGACTATGATGGCAACGGCTGGCTCGATATTTTCCGAACCAACTTCTCCGACGAAAGAGAAACGCTCTATGGCAATCGCGGAGCCGGCAATTTCGACGATGTTACCTTACCCGCCGGCATGGCGCACAACACCCGCTTTGTTGGATGGGGTTGCGGCTTCTTCGACTTCGACAATGATGGGTGGAAGGACTTGCTGCTGGTCAGCGGCCACGCATATCCGGAGGTGGACAAGCTCAACATCGATATTCGGTACCGGGACAGGGCAATTCTCTACCGTAATCTGGGAAACGGAAAATTCGCGGATATCTCCGGGCAGTCCGGCCCCGGTATTCTTGAGAGACATTCTTCCCGCGGCGCGGCGTTTGGCGATATGGATAACGATGGAAGCATCGAAGTTCTGATCAACCACCAGAACGAGCCTCCCGGCTTGCTCAAGCAGGTTCGACCTCAGGGGAATAACTGGGTGATTCTGAAGCTCATCGGAGTTCGTTCAAATAAAAGCGCCATCGGAGCCCGCGTTCGCGTGACTGCAGGCGGAGTAACTCAAATGGATGAAGTGCGCAGCGGCGGAAGCTATCTTTCGCAGAACGACTTGCGGCTCCACTTCGGACTGGGTAAAGCAAATCGGATTGACCTGCTCGAGATCGACTGGCCGAGCGGTGTCCGCCAGCGCGAGTCCAATCTCGCGGCAAACAAAGTCCTGGTTGTGCGTGAAAAATCCGGGACTCGCTGAGCTTTGTATTACACGGACAGGCTTGAAAAACAGTCGCCCTCGGTGCTTGCGGGCCGGGGCGCCGCATGGGTACACTGACCTCACCGGATCTGCCCTGCGTGACCCGCGGCCGATGCGCCCAATGAGAAATCCATCATGCCAAAAAGAAGCGTGGTTGCTGTTTTTAGTATTGCGACAATTTTATCCGGGGCCCTTCTGGCGCAGCGGATATTTCCCGAGAAGCGCGTTCCGCCCACCGACTTTGCCGTCCTGTCCTGGGGTTCGGCGTCCGCGGATCCGCAACAGCTCGAGTGGATGAAAGAGGCCGGCATCAACATCGCCGGATTCGGGCGCATCCGGGACCTGGCCGCTTTCGAAAAGGCCGGCCTGCAGGTCTTCATTTCGGATCCCAGAGTCAACGGATACGACTTTGAAAAGCCGCTGGACGAAGCGCTGGTGCGCCGCAATATCGAAGCAGTCGCAAAGGAGATTGGCAGCAGCCCGGCAGTGATCGGCTTCATGCTGCGCGACGAACCGCACGCCCGCGCCATGCCGAGCCTCGGCCTGGTGTCCCGCATTATCCGCGAAGTGATGCCGGGAAAGTGGCCCTATGTAAATCTCTTTCCGGCGCGCGTTCCAGCCGACCGGATGGGAGTGGACAGCTACGACAAATATGTGCGCATGCTGGTGGATGTTATTCACCAGCCGTTCCTGAGCTACGATAACTACTCGCTGGTCAGTGGCCAGATGCTCGATCCGTTCTTTACAAATCTGGAAGTGGTGCGCCGGCTCTCGGTGGGAACAAAGGTTCCGTTCTGGAATTGCGTGCTTTCCAACGCGCACTTCAATTACATGGAAAACACCGACGCCACCTATCACCTGCAAGCGTACGCCACCATGGCGCATGGTGCGCGCGGAATTCAGTATTTCAGCTATTTCACTTGGTCAAACGGAAACTACCGTCTCGGTCCGATTGATCAGTTTGGAAACAAGACTCAGTCCTGGGACATGATGCGCCGCGCCAATAACGAGATCCATGCGCTCGCTCCGACGCTGAAGACGCTGACGAGCACCGGTGTGTTCCATTCGGCTACCCCACCGCCTGAGTGCCGTCCGCTGAGCGAAAGCCGCCTGGTGCAGGCCGTGGAGATGTCTCAACGTTACGTCGAGCCGCCCGTGCAAGCGCGCTTCCTGATCGGCGAGTTCACGGACGCGGAAGGCCGGCCCTATCTGATGCTGGTAAACAAGGACTTGAGTAATTCTTTCCGTTACCGAATCGAGTTGAAGAAGCCGAACGCAAAACTGATTCACATTTCGCCCTACTCAGGTCAGGAGGAACCTTTCGGCCGAGAGATGGACTGGGTGGCGCCCGGGGCAGGCCATTTGTTTCGAATTGAGTGATGAATGGGGACAGACACCAAACGATTGGTGTCTGTCCCCATTTGGGCTAGAAGGTGACTCGCGCTTCGATCTGGATGTTGCGCGGCCCGTAGGCGGGTCCGGTGATTCTGCCGAAATTGGTGTTGGTAATATTAGTGACCGGATTCCCTCGGCCCCCTTTGTTCAAGACGTTGAAGAAATCGCCCCGAATTTCGAAACTCCGCGCCTCGGTGAAATTGAAGCGTTTGCGAATACCGAGGTCGTCGGTGAAACGCGCCGGTCCACGAACGTTAGGCAGCATCGGCGGAGCAGTCCCGAATCGCGTTGGAACGCCGCGCGACGACCGCGGTATTTGTGAAAACGCCGCTGGGTTGAGATAGCGCGCCCCGGTCTGAGCGAAATCAGTCTTGGCGTTGTGGTCCAGGTAGATTGGTTGACCAGGCACCAGATCGGGCCGGAACGTTCCATTGAAAATGCCGTTCGTCTCAAAGCCGCTCGTCGAGATGGAGAGCGGATCTCCGGATCGCCAGTTATGAATTCCGGTTAGAGTCCACCCCCCAAACAGCATGTCGACGAATTTATTGGGAATATTCAGCGCTCGACCGCGACCGACGGGCAGATCCAGGATCCAGGTCAGCTTCACAAAATGGGGAATGTGATACCGCGGCACGGATCTTTCCAGTTTTCGATCATACACATTTTGTGATCCTTCCGAATCGATCGCGCTTTCAGAACCGAGAACGATCGCCTTTGACCAGGTATAAGCCCCGAGCACGGCCAGACCTTTGGTCAAGTGCCGCGTGGCGGTTACCTGGAGCGAGTCGTAATGTGATGTTCCGAAGTTCGCGTAGATCTGGCCCACGCCTGAATACTGCGGATATGGGCGTAAAGCCTGCGCTACTGTACCTCTGAAACCAGAGTACGGAAGCTTTACATCCGGATGCCGGGAAACATCCTCCAGCAGCTTGTCACCCAGGGAGAGGAAGCTTGCCGGTAACTGGTTCAAGGCGTCCAGACCATTCGACTCCAGGCGAGTCCCCTTGTTGCCGACATAGGCAACCTCCAACACCGTAGATGCCGGAAGCTCATACTGGATTCCAAAATGGTAATTCTGCGTATAGCCCACCCGATTTGAATCCGGGGCGATGTAATTGATCCCCTGGCCGTTGGCCAGCGACGGATCCTTGTTGGGCAGCACGGCCTGAAAGTCGGGATAACGGCTATGCAGCAAAAATACCGGGTCCTCAGGAAAACGGAGAGACGTGTTGGAAGTGCTCAGGCTGATGCTTCCGTTGTACCCAAATGTGCTTGGGAAACTGAAGCCGTTTGTGATGTGCGGCATGTTAATAATTCCGTAGCCGCCGCGGAGGACCAGCTTATTGCTAGCTGCATAAGCAAAACCGAAACGGGGAGTGATCATTTTCCAGTAAGTATCCTGGAACCCTTTCCGGCCCAGATCTTCCGCGAAAACCAATGCTCCGGGACGACCGCCTGCGCTGGGATTGGGCTTGACCGGATCGAGCGCCGACGAGCGGCCTTTCACTTCGTAATAACCGCTGATGATCTCCCAGCGTATCCCCAGGTTCAGCGTGAGCTTCTTGGTCACCTTCCAGTCGTCCATGAAGTAGAATCCGGGCTGAGCCACACGAAAGCCTGGATTGGTCACGTTGATTCCCCGGCTCGTGCTGCGCGCTGTTCCGAGGAGAAAGCTCGCAAAAGAGTGTCCGGTGCCGTCGATAAACCCCGGCAGGCGCGTCGTGATGGGATCAAAAGCAAATGTGCCGGAGCCGGACTTGCCTACGTTGTTGTAGTAGTATTTTCGCACCTCCGTGCCCATTTTGAAGTTGTGCGCGCCGCGCACGATGCTGACATCGTCCTGCGTGATGGTGCTGCCGTTGACTCCAAATCCCGAGTTTGCCGACCCGAGTCGTCCGCCGGCTCCAATGCCGCCGCCCTGGTGAGGTAGACCGCCAAACGTGAGAGTCGGAAAGTGGGTGGGGGCCACGTTTTCCAATCCGATCTTTTGGGGCCAGCCCTGATCAACAAACACACTCTCGTTGGCGTTCATAAACCGGTTGTAACCCACGGCAAAGTGATTCAGGACGCGCGGACTAATGGTCCAGTCATAGGCTACGCGCGCCAGGTTTCCCGGTGTTTTTTGCAACTGATAGACACCGGTCGGAGTCCCTGGAGGATTCCCCCACCTTCCGCCGGGCGAATTGTTGCGCACTCGATGCGTGTAGTTGTAATACGTCGACAACCGATGCCTCTCATTGAGCATGTGATCGAACTTCGTACCAAAAATCCACTCGTCGAAAATCGGGCAGCAGGAATTTATTGTGGGAGCGTTGTTCAACATCCGATTGACGAAAAGAGGATCCATGATCGGCGCCAGTTCCAGAATTTTTCTCGAAACCGGGCTCCATGCTGCTTGCGGAATGAGGTTGCCGGGGAAGGGGTCGCGAACGACCACGCCGCCAATCTCGCGGCTGGTGGAAGGATCGTAAATCTGGCCGAAGCGAATCGGCCGGCCCAGCGCGTCCGTACCGATGACAGTCCCGGACAACGAATTGCCGGTGAATGCCGGGTCAAACAGCTTGGAGAAATCCCCCTGCTTGAAGGCTGGAATTGGCAGCGTTCCGAAGCCGGTGGATACAAAGTCACGGACGCGGGTTTTTTCCAGATTGGTAAACCAGAAGGTCTTGTTCTTGCCATTGTACAGCCCCGGCAGAATGACCGGCCCGCCGACGCCATAGCCCCAATTAAACAATTTGAACGGGGCGCGCGGCCGTCCGACAGCTTTATTGGTTGTGCTGTTTGCTCTCAGCGCTTCATTCTGAACATACGTGAAAGCGGAACCGTGCAAGGCGTTAGTCCCTGACTTGATTGCGAAGTTGGCGACACTGGTCTGACCCCCTGTGTACTGGGCGCCCATTACTCCCGTCTGGAGCTTAAACTCACTGACCGCGTCTGCACTGGGGCTGAACTCATTGTTGCTTCCGCCCTGCAGGTCAAAGCGGCCAAGTGGAATTCCCTCGATCAAGATTTCATGGGAATAGTACTGGCCGCCATTAATCGAGCCTTCAAACGTCCCGCCAACGGTTCCGGGCAGGCTGGAAAAGATGAATTGCTGAATCTGCCTTTGTCCGTCGCCAACCGGCACAGGCCAGGTGTCGAATTCCGTTTTTGTCACATAACGTCCGATTTCCGCCGTGCCTTTCTCCAGCAATGGCGCTTCCGAGCTGACCACGACCTGCGTGGCGACCTCACCGACTTCCAATTTGAAGTCGACCGTCAGCGTTTGGGCGACGCGCAGCACGACGTTATCGGCCACGGCCGTCTTAAAACCGGGAAGGCTTACCGAAAGTTTGTAAGTTCCCAGGGGCAACGCCGAGATACGGTAGACACCGGCATCCGTCGTGAGGGCCTTCGTCTCCACGTTTGTCTCTTTCTGAAGAGCCGACACTTCGGCGCCCGGAACAACACTTCCCGTTGGATCCGTGACGATGCCGTTAAATGTCCCGCGCTCGCCTTGCGCCATCACCCATGAAACTGCGAGCGACATGACAAGCAACGAGAACAGACTGCGAACGAATTGAAGCAGATCTTGCTTCCCCATACACCCTCCCCAGTTTTACAGCGACGGGAACGTCCCATGATTTGCGGTCTGCCAGCCACAACTTCCGGATGGTGCTATCGAAGCTGCAGAGGAGACATTTTCATGGGGCAACGTTACCCCCTCAGGAACCTGCCCATTCTCCAGGTTCTTATGAGCGGTAGCGTTTGCTGGATGTATCTGTTTGTCAAGTGGATTTTTCCCTCGGCACGACGAAAAGTTTGGATTTCTTCTACGAGTCATAACACTCCCCCACTCTCCCCCTCTCCCCCTCCCCCACTCTCCCACTCCCCCACTCTCCCACTCTCCCACTCCCACACTCCTCCGCGCCTTCGCGGTGAATTTTTTCACGGCTTCTGAGTGCGGGGTCATGGTGCGCATTTGTTAATATTGCCGCATGAAGTTTGTGGGCTTATTAGTTGCCGTCACCTTGTGCTCGCTGGCGGCGGAGGCTGAGGATCCGTGCGTTGCGGGCGCCGAAGCGCTTGGCCGGCGAGAGGCGGTCATTGCTGAAAAGCTGTTGACGGAGTGTGTTCGGGCCCATCCTGACAAGCTCCTGCATTACGTTCAGCTCGCCGCCGCTTATCAGCTTCAGGAAAAAAATGCCGAGCTCGAGGCGCTTGCCCTTGAAGGCATGCGGCGCTTCCCGGACGAGCCGCGCTTTTATCTTACCGTCGCGACCCGCGCCGGTCGCGACAGCCGGTATGATCTGGCCGTGCAGGTATTCTCCGATGCCCTGCGGCGCTGGCCTCAGGATGACCGATTCCGCAACGGTCTGGTCCAGTCGCACCTTGCCCGCGGAATGGGCTTGCTCGACGACGGGAAGAACAACGATGCGGAGCGGGATCTGCGGCGCGCCGTCGAGCTTCAGCCCGACAATACCGAGGCCCTCCTCAACCTGGGGCGCGCGCAGCACAATCTGAACAGACACCAGGACGCGCTTGCGTCGTTCGAGCGCGCGCGCAAAATTGAGCCTGCAACCCCATTGATCCAGTTCCATCGCGGAGTTGCGCTTTATGCGCTGGCCGAGTACGACGCCGCGGTGGCGGCTTTGAGTGAGGAAATCCGGCGCAGCCCCAACCATGCGCTCAGCTATTTCTTTCGCGGACTGGCACTCATGTTCAAAGCCGACTGGTCCGGCGCTTCAAGCGATTTGTCTGCAGCAGTCGACAAGATGCCCGATCATGCCGAAGCGCGTTACGAGCTTGGCCGGTCGTTGAGTCATCTGGGAAGACAGCAAGAGGCCGAAGCGGCATTTCGCAGCAGCCTTCAGCTCAATCCGGCCAATCCCAAGGCGCTCTACTCGCTCGGACGTCTCCTGTCGCAGCAGGGGAAGAAAGACGAGGCCTCCGAGTTGTTTCAAAAGGCCGCGGAGCTGAACCGCCAAAATCGCACCGCCGAGCCCGGCGCCATCCGATTCGAATCAACCAGAAAAAATTGATGCGAAAATTGATGAGAGTTTTTAGCGCAGAGGCGCAGCGCGGCCGCAACCAAATGCGTCATCCGTCATTGGTCATCCGTCATTGGTCATTAGTCATCAGCATTAGTCATTGAGTCATCGGTCATTAATAATTGGTTTAGTTAAAGAATGTTGCTAAGAAGGCAAGATCGCCAAAAGATAACCGATGACCGATGACCGATGACCGATGACTATAGCCGTCTAAGTTCGTCGCAGGATGAAAAGAAATTCGGGGCTAATACTACAGAGAACATTGAAAAATGCGCTGCTCGGCATCTTCGCGCTTGCCTTGCTGGGCGCGGCGAATGGGCCGGGGCCGGTTCCCACGTTCATCGATACTCACGCCAAAGCGGGCCTCACGATCGTCGTCATCAGCGG
>Ga0114129_10013919_pt1 | contig 11460 bp, 9 predicted proteins | sample RhiMetdeltSRZDD1_FD_80071 | JGI IMG/M metagenome (GOLD analysis project Ga0114129, IMG submission 80071) | Populus rhizosphere microbial communities from Tennessee, USA - Rhizosphere MetaG P. deltoides SRZDD1 (version 2) (version 2) | ecosystem: Host-associated > Plants > Roots > Rhizosphere >... | reverse complement strand
CTTGGCGTCGCGCATCATCCGCTCGACCGGGTAGTCGCTGACGTAGCCGTAGCCACCGAGCAGCTGCACCGCGTCGGTCGTGACCTCCATCGCCACATCCGACGCGAAGCACTTGCAGGCCGAGGAGAAGAAAGTGAAATCGTCGCCGCGCTCCCCGGCCATGGCCCGCTCGGACCTGGCCGCCGCCGCATAGGTCAGCTGCCTGGCGGCCTCGACCTTCATGGCCGCGTCGGCCAGCATGAACTGCACTCCCTGGAAGTCCGCGACCGCCTTCCCGAACTGGCGCCGCTCCTTCACGTAGCCGGTGGCGTAGTCGAGCGCTCCCTGGGCGATGCCAAGCGCCTGGGCGGCGATCGTCACCCTGGTGTGGTCGAGGGTCGCCAGCGCGGTCCGGAACCCGGTCCCCTCCTCGCCGACCAGCCTGCCGGCCGGAATCACGCAGTTGTCGAAGTACAGCTCCCGGGTGGGCGAGCCCTTGATGCCGAGCTTGTGCTCGGGCGCACCGAACGAGAACCCGGGGTCCTCCTTCTCGATCACGAACGCGGAGATCCCGTCCGCACCGCGCGACGGATCCGTGGCCGCCATCACCGTGTAATACGCCGAGATCCCAGCGTTGGTGATCCACCGCTTGGTTCCGTTCAGCACATAGGTGTCGCCGTCGCGGACCGCGCGGGTCTTCATCGCCGCGGCGTCCGAACCGGCCTCGGGCTCGGACAGCGCATAGGAAAACATCGCCTCGCCGCGGGCCACCGGCGGCAGGTACGTCTGCCTCAGCTCCTCCGAGCCCGCCAGCAGAAGCGGCACCGTGCCGAGTTTGTTGACGGCCGGGATGAGGGAAGACGAGGCGCACGCCCGCGCGACCTCCTCGATGACGATCACCGTCGCGATCGCGTCCGCGCCCGCCCCGCCGTAGGCCTCCGGGATATGCACGGCGGTCAGCTCCGCCTTGGCCAGCGCCTCGTGCACGTCCCAGGGAAACTCTCCGGACTGATCCACCTCCGCCGCCCGCGGTGCGATCTTGTCGTCGGCGAGGGCCCGGACCGACGCCCGCAGCGCCTCGTGCTCCTCGGACAGGGCGAAGGCGGTAAAATCAGGGCTCATTCCTCGATGGTAGAACGGCGCTCTCCGGGGGATCCGATGGCAATCCCCGGCGGCCTCGGCATGGCCGTGCGCGCAGCCCCTGGCACCGCGCTTACCGAAGTTTTGCCGGGCCGTTCCCCGCTGCCGTCACGGAGATCGTTTATGTGCTCGTGTTCATGGGTAACGGTTGTCGCGGGCGCGCAGGCGCCGCTGGCCTGGTTGGCTGCCCGCGTGGCGGCAACGGCGCCGCCCACCGCTGGACGCGGCCCGTACCGTATGCCCCCAAGCTGGTGCGGGCCGCTCAGCCCTTCCGGCCTGGGGCCAGGCCCGGGAAGGCGAGCCCGGCCCCAGGGGATACGGAGCGGGGATTAGAGGACGCTACGCTGACCTGCCCGGCAACACCGGGCGTTTACCGGGCCTTTACCTGGGGCTCACATCAGCCAGGCCCGCCATCTGCCCCGCCGGGCCCGGCGGCGCGGGCCCGCAGTGCGGCGCCCTTGGCCAGGGCCTGTTCCCGCAGGTCCTGCTGGAAACGCGTCATCCGGGCGCGCAGCGCGTCGTCGCCAGCGGCGAGGATCCGGACGGCGAGCAGGCCGGCGTTGCGCGCGCCACCCACCGCGACCGTCGCGACCGGGATCCCGGCGGGCATCGACACGATGGACAGCAGCGAATCGAGCCCATCCAGATGCGCGAGCGGCACCGGCACGCCGATGACCGGCAGCGGGGTCACCGAGGCCAGCATGCCCGGCAGATGAGCCGCGCCTCCCGCGCCCGCGATGATCACCCGCAGGCCCCGGCCCGCCGCCGCCGACCCGTATTCGATCATCTCGTGCGGCATCCGGTGCGCGGACACCACGTCGGCCTCGTGGGGAACACCGAACTCGGCCAGCACGGCGGCGGCCGCCTCCATCACGGGCCAGTCGGAATCGCTCCCCATGACCACGCTGACCAGGACACTGCCGCTCATGGCCTCACTCCTTCCCCGCCGCCAGGTACCGCGCCGCCCGTCCCGCCCGCGCCCGCAGCTCCGCCACGTCGTCGCCAGCCACGGTCACGTGCCCGATCTTCCGCCCCGGGCGCACCGCCTTGCCGTACATGTGAATCTTCACGCCGGGATCGGCGGCCATCACATGCAGGTACCGCGCGTACACGCCGGAATCGGCGCCACCAAAAACATTGGCCATAACGACCTGCGGCGCGACCGCACCGGGGGCGCCGAGCGGCAGGTCGAGCACGGCCCGCAGGTGCTGCTCGAACTGCGACGTCGTGGCCCCCTCGATCGTCCAGTGCCCGCTGTTATGCGGCCGCATGGCCAGCTCGTTGACCAGCAGCCCGCGCGACGTCTCGAACAACTCCACCGCGAGCAGCCCGGTGACATCCAGCTCAGCAGCGAGCTCGAGCGCCAGCCGGTGGGCCTCGCGGGACAGGCCGGCCGCGAGGCACGGCGCGGGGGCCAGCACCTCGTGGCAGATGCCGTCGCGCTGCACCGTCTGCACGACCGGGTAGGCGGCAGCCTGACCGTACGGGGACCTGGCAACCAGCACGGCCAGTTCCCGATCGAAGTCGACGTGATCCTCGGCGATCACCGCAACCCCGTGGCCGAGCACCTCCGCCGCCTCGTCCGGCGTCTCGCACACCCAGACCCCGCGGCCGTCATACCCCCCACTCACCGCCTTGAGCACGACCGGCCAGCCCGCGTCCGCGCCGAACGCCATCACGCCGTCCAGGCCGGACACCGGTGTGTAGCGCGGGCAGGGCGCGCCAAGCCGGGTCAGCCGCTCCCGCATCGCGAGCTTGTCCTGGGTGTAGCGCAGCGCGGCCCGCCCGGGGCGGACAGCCACCGCCCGCTCCAGCGCCGCCAGGTGCTGGCCGGGAACGTGCTCGTGGTCGAACGTGACCACATCGCAGTCCGCGGCGAACGCCAGCAGCTCGGGCAGGGACGTGTAGTTCCCGACCCGCACGTCGGCGCAGACCTGCGCGGCGCTGTCGAGCGCCGAGTCCGCAAGTACCCGGAACCGGATGCCGAGGCCGATCGCCGCCTGGCAGGTCATCCGGGCCAGCTGGCCCGCGCCGATCATCCCCACCACGGGGGCCGCTGGCCGCCTTCCAGGCTCACCCGTCACGCGCCGTAGCCTACGAGGCGCACAGTGCCCTGCGCACCACGATCGCGCGGTCGGCGCGGCTGTGGCCGGATCTGGGCAAGAGACGGCTTCCCGCGTCACCGGCGGCGTCCTAACATCACGGTAACAACTGGTGCTTGCGTCTCGATCAACCATCGGCGCGTCTGCCAGCGTTATGGCCGGCGAGCATCACGGCCCGGCGGGCGCGGCGTTGCCTACCCCCACGACGGCCCGGCCCGAGGCCACTAAGGAGCGCAGGCCGATGGCAACACGCGATCAGGACACCTCAGCGGTCATCACGGACGACGCGCCCGCGGGGGTGCAGGTACGCGAGGGCGAATACGGGGACCGGCTCATCGCCGTCGAGCCCGGCGGAGCCGAGTTCATCCCGCTGCACGAGCGGCACGGGCGGCCCCTTCAGCTGTTCTGGACGTGGACCTCACCGAACCTGGAGTTCGCCACCGTCTTCGTCGGCGTGCTCGCGGTGGCCGCGTTCGGCTTAAGCTTCACGCAGGCGGTGCTGGCGATCGTGATCGGCTCCGGCGTGGGTGCGATCACCCAGGGGCTGCTGTCGGCGCGCGGGCCCTCGCACGGCGTGCCGCAGATGGTGCTGTCCCGGCTGGGCTTCGGCTACTGGGGGAACGTGCTGCCGGCCGGGCTGAACTCGATCACGGCGGGGATCGGCTGGTTCGCCGTGAACTCCGTCAGCGGCGCGTTCGCCCTGAACACGCTCACGCACATGCCCAAGCCCCTGTGCCTGCTGATCATCGTGGCGCTCCAGGTCCTGGTCGCCTTCTTCGGCCACAACCTGGTGCACGCCTTCGAGCGCTACGCCTTCCCGCTGCTCGCGGTCATCTTCGTGATCGCGACCGTGGTCATCCTCGCCAAGGCCCACCCGGGCGCCCCGTCGTCCGGCGGCGGCTCCGGCGGGTTCCTGCTGGCGACCGGCGCGGCGTTCGGCTACGCCGTGGGCTGGAACCCCTACGCCGCCGACTACTCCCGCTACTTCAAGCCGGACACCAGCAGGGTGGCGATCGCGCTGTGGTCCGGGCTCGGGCTGTTCCTGTCGTGCGCCGTGCTGGAGGTCGCCGGCGCCGGGTCGGCCACCATCACCAGCGTGGGCGCGGCCCTCGGCGACCCGACCGGGTCGTTCACCGGCCACCTGCCCACGGCGATCGCCGACCTCACGCTGCTGGCCATCGCGATCGGCGCGGTCGCGGCGAACGTGCTCAACATCTACTCGGGCGCGCTCTCCTTCGTGGCCATGGGCGTCCGGCTGCCGCTGGCGCTGCGCCGCGCCATTGTGGCGCTGGTCTTCGGCGTGATCGGGTTCATCGTGGCGCTCACCGGGCTGCACGACGCCGGGACGAAGTACGAGAACTTCCTGCTGATCATCGCCTACTGGATCGCGCCCTGGCTGGCCGTGGTGTTCTGCGACCAGTTCCTGCGCCGCCGCGAGCCCCTCGCCGAGATCGAGGCCATGCTCTTCGACCGGCGCCACACCAACTGGGCCGGCCCGGTGTCGATGCTGGCCGGGATGGCGCTGTCGATCTGGCTGTTCTCCAACCAGACCGAGTACCACGGCGTGGTCCCGACCCACGTGCCGGCGGTCGGCGACATCACCTTCGAGGTGGGCTTCGTCATCACGGCCGTGATCTACCTGACCTGGCACGCGATCACCGACCGGCGGCCGGCCGCGGTACCCGCGTAACGGGCGCCGCGCTCTCAGGCGGGGCCGGCGACCACCGGCGGCCCGTCGCCGCCGCGGCTCAGCTTGCGGGGCAGGAACACGGCGAACACCGCGGGACGGGGGCGGACCAGCACCACATTCCCGCCGTCGGCGACCGCGATGCGGCGGGCAAGGGCCAGGCCGAGGCCGGTGCCGCCCGGCTTGCTGCTCACGTTGCGCTCGAAAATCCGGGGCACGAGCTCGGCCGGCACGCCCTTGCCTTCGTCCCGCACCTCGATCACCACGGACTTGGGCGTCTGCGATGTGCGCATCGTGACCGTCCCGGCGCCGTGCACGAACGCGTTGTCCAGCAGCGTGGCGATCACCTGTGACAGCGTCCCCGGCCTCCCGTAGGCCCGCAGGTTCTTGTCTCCCGTCACTTCGAGCTTGCGGTTCTTGCGGCGGAACGCCGGGTCCCACTCCACCACCTGCTGCGCCACCACGTCATCGATCGAAAGCCGTTTCCGTGATCCCACCGCCGGGCTCCGGGTCCTCCCGAGCAGTTGGCTGACCACGTCGGCAAGCCGCTCGGTCTGCACCAGGGCAGCCGCCCCCTCCTCCCGCACGACGGCGGGCTCGTCGGCGGCGGCCATCATCTCCTCCAGCCGCATGGACAGCGCGGTCAGCGGCGTGCGCAGCTGATGCGAGGCATCGGACGCGAACTCGCGCTCGGCGGCGAGCATGTCACTGATCCGCTGCGCCGACCCGTCCAGCCCTTCGGCCACCCGGTCGAGCTCGGCTATGCCGTACCGGCGCCCGAGCGGGCGCGCGTCCCCCGAGCCGAGCCGGTCGGCGGCCCCCGCCAAGTCCTGCAACGGGCGGGCCAGCCGCCGCGCCTGGAGGACGGCCAAGGCGACCGCCACGCCGACCGCGAGCAGGGCCAGTGATCCGGTCAGGGCCAGGGCCTCGGTGACGCCCTCGCTCGCCACCGAGTCGTCCGCTATCACTTTGACACGGAAGTTCCTGGTGGTAGCGCTGGCGGCGATGGTGTCGACGCCTCGCGGCGGATCACCGAAGGCAGTCAGCCGCCGCCCGTCCTGGCTGACGCTGACGAACCTGTCAGGCAGCGACCGCGCCGCGCTCACGGCATCCGCGGTGTGCAACGGCAGGCCCGAGTGCAACCGGTTCTGCAGCGTCCTCGCCACGGTGGTAGCGTCGCGCTGCACCAGCTGGTGGGCGGCATTGACCTGCAGCCGCATCAGCACGAACGCCAGCGGCAAGCCGAAAAGCACGACCGCGGTAACCGCCACCGCGAGGGTGGAGAACAGCAGTCGCCGGCGCACGTTAGCCTGCCCGCGCCCGGCTCACTCCGTCCATCAGTCACCTCGCTCGAACCGGAACCCGACCCCACGCACGGTGGTGATGTAGCGGGGGCTGTGCGCGTCGTCGCCCAGCTTGCGGCGCAGCCAGGAGATGTGCATGTCGAGGGTCTTGGTCGAGCCCCACCACTTGCTGTCCCAGACCTCCCGCATGATCTGCTCCCGCGTGACAACCTTCCCCGCGTCGTTCACCAGCACACACAGCAGGTCGAACTCTTTGGTGGTCAGCTCGAGCTCCGTGTCGCCGATCCAGGCACGCCGGGCGTCCGGGTCCACCCGCACCCCCTGCACCGTGCTGGTCTCGGCGGTGCCCCGGCGGAGCAGGGCGCGGACCCGCGCCAGGAGCTCGGCCAGCCGGAACGGCTTGGTCACGTAGTCGTCGGCGCCCGCATCGAGCCCGATCACGGTGTCTACCTCGTCCGCGCGCGCGGTGAGGATCAGCACGGGGACAGACTGTCCCTCCGAGCGGAGGCGGCGGCACACCTCCAGGCCGTCGACCTGTGGCAGGCCGATATCGAGCACGATCAGGTCGAGTCCGCCCGCCATGGCCGCATCAAGCGTGCTCGGGCCGTCCGCCGAAACGTCGACGTCGTATCCCTCGCGGCGCAATGCGCGTGCCAGTGGATCGGAGATGGACAGATCGTCCTCGGCAAGCAAAACGCTGGTCATGCTCAGATGGTATTGCGGCCGGCGACCAACTCAGGACTTCTGCTGGTCAGAAACGCGGCCGGCGCGCCGCCGGCCGACCGCGGCCAGGGCCGCCGGCCGCGCTCAGACCGGGGTGACGCCGTGGCGCCGACGGGAAAAACGGCGGTCCTTACCGGCCGCGGCCGCGAACCGCTTGATCAGCTCCGCCCGCAGCTCGCCGGGCTCCACGACGTCGTCGGCGACGAGCTCGGACGCCAGCCGCAGCACGTCGATGTCGTTGTCGTACTGCTCACGCAGCCGGCGTGTCTCCTCCTCCCGGGCGACGGGATCGTCGATGCCGGCCAGCTTGTTGAAGTAGACCGCGTTGACCGCGGCGTCCGCCCCCATCACCGCGATCTTCGCAGTGGGCAGGGCGATCGTCGCGTCGGGCTCGAAGCCCGGCCCGGCCATCGCGTACAGGCCCGCCCCGTAGGCCTTGCGCACGATCACGCAGATCTTCGGCACGGTCGCCTCCGACACAGCACTTATCATCTTCGCGCCGTGCCGGATGATGCCCTGCTTCTCAACGGCCGTGCCGACCATGAACCCGGGCACGTCGGCGAGGAACAGCAGCGGCACGCTGAACGCGTCACAGAGCTGGATGAACCGGGTCCCCTTGTCCGCGGAGTCGACGAAGAGCACGCCGCCCTTGAACATCGGGTTGTTGGCGACCACGCCGATCACCTGCCCGGCGAGCCGGGCGAACCCGATGGTCAGTTCCCGCGCCCACAGCTGGTGGATCTCGAAGAACGAGTCCGCGTCCACCAGGCCCCGCAGGTAACGGCGCATGTCGAAGGCCTGCCGCTCGCTGGCCGGGACCATCGCCGCCAGGTCGGCGTCCTCCGGCTCACCGGCGGCGGTGGGCGGCGGCTGCTGCCGCCAGCTGGATGGCAGGTAGGACAGGTAGCGCTTGACCGCCGCCAGCGCGTCACGCTCCGACCCTGCCAGGTAGTGGCCGCACCCGGACACGGTGCAGTGCATCCGGGCACCGCCCATCTCCTCCAGCGTGGTCTTCTCCCTGACCACCATCTCGACCATCCGCGGGCTGCCGAGGTACATCGAGGCGTTGCCGTCCACCATCGCCACGTAGTCGCAGAAAGCGGGGATGTACGCGCCGCCCGCGGCCGAGGGCCCGAACAGCGCGCAGACCTGCGGGATCGCGCCGGACGCGCGGACCTGGCTGTGGAAGATCTTCCCCGCGCCGCGCCGGCCCGGGAACATCTCGACCTGGTCGGTGATCCGGGCCCCGGCCGAGTCGACCAGGTAGACCATGGGGATACCGGCCCCGTAGGCCTTCTCGATGATCCGGATGATCTTCTCGACGGTCCGCGCGCCCCACGAGCCGGCCTTCACCGTGGAGTCGTTCGCCATCAACGCCACCGGCCGACCGTCGATGGTGGCGGTGCCGGTGACCACGCCGTCGGCGGGCAGCCCATCGGCGAGCACGTTCGCGTAACGGCCGTCCTCCGCGAAGCTGCCCTCGTCGATCAGCAGCGCGATCCGCTCCCGGGCGAACAGCTTGCCGGACTTCGCCGCCGCTTCGTGGTACTTGCGTGCGCCGCCCTGCTCGATGCGGGCACGCACCTCCCCCAGATCCGAGTGCTCAGCCACGATCGCGACTGTACCCGGATCCGGCGGCGCGCCCGCACCGCCGTTATGCCGGAATGGTCCTGGTCCGCGGACCGGCACGCAGCACCTGCGACGACAGCTCACGCCCGACGATGCGTTCCGCGGCCCCCGCCGCCTCGATCATCGCCGCCAGGTCGATACCAGTCCCCACGCCCATGTCCTCGACCATGTACACCAGTTCCTCGGTGGCGATGTTGCCGCTGGCGCCCGGGGCGTACGGGCAGCCGCCCAGCCCGCCCACCGACGCGTCGAAGTCGTCCACACCCAGTTCCAGCGCGGCAAGCACGTTCGCAAGCCCCGTGCCACGCGTGTTGTGGAAGTGCAGGTTGAGCGGCACGTCAGGGTGCCTGGACCGGAACGAGCCCACCAGGTCCCGCACCCGTCGCGGCGTCGCCATCCCGGTGGTGTCGCCGAAGGAGATCGCATCCGCCCCGTCCGCGACCGCCCGGCCGGCGACCGCGAGCACCCTGTCCACCGGCACGTCACCCTCATACGGACAGCCCCAGGCGGTGGCGACGACCACCTGGCAGGTCGCGCCCCGCCGGTGGGCTTCATCGATGATGATCGCGATCTCGTCCAGCGACTGCGCGGTGCTCCGGTTGACGTTCTTGCGGTTGTGGGTGTCCGAGGCCGAGACGACGGCTTCCACCTCGGTGAAGCCGGCATCGAGGGCCCGCCGTGCGCCCCGCAGGTTGGGCGCGAGCGCGGAATAGCGGACTGCGGGGTCCTTGGTGACGCCCGCCCACACCTCGTCCGCGTCGGCCATCTGCGGGATCGCCTCGGCCCGCACGAACGAGACGGCCTCGATCCTGCTTACCCCGGTCTTGGCCAGCTGGTCGATGAGTGCGATCTTCGCGGTGGCCGGCACCGGGTCCTCGTTCTGCAGCCCATCCCTCGGGCCAACCTCGCGCACCGATATCCGCGCGGGCAGATCGGTCATGACCGTCTCCTCACCGTCCCCCGCTCACAGGCCCGGCCAGTTCGGGGCGCGCTTGTCGTTGAACGCCGCAATCCCCTCCCGCCGGTCCGCCGATATCGCGGTGGCCCGCCAGGCCGCGTCCTCCACGTCCAGCGCCTCCGCCACGCCGATCCCCCAGCCACGCCGGATCGCCCGCTTCGCTGCCCGGACGGCAACCGGAGAGTTAGCCGCGATCTGCTGCGCCAGCTCCAGCGCCTGCTGGCACGCCTTCCCGTCCGGCACCAGCCGGTCGATCAGGCCGATCCGTTCTGCCTCGTCGGCAGGGACCTGGCGGCCGGTGAAGATCAGGTCAGTGGCCCGGCTCTGCCCGAGCCGGCGCTGTGCGAGCTGGGTGCCACCGCCGCCGGGCACCAGGCCCACGGTGGTCTCCGGCAGGCCGAACACCGCCGTCTCGTCCGCCACGATCAGGTCGCAGGACAGGGCGAGCTCGCAGCCACCGCCAAGGGCGTATCCGTGCACGGCGGCGACCACGGGCTGCGGCAGGCCCAGCAGACCGCCGAACGCGGCCCGGAAAACCTCACGCTGCGCCATCAGCCCGGCGTCGTCGAGGCCGTTCCGTTCCTTCAGGTCAGCTCCCACACAGAACGCGCGGGCGCCGGCGCCCGACAGCACCACGGCGCGGGCGTGCGGATTGGCGGCCAGCTCGGCGCACGCCTGGGCCAGCCGGGCCGCCATCGCGGTGTTGATCGCGTTCAGCACTTCCGGCCGGTCCAGGGTGATCTCGCAGACCCCGGCATGCCCGGCCAGGTGGGGCTGCATCGTGACGCCGTCCATGCCCCCAGCGTACGGGCCTGGCGGTCATGTCCCGGGCTCCTCACGGGCCAGCCGGGCGTGCTCGTCCTCGACCAGCTGGAACAGGGTCGCCTGCACCATCTCGACCTGCGGGATCTCGCTGAGCACGAGCTGCCCGTGCTCACCTGCCGACTCGACGACGAGCTGGCCGCAGCCGAGCAGCCGGTCGATCAGGCCATGCGAGAAGGAGACGTCGCTGATCCTGATCAGCGGGAAGTCACGGCCGGACCGGGCGAGGATCCCCCAGCGCATCCGGAGCCGGCGGGTGGTGAGCTCGTAGGTAGTGGTCTGCCAGCGCAGGAACGGGATCGCGAACCAGGCCACGACCGCGGCAACGGCCACCACACCGACCGCGATCCGGCCCAGATCGCCCTGCGATCCCGGCGGGATCGCCACTGCCAGCAGCGCCGCGGCGACCACGACCAGCAGCAGGACGAGCGTGGGCCGCAGCAGGATCTTCCAGTGCGGGTGGAGCAGGAGGACGGTGCGCTCCCCCTCGGAGAGCTCGGTGTCGTCGGCCATGGGCCTCATGCTGGCACGGAACGCTGTGACATGCGCAGTTCACTGAGCCGCCGGGGCGTCCGCCGCCCGCACGTGAACCACGTCGCCGGCGCTGACGCGGACCAGGCCGCCGCCGGTGCGCAGCTCCAGGCGGCCGGCCGGGTCGACGCCGACCGCCGTTCCCGTCAGGGCCTGGCCGTCGGGCAGCGTCACCGTCACCGCCGCCCCCACCGTGCCGCTGCGGCGCAGGTACTCCTCGCGCAGCCCGCACCCGTCGGCGGCGCCGGGATGAGGCTGGTCCAGCCAGGCACGGTACCAGCGGGCCAGCTCGCGCAGCACGGCGGTGAGCAGCCGTTCCCGCAGATCCGGCCCGTCCGCCGGCGCGGCCTGCGCCGCCAGGAGCACCGAGGTCGCGGTGGGCACGGCCAAGTCGTCACGTCGCTGGTAGACGTTGATCCCGATCCCGATCACGACCGCCTCCCCCCATCGCTCGGCGAGAATCCCGGCGAGCTTGGCGTCACCGGCGAGGACGTCGTTCGGCCATTTCAGCCGGGCATCCACCCCGGCCACCTCCCGCAGCGCCGCGGCGACGGCGACACCAGACAGCAGCGGCAGCCAGCCGAG
>Ga0114129_10013918_pt1 | contig 11460 bp, 10 predicted proteins | sample RhiMetdeltSRZDD1_FD_80071 | JGI IMG/M metagenome (GOLD analysis project Ga0114129, IMG submission 80071) | Populus rhizosphere microbial communities from Tennessee, USA - Rhizosphere MetaG P. deltoides SRZDD1 (version 2) (version 2) | ecosystem: Host-associated > Plants > Roots > Rhizosphere >... | reverse complement strand
TTCGGACGTCAGATGCACGGCCTCCGCAAAATCTCCCGTGACGCCGGCCATCGCTGTCAGAAAAAGATTACCGAAACTATGATTGTGGAGGCTGCCGACGCTGTTGAATCGGAACCGGAATAGCCGCGACATCAAATGCTCGTCTTCCGATAACGCAATCATGCAGTTGCGAATATCGCCAGGCGGCAGAACCCCGAGTTCCTCTCGCAGGCGGCCTGAGCTTCCGCCGTCGTCGGTCACCGTCACGATTGCAGAAAGATCCGCGTCACATTTTTTCAGACCGCGAAGAAGACTCGAGAGTCCCGTTCCGCCACCGAGGGAAACGATTCTCGGCTTGGTGGTTTTCACTTCTCTGTCGACGTTACAAGTTGTTTGAAGTCGGCATCGTCGGAAAGATTTTCGAAGTCCGTGTCACGGCTGGCCATGAATCGATTCTCCGGCCGAAACTGAATGGATTGTCTAAGGTAGTCGAGAGCCTGGTCGCGGTTTCCCTGTAATGCACTCGCGGCCGCAAGCGCATACAACACATGATCCGCCTTGGGGCCGAGCTTCAAGGCGTGTTGAAGATGTTCAATTGCGGAACCAATCTGGCGGTTGTTCAGATCCGCAATACCCACGTTGTAATGATCCTCGGCCGATCGCAAGACTGCCTTCCCTTTGTCGTGGATCTTCTTTTCACAGGCGTGAATGAGAACCTTCGCGCGCTCCTGGATCTCAGGTTCCTCCGGGTGTTCCGCGATCAGAGTTTCAAAACACTTGATCGCCTTATCGAAGGTTTCCGCATGCATCAACTTGATTCCAGCTTCGTACGCATGAACGGCGCTGGTGAATTGTTTCGACCGAACCTTCTGAGGTGAAGTGGACGTCGATTCCGGTCGGGCTACGACCGTTCTCTTCTGTTCCAGTTTCGGTCGTACCTTGAGCCGCGATTTCGAGACGGTCTTTGCAGCCCGTTTCGCCTTCAATCCAATGGACTTAGCGCCGCTTGAGTGCCGGCTTGCCGCCTTCTTCAGTGACTTGTTCTTGGGTTTCGCTTTCGTAGCCATGATCCGCGCCTAGCGTAGAGACAGCGGAACTTATAAAGGTTGTTGTATTTAAAGTCAAGCGGGCCGCTCCCCATGGAAGAGCAGTTGCTTTGGTGAACAACAGTTTGGCTGCGACGTCTAGCGTCTCTTCGAGACACCGACAGCGGCCTGGAAGTCAACGACGGATGGATTTTCGATTTTAACTTCGACCACTTCCGTCGGTTTTTCCGCGGCGGGCGTGGTCTTCAGGCGAGTTTGAATGGGAATGTGCTTTGGAGCTTTGATCCCGAACCGTACGCGATTTCTGCCAACTTCAAGGATGGTGATCTCAATGTCGTCCGCAACAATGATTTTTTGGTCTTTCTTGCGACTGATAATTAGCATTGCCACCCACCCCTCTGAGAAGTCCTCTACCAAACTGGTAGAGAAACACAGGTTGTCAAAAATACAGCCAGTTTTAGCCTCTTTAAATTCAAAGGCTTTTCTGCGACAATGGGCGCGCTTATAGCATGAAGAAGTACCTTCTTATTACGACGAGCCTCATCTTCCTGCTGACCTGGCCTATTCAGGCACAAGAGATTTCCACAGGCACAACCACAGAATTCGGCAAGCGCGTTACCCCGGTTCGCGCCGCCATGAATTCGGAAACCAACTACTTAAACCAGCTCGCGAGACGCGGTTTTAAGTTGGATACGCAGGGGCTTTTGATCGAGTCCCTTGATTCTTCGACGGTTTATGCGGAACTGAACAGCGACGTCGGCTTCAATCCGGCTTCGGTGATTAAGGTCGCGACGTCGATGACCGCCCTTTACAAATTCGGGGCGAATTACCGCTTCCGCACGGGCTTCTACGCCGACGGCATCATCAACAGGAAGACCCGAACCTTGAACGGAAACCTCGTCCTCGTCTCGACCGGCGATCCAACCCTCATGACAATTGATGTCTCCCGGCTCGCCCGCGATGTCATTCGTGCCGGCATCACGCGCGTCAACGGAAACCTGGTCCTGACCGGACCTTTTACTTATGCCAACATGTGGACCACCGAACGTGCGACGCGAGGTCTGCAGTTGATGCTCCGTAAGATCGGAATCCGCGTTTCCGGTGGCATAAAGCAGGGAGTTCCTGCAGGCACGGAACTCGCCAATCATGAGTCGGTGAGCCTGCGTGACATTCTGTTTTTCCAGAATGCCCATAGCAGCAATCCGACAGCGGAGCGGCTCGGCGAAGCGATCGGCGGACCGAAGGCGGTTGAGGAGTTTCTGATCGAGCAGGTCGGGATCTCGAAGAGCGACGTCCAGATCACGCACACCTCGGGACTCGACTTCAATCGCATAACTCCTCGAGGTACTGTCCAGATCTTCCGCGAACTGGTCTACTGGCTCAACCTCAACAACATGCAGCCGCAGGACATCCTCCCCGTTGCGGGTATGGATGTCGGCACATTGCAGCGGCGATTTAATTCGCTCGACTATCGCGGGGGCATCATTGCGAAGACCGGAACACTGCCGGGAACCGATGGCGGTGTGAGTACGTTGGCCGGAATCCTCTACACACGAGAAAAGGGCCCGATCCTCTTCGCAATTTTCAACAGCAATGGTTCCGTCACGACCTACAGAAAACTTCAGGACGACTTCCTGAAGAAGTTCATTACGGAGTGCGGCGGAATTCCAGAAGCCAGCGCATTACTGCATAGATCAAATTGATCCTGGATCGGGTAGTCGCTCACAGCCTGCCGTACGTACCAAAAACGGTTGTGAGGAAGGTTGCAAGCCGCTACATCGCCGGCGAAACTCTCGACGAGGCGCTCGATGTAACGGCCCGCCTAAATCGGCAGGGGATGTGCGCCACGCTGGACGTTCTCGGCGAGCACATCCATACCATCGACCAGGCCCGCCGGGCGGTTTCGCAATACCTACAGGTACTCGAGCACATTCACTCTCGCAAGCTCGACGCGAATGTCTCCATAAAGCTGACGCAACTTGGCTTGAAAATCGACTGGGCGGCGTGTCTTGAACTGACCGGCCGGCTGGTGAAACATGCGCGGCACTTGAACAACTTCGTGCGAATCGATATGGAAGATTCGTCGTGCACGACCGACACGCTACGGCTCTACCGGGAGCTTCGCAAAGAGTATTCGAATGTGGGCGCGGTCATTCAGGCCTACCTTCGGCGAACAGTCCAGGATGTTGCGGACCTTCAGGATCTGAAACCGAACTTCAGATTGTGCAAAGGCGTTTACGTGGAGCCACCGGAGATTGCGTATCACGACATGGGCGACATCAATCGGAACTACTTAACGATACTCGAGACTCTGCTGCGAAATGGTTCGTACGTCGGCATCGCAACTCATGATGAATCGATCGTCAATGAAGCTCTTCGCCTGATCCAGGAAATGAATCTTCCACGAACTGCCTACGAGTTCCAGATGCTTATGGGTGTCACGGAACAATTGCGAAACCGGATTGTCGCAGCCGGCCACAAGCTGCGCGTTTACATTCCCTATGGACGGGATTGGTACGCATATTCGGTGCGGCGCCTTCGCGAGAATCCGCGCATCGCCGGCTACGTTTTTAAGGCAATGCTTCGCCGCTAATTTGTTAATCTCAAAATCCGAATGCGTATCGTTCTGCTCGGAACCAGCTCCGCTATACCTACGCTGACGAGAGGACTGTCATCGACAGCTCTCGTCCGAGACGGCGACGTGTTTCTTTTCGACTGCGGTGAGGGCACACAGGTTCAACTGATGCGTTCCACCGTGAAACGAAGCCGGATTCATTCGATTTTCATTGGGCACCTTCATGGAGATCATCTTTACGGAATCGCGGGGCTACTGAGTACCCTTCATCTGGATGGCCACGAGGCGCCGGTGAATGTTTTCGGACCCGAAGGTCTACGGCTATTCCTGACTGCGGCGTTTCGTACTTCGGATCTGAAATTCAAGTTCGATATTACGGTGAAGGAGTTTCCGCGTGGATATCGCGGGCGCGTGCTCGATGAGCCGGAGTACTACGTCGAGGCGCTTCCTCTGGATCACACGATCTTCTGCCTGGGCTGGCGCTTTCAAGAGAAAGACAGGCCGGGGATGTTCAACCTGGAAAAGGCGGAGGAACTTGGAGTTCCTCGAGGACCGTTGTACGGAAAGCTACAGCATGGCGAAAATATCGCGGTGCCAGACGGCCGTGTCATTACACCTGACATGGTGCTTGGCCCACCGCGTCCGGGAAAGTCCGTGGCCTATTGCCTCGACACGCAGTTCTCCGAGCGAACGATCCAGCTGGCGCAGCAATGCACGGCCCTCATTCATGAAACCACTTTCGGACCGGACGCTGTTGATATGGCGCGCGAGAGGAAACATTCAACAATGGAGGATGCCGCGCGCGTTGCGAAAGAAGCCGGTGTGGAAAACCTGATCGCGACGCATTTCAGCTCCCGCTACGATGGCCGCCAGATTTCAAAAATCGCGGACGACGCCCGCAGCATTTTTGGCAATATCACGCTTGGGCGGGATCTTTTGGAAATCGACATCTAAAAACAAAAAGCGCGCTAATGGGACTGTTGCCGAAAATAAAGATGAACTCGGGAAACGGCTGGTATTCCCCTCTTCCAGAGGAGGGGTGGCTGCGCGATCAAGAAAAGCTCGAAGCTACCTTTGACGCGCAGACGGGGTGGTCAGAAATGTGTCTGACCACCCCGTCCGCTCCTATCAAAGGATGCCTTCGGCAATATTTTCTTGAAGTCGCGTCCACCCCTCCTCTGGAGGAGGGGAATACCAGCCGTTTTCACGATTTAAACTTTATTTCGGCAACACGCCCAAAAGCCCACGTTCCTTCAGTACCGTGGGGTGTTGGGATCGACCTCCAATGCCCACGCATCAATCCCACCTGTCATGCTCCTCGTATTCTCGAATCCGTGGCCGCGAAGATAGGCGCATGCGTCAAGGCTTCTCATACCGTGGTGGCACATCGTCACGATCTCAGTGTCCTTTGCCCAGGTTTGCATGATCTCCTGCGCCAGTGTCTGGTCGACGAGCAGGCTGCCTGGAATACTTGCGATCGCATATTCCTGTGGTGATCTCACGTCGAGCAGTTTGACCTTTCCCTGCTTCAGCAACTCCGCCACTTCCCGCGGTGCGATCTCCATATTTTTCTCCATGTCCTGACTCCTTTGTACGAACTCGACGACTTCGTTGACATCCAGGCCATGGTTCATCGCCACGGTTCCAAGCGTGTCCGTCGGCTGAAATCCGCAGCTGCTGCAGCCGCCGACGTGATATTTCTGAAAAAGCGCGCGCTGCGATGACGGGAAAACTTTCGTCACCTGTTCCATCGTCCATGCGCCGGAGAGATCCTTCGGATCCGTGCTTTGCGGAGCGGGGGGCGTGTCGAGTGGTTTCAGTGCCGAGACATCAAGACCATGGATCGTCGACCTACCCGGCGTTGAGGGCGTTTCTGCTTTCTTCCCGAAAATTCTCGAAAGTAACGTTGCCATTTTCGATGACTCCTTCCAGTGTCGCGCGCTGTGTATTCGTAATCCGAACCCGGATTTCCTCGCCGGCTGCGACGTCCTGCGAGACATGCACTTTGTAATTTGTTCGCGTCCTGCCGAAGTTATCCTCTTCAACTAGTACGTCCTGATAAGTTCCCAAAACAGCCGACCGCTTCTTCAATGCGATCCGGTCCACCAGCTCAAGACATTCCTGGTGGCGCTCTTCGATCAACTCCTGTGGATGACATTCCAACCGTGCGGCCGGCGTGCCTTCACGCGGGGAATATTTGAAAATGAATCCCCAGTCGAACTCGATTTCCTCGATCAGTGAAAGCGTCTGACGGAAGTCGTCGTCGGTTTCACCCGGGAACCCGACGATGATATCGGTGCTGAGAGTCATTCCCGGCATGGCGCGGCGCATTTTCGCAGCCAACTCGACATATTGTTCGCGCGTGTAATTGCGAAGCATCTGCTTGAGCATCGTGTTCGATCCGGATTGGACCGGCAAGTGCACCGACGGACAGACCTGCGGCACGTTCGCCATCGTGTCGATGACGCGATCCGTCATGTAATAAGGATGCGGGCTGATGAATCGCACGCGCTCAACACCATCAATACTGGCGACGGCTTCGAGCAGGTTGGCAAATCGATGCGTTCCGCTGCGGTACGAGTTGACCGTTTGCCCAAGTAACGTGATCTCACGTGCGCCTTCTGCCACGCGATCCCGGCCTTCACCCAGAATCTGATCCATCGAGTGATAGATTTCTCGTCCCCGAACCGAGGGCACGATGCAGTACGTGCACGAGTAGTTGCATCCGCGCATGATCGTAACGAACGCTGCAACCTTGTCATCTGCCGGAACCGCGTAGTCGAGTTCCTCGTCGGTCATCCGCCGGTCCAGAAGGCGTTCCGTCAGGGCGCCAAAGTCCTCAATCGACTTCGCACCAACGACGAGGTCCACGAATGGAAACCGGTCTTCCAGGTATTCCTTTGTTCGCTCCGCCGCGCATCCGGTTACAACGACCTTTCGGCCGGGATGCCTGGTTTTCCACCGGCGGAGCCGTCCGATTTCCGAGAATGCGCGATCTTCAGCGTGTTGGCGCACGGTGCAGGTGTTGACGAGGAATATAGATGCCTCGTTCTCGTCCTGGGTCTCGACGAGTCCCCTGGCTTTGAAGTGCCGGCCCATCTCGTTGGAGTCGGCCACATTCATCTGGCATCCGTACGTGCGCACGTAAAACTTCATAGCCTGCCGATTATATACTTTCGGTGTGCACAACGTCCCGATCGAGGATTCCATTGACCTCCATACGTTCCAGCCAAAGGAGATTCATATCGTTGTGGAGGAATACCTGTATCAGGCGGTCCAGACAGGTTTTCGGGAAGTGCGCATCATTCACGGCCGCGGCATCGGGGTACAGCGCCAGATCGTCCATTCGCTGCTCGAGAAGCATCCGGACGTCATTTCCTTCCGCGATGAATCCGACCGCGGATCGACGCTGGCCGTCCTACGCGTAAAAAAATCTCAACAAATCTGAATCGCCGCGGTCTAAACTTCTGGTTTATCAGGTTATGAGAAAGTTCGCGGTTACGACATTCGCCATCCTGTACTTGATGATGGCCATGACTCTGTCGGCGCAGCACTCGCTGTCGCATCATGCATCAGGCCGCAATTCGCATCATCTTGGTAAAGCCGAACGTACCGATTCGCTCCTGTACGAAAAGAAGCTTCTCGAGAAGCAGTTGGTTGCCGAAGCTCCAGGCGAAGCCGCCGCTCCTCCTGTACGATCCGACCGGCACGTCGCCTTGGTGGCAGCTGAGTACCAACCCGAGACTTCTACGCGGCCGAGCTCTTCACGCGCGCCTCCCGTCCTTCTCTAATTCCGTAACGTTCATTACTCGATAAACGTAGATCAGCCATCGTTGCTGATTCGATCGTTTGTTCTTTTGATCCAAATTTTTAGTGTCAGGAACGGAACATGAATTCAAATTTACCGCTCGACCTGAATGAAGAGGCGTTATCCCCCGTTCGCGGAAAGAGATCTCCATTTCGATTCATCATCTGGGCAGTACTCATCGTTATGGCGATATTCGCCGCCTACCACTATCAAGCTTCTTTGATGGCGATGATTCGCCGGCCCGCGGGCTTCGACGCGGCCGCCGCCGCCGACCCTGGCAGCGGCGGCGGCCGTGGCCGCGGCGGTCGTGGCGGCGGAGGCGGACCGAACGCAACCGTCGTGACGGCACTCCCGGTCCGTAAAGCCGATATGCCGATTTATCTTCGCGGTCTGGGAACGGTCACGGCTTACAGCAATGTCACCGTTAAGCCGCGCGTCGATGGGCAGCTCGTCAATGTTGCATTCAAGGAAGGGCAGTTCGTGCGCGAAGGTGAATTGCTTGCTGAAGTCGATCCTCGACCGTTCGAGGTGCAGCTCTCGCAGGCCAACGCGCAGCGCGACCAGGCGCGCGGCAATCTGCAACGCGACACAGCGCTGCTGAACGGCGCGCAAACCGAATACGCCCGCAACCAGATCCTGCTCGACAAGGGGTTAATTCCGAAACAGCAGTTCGACATGCAAAGCGCTTCCGTCGATCAGTACAAAGGTTCGATTGCTGCCGACACAGCGGCGATCGAAACCGCGGAAGCCGCGATCGCGAATGCGAATTTGCAGATCACCTATTCAAAAATCACCGCTCCGATCAGCGGACGCATCGGGCTTCGACTTGTCGATCCGGGAAACATCGTGCGCGCGGCGGATCCGAACGGCATTGCCCTGATCGCGCAGCTTCAGCCGATTGCCGTTCTGTTCAACATTCCCGAAGACAACCTCGCATCGGTCCTTAAGAAGCTACGCGAGGGTGACACATTGAGAGTCGAAGCCTGGGATCGCGACGATCAGACTATGCTGGCACGAGGCACTCTGCTCACGGTCGACAACCAGATTGACCAGAGCACGGGGACCTCACGGTTGAAGGCGGTTTTCGACAACAAAGACAACGCACTCTATCCGAATCAGTTTGTGAACGTGCATCTGCTCCTCGACGTTGAACACAGCGCCACGATCATTCCCATGGCTGCGATTCAGCGCGGGCCGCAGGGGACATATGTCTATGTTGTCGGATCCGACAATAAAGCTCAGATACGGGCCGTAACGTTGAAGAACACGCAGGGCAACGATGTCTCGGTCGGCAAGGAGCTTCAGCCGGGTGAGCTTGTCGTCATCGAAGGCATGGACCGGATTCAGGACGGTGCCCGCGTTGACACTCAGAGTGACGAGCAACGGACTGCTCCACCGGATGGCGGCGGCCGTCGCGGACAGCGTGGCGGCCGCGGACAGGAAGGTTTTCGGAGACAGCAGTCATGAATATTTCCGAACCGTTTATACGTCGTCCGGTTGCGACTTCTCTCTTGATGGCGGGAATTCTACTCGCGGGCTTCGTTGCGTATACGCAATTGCCGGTCTCGGCATTGCCGGAGGTGGACTATCCGACGATTCAGGTTGTGACGTTCTATCCCGGCGCAAGTCCCGACGTCATGTCGTCATCCGTCACGGCGCCCCTCGAACGTCAGTTCGGCCAGGTGCCGGGACTCAAGCAGATGACATCGACGAGCTCGTTCGGATGCTCGATCATCACATTGCAGTTCGGCCTCGACCTCAACATCGATGTGGCTGAGCAGCAGGTCCAGGCCGCGATTAATGCGGGCGGCACGTTTTTGCCGCGTGATCTTCCGAACCCGCCGATCTACAGCAAGGTCAATCCGGCTGACACTCCGATAATCACCCTCGCTCTCAGCTCGAACGCACTCCCTCTGCCGCAGGTGGAAGCCATGGCGGACACGATCCTGGCTCAGAAGATTTCGCAGTTGCCCGGAGTCGGGCTCGTCCGCATCAGCGGCGGGAAGAGGCCGGCGGTCCGGGTCCGCGTGAATCCGGCGAAGCTGGCATCACTGGGCCTGAGTCTCGAAGATGTGCGCGTAGCAATGGGCACAGCAAACGTCGATCAGGCGAAAGGAAACTTTGAAAGCGACCGCCAATCGTTTTTGATCGGCGCCAATGATCAAATCCTCCAGGCGTCGGGTTACGGCCCCGTGATCATTGCGTACCGCAAGGGTGCTCCCGTTCGTCTGCAGGACGTCGCTAATGTTGTCGAAGATGTCGAAAACTCTCGCCAGGCAGCCTGGACGAACGAAACTCCGGCTGTCATTCTCAATGTGCAGCGGCAGCCCGGAGCCAACACGATTCAGGTTGCGGATCGCATCAAGGCGCTGCTGCCGCAGTTGCGTGCCTCATTACCCGCAACCGTTGACGTTTCCGTTCTGACGGACCGCACGGAGACGATCCGCGCGTCGGTGTCCGACATCCAGTTCGAGCTGATCTTAACGATCGCACTCGTCGTCCTCGTGATGTTCCTTTTCCTGCGAAACGTTCCGGCCACAGTCATTCCCACTGTGGCTGTGCCGCTGTCACTGGTCGGAGCGTTTGGGTTGATGTACATGTTTGGATTCAGCCTGAACAATCTCACGTTGATGGCGCTCACCATCTCTACGGGCTTCGTTGTGGATGACGCGATCGTCATGATTGAAAACATTTCGCGTTATATGGAGGAAGGCGAGTCACCGCTGCGGGCGGCCCTGAGAGGATCCGAGCAGATCGGCTTCACGATTCTATCGCTGACGGTTTCGCTGATCGCCGTCCTCATACCGCTGCTGTTCATGGGCGACATTATCGGAAGACTCTTCCGGGAATTTGCTGTAACACTGAGTCTGACCATCCTGGTTTCCGCTGTTGTTTCTCTAACCCTGACACCGATGATGTGTTCGCGCATCCTGCGGCACCGGCCGCATCATGAACAGGGTGCTTTGTATCGAGCATCGGAACGCGGATTTGAAAGCGTTATTCGCGGTTACGCGATAACTCTGCAGTGGGTGTTGCGGCATCAGACCGCGATTCTGTTCGTAACCGTCGCCACCCTGGCTGGAACGCTGTTCCTCTACGTTAACGTGCCGAAGGGTTTCTTTCCGGTGCAGGACACAGGCGCTATTCTCGGAGTTTCTGAAGCGGCTCAAAACATTTCTTTCACAGCAATGGCTGACCGCCAGCAGGCGCTCGCTCACGTGATCCTGCAGGATCCGGGAGTCGAAAGCCTTTCCTCGTTCATTGGTGTCGACGGAACCAATCTAACGTTGAATACCGGAAGGCTGCAGATCAATTTGAAACCCCTCGAGCAACGAACGGCGAGCGCGAGTGAAATCATCCGCCGCCTTCAGCCAAGAGTAGAAGCGGTCGATGGGGTCAAGTTGTTTATGCAACCTGTCCAGGACCTGACCGTCGATGATCGCGTGAGCCGCACGCAGTACCAGTACAGCCTCGAAGATGCCGATCTCGTGGAACTGAACACGTGGGCGCCGAAGCTCGTCGATAAACTGAAGACGCTTCCGGTGCTCCGTGACGTGGCGAGCGACCAGCAGGATCAGGGTCTGCAGATCGCGGTGATCATTGATCGGGACGCGGCGGCCCGGTACGGCATAACGCCGCAGATGATCGATGACACGCTCTACGACGCCTTCGGTGAGCGTCAGGTCTCGACCATGTTTACGCAGTTGAACCAGTACCACGTGGTGATGGAGGTCGAGCCGCAGTTCCGCAAGACAGAGGAGTCCCTGAAGGAAATCTATGTGCGATCGCCGCAGGGCATGGAAGTGCCGCTGACTTCCATCGCCCACATCGAGGAACGAAACACGCCGCTGGCCGTGAATCACCAGGGACAGTTTCCCGCCACAACGCTGTCATTCAACCTCGCGCCCGGCGCGGCGCTGGGCGATGCCGTGCAGGCGATTCAGGATGCGGAAAAAGAGATCGGGCTGCCCGCGAGCATTCGTGCCAGCTTCCAGGGTACGGCTGCGGCATTTCAGAACTCGCTCGCGAATGAGTCATGGCTCATTCTGGCG
>Ga0114129_10013917_pt1 | contig 11461 bp, 6 predicted proteins | sample RhiMetdeltSRZDD1_FD_80071 | JGI IMG/M metagenome (GOLD analysis project Ga0114129, IMG submission 80071) | Populus rhizosphere microbial communities from Tennessee, USA - Rhizosphere MetaG P. deltoides SRZDD1 (version 2) (version 2) | ecosystem: Host-associated > Plants > Roots > Rhizosphere >... | reverse complement strand
GGCAGACGGACGCAGTAGCTTTGCCAGTTGCTGCGCGCCCACTCCGGCTCGGCCGGGAGCCACAGCCCCGGAATGCCGCCAAGCAGGGCGCGATAGCGCATCGCCGCCGCGCGCCGGCGATCGACGATCTCGGGCAGCCGCGCGAGCTGCACGCGTCCGATCGCCGCCTGCACGTCGGTCATTCGATAGTTGAAGCCGACCTCCGTGTACTCTTCGACGACCACGCGCGCCGACGCGTGTCTGACGGTGTCCGGCACGCTCATGCCGTGCTGCCGCCACAGCCGGAACTTCCGGTCGAAGTCGGGATTCGCCGTCGTCAGCATGCCGCCGTCGCCGGTCGTGATCACCTTGCGCGGGTGGAACGAGAAGCAGGCGATGTCGCCGTGCGGCCGGCCGATGCGCTCCCACCGGCCGTCCCGGAGGATCGCGCTGCCGGCCGCGCACGCCGCGTCTTCGATGAGCGGCAGGCGATGCCGCCGCGCAATCTCGACGAGCGCGGCGAGGTCGCACGGCATGCCGAGCTGATGCACGGCGAGAATCGCGGTCGTCTTCGGCGACAGCGCCGCCTCGATCCGGTTTGGATCGATGTTGTACGTGGCGGGCTCGACGTCCACGAACACCGGCACCGCGTCGCAGTACCGGATCACGTTCGCCGTCGCGATGAACGAGTGGCTGACCGTGATCACCTCGTCGCCCGCGCCGACGCCGGACGCGCGCAGGGCGAGATGAAGCGCCGTCGTGCAGTTCGAGACCGCGCACGCGAAGGGCGCCTCGAAGGCCGCGGCGAATTCCCGCTCGAACGCGGCGACCTCGGGACCCTGCGTCAGCCACCCGGAGATGAGGGGCCGCCGGACGGCCTCGAGCTCGGCGTCGCCGAGGGTCGGCCGCGCGACCGGGATCACCGATGCCGCCGCCGCAGATGTCATGCGCATACCGCCAGCTGGCGCTCCTGCCGCCACCAGTGAACGAGCCGGCGCAATCCTTCCTCGAACGGCACGACCGCCTGGAAGCCGAGCTCGTGCTGCGCGTGCCAGGTGTCGGCGAGCCGCCGGGGCACCGGGTTGACGCGACGCGCGGCCGCGTACTCGACCGCGAGCGGCGACTCCATCGCGCGCAGCAGCAGCTCGGCGCATTCGTTCAGGCTGACCTCGACGCCGGTCGCGACGTTGTAGACGCGATCGGACACCGGCGCGCGGGCGGCAAGGACGTTGGCGCGCGCCACATCCTCCACGTAGATGAAATCCATCGTCTGCAGCCCGTCGCCGAAGATGACCGGCGGACGGCCGTTGGCGATCTGATCCATCCAGCGGATGAAGACTTCCGTGTAGGCGCCGTGCGTGTCCATCCGCGGGCCGTAGACGTTGAAATACCGGAGCGCGATGTAGTCGAGGCCGTAATGCTCGTTGAACGCGCGGAGCAGCCCCTCGTCGAACAATTTGGCGCTGCCGTACAGCGTGCGGTTGTTGTAGGGATGATGCTGCTCGGTCGTCGGAAAGCGATCCGCGAGGCCGTACACCGACGCGGACGAAGCGGCGACGACCTTCCGGACCTTGGCCTTGACCGCCGCCTCGAGGACGACGAAGGTCCCGTTCACGAGGACGTCGATGGCGAGCGCCGGCTCCTCGGCGCACTGCGTGATGCGAATCGCCGCCTGGTGAAAGACGACGTCGATCCCCTTCATCAGCTCGTTCACGAGATCGCGATCGCGAATGTCGCCCTCGACGATGGTGACCTTCCCCCGCTCGCAGGCGCCCGCGAGGTGGTCGCGGCGGCCGCGCACGAAGTTGTCGAGCACGACGATCTCGGCGACGGACTCCCGCACCAGGCGGTCGGCGATGTGCGAGCCGATGAGACCGGCCCCTCCGGTGATCAGCACGCGCGCGTTGCGAAGGCTCAGCGGTTCCATTGCAGCGTCGACACCTCTTCTGGACTGGGTTGCCGGGACGGGTTCGAGCGCCAGTTGATCACGCGCGCGGGCACGCCGGCGACGATCGAGAACGCCGGAACGTCGTGGGTGACGACCGCGCCGGCGCCGACGATGGCGCCGCGGCCGACGGTCACGCCGGGCAGAATCACCGCGCCGGTGCCGATGTCGGCCCACGCCTCGATCCGCACCGGCTTGATCTCGAGATCGGTCTGGATGATCGGGACGTCCATCGGCAGGCCCGTATGGGTCGACCCCAGCACGCGCGCGCCGGGCCCCCAGCCGACGGACTCTTCGAGCACGAGGTGGCGCGCGTCGAAGTAGCTTTGCGGGCCGATCCAGACGTGATCGCCGATCACGCAGGTACCGTCGTAGCGGCCCTGGAGGTACGTCTGCGCGCCGATGAACACGCCGTCGCCGATCTCGACGGTCTCGAGGTGCTTGAAGCCGACGCCGCCCTCGACGCGGAGGCCCGTGCCGACGCGCCGCGCGAGCGCACGCCAGATCACGGCGCGCATCGCCGCGTTCATCCGGTCGTCGCCGTCGACATAGCGCGCGTACATCTCCACGAGCCGCTCGCCGTCGAACTGCGATCGCAGCCAGGCGGCGAGCGTGTCGTAGAACGCCGGATCCTCCGCGGCCGTGCGCCGGCCGTGGACGGCGCTCACGATGCGCGATCGGTCAGAGAACACAGGCCTCCTGACGGATCGTGGCGGTGACGAGCTCGATGTCGGTGTGCGAGAGCTCCGGGTAGAGCGGCAGCGAGACGACCTCGTTCGCGGCGCGCTCGGCGTGCGGGAAGTCGCCCGCCCGATACCCGAGCTCCGACCACGCAGGCTGCAGATGGACGGGCACCGGGTAATGAATGCCGGTGGCGATGCCGTGCGCCTGCATCGAGCGCTGCAGTGCCGCGCGGTCGGTGGTCCGCACCGCGTACACGTGATACACGTGCCTCCCGTCCGGCGCTTCGGACGGCGTCCGCACCTCGCTGCCGGCGAGCAGGCGGTTGTATTCGGCCGCATGCCGCTGCCTGGCGCACGTCCATCGCTCGAGGTGGCGCAGCTTGACGCGGAGGATGCTGCCCTGCAGCCCCTCCATGCGGTAGTTGAACCCCTTCACCACGTGGTGATACTTGCGCTCCTGTCCCCAGTCGCGGAGCATGCGCACCTCGTGGGCGATCCGTGGATCGTTGGTGAGCACGAGGCCGCCTTCGCCGTACGCGCCGAGGTTCTTCCCGGGATAGAAGCTGAAGCACCCCGCGTCGCCGATCGCGCCGACGCGCCGGCCCTTGTAGGCCGCGCCGTGCGCCTGGCAGGCGTCTTCGACGAGCGCGAGCCCGTGGCGTTTCGCGATCGCGAGGATCGGATCCAGATCGGCCGGTTGTCCGTAGAGGTGGACCGGGACGATCGCCTTCGTGCGGCGGGTGATCGCGCGCGCGACCAGGTCCGGATCCATCGTGAACGTCGCCGGATCGATGTCGACGAACACCGGCCGCGCGCTGATGTAGCCGATCGCCGCGACCGTCGCGACGAACGTGAACGGCACGGTGATCACTTCGTCGCCGGCGCCTACGCCGGCGGCGAGGAGCGCGAGATGGAGCGCGCTCGTGCCCGAATTGACGGCGATGCCCTCGCGGGCGCCGCAGTAGTCGGCGAATTCCCGCTCGAACGCCGCCACCTCGTCGCCGAGGACGAACTGGCCGCTGTCGAAGACGCGCGCGACGGCGGCGTCGATGTCGTGCTTGATGTCGAGATACTGCGCCCGGAGGTCGACGAGAGGAATCATACGGAGCACCTGTTGGCCGCCAGCTCGACGGGGCGGCCCGAAGCACGCATCGATTCGGTGGCCGCTTCGAGCAGGCGGACCACACGGAGACCCGCCTGCCCGTCGGCCGTCGCCGGTCGTCCCTGCCCGATGCAGTCGACGACGTGGCGGGCCTCGATGCCGAGCGCCTCCTTGATTTCGAGCTGCGGCGACCACACGTCGCCGGTGCGATAGCCGACGAGCATCTGGTAGCGGTGTTTGTCGCCGTTGCCGTTGCCGGTGCTGGTGCCAGTGCTCGTGCTGGTGCCAGTGCTCGTGCCGGTGCCAGTGCTCGTGCCGGTGCTCGTGCCGGTGCTCGTGCCGGCGCTGGTGCCGTGGGCGTTGCCGCCGTTGACGGTGATGCCCTTGTCGTACACCTTGATCTTTTCGCTCGGCTCGAGATCGTCGTAGACGATCATCTTGCGGCTGCCGCCGATGAGCGTGCGGCGCACCTTCACGGGCGCGAGCCAGTTCACGTGGATGTGCGCCATCAGCGGCGTGTCGAAGTGCAGCGTCACGTACGCGATGTTCTCCGGCTCGCCGGGGATATGGCCGATCCCCGTCGCCGAGACCGCGGACGGCTGCGCCGGCAGCACGTAGTCCATGATCGACAGGTCGTGAACCGCCAGGTCCCAGATGACGTTCACGTCGTGCTGGAACAGTCCCAGGTTCACGCGGACCGAGTCGTAGTAATAGAGGTCGCCGAGGTCGCCGCGCCGGGCCAGCTCGTGGATCTTCCGCACGGCCGGCGTGTACACGAAGGTGTGATCGACGGCGAGCAGCAGGCTCCGCCTGTCCGCTTCGTCGACCAGCCTGAGCGCCTGATCGACCGCGGCGGTCATCGGCTTCTCCATGAAGACGTGCTTGCCGGCGCGCAGCGCCTCCATGCCGAGATCGAAATGCGTCGACACGGGCGTCGCGATTGCCACCGCATCGATCCGCGGATCGCGGAGCAGATCGCGATAGTCGGTCGTCGTCTCGACGCTCGGATAGCGCGGGCCGATCTGCGCCAGCCGCTGCGGCCGCATGTCGCTCACCGCGACGACGCGGCAGTCGGGCACCTCGAAGAAGTTCCGGACGAGATTCGGTCCCCAGTAGCCGTAGCCGATGATGCCGATGCCAATCACGTGGCCGATCCTTTCGAAAGCGTGGGCCGCCCGGCTGCCGATTCAACGGGCGGCCACCTCGCCGATCCGACGCGCGCATCCACCGGGCGCGGGAACGGCCGGATGTCGTCGTGGCGGTGGTGCCGCCATTCGTGCTCGAGAGACACGATGCCGAAATCGCGCCGCTCGGACACGACCGAGAACGGATACGCCCGCGACTGCAGATCGAGGGCGCCCAGTCCATGCGGATCCAGGATGCCGGCCGAAATCGTGTAGCACCCGGGCAGCAGCGCGAGCCGCGGGATGACGAGGTCGACCGCTCCGTCGCCGTACAGCGTGCCGAGCGAGCAGTTGTCCATGCGCGTGTTGATGCCGGCGCAGTAGACGCCATCTGTAGCGCCGTGGATGTCGATGGCCACGTGCGGCTGCGCGACGGGAACGAGCGCGCGATACCGCACCCGAATCGTCATCGGCCGGTCGGTCTGGAAGAGCGGCGACGGATCGCCGTCCGCCTGCAGCAGCTGCACGTCGAGGATCCGGATCGGCTGGCTGCCGCCGTGCGGGTCGACGACCACCTCGCGGCGCGCCCGCCGGAATTCGGCGATCGTCTCCGCGGGCCGGCCGTCGAACTGGACGACTCCTCGATCGATGAGGATCGCGCGCGTGCACAGGTCGGCGACGGCGGCCAGATTGTGCGACACGAAGATCAGCGGGATGCCCCGCCCGAGCAGCTCCCGCATGCGCGCGACGCACTTCTCCTGGAAGCCGACGTCCCCGACGCTCAGGACCTCGTCGATCAGGAGGATGTCGGGGTCGAGGTGCGCGGCGATCGCGAACCCCAGACGCGCGTTCATCCCCGAGGAGTAGCGCTTGACCGGCGTGTCGATGAATTCGCGGACGCCGGCGAACTCGACGATCGCGTCGAACTTGCGCGCGATCTCGGCGCGCGACATGCCCATGATCGCGCCCTGCAGATCGACGTTCTCGCGGCCGGTGAGATCCGGATGGAACCCGGCGGCGACCTCGATCAGCGCGCCGATGCGGCCGCCGAGCTCGATGCGGCCGCGCGTCTGCCTCAGGATCTTCGTCAGCAGCTTGAGAATCGTCGACTTGCCGGCGCCGTTGGGTCCGATGATGCCGAGCGCTTCGCCCGGCCCGACCTCGAACGAGACATCGCGCAGCGCCCAGAACTCCTCGGCGGCCAGGGCGTCGCTGCGGCGGCGGCCCGCGGCGCGCGCGACGAGCGCCGGAATCAGATCCCGCAGGCTGTCGTGGCGCTCGCCGCGCCGGAACTTCTTCCAGACATGCTCGAAGACGACGCCGCTCATCACAGGTTCTCCGCGAACTCGAATTCCGCCGCGTGGAACGCCGCCCAGGCGGCGGCCAGCATCGCGACCGAACCGAGCACCGTGACGGCGAACGCCGGCGAGGGCGCACGCCCGTGAATGAGCACGTCCCGAAACGCGTCGATGAGATGCGTCATCGGGTTCAGCGCCAGGAGCGCGCCGAGCCGCCCGCCGATCCGGCCGATCGGATAGACGACCGATGTCGCGAACATCCAGAAGGCGATGACGATCTCGAACAAGTACTTGACGTCGCGGTAGAACAGGTTCGCCATCGCGATGAGCAGCGCCGCCGCCGCCGTGAAGACCACCTCGCCCCCGACGACGATGGGCAGCCACAGAAGCGACCAGCCGAGCTCGACGCGGTACCACAGCATCGCCGCCGCCACCACGAGGAGCGTCACGGCGAAGTCGACGAGCGACACGAGGACCGCCGAGAACGGAAAGATCTCGCGCGGGAAATAGACCTTCGTGACGAGGCTCGGATTGCCGGTCAGCGACACCACCGAAAACCGCATCGCCGAGGCGAAGAAGTTCCAGGCGGCAAGACCGCAGAACGCGTACAGGGGGTACGCGACGCCCACGTCGATCGTCGCGACGCGGGTGAAGATCACCGAAAAAATCGCGGTGTTGACGAGCGGCATGAACACCGCCCAGCCGAAGCCCATGATCGTCTGCTTGTATCTCAGCAGCAGATCGCGCGCGGTCATCCGGACGAGCAGCTCGCGATAGGTCCACTGCTCGGAAATCAATTCGCTCAGGACGCGCATTTCGTTTCGGGATAGGTCAGCAAACGCGCGTCCATTCCCGAACCGCCGCGCGAAAAGGGCGCCAACCCGCGGAATACGCGCGCTTTGCCGTCGCTTCGACCGGCTCGGCGATCGACGGTCCGGCGTGATGTCTGAGCGGGGGCAGAAAAAAGTCTCGGCGAGGCCGACTCGATTGCAGTGGTTGCCGTCGTGAGCCGGCTGCGGAGCGCCCGGCGCCCGCCCGTCAACGAGTTACCGCAGCCGGCGCCGCGAACGCGATCAGAGGCATATGGTTCGGCTGTTGCGTACCGCCGCCGCGATACTCCTATGCCCCATACGCGTGTTCGCAGGTGCGGGTACGCCGTCGCTGCGTGCCTGCTCGTCTTCTTCGCCGGTTCGATGCGTTTCGGCGACTCTCAGGTGTCCGCGCAATGCGTCAACGCGACCGTGTGCGAGAACGCCAACCCCGGTGCGCTCGCGTCCCAGTGGGACGTGCAGGGCGCCGGCGACCCGACGATCCAGGGATTCGCGACCGAGATCAGCGTCAACCGCGGCGAGACGGTGCGGTTCAAGATCTCCACCGGCGCGACGGCGTACCAGCTCAATGTCTACCGGATGGGTTATTACGGCGGGAAAGGCGCCCGACTCATGGCGGTGGTGTCGCCGTCAGCCGCGCTGCCTCAGATCCAGCCGGCCTGCCTCATCGACTCCGCTACCGGCCTGATCGATTGCGGCAACTGGTCGGAGTCGGCGTCGTGGACGGTACCGGCAACCGCGGTCTCCGGCGTGTACTTCGCGAAGGTGGTTCGGACCGATACCGGCGGCGCGAGCCACATCCTGTTCGTGGTTCGCGATGATGCGCGGCATTCCGACCTGCTGTTCCAGACCTCGGACACGACGTGGCAGGCGTACAACCGGTACGGCGGCAACAGCCTGTATGTCGGCGGGCCCGGCGTCAATCCGGCGCGCGCCTACAAAGTGAGCTACAACCGCCCGATCACCACGCGCGGGACCACGCCCGAGAACAGCCCGTTCAGCGCCGAGTACCCGATGATCCGCTGGCTCGAGGCCAACGGCTACGACGTCAGCTACGTCGCGGCAGCCGACGTCGATCGCAGCGCGTCGACGCTGCTGAATCACAGGGCGTTCCTGTCGGTCGGCCACGACGAGTACTGGTCGGGCGCGCAGCGGGCCAACGTCGAGGCGGCGCGCGATGCCGGCGTGCATCTCGCGTTCTTCAGCGGCAACGAGATCTTCTGGAAGACGCGGTGGGAGCCGAGCATCGACGGGACGAACCGCGCGTACCGGACGCTGGTGTCGTACAAGGAGACCCACGCCGACGCGGTCGTCGATCCGGCCGACCCGCCGACATGGACGGGGACCTGGCGCGACCCGCGGTTCAGCCCGCCCGCCGACGGCGGCCGCCCTGAAAACGCGCTGAGCGGAACGATCTTCACCGTCGTCTGCTGCCAGTCGCAGTTCCCGTCGATCTCGGTGCCCCCGGATGCCGCAGCCCTGCGCCTCTGGCGGAACACGGCGATCGGGGCGAGCGGCGGCGGCGCGCTCGCCCCGCGCGTCGCCGGGCCGCAGGTGGCCGCCGGAGGGATGCTCGGCTACGAATGGGACGAAGATCTCGACAACGGCGCGCGCCCCGCGGGACTCGTCGACCTGTCGTCGACGAGCGCGAGCGTCGATTCGCGCCTGCAGGACAACGGCTCGATCTATCGGCCCGGGATCGCGACGCACGCCCTGACGATGTATCGCGCGCCGAGCGGCGCGCTGGTCTTCGGCGCGGGGACCGTGCAGTGGTCCTGGGGACTCGACAACGTCCACGATCGCCTGCCCGATACGACCACCGACTACACGAACGCATCCGCGCAGCAGGCCACTGTCAACCTGCTGGCGGACATGGACGTTCAGCCGGGCAGCCTCCAGCCGACGCTGACGGCGGCCGTGAAGTCGACCGACACGATCGCGCCGACCTCGACGATCGCCGCGCCGGTCGCCGGCGCGTCGATCCCGACCGGCACGTCCGTGACGATTTCGGGAACCGCGCAGGACATCGGCGGCCGGGTCGCCGGCGTCGAGGTGTCCGTTGACGGCGGGACGACCTGGTATCGCGCGAGCGGCCGCCAGAGCTGGACCTACCAGTGGCAGACGGCCGCGATCGGAACGGCCGTCATCAGGAGCCGCGCCACCGACGACAACGGCAACATCGAGAGCGCCGGTCCGCAGGTCATTGTGTCGATTACCTGCCCGTGCAGCATCTGGAACGCGCCAGGCACCGTGCCCGCGATTGTCGACGCCGGCGACGCGAGCGCCGTGGAGCTCGGCGTGAAATTCCGCGCCGACCTCGCCGGGTACGTGACCGGCCTCCGCTTCTATAAGGCCGCGGCGAACACGGGCGTCCACGTCGGCAACGTGTGGACGAGCAGCGGCACGCTGCTCGCGACGGCGACGTTCGCGAGCGAGAGCGCGTCCGGATGGCAGCAGGTGAACTTTGCCACGCCGGTCGCGGTCGCCGCCAACACCACGTACGTCGCCTCGTATCACACGAACACCGGCCGTTACTCGGCCAGCCCGGGCTACTTCGCGACGGCCGGCGTCGATGCGCCGCCGCTTCACGCGCTGGCGACGGGCGTCAGTGCCGACGGCGTCTTTCTGTACGGCGCCGGCGGGTTCCCGACCGGCAGCTACAACGCGACGAATTACTGGGTCGACGTCGTGTTCAACACGTCGATCGTCGACACGACCGCGCCGACGGTTGTCGGGACGACGCCCGCGCCAGGTGTTGTCAACGTCAGCACGTCGACGGCTGTCGCGGCGGTTTTCAGCGAGGCGCTCGATCCGGCGACGGTCACAACGAGCACGATCGAGCTGCGCGACACCGCCAACGCGCTGGTTCCGGCCACCGTCGCGTACGACGCGCCGACCAAAACGGCGACGCTGCGGGCGACATCGTCGCTGGCCAGCGCGACGACCTACACCGCGCGCGTGCGCGGCGGGGCCGCCGATCCGCGCGTGAAGGACCTCGCCGGGAATCCGCTCGCGGCCGATCTGATCTGGAGCTTTTCGACCGGTGTGTCATCGGCCTGTCCGTGCAGCCTCTGGGATCCGGCGAGCGCCGTGCCGTCGATCGTCGACACCGGCGACGGCAGTCCGGTCGAGCTCGGCGTCAAGTTCCGCGCCGACACCGACGGCATCATCACCGGCCTGCGGTTTTACAAGAGCGCCGCCAACACCGGCGTGCACGTGGCGAACCTCTGGTCTTCGGGCGGGTCGCTGCTCGGGACCGCGACATTCGCGGGCGAGACGGCGTCGGGCTGGCAGGAAGTCAGCTTCGCGACGCCGATCGCCGTCGTGGCGAACACCACCTATGTCGCCTCGTACCACACCAACACCGGCCACTATTCGGCGAGCGGCGCGTACTTCGCCGGCGGCGACATCGACGCGCCGCCGTTGCATGCGCCGGCGAACACGGTGACGCTGAACGGCGTGTACCGATACGGAACGAGCGCGTTTCCGACGTCGAGCTTCAACGCCACCAACTACTGGGTCGACGTCGTGTACAACAGCGGCTCGGTCGCCGACACGACGCCGCCGACCGTCGTCAGCGTCACTCCTTCGTCGGGCGCGACCAGCGTCAGCGCGACGACGTCGGTCGCCGCGACGTTCAGCGAGCCGCTCGACGCGAGCTCGGTCGCCGCGAGCACGTTCGAGCTGCGTGATGCCAGCCAGACCTCGATTGCCGGGACGGTCGGCTACGACAGCGTGTCGCGCCGGGCGACCCTGACGCCGTCGGCGCCCCTCGCCGGCAACGCGACATACACGGCGCGCATCCGCGGCGGCGCGACGCTGCCGCACGTGACCGACCTGGCCGGCAACCCGCTCGCGGCCGACATGGTGTGGAGCTTCACCACCGCGGCGCCGAGCCAGTGTCCGTGCAGCCTCTGGGATCCGGCAACGGCGGTCCCGTCAATCGTGGATACCGGCGATGGGAGCGCCGTCGAGCTCGGCGTGAAATTCCGGGCCGATGCCGACGGCACGATCGCGGGACTGCGCTTCTATAAGTCTGCGGCGAACACCGGCACTCACGTCGCCAATCTCTGGACCGCCGGCGGCGCGCTGCTGGCGACGGCGACGTTCAGCGGCGAAAGCGGCAGCGGCTGGCAAACCGTGACGTTCGGCACGCCCGTCGCCATTACGGCCAACACGCTGTACGTCGCGTCGTACCACACCAACAGCGGCCATTACTCAGCAAGCGGCGCCTACTTCGCGGCGGCGGGCGTCGATCGGCCGCCGCTCCATGCAATCGCGGCGTCGGAAAGCGGCAACGGCGTCTATCAGTACGGCCCCGCAGGGTTCCCGTCGTTCAGCTACAACGCCACGAACTACTGGGTCGATGTCATCTTTAATAGTACGGGCGGCAGTCCGCCGCCTCCGTCCACGAGCTTCGTCGATACAACTGTGGCCGACTTCAGCCGAGGCTCGATCGACGGCGCCGGCTACATCGGCAGCGCCGCGGGCGGCGAGCTG
>Ga0114129_10013916_pt1 | contig 11461 bp, 11 predicted proteins | sample RhiMetdeltSRZDD1_FD_80071 | JGI IMG/M metagenome (GOLD analysis project Ga0114129, IMG submission 80071) | Populus rhizosphere microbial communities from Tennessee, USA - Rhizosphere MetaG P. deltoides SRZDD1 (version 2) (version 2) | ecosystem: Host-associated > Plants > Roots > Rhizosphere >... | reverse complement strand
GTCGACTGCACAGGGGGCAGTACGCATCAAGTCGGATCCAGGAGGGCAGATCGGACCTTATCTCGAAAATCTGGTGGCGCTGCGTGGCTCGGGCGAGCGCGTCATCATCGATGGGCCCTGCCTGTCGGCGTGCACCATGGTGCTCGGCGTGATCCCGAGTGAGCGTATCTGCGTGACACCCCGGGCGCGACTCGGCTTTCACGCGGCGTGGCATCCAGACGACGACGGCCACCCGGTGCCGAGCCAGGAGGCCACCAAGCTCCTGATGGACATCTATCCCGAGCACGTGCGCAGCTGGATCGCACGGCACGGCGGCCTCACTCCGCGCATGATGTTTCTGAGCGGCCGCGAGCTCACGGCGATGTACCGGACCTGCGATGATCCGCGGGCCGAAGTCCGCCGCAGCGGTCCGAGCCCATCTGCGATTCAAACGCCTCTCGATGCCAGTCGGCGAGCAGCCAGGGCGCAAACGCCGCCGGCAACGGCAAGGACCGCCATCGCTCCATAGGCGAGGCTGCCCCAGCGCGCGTAGAGCACACCCGCGAGTGCCATCGAGGCCGCCATCACCAGGCCGAGCGCAACGGCAAGGTAGCCCTGCGCGGTAGCGCCGAGCTTGGGCGGTATCGTGCGCGCGATGAAGCCGAGCGCGCCGAGATGGGAAGCGCCGAACGACAGCGCGTGCAGGCACTGCAGCGGCGGCAGCAGAATTGCCGGAGGATCGAACGCCATCGCGCCCCAACGAATGACCGCGCCCGCCGCGCCGGCCATGAGCAGGGTGGTGGGGGCGATCGGCAGACGCCCGGAGACCGCGAACAGCACGATTTCGGCCGCGACCCCGAGCGCCCACAGCGCTGCGATCGCGGTGCCGTCAAGGCCGGCCGCCCGCCAGTCGAGGGCGGAGAAGCCGTAATAGACCGCATGGCTCGCCTGGATGAGACTGGCCGCTGCCGCCACCGCGAGAAAAGCCGGGTCGCGCCACACGCCGCTGGCGGACGATAACCCCGCGTCCGGTGCGCTGCCGGGATGCGCGGCGAGCGGCTTCAGCGTGCATGCGGCCGCCGCCGTGATCGCCGCGGCGGCGACGATCAGCCAGATCAGGTCAACCGCGGCAGTGACATCGAGCAGGAGGCCGGCGCCGAAGCTGCCGACGATGAAGGCGGCCGAGCCCCACATGCGCACCGGGCCGTAGGCGCGGCCGAGGCGGCCGAGCCCGCGGAGCGCGTAGGCGTCCGCCAGCGGCATGATCGGCGTGTAGAACGCCGACGCGAATATGAAAGCCACCGCGATGGCAGCGGCGCCCTGCGCGAGACCGACCGCGCCATAGCCGACAACCGCGCCAGCGGCCGCGAGCACGATCGCCAGACGCAGGGCGTCGTGCCGGTCGGCGCCGCGCGTGGTGATCGGGATCGCGAACACGCGCACGATCATCGGGATCGCGAGCACGATCCCGATCATGTCGGCATCGAGGCCTTTGGCCGCGAGCCAGACCGGCAGGAACGGCAGTTGCACGCCGAGCGCAACGAACAGCGCGGCGTAAAACAGCGCCAGCCGCAATGCAAACGCGGCGCCGAGCTCGGCCGAGGAGTGATGCGGGACGGGAGATGCGTCGCGGCCGTCTGCGCTCCGGCCTCGGTCGTCGGTCTTCAGTCTAGGCCACCAGCCGATAGAATAATTCAGGATCGACGTTGCCGCCCGACAAGACCGCAACGGCGACCTTGCCCTTGACGTCGAGCTTCCCCGACAACAGCGCCGCAAGCGCGACCGCGCCTCCGGGCTCCACCACCAGCTTGAGCTCGCGGAAAGCAAAGGCGACCGCGGCTGTCACCTCCTGATCGCTGACGGCCACGCCGGCGCCGACCAGGGTGCGATTGATCGCGAAGGTAAGCTCGCCGGGCGTCTGCGCCATCAAGGCATCGCAGATGGTGCCGGTGAGCGCGGGGTTGCGTTCGCGCCGCCCGCTCTTGAACGAGCGGGCGTGATCGTCGAAGCCCTCGGGCTCCGCGGTATACAGGCGCGCTTGCGGCATGCGCGCCTTGACCGCGAGCGCAATCCCGGCGGTCAGCCCACCACCCGAGGCCGTCACTGCGACCACGTCCGCCACCAGCCCCTGCGCCGTGAGATCCTCGACAATCTCGCGGCCGGTGGTGCCCTGCCCCGCGATCACGAGCGGATCGTCATAGGGCGGCACCAGCGCGGCATGGCGCTGGGCTGCGATCTCGCGCGCGATGACCTGGCGGTCGTCCCGGGCGCGGTCATACAGCACGACCTCGGCGCCCAAAGCCGCGGTGCGCTCGCGCTTCGGACGCGGCGCATCCGCGGGCATGACGATCACCGCCGGCATGCCGAGAAGGCGCGCCGCCGCCGCGACACCCTGGGCGTGGTTGCCCGAAGAGAATGCCACCACCCCGCCGGCGCGTTCTGCCATAGGGATCGACGACACTTTGTTGTACGCGCCGCGAAACTTAAACGAGCCAGTGCGCTGAAGAGTCTCCGCCTTGAGAAATATCCGCGCGCCGGTGAGCGCGTCCAGCACCGGCGAGGTCACCAGCGGGGTGCGCAAAGCAATGCCCGCCAGCCGTAACGCGGCGGCGTCGACGTCGGCTGCGGTCGGCAGAGACGGGCTGGGCGATGGCTGCTGCATCGCAACGACGGTAGCGCCGCGATGGCCTGCGGGGCAAGGGTACTCAAGCGGCAATATCGGCTTCGTGATCCTTCGGGCCGGGGAAACTGCGGCGAGCCTGCCGCGGCTGCGATCAGCGTGCTGGGAACCCCGCGCGATGATGGGCCTGGCCCGCGCGTTGCATCGTGCACAAGGCGCGTCATACGCATGTCACGGCGCGCGTGACATAGCTCGCGGATGACGATCGCGATTTGGGCTGTCGGAGCGTATTGCCTCCTCGCCACCGCCGCTCACCTAGGCAGCATTGCGATCGTGGCACGCCGTTGCCGCCAAAGCGGTCGCCTTCCCGCGCTCGCGGAAAAGAAAACGGCGCTCGGTGTGCTGGGATTGACCCGCTTTCTGCGGCGGCGCGGTCTTCGCTTGGGCAAGGGACGTCTGCGGAGCGTCGCCAGCGCGGCCTCGGCCGCACCCGGAGTCAGTCTGGTTCGACCGATCTGCGGCCTGGAAAACCACATCGAGGAAACGCTGGAATCAGCCTTCCACCTCGACTATCCCCGCTACGAGATCATCTTTTGCGTTGCCGCGGCGAGCGATACCGCGCTCGCTCTCGTGCGCCGACTCATCGCGGACCATCCGCATGTTCCCGCGCGGCTGCTGATCGGCAACGACGCCATCAGCGCAAACCCGAAGCTCAACAATGTCTGCAAGGGTTGGCGGGCGGCGGCCTATGATCGGATCGTCATGGCGGACAGCAATGTCCTGATGCCCCGCGACTACATCGAGCGCCTGCTCGCAGCCTGGCGAACCGACACCGGCCTCGTCAGCTCGCCGCCGGTCGGCTGCCGTCCGGACGGGTTCTGGGCGGAACTTGAATGCGCCTTCCTCAACACCTATCAGGTGCGTTGGCAGTATGCCGCCGCCGCGATCGGCCTCGGTTTTGCCCAGGGCAAGTCGATGCTCTACCGGCGCAGTCAGATCGAGGCAGCCGGCGGCATTCGATTGCTGGCAACCGAACCGGCGGAGGATGCCGCCACCACCAAGCTCATGCGCGCCGCCGGCCTGCGCATTCGCCTCGTCGATGCGCCGTTCGAGCAACCGCTGGGGTACCGTGCCGCGACCGAGGTGTGGGCGCGCCAGCTGCGCTGGGCGCGGCTGCGGCAGGCATCGTTCAAGCGCTACTACGCGCTGGAAGGGTTGGCGGGCGGGTTCGGGCCGCTGATCGCCGCCGCTTTCATCTTCGGCGCGCTGGAATGGCCGGTGGGCGGCGTCATCGCGCTCGCGGCGATGTGGTATGGCGCCGAGGCCGCGCTTGCGCACACGGCCGGATGGCACCTGTCCATGCGGTCGCCGCTCGCCTGGATGCTTCGGGACATGCTGTTGCCGATGGTCTGGATTGGCGGCTGGCTCGGGCGCGATTTCGTCTGGCGCGGCAATCAAATGCGGGCGGTCGAATCGCGCGGCACGATTTAGATCGGTCGCCAACGTTCGAAGAACGTCTGGACAGCGCGCGGGCGCGACGGTGTACAATTCCGCGCCATCCCCGCTCCCCCAACAATCGGAATTGCCATGGATCTCGGAATTGCGGGCCGCAAGGCCATCGTCTGTGCCTCGAGCCGCGGGCTCGGCCGCGCCTGCGCGCGCGCGCTGGCCGAGGCCGGCTGCGAGGTGATCATCAACGGGCGGGACGGCAAGGCGCTGGAGCAGACCGCCGCCGAACTGCGCCAGGCCACCGGCGCCAAGGTGACCGCCGTGCAAGCGGACGTCGCCACCGCCGAGGGCCAAGCGGCGCTGCTCCGCGCCTGCCCGGAGCCGGACATCCTGGTGAACAACAACGCGGGCCCCCCGTTTCGGGACTTCCGCCAGCTCACGCGGGCGCAAATGATCGACGGGGTGATCGCCAATATGGTGGTTGCGGTCGAACTCACCCAGAAGGTCATCGACCCCATGCTCGCCAGGAAATTCGGCCGCATCGTCAACATCACCTCGGGCTCGGTGAAGATGCCGCTTGCCGGCCTCGACCTTTCGTCGGGCGCGCGCGCTGGCTTGACCGCCTTCATGGCCGGAGTGGCGCGCGCGGTTGCCGCCTCCAACGTCACAATCAATTTCCTTCTGCCCGGCACCTTCGACACCGATCGGTTGCAGTCGAACATCGTGGCGAATGCCAAGAATCGAGGCATTTCGGTCGACCAGGCGAAGGCCGAGCGCATGGCCACGGTTCCCGCCAAGCGATTCGGCACCCCGGACGAGTTCGGGGCGGCCTGTGCCTTCCTGTGCTCGGCGCAGGCCGGCTACATCACCGGTCAGAATCTGCTGATCGACGGCGGCGCGTTTCCGGGCGCGATGTGAGGGCCAAACGCGAACAAGGCCGGCTTTAGCCGGCCTCGTCGCGCCCCCCAAGCTTTTGAAATTGGCCCGGCAAGATCCCGAGGGTCGGGCTCGCCTTCGTGTCGCGACCTGAGCCCCTGTCGCTTGCAGCTTGGCGCACGGGCTAGGTGCATGAGGTAATACTGTCCGGGGCAAGGTCGGATTGCAAACGTAAAAATCGTATAATCACCAATCGGCCAATCGGTGTTGCTTATAGGCAACAGCTATTAATCATACCAAAACATTTATGTGACACCCGCTGCTGGAAAAAGGCGGCAAGCACGTTGCTTGCTCGTCGCAGGCGTCCGACGCATGATCGCGCCCCCTGCGCCCACCTGTCTTCAGTCCATCAAGGAGAGAGTACTCCCATGAAGCTCGTCCGCTTCGGCCCGCACGGCCGCGAAAAGCCGGGAATCGTCGACTCCAAAGGGGGTATCCGCGATCTCTCCAAGGTGGTGCCCGATATCGCCGGAGATACGCTGTCGCCCAAAGGCCTCGCGAAAATCCGTAAGGCGGCGATCGAGAAGCTGCCGCTGGTTCGCGGCAATCCGCGCCTCGGCCCCTGTGTCGGCGGCATCGGCAACCTGATCGCCATCGGGCTCAACTATTCCGACCATGCTGCCGAGGCCGGCATGGCGATCCCGAAAGAGCCGATCATCTTCAATAAGGTGAGCTCCTGCATCTGCGGGCCGAACGACGACACCATTATTCCGAAGGGCTCGACCAAGCTCGACTGGGAGGTCGAGCTCGGCATCGTCATCGGTCAGCGCGCACGCTATCTGGCAAAGGACAAGGCGCTCGATGTCGTCGCCGGATATTGCCTGGCTAACGACGTGTCGGAGCGCGTGTTCCAGATCGAGCGCGCCGGACAATGGGTCAAGGGCAAGAGCTGCGAGACGTTCGGGCCGCTCGGCCCCTGGCTGGTCACCAAAGACGAGATCAAGGACCCGCAGGGCCTCAACATGTGGCTCGACGTCAACGGCGAGAAGCGCCAGCGCGGCAACACGAAGACCATGATCTTCGATTGCAGGCACCTCGTCTGGTACTGCTCTCAGTATTTCGTGCTGGAGCCGGGCGATGTGATCATCACCGGCACGCCGCCCGGCGTCGGGCTCGGCATGAAGCCGGAACCGAAATTTCTCAAGGCGGGCGACGTGGTCACGCTCGGCATCGACGGGTTGGGAGAGCAGCGGCAGAAGGTGGTGAAGTTCAAGAAGTGAGGCTTGCGCATATCGTGGCGCCCAAACGCGCCCCGGCTCTTCGCTGGCCTCACCACCAGGCGTGGAAATGATGCACGGGCCCGTGGCCCGTGCCGATCTTGATCCGGTTCGCCGCGGCCAGCGCATCCGTCACGTAGGCCTTGGCCACACGCACCGCCTCGGCAAGCGTCAATCCCTTGGCAAGGCCGGCCGCTATCGCTGAGGACAGCGTGCAGCCGGTCCCATGGGTGTTCCGGGTCTTGATCCGGTCGGCTGCGAGGCGCGTGACGGCCGTCGGCTCGATCAGGAGATCGACGCTTTCGGCACGGTCGGCGTGACCACCCTTGATGAGGACCGCCCGCGCGCCGAGCGCAAGCAGGCGCTCGCCCTGCTCGCGCATCGCAGTCTCGGTGTCGGCGATCGGCGCCTCCAGCAGCGCCGCCGCCTCCGGCAGGTTCGGCGTGACCACGAGCGCACGCGGCATCAGCACGCGCTTGAGCACGTCGATCGCGTCGGGTGCCAAGAGCTTGTCGCCCGAGGTCGCGATCATGACCGGATCGAGCACCACCCGGCTCTGGCCCCAGCGCTCGAGCCCGGCCGCGATGGTCGCAATCACGCCGCGCTGGGACACCATGCCGATTTTGACCGCGCTGACGTCGAGATCGGAAAAGACCGCGTCGATCTGCGCGGCAACGAACTCCGCCGGGACGTCGTGGATCGCGGTCACGCCCTTGGTGTTCTGCGCGGTCAGGGCGGTGATCACCGAGGCGCCGTAGACGCCGAGCGCGGAAAACGTCTTGAGGTCGGCCTGGATGCCGGCGCCGCCGCCCGAATCGGATCCCGCCACGGTGACCGCGATCGGCGTCATGGGCGTTGCCGTTGCTCGAGTGCGGCATCTACCACGGTCCGCAACGCTCGCGCCGCCGCCTGCGGATCGGCATTGAGCGAGAGCGCCGAGATGACCGCAACGCCGTCCGCCCCGGCCGCGATTGCCTCGCCGGCATTGCCGGCGTCGATGCCGGCAATGCCGCACAGCGGAAAGGCCGGCGCCCGCCGGCGGAGCACGCTGGCGATGCGCGCCAAACCGGCAGGGCCGATCGGCGGATTGGGATTGTCCTTCGAGGAGGTGGCAAACACGCCGCCGACTCCAACGTAATCGAGCAGCCCGAGGGGCGCCGCCTCAGTATGCGCCACCGTCTTGATCGACAGCCCGATGATTGCGTGCGGGCCGAGGAGCCGCCGAGCATCCTCGACCGCCATGTCGTCCTGTCCCACATGGACGCCGTCGGCGCCGGAGGCGAGCGCGACGTCGACCCGATCATTGACGAGGAGCGGGACGCCGAATGGCGCGAGCGCCGCCTTGATGGCACGGGCGCGTTCGACCATGGGCCGCGTGTCGCTGCGTTTATCCCGAAGCTGGACCAGCGTCGCGCCGCCTTGCGCCACCAGTCGGGCAAGCTCCGCGAGATCCCGCCCGCCCGCGTGTTCGGGATCGATCAGGGCGTAGAGGCGAAGGTCCACGGTCATGGCGCCATACCCGCGTCCCGCGCCGGCGCCGCACCGACGAAGCAGGGCGCGCACTGCGCGCGGAGCACGCCCGCACTCCCCTGCTCCCAGTGCTGGACGGCGCAGCAACAAGGATTCCGGACGGTCGAGGTAAGCGAGAAAGCGGCTGCGGACACAAGCATCTCAAGCTCCCTCCGCCGGCATGATCCGGATCAGGTTCGATGGGTTGGCTCGAGGCCTCTCAGCCCGACGGCGGATCCGGCGGACACCCCATTGAGATTGCGAGCGCAAACGTAGCTTGCGGGTATCCCGCATTCAAGCGCGCGGGCAGGAACCAGCGGCGGGTTCTCAAGCAATGCATGACCATTGACGAGGATGCACGTCATGACGGCCATTGCCCGCTGTCCGGGCATATTCTTTCGGTCCGCGATCGCCGGCAGCATCGTCGCCCCGGCGATGATGCGGGATTACACCGGCAAGGACATCGACGGCGAATACCTTATTCCGCGCCGTTCCGCGCGGCCCTTGCCTCCCGCAGCCGTATTTGCTGGATTGCCGCTCCGGCCGACGGCCGAACGGAGGCACGAATGGTCCCCTTTTTCGTCCAGATCAAATGCCAACTCGGCCAATCCTACGATGTGGCAAACAAGCTTGCAGATGCCGAGCTCGCCTCCGAGATCTATTCGACCGCTGGCGACTTCGACCTCCTGGTGAAGTTCTATGTCGAGGACAAGACCGATATTGGCCATTTCGTCAACGAGAAGGTGCAGACCATTCCAGGCATCCAGGACACCCGCACCATCATCACCTTCAAGGCGTTCTGAGCGGCAAACGATGCGCGCCGGACAACGGAGGAGGAACTGCCTGCCGTCTTCCTCTCTCGTCCGTCCTCCGATTGCTATGTCCCGGTGGGCGGGCCCTCGGCCGCCCGCACGCGCTGCAGCCCGAGCTGGCGCTCGCGCCAGATCACGAACAGCCCCGCGCCCGCGATAATTCCCGCACCGGCGAAGACGAAGATCGTCGGCAGTTCGTTGAAAAAGAAATATCCAAGCAGAAACGCCCATACCATCGCGGTGTAGTCGAACGGCGCCACGACGGACGCCGGCGCGAGCCGATAACTTTCCGTGAGCAGGATATGCGCGAGCCCGCCACACAGGCCGACCGTTACCAGCGCGGCAAATTCGGGCCACGTCGGCATCAGCCAGCCCAAAGGCCAGGTCGCGAGGCCGGCGAGCGCACAGGTCAGGGAGAAATAGAACACGATCGAGGAAGTGGTCTCCGTCTCTGTGAGGCGACGAGTCTGGATCACCGAACCCGCGTTGCAGAATGCGCCCCCGATCGCGAATGCCAGGCCGAGCGTCGTTCCGGCCGCGCCCGCATGCGTCGAGAGATCGAAATGCGGCCCCAGCATCACCAGGATGCCGACGAAGCCCGCAATCACCGCCAGCCAGCGATAGATGCGCACGCGCTCCTTGAGGAAGATTGCCGACATCGCGACCGTGATCAGCGGCGATACGAAGGATATGGCCGTTGCATCGACGATAGGCAGACGTGCCAGCGCCGCAAAATTGCAGAACATGCCGCAGATGCTGATCAACCCCCGACCGATCTGCCCCAGTGGGCGCACCGTACGCACGGCCGCCGCGAGCTCGTTGCGCCAAGCGTAGATCACCAATACCGGAAGGATCGCGAACGCCGAGCGAAAGAACACGATCTGTCCGACCGGATATGTCTCACCGAGAAACCGCACAAGCGCCGACATCACCGCAAACAGCAATGCCGACATCACCTTGAGTGAAATCGCCTTGACGACGTTCATGCTTGCGTTGCGCCTCCGCCGGCGGAGGGCGGCGGCCCGATCGGTGGGGAAGGCAAATTGATCATGTCGCGGCCGTCGACGAAAGTCGGCGCGGCGGCGTGCCTGCACGTCGGGCGTGCTGCCGAGCGTTCCCACGCCTCGCGGAGATCGACCGCCTGCGTCTGCGGTTGACGCAACCGCGGAAAGCCAAGCGTTGCCGGCGGCACAAGCGGCCGCATTGGTGCCAGTTGTGATCTATCGACTAGCGATGCCCGGCTGCTGTCACGGATGTTTCGGTCCTTCGACCGGCGGCAGCGCCTTGACATAGGCCGCGATCGCGGCGCGATCTTCAGTTGGGAGCTTTGAAGTGTTGCCGACCACCGGGGCCATCGGGCCACCGACCGAATCGCCGTTCGGCATATCGCCGGTTTCCAGGATGCGCTCGATGTCCCGCTCCGAGTAGTCGCCGATGCCGGCCGGCGTAATATTGGGCACCCAACCGTCGCCGCCTTCCTGGTCCGGACCGCCAGCGAAGCGCTGGCTTGCGACGACAGCGCCGAGAATATTGCGCGGACTGTGACACTCTGCGCAGTGACCCGGGCCGTTGACGAGATAAGCGCCGCGATTCCACTGCGCCGACTTGGTCGAATCGGGCTTGAATGGCTGGCCGTCGAGGAAAAGAAATTTCCAGCCCCCCACAAGGCGACGATACTTCAAGTAGATCGGAAGATCGTGGCCGCGCACCTTTCCTTGGACCGGCGGCAGCGTTTTCAGATAGGCGAACAGGTCGCGCACATCCTCCATCCGCATGCGCTGGTATGAGGTATAGGGAAAAGCGGGATAGTAGTGGCTGCCGTCGGGCGCGGTTCCCTTCAACATCGCGGTGACGAAATTCGCCTCGCTCCAACTGCCGATACCATCATTGCGGTCCGGCGATATGTTCGGAGCGTAAAAAGTGCCGAACGGCGACTTCAATCCGAGCCCGCCGCCGAGCTTGGTCTTGTCCTCCTGTTTCGGGATGGCGTGACACGACGAGCAACCGCCCGCATAGAACATGGTCTTGCCATTCTCCAGATTGGGCGTATGCGCGGGAAGCGCGCTTGCCGAGATGGTCGCCGGCATGGTGACGAGCCAGAAGACCACCGCACCGGCCAGCGCGAGGATCACTGCCAGGATCAGAAGCTTGCGCAGCATCGGCGCCCTTCCCCGCTGCTAGCGGACGTTGGCCGGACGTGACCGGACCAAGGCGCCCCACCACCAAAACCAAAGGGCGGACCGTCTTGACGACGGCCGCCCCCGATCACGATGAACATCAAAATTTCTACGTGGCCCGCTTGCGATAGGTCTGGTGGCAGCCGCCGCAATTCTTGCGCACCTCGGTCATTTGAGCCTTGAAGGTCTCGAGATCCTTGGTTGCCTCGCCGGCGGCTTTGGAATCACTCGCGAATTTGGCGAGTTTGGCATTGAAATCGGCTTTGTTTTCCCAGATTGGCGGCAGCGCCGCGGTGTCGCCGCCGGTCTTGGAATTGTCCGGAAACAGGGCCGGCGCTTTCTCGCCCGCCTCAATGAAGACCACGAAGACCTTCTTGGCTTCGTCAAGATTGAAGGGCCGCTTGCCCTCCAGCATTTCGGTCGCAATCCGGTTCTGATCGCCGTTCGCCTTCATCAGGGCCTTGCGGGCCGCGATCGGGTCGGTTTGGGCCACCAGAGCGGTGGTGCCGAGCGCAAGCACTGCAACGCCGAGGACGGTGCGGATCATTCTCTTGCTCCTCTATGGATGAGTTCCGCGCCAGCCCCGGCGCGGATCGGTGGGCATCGCGTAAACACCGTCTAGATTTTTTTATTCCAATTCGCACGTTGGCCTGAAACGGCGGTCGGCAATCACGATTCCGTGAACGCGCCACGGCGCGTTCAAAGGGTATGAACCCGCCGGCCCTCCGTGATCGCGGCCCAGAGGCGCTCGGGTGTTGCCGG